>Ga0222429_100105_pt1 | contig 151580 bp, 141 predicted proteins | sample 1B50Ametagenome_FD_182475 | JGI IMG/M metagenome (GOLD analysis project Ga0222429, IMG submission 182475) | Enriched microbial communities from leaf-cutter ant dump, University of Wisconsin, Madison, United States - 1B50A (version 2) | ecosystem: Environmental > Terrestrial > Nest > Insects... | reverse complement strand
GATCCTCGCCATCGTCGCCACAATGCGAAAGCTCCTCACCATCCTCAACGCAATCATCCGGGACGGCAGACCATGGAAAAGCGCTTGACACCCAAGACAGTCGCTCTCCCCGCAAGCGGGGCGAAGGGAAAGGGTGCGCGGTTTTCCTGAAACAAGTACCCGTTCGTGGGGCACGTCCCCTCTCCCCGCTTGCGGGGAGATGGCTAGGGTGAGGGGCAAGACCGCATGCCGCCCGCCGCTCTCCCCGCAAGCGGGGCGAAGGGAAAGGGTGCGCGGTTTTCCTGAAACAAGTACCCGTTCGTGGGGCACGTCCCCTCTCCCCGCTTGCGGGGAGATGGCTAGGGTGAGGGGCAAGACCGCATGCCGCCCGCCGCTCGAAAATTCAAAGCCCCCGCAGGTACGGATTGCTGCGCCGCTCCTCGCCGATCCTGCCGCCCGGTCCGTGGCCGCAGAGGAAGCCGACCTCGTCGCCGAGCGGGAACACCTTGTCGCGGATCGAATCCAGGAGCTGCTGGTGGTTGCCGCCCGGCAGGTCCGTGCGGCCGATGGAGCCCTGGAACAGCACGTCGCCGAGATGGGCGAAACCCTGTTTGCGGTTGAAGTAGATCACATGCCCCGGCGCGTGGCCCGGCGTGTGGTAGACCTCGAAGTCGTGGTCGCCGAAAGAGACGGTATCGCCGTCCTCCAGCCAGCGGTCCGGCACCACGTTGGCGACCTTCATCGGCACGCCGAACATCGAAGCCTGCGCCTCCAGCCGCTGGAGCAGCGAAAGGTCGTCCTTGTGCGGGCCGACGATATCGACGCCGAGCGCCTCCTTCAGCTCCTTCGCGCCGCCGGCATGGTCGATATGACCGTGCGTCAGCCAGATCGCCTTCACGGCGATGCCGTTCTTTTTCAGCGTATCGAGGATCGTGTCGACGTCGCCGCCCGGATCGACGACCACGCCTTCCTTCGTCTCGCTGTCGAAGAGGATGGTGCAGTTTTGCTGGAAGGGAGTGACGGGGATGATGCCCGCCTGAAGCATGCCCATGGGGCCCTCGCTCGGTTGCCGCTCGTCTCCACCCTATAGCCGCAAGCAGGCACGGGCACCAAGCCCGAAGTCAGCGCAGGCTCGCCATTTGCGCGGCGGGGCCGGTGGCGAAGGTCGGCGAGACGGTGGAAAACAGCAGCGCCGCGACCGCGATGTTGAGCGCGGCATAGAGATAGACCACCGGGCGAAGGCGGTCGGCGACCGGGGCTTGCGGTTTTTCGGGGTCGGGGCGCATCGTCGGTTCCCTTCGGCTCGGCCTTAACGTGTTATGGTTCGGCTTCTACAACGGTTCGGGATTCCGTCCTGTTCCATCGGGAACAGGCATCGGGAGGAAGTGTTGCGCAGGCGCAACAGCCTCAGAGCGGCAGCGCCGTCGTCTCCTTCAGCGTGTCGAGCACGATGGCCGTCTTCACATGCGAGACGGATTCGTGCGGCAGGAGCACGTCGTTGACGAAGGCGGAGAGCGCCTTCAGGTTCGGCACGACGACCTTGATGATGTAGTCCATCTCCCCCGTCAGCGAATAGGCTTCCAGCACCTCCGGCAGGTTGGAGATGAGCCGCGCGAAGCGCAGCGCATTGTCGCGGTTGTGCGTCGACAGCGTCACCGTCACGACGATGACGATGCCGAGATCGAGCTTTTCCCGGTCGAGCTCGGCCCGGTAGGCGCGGATGATCCCCTCCTCCTCCAGCCGGATGCGCCGGCGCGAACATTGCGAGGGCGAGAGGTTGATGCGCTCGGACAGCTCGTTGTTCGTCAGGCGCGCATCTTCCTGCAAATGCGCGAGCAGTTTTCGGTCGAAGTCATCCAGTTGCACGGATTGCCCTCCATTTCACAAATTCGCGCACGAACATCGCACGGATTTGTCAAAGCGCAAGCACTATGCATGCACATTGCATGAGAACGGCGCCATACTTGTCACACATCAATTTCGAGGAGGACGAAGATGGGCCCTTTCCCGCATGACGCACCGCCGGCAACGATCACCGGGGAGAACCCGGCCGGCACGGACGGCTTCGAATTCGTCGAGTTCGCCCATCCGGAGCCGGAGAAGCTCGAGGACCTCTTCACCCGCATGGGCTACAGCAAGGTCGCCACGCACCGCAGCAAGGCGATCTCCGTCTGGCGGCAGGGCGACATCAACTATGTGCTGAACGCCGAGCCCGGCTCCCACGCCATGAAGTTCACCGAGGAGCACGGGCCCTGCGCCGCCTCCATGGCCTGGCGCGTGGTGGATGCGAAGCATGCCTTCGAGCATGCCGTCGCCAAGGGCGCGACGCCCTATGAGGGTAAGGACAAGGCGCTCGACGTGCCGGCCATCGTCGGCATCGGCGGCTCGCTCCTCTACTTCGTGGAAAAATACGGCGCGAAGGGCTCGACCTACGAGGCCGAGTTCGAATGGACCGGCGCGCGCGATCCGAAGCCGCAGGGCGTCGGCTTCTACTATCTCGACCACCTCACCCACAACGTCTATCGCGGCAACATGGACAAGTGGTGGGATTTCTACCGCGAACTGTTCGGCTTCAAGCAGATCCATTTCTTCGACATCGACGGGCGCATCACCGGGCTCGTGTCGCGCGCCATCACCTCGCCCTGCGGCAAGATCCGCATTCCGCTGAACGAATCCAAGGACGAGACGAGCCAGATCGTCGAGTACCTGAAGAAGTACAAGGGCGAAGGCATCCAGCACATCGCCGTCGGCACGGACGCGATCTACGACGCGACCGACCGCCTCGCCGACAACGGCCTGAAATTCATGCCCGGCCCGCCGGACAACTACTACGACCGCTCCTACGTGCGCGTCGTCGGCCATGAAGAGCCAGTCGAACGCATGAAGAAGCACGGCATCCTCATCGACGGCGAAGGCGTCGTCAACGGCGGCATGACGAAGATCCTCCTCCAGATATTCTCCAAGACCGTGATCGGCCCGATCTTCTTCGAATTCATCCAGAGGAAGGGCGACGAGGGCTTCGGCGAGGGCAATTTCCGCGCGCTCTTCGAGAGCATCGAGGAAGACCAGATCCGCCGGGGCGTGATCGCAGCAGAATAACAACCGCGGCAACCAAGCCATGCGGGGAAGGAAGAGGCGGCCGCTCGCGGCCGCCTCTTTACGTTGAAGAACCCGGTGCAGCGTGCACCGGGTCAAATTGACATATTCCCAAATTATCAGCAGGTTGCAGATGCCGACCTTTCGGCACCGGAGTCGCGGGCTCCAGACCGCGCCCCGGCAGGCAACCAGTCCGGCCGGACACGCCTTCCGGCGGACCATTGGAGGGGAAGTTCATGGAAGCATTGATGCCTATCGTCACGCAACTCATCGCCGGCGCCGTCGGGGGCAACGTCGCCGGCGCGGCCCTGAAACAGGCCGCCGTGAGCGCGATCGTCCGCACCATCGTCGGCGCCATCGGCGGGGTCGGCGGCGGCCTTCTCCTGCAAATGGTAGGCGGTGAAGCCGGCCTTTCCGGCCTTGTGGCCAACGGCATCGGCGGCCTCGTCGGCGGCGGCGTGCTGACGGCCATCGTCGGCGCCGTTCTCGGCAAGAAGTAAGCCGGCCCGCAAGCATGAAAAAGGCGGCCCTCACGGGCCGCCCGTTTCACCGAAAGTCCGCGCCGGCCGCTTATTCGGCGGCCGCGGCGACCGGATAGACTTCCTTCATGTAGTCGTTCATCAGCGTTTCCGAGATCGTGCCCGGCGTGAAGCGATAGGGGCCGATTTCCGAAACCGGCGTCACTTCCGCGGCCGAGCCCGTCAGGAAGCATTCGGAGAAGCCGGCCAGTTCCTCCGGCAGGATCGCCCGCTCGACGATCTCGTAGCCGCGGCGCCTGGCAAGCTCGATCACCGTACGGCGGGTGATGCCGTCGAGGAAGCAATCCGGTACCGGCGTATGGATGACGCCGTCCTTGACGAAGAAGATGTTGGCGCCCGTGGCTTCCGCCACCTGCCCGCGATAGTCGAGCATCATCGCATCCGCATAGCCCTTGGCCTCGGCGGCGTGCTTGGAGATGGTGCAGATCATGTAGAGGCCGGCGGCCTTGGATTTCGAGGGCGCGGTCTTCGGGTCGGGGCGGCGGTATTCGGCAATGTCGAGGCGGATGCCCTTCAGCTTCTCGGCCGGATTGAAGTAGCTGCCCCATTGCCAGATGGCGATGGCGACGTTGATGCGGTTGTTCTGCGCCGAAACGCCCATCATCTCCGAGCCGCGCCAGGCGATCGGCCGCACATAGGCTTCGGAAAAGCCCTGGCGCTTCAGAAGCTCGACGCTGGCGGCGTCCAGCTCTTCCACGGAATAGGGAATCTTGAAGCCGAGGATTTCGGCGGAGCGGTGCAGGCGCTGGTTATGCTCGTTGAGCTTGAAGATACGCCCGCCATAGGCGCGCTCGCCCTCGAACACGGCGCTTGCATAATGCAGGCCGTGCGTCAGCACATGGACCTTCGCATCCTTCCAGTCGACGAACGCGCCGTTGAACCAGATCTGCCCGTCCAGTTGATCGAAGGGAACTGCCATCGTGTCATCCTCCGGCGCGCTCGCGCCATTCTTTCAAGTTGATTGTTTCGCCCGTTACGGTCTAACCAGAAACGGGCAGGATTACCTGATGAGTAAAGAGTAATCCGGATTGGGAACCGGAAAACGCCGGATATTCGTCGGCGCCGGGGTTCGCAATGTCGGCGGACCCTAACAAGAGGGGCGAAATATGTCAATAAAGCTGACATATTTTGCGAAAAATTACGCGGAGACGGCATCGCATGAAAGGAAATGACACCGTGGCCCGACAGATGCCGGAAAAAGCCGGCGTGAGCGAGTTGCACGAGGACGCCATGACGGGCGACGGGCGCATCGATTTCGAGATCATCGAGGGCCTGTTCTTCGCCTATCGCGACTTCATTTCCGATCCCGATGCGATCCTGGAAAAGAGCGGCTTCGGCCGCGCGCATCACCGGGTCGTGCACTTCGTCAACCGCGAGCCCGGCATGACGGTCGCCGACCTTCTCGATACGCTGAAGATCACCAAGCAGAGCCTTGCCCGCGTCTTGAAGCAGCTCATCGATTCCGGCTATATCCAGCAGGTGGCCGGTCCCGAGGATCGCCGCCAGCGCAAGCTCTATCCCACGCGCACGGGGCGGGAGCTGGCCCTTGCGCTCGCAGAGCCGCAATCCCGCCGCATCGCCCGTGCATTCGAGAACATGGACGCGGGCGACCGCCGGGTGGTGGTCGGTTTCCTGACCGGCATGCAGAACGCCAAGGGCGAATAGGTTTGAGGAGGTTGAGACGATGACCGCTGCCGGCACGCCCAGCGACGACGCATCCCATCTTCTCGTCGTCGACGACGATACGCGCATCCGCGACCTCCTGAACCGCTACCTGATGGACCAGGGCTTCCGCGTCACCGTGGCGGGCGATGCCGACGAGGCGCGGCGCAAGCTGCGCGGCCTCGATTTCGACCTCATCATCATGGACGTGATGATGCCGGGCGAAAGCGGCCTGTCGTTGACGAAGAGCCTGCGCGAGATCCGCCCCGTGCCGATCCTCATGCTGACGGCGCTCGCCGAATCCAGGGCCCGCATCGAGGGCCTGGAAGCCGGCGCGGACGATTATCTTTCCAAGCCCTTCGAGCCGCGCGAACTCGTGCTGCGCGTCAACAACATCCTCAAGCGCAACGCCTCGCCCCCTGCCCCGAAGATCGAGCAGGTCATGTTCGGCCCCTACACGTTCTCCATCGTGCGCAAGGAGCTGAAGCGCGGCGCCGAGCCCATCCGCCTCACCGACCGCGAGCAGGAGATCATGCTGCTCTTCGCCCAGCGCGCCGGCGAGACCATCCCGCGCCACGAGCTGATCGGCGAGGAAACCGAGGTCGGCGAGCGCACCATCGACGTGCAGATCAACCGCCTGCGCCGCAAGATCGAGGACGACCCGTCCAACCCCGTCTGGCTGCAAACGGTGCGCGGCATCGGTTATCGCCTCAGCGTGGAGCAGGGGTGAGCGTGGAGCGGGGCGGTATGCTAAGACACCCCCCTCTGCCCTGCCGGGCATCTCCCCCTCAAGGGGGGAGATCGGCAAGGGGTAAGAACCTCGCTCGATCTGCAACACTCACGATAGGCAAAACGCCGCTCCATCCAATCTCCCCCCCTGAGGGGGAGATGCCCGGCAGGGCAGAGGGGGGTATGCCTCCGCACCCCATCCCGGAGGCCCGCCGATGAGCCTCTTTTCCACCTTCCGCCGCGATATCGAGCGCGCGCCGCGGGCCGGCTGGAAGCATTTCACGCGCTGGCTGCGCCACCAGATGCCGACCGGCCTCTACGCGCGCTCGCTGCTCATCATCATCCTGCCGATGGTGCTGCTGCAGGCGGTGGTGGCCTTCGTCTTCATGGAGCGCCACTGGCAGCTCGTCACGCAGCGCCTGTCCATGGCCGTCACCCGCGACATCGCGGCCATCATCGACCTCATCGAGACCTATCCGCAGGACGACAACTACACCGAGATCACCCGCATCGCCCGCGAGCGGCTGGAGCTCATCATCTCCATCGAGCCGGGCAAGGACCTGCCGCCGCCGCGCAGCAAGCCGTTCTTCAACATCCTCGACGAAATCCTCAGCGAAGAGATCGTCCGCCAGATCCACCGCCCGTTCTGGATCGACACGGTCGGCGAAAGCAACCTCGTCGAGATCCGCATCCTGCTCGACAACAAGATCCTGCGTGTCTACGCCCGCCGCAGCCAGACCTATGCCTCCAACACCCATATTTTCATCCTGTGGATGATCGGCGCCTCGCTCGTGCTGATCGGCATCTCGATCCTCTTCCTGCGCGGCCAGATCCGCCCGATCCTCACGCTGGCGCAGGCGGCCGAGAGTTTCGGCAAGGGCCAGAAGATGCCGGAGAATTTCGCCCCGCGCGGCGCGGACGAGGTGCGCCGCGCCGGCCTTGCCTTCATCCTGATGCGCGAGCGCATCGAACGGCAGATGGAGCAGCGCACGGCGATGCTCACCGGCGTCAGCCACGACCTGCGCACCATCCTCACCCGTTTCAAGCTGCAGCTCGCGCTCGCCGGCAACAATCCCGACCTGCAGGGCCTCAACGCCGATGTCGAGGACATGCAGACCATGCTGGAGGGCTACCTGTCCTTCGCGCGAGGCGATGCGGAGGAGGATGTCGGCGCCTTGCGGCTCTCGGACCTCTTCGACCGGCTGGCGATGGAGGCGGAACTGCACGAGCGCACGTTCACCTACGAGATCGACGGCGACGACGAGGTGCTGGTGCGCCCCACCGCCTTCGGCCGCCTCGTCGGCAACCTCGTCTCCAATGCGCTGCGCTATGCGAAGACCGTGCGGGTGGAGGCGCGCCACCGCGCCAAGTGGCTGACGATCACCATCGACGACGACGGCCCGGGCATTCCCGAAAAGGCGCGCGAGGACGTCTTCAAGCCCTTCTTCCGCCTCGACGAGGCGCGCAACCTCGATGCCTCCGGCACCGGCCTCGGCCTTGCCATCGCCCTCGACATCGCCCGCAGCCACGGCGGCGACGTCACGCTGTCCGATAGTCCGATGGGGGGCCTGCGCGCGACGATCCGCGTGCCGGCCTGATCAGCACATCTTCCTGCCGTTCGGCACGGACTGGCCGACGCCGGCCAGCACGATCGCGCCCGTCTCGTCCTCGAAACCGAGCGTCAGCACCTCCGAGCGCACCGGCCCGATCTGCCGCGGCGGGAAGTTGACGACCGCCAGCACCTGCCGGCCGACGAGTTCCTCGAGCGTATAGTGCACGGTGATCTGCGCGGAGGATTTCTTTGTGCCGATCTCCGGGCCGAAATCGATCAGCAGCCTGTAGGCCGGCTTGCGCGCCTCGGGAAAAGGCAGCGCCTCGACGATGGTGCCGACGCGGATGTCGACCCGCTCGAAATCGGCATAGGTGATGGTGTCGGTCATGAAAACGGTCTCCGTATCAAAGGGCAAAGACCCTCTCTGCCTGCCGGCATCTCCCCCACAAGGGGGGAGAAAGGCTGGGGCTTGCTCTTCCTTCCCATTTTTCCGCAAACGGAGCGGCACAGTAAGCCCCTCCCCCTTGTGGGGAGGGGTTGGGGAGGGGTCTTCAGCCCGCCAGTTCCTCTGCCCGCTTGCGCGCGCTCGCGATGGCCTTGTCGAAGAGCGGCTGCATGCCGTCCTCGGCCATGAGCACGGAGAGCGCGGCGGCGGTGGTGCCGCCGGGCGAGGTAACGTTCTGGCGCAGGCGGCTGGCGGCGTCGGGGGACTGGTGAAGCAGCTCACCAGCCCCCGCGACGGTTTCCCGTGCGAGTCGCATGGCGAGGTCCGCCGGCAGGCCCGCTTTGCGTCCTGCCTCCGCCATGCACTCGACGAGATAGAAGACATAAGCCGGGCCGCTGCCCGAGACCGCCGTGACGGCGTCGATATCGCCCTCGGTCGCGACCCACTCGACGGGGCCGCTCACCTTGAGCAGGGAATGCACGAAATCGCGTTGCCCTTCGGAAACGCGCTCATTGGCGAAAGCGCCCGTCACGCCGCGGCCGATCATGGCCGGCGTGTTCGGCATGGCGCGCACGACGGCGGCCTTGCCGAGATGGCTTTCGAGATTGGCGACGGTCTTGCCGGCGGCGACGGAGACGACGACCGTTTCCGGCCCGACGAGCCCCTTGAGCGGCGGCAGCACCTGGTCCATCACCTGCGGCTTGACCGCGATGAAGAGGACGCCGGCCTTCAGGCCTTCCGGCGCCGCCGTCTCGTGGCGCGCGCCGTTGGCGGAGATCAGCCCGGCCATGGCCGGCGACGGGCCGGGATCGATGACGAGGACGGAAGAGCCGGAAATGCCGTTTTTCAACCAGCCGGACAGCATGGCGCCGCCCATGTTACCGGCGCCGATGAGAACGATGGGACCCGAACCAGCAACCGCCATGCTCACGCTTCCCCGACAGTCTCGAAAAGCACCGCATCGACCGCGGCCTGCGCATCCATGCCGGACCAGACGACGAACTGGAATGCCTGGAAATAGGCCTCGCAGGTCTCCAGCGCGCTCGAAAGCAGCACTTCGACCTGCCGGTTGGTCGGCTCCGCGCCGCCGGCCAACAGCAGCGACTGGCGGAAGATGACGACGTCTTCCCGGCGCCAAAGGTCGAAATGGCCCATGAGCACTTGGCCGTTCACATGCGAGAGCAGGCTGTGCACCTCGTTGACGCGGCTTTCGGGAACCTTGATGTCGAAGGCGCAGGCAAGATGCAGCGCCTCGAATTCCTCCATCCAGGAGAAGGAGACGTGGTAGTCCGTCCACTTGCCCTCGACGGTCATCGCGATCTCGTCCTCGCCGGACCGCTCGAACGTCCAGTCGTTATTGGCCGCGACGAACTCGATCATGTCGACCGGGTTGGACTGACGCCCGATATCCAATTCCATAAGGCTCATGCATCACCTTCAAGGCCGGAAGGCATGCGCCATCGCGCTCACACACACGACGCGGCAAACCATACTCCGGATACAACACTGAATGATTGCTCGGCACTTAGCGCAATCTGGACGACTTACCCTGCCCGAACCTTGCGCTGCCCGTCTCGAATCATCATTTAAAATCAGTGTATAACGGCGGAGTCACGACGCCAGCCCCCGCTCCGGCATTTTCCCCGGCCGGTTGTGGAAAGCCGTTTGCAAAAAGATTCAGGCGGAACGCTTAAAGGACTCTGCGAAAAGGGCTTTTCGGAAGTGTCCACAGGGGTAAAAATTTTATTAAAAAAAACGGTTGGCGCGATGTGAATCACGCCAACCGAGTCCCATGGGGCCGAAGCTGTGCCGGAACGGCTCAATCCTTGCCGGCAAGGCGCGCTTCCAGCGCCTCGAGGCGCTTCAGGAGCGCGTCGTTCTCGTCGCGCGCCCGGATCGCCATTTCGCGCACGGCCTCGAATTCCTCGCGCTTGACGAGGTCCATGCCGTTGAACAGGCGCTCGGCCTGCGCGCGGAACATGGTCTCGGCCTCCTTGCGCACGCCCTGGGCGGCGCCGGCGGCATCGGTCATCAGCTTGGCGAAATCGTCGAGAATGCGGTTCGCGCCGGTGGTCATGGTCTGCCCTCCTGGGGTCGGAATGCCTCTGGCGGGCGGTCTCGCCCGCGTCCTATGACGTGAGGTAGGGTCTTGCGGGCCCGCTTGCAAGCGGATTCCGGTGGATCGTCGCCGCTTGCGGGCAGGTGCGCCGGTCTCCGGCCATTTATCGCCTTGACCCTGCCGTAAGCCATCGCCATCTTCCGCGCGAAATAGGAATATCCCGATCTTGACGAACATCGCGCAGCTTTTCGCCATCATGCCCTACCCCGAGATCGATCCGATCGCCTTTTCGGTCGGTCCCGTCGACGTCCACTGGTACGGCATCGCCTATGTCGTCGGCATCATGCTGGGCTGGTTCTACGCCCGCCGCCTCATCGAGACGCCGCGGCTGTGGGCAGGCGAAGCGCCGATGAGCCGCGTGCAGCTCGACGATTTCCTCGTCTGGGCCGCCGTCGGCATCATCCTCGGCGGGCGCATCGGCTATATCCTCTTCTACGATTTCCCCAACGTCGCGGCCGAGCCGCTCCGCGCCATCCAGATCTGGAACGGCGGCATGTCCTTCCACGGCGGCTTCGCCGGCACGACGCTCGCCATGCTGCTCTTCGCGCGGCGCCACCGCATTCCCGTCTGGAGCCTGTTCGACATCGTCGCGGCCGTCGTGCCGATCGGCCTCTTCTTCGGCCGCATCGCCAATTTCGTGAACGGCGAGCTCTGGGGCCGCCTTTCCGACGCGCCCTGGGCGGTGGTCTTTCCGCAGGCTGGCCCCTTCGCCCGCCATCCGAGCCAGCTCTACGAGGCAGGGCTGGAGGGCATCGTGCTGCTGGCGGTGCTGGCGCTCGCCATCTGGCGCTTCGACGCTCTGAAGCGTCCCGGCCTCGTCACCGGCATCTTCGTCTGCGGCTATGCGCTGTCGCGCATCACGGTGGAGTTCTTCCGCGAGCCGGACGCGCAGCTCGGCTATCTCTACGGCGGCTGGCTGACCATGGGCATGCTGCTGTCGCTGCCGATGCTCGCCGTCGGCGTCTGGGCGGTTTTCCGCGCCCGTGCGGCTGCGCCGAAGAACGCCTGAGCCGCCCATGCCGACGCCCCTCGCCCGCAAGATCAAGGCGCTGATCCGCACCAACGGCCCCATCAGCCTCACCGACTATTTCGCGCTCTGCCTTGCCGATCCCGAATACGGCTACTACCGCACGCGTAATCCCTTCGGCACCGCCGGCGACTTCATCACCGCGCCGGAGGTGAGCCAGCTCTTCGGCGAAATGCTCGGCGTCTTCCTGGTCCACGCCTGGCAGAAGCACGGCGGGCCGGCCGAAGTGCGCATCGCCGAGATCGGCCCCGGCCGCGGCACGATGATGGCCGACATGCTGCGCGTCATCGCCAAGCTCGCGCCGCAGCTCTATGAAAGCGCGACCTTCCACCTCGTCGAGACGAGCCCGAAGCTGCGCGCCGTCCAGCACGACACGCTCGGCACCCATGCGTCCCGCGTCGCCTGGCACGACAGCTTCGAGGAATTGCCGGACGGCTTCGTGCTGCTTGCCGCAAACGAGCTGTTCGACGCCATCCCCATCCGCCAGTTCGTCAAGACCGCCTCCGGCTTCCGCGAGCGCATGGTCGGCCTAGATGCGGAGGACGATCTGACCTTCGCGGCGGGCGTCGCCGGCATCGATCCGGCGCTCCTGCCGGAAAACCACAAAACCGTGGCGAACGGCACGATCTTCGAGATCGCCCCGGCCCGCGAGGCCGTGATGGCGACGATCGGCGAGCGCATCGCCCGCTTCGGCGGCACGGCGGTGATCATCGACTACGGCCATTTCGTCACCGGCTTCGGCGATACGCTCCAGGCGGTGCTGAAGCACGACTTCGACCCGCCGCTCGCCCATCCCGGCAAGGCGGACCTGACGAGCCATGTCGATTTCGAGCGCCTTGCCGGCGCGGCCGCCGCCGCAGGCCTTCATGTCCACGGCATGCTGCACCAGGGCGATTTCCTCGTCGGCCTCGGCATCGGCGAGCGGGCCTCCGCGCTCGGGCGTCACCGCGACGAGGCGACGCAGGCCGCCATCCTTGCCGACGTCGACCGGCTCGCCGGCTCCGGCGCGGGCAAAATGGGCGATCTTTTCAAGGTTTTGGCCGTGGGCAGCGCGCCGCTTGCGCTCTTTCCCTTCCGCCAGCCGGATTGACACGCCCGAAAAGGCCGGACAACATCCGGCCCGATTTGCACCCCGCATGCCCCGGCGACATCCTTGCCCGGCGGCCCGTTCCAAGCCAGCCGAGAGACCATGACCGACCAGGCGCTTCCCTCCCCGATCGAAAGCCCGCTTCTGGCGGAGCGCGCCGGCCATGCGGCGCGCCACGGCTTCTTCACCCGCGCGGGCGGCGTTTCTGAAGGCATCTATCGCGGCCTCAATGTCGGCCTCGGCTCGAAGGACGAGCGCGAGAAGGTCGAGGAGAACCGCACCCGCGTCGCCCGCTGGTTCTCCGTCACGCCGGACCGGCTCGCCACCCTCCATCAGGTCCATTCGCCGGATGTCGTGCTGGTCGACGAGACCTACGACGGCGCGCGTCCGCAGGCCGACGCGATGGTCAGCGTCACGCCCGGCATGGTGCTGGGCGTGCTGTCGGCCGATTGCGGCCCGATCCTCTTCTGCGACCCGGAGGCCCGCGTCGTCGGCGCGGCCCATGCGGGCTGGAAGGGCGCGCTCTATGGCGTGCTGGAAAGCACCATCGCCGCCATGGAACGTCTCGGCGCAAAACGGGAAAACATCCTCGCCAGCCTCGGCCCCTCGATCGGCCGGCACAATTACGAGGTCGGGCCGGAATTCGTGGAACGGTTCCTCGCCGTCGACAAGGACTACGGGCGCTATTTCACGCCGTCGGCAAAGGCGGGCCACGCCATGTTCGACCTGCCGGGCCTGACGACGCAGCGTCTCGCGGATGCCGGGGTGACGGCCGAGAACCTCGACATCTGCACCTATCCGGACGAGGACCGCTTCTTCTCCTACCGGCGCACCGTGCACCGGCAGGAGCCCGACTACGGCCGCCAGATTTCGGCGATCATGATAAGGGGCTGAATGCCCGAAAAGACGAGGGAGACACCCATGGCCTTTCACTTCGACAGCGAGGAATATGCCAACCGGCTCCAGCGCCTGACCTCCCGGATGCGGGAGGAAAAGATCGACGCCGTGCTGCTCTTCGCGCAGGAGAGCATGTACTGGCTGACCGGCTACGACACCTTCGGCTACTGCTTCTTCCAGACGCTGGTGGTCAAGGCGAACGGCGAGATGGTGCTGCTCACGCGCTCGGCGGACCTTCGCCAGGCCCGGCGCACCTCGAACATCGAGAAGATCGAGATCTGGATCGACCGCGTCAACGCGGACCCGACCATGGACCTGAAGAACCTGCTCTCGGACCTCGACCTGCTCGGCTGCCGCATCGGCGTGGAATACGACACGCACGGCCTGACCGGCCGCAATGCCCGCCTCCTCGACAACCAGTTGCAGAGCTTCGGCGAGATCGTCGACGCGTCCTTCATCGTCAGCCGCCTGCGGCTCATCAAGAGCCCGGCGGAGATCGCCTATGTCGAGCGCGCCGCCGCGCTCTCCGACGACGCGCTCGACGCCGCCCTGCCGCTGATCGTGCCCGGCGGCGACGAGGCGGCGATCCTCGCGGCCTTGCAGAACGCCGTGCTTGCCGGCGGCGGCGACTACGCGGCCAACGAATTCGTCATCGGCTCTGGCGCCGACGCCCTGCTCTGCCGCTCGAAATCCGGCCGGCGGCGGCTCGATGCGAACGACCAGCTCACCCTCGAATGGTCCGGCGTCTGCGCGCGCTACCACGCCCCCATGATGCGCACCGCCATCATCGGCGAGGCGAGCAACCGCCACCGCGAACTCTACAGCGCCTGCCGCGAGGCCATGCAGGCGATGGAGATGGTGCTGCGGCCCGGCCATACCTTCGGCACCGTCTTCGAGACCTTCGCCCGCATCGCCGACGAGCGCGGCCTTGCCCGTCACCGGCTGAACACCTGCGGCTATTCCGTCGGCGCGCGCTTCGCCCCGTCCTGGATGGACGCGCAGATGTTCCTCATGGGCAATCCGCAGGAAATCGAGCCGAACATGGCGCTCTTCGTCCACACGATCCTGCTGGATTCCGACAGCAACACGGCCATGACGCTCGGCCAGACGTACCTCACCACCACCGATACGCCGCGCCCGCTCTCGCGCTACGGCCTCGACTTCATCGAGGCGTGACCCGCCATATCCCGGAATTGACAGGGGCCGGCGGGATACCCATAAATCGTTGCGGGGAACGGAGGAGGCGAAAATGCCTTCCCGAAAACACGGGACGATGACGATGCACACGCTGATGAAGCGGCTGGCACTGGTCGGCCTCATCGCCACACTCGCCGGCTGCAACAGCACGGATGCGCTGATACCGCGCGCCGATGTCGGCGGCGGCGGTTTCAACTCGCCGCCGGTCACGCAGGGCGATCTCGACCGGATGAGCGCAGAGACGAGCCCCGTCACCACCATGCCGGTGGCGACCGCCCAGCAGACCGCCTTTGCCGACACGACGGGCCTCGACGGTGCCGGCGGCTCGACGGGCCGCGACACGGCCGGCACGCTTGAGGGCCAGGCCGATGCGCTCGCGCGCAACCAGTCGGCCGGCGCGCAGGACACGCTTTCGCGCACCGCGGCCCGGCGCTCGCTGGCGGCCGAGGAAGCCTCCGAAGGCACAACGGATGTCGCCGCCCTGCCGCGCGCCGCCGCGACGGCCGGCGAGACGATCCGCTTCCTGCCCATCATCGGCGCGCCGGTAGAGGCCGTCACGCCGCTTTCCAAGCGGCTCGGCACGGAGGCCCGCTCGAACGGGCTGACGATCCGCAGCGCCTCGGACACGTCCACGAAGTACATCCTCAAGGGCTATTTCTCCGCCATGCCGGACAACGGCAAGACCACCGTTGTCTATGTCTGGGACGTGCTCGACGGCAGCGGCGCGCGCCTGCACCGCATTCAGGGACAGGAAACGGTCGGCGGAACGGCGGCAGACCCGTGGGCCGCCGTTCCGGCCCGCACGATGGAAGGCATAGCCCACAAGACCATCCGCGAATATCTCGACTGGCGCGGTTCGCTGCCCGGTTAGCAAGGGGGAAACCGTAAATTCCGGGGAAATGCGAAGAATCGCTTTTCCGAGGCGGCAAGGCCCTTGCATTCGCAGGTTTAGCCGCTTAAACGCCCCCCTATCAGCATAATCACAGGCGGACCATAGATGAAGGTTTTCGCGGGCAATTCGAACCGGCTTCTGGCCGAAGCGATCTGCAATTATCTGAATGTTCCGCTTGGCCGCGCCACGGTCAGACGCTTCGCAGACCAGGAAATCTTCGTTGAAATCCAGGAGAACGTGCGCGGCGAGGACGTCTTCGTCGTCCAGTCGACCTCGTTCCCGACCAACGACCACCTGATGGAGCTGCTGATCATGATCGATGCGATCCGCCGCTCCTCGGCGCGCCGCATCACGGCCGTGCTTCCCTATTTCGGCTACGCCCGCCAGGACCGCAAGCCCGGCCCGCGCACGCCCATCTCGGCCAAGCTCGTCGCCAACCTCATCACCGAGGCCGGCGCCGACCGCGTGCTGACGCTGGACCTGCATGCCGGCCAGATCCAGGGCTTCTTCGATATCCCGACCGACAACCTCTATGCCATACCGATACTCGCGCGCGACGTGAAGGAGAACTACGACCTCAAGAACGTCATGGTCGTCTCGCCGGACGTCGGCGGCGTGGTGCGCGCCCGCGCGCTCGCCAAGCGGCTCGACTGCCAGCTGGCGATCGTCGACAAGCGCCGTGAACGCGCCGGCGAATCCGAGGTCATGAACGTCATCGGCGATGTCACCGGCAAGGACTGTCTGCTGATCGACGACATCGTCGATTCTGGCGGCACGCTCTGCAACGCGGCCGAGGCCCTTCTGAAGAACGGCGCGACCAGCGTTACCGCCTACATCACCCATGGCGTGCTTTCCGGCGGCGCGGTGGCGCGCGTCACCTCCTCCAAGCTCAAGGAACTGGTGATCACCGATTCGATCCAGCCGACCACGGCCGTCCAGTCGGCGCACAATATCCGCGTCATCACCACCGCCAATCTGCTCGGCGAGGCGATCAACCGCACCAGCGCGGAAGAATCGGTCTCCAGCCTCTTCGACTGACCGGGCTTTCACCGCCCGTTCCAGCCTGCGCGCCATCCGGCCGCGCAGGCTTTTTCGTTCCCTGTTTTGCCGACGAACCGATACCGGGCCTTGCATTTTTGCGCTAGGCTCGACGGAGTTTTACCCGGAGAGCCCCATGATTCCAACGCTGCCCTTCATCCGCCGCATGGCCGGACGCATAGCCATTCTTCTTGCCGCCGGCGCGCTGGCAGCCTGCTCCGTCGAGGTCGACGAGGGCGGCGGTGGCGGCTATCGCCCGCGCCCGCAGGCCTGCACGATGGAATATCTGCCGGTGTGCGGCGCGCGCGGCCGCGACCAGCAGACCTTCCCCAACGCCTGCGCGGCACGCTCGAACGGCTATCAGGTCATCGGCCGAGGCGAATGCCGCGGGGCCGGCCGGCCGGATCCGTCTGCGGAAGAAGGCCGCGCCTGCACGCGTGAATATGCGCCGGTCTGCGGCGCGAACGGCCGCGACCACCAGACGTTCGCCAATGCCTGCGAAGCCCGCCGGAGCGGCTACGACATCCTCGGCAACGGCGAATGCCAGGCGCGCCGGCCGGACGGCGACCGGGGCGACAACGGACGGGACCGGGATCGCGACCGGCCGGACTGGCGCGGCCGTGACGGCGAGCGCGACGGCGGCGGCCGGAAGGTCTGCACGATGGAGTACCGGCCGGTCTGCGGCCAGCGTGGCCGCGATATGAGGACGTTCGGCAATGCCTGCTCGGCGGATGCCGAAGGCTACCGGATCGTCAGCCCCGGCGAATGCCGCGGCTGATCGCCATCCACGGCATGGAGCTTGAAACCCCGCCGTTCGCACGGCGGGGTTTTTCTTTGCCGCCCGCTGCATCGAAGCGGGAAAATCCGGTTCCCAAGCCCGGCCCGGCCTGTTACGACTGCGCATCCCTTTCCCGTATCGATCCTGCCATGCTTCGTGATTTTTCCGCCCAAGCCCTTTTCATGGGACTGCTCACCGCCTTCGTCGGCTTTGCCAGTTCCTTTGCCGTCGTGCTGCACGGCCTCACCGGCGTCGGGGCGAGCGAAGCGCAGGCCGCCTCCGGCCTGATGGCCCTGTCCGTCTCGATGGGCGTCTGCGCCATCCTCCTGAGCACGCTGACGCGCCTGCCCGTCTCCATCGCCTGGTCGACGCCGGGCGCGGCGCTTCTGGCCAGTTCCGGCGCGGTGGAGGGCGGCTTTGCCACGGCGGTCGGCGGGTTCCTCGTCTGCGCGGCGCTGATCGTCGTCGCGGGCCTGTGGAAGCCGCTCGGCCGCATGGTTGCCGCCATTCCGGCGACGCTCGCCAACGCCATGCTCTCCGGCGTGCTGATCGGCCTGTGCTTCGCGCCCGTCAAGGCCGTCGCCTTCGACCCGAAACTCGGCCTGCCCATCGTGCTCGCCTGGGCCATCGTCGGCGCCGTCAACCGGCTCTATGCGGTGCCGGCGGCGCTTCTCGCCTTCATCGCCGTGCTCGCCTTCGGCGTCGACATCCCGGACGGGGCGCTCGCCGGCCTTGCGGATTCGCTGCTGCCGAGGCCCGAACTCGTGACGCCCGCCTTCACCGTGGCCGGCCTCGTCGGCATCGCGCTGCCGCTCTTCATCGTCACCATGGCCTCGCAGAACATTCCCGGCATCGCCGTTCTGAAGGTGAACGACTATACGCCCAATCCCGGCCCGCTCTTCGCCACCACCGGCCTCTTCTCGCTGCTGTCGGCGCCCTTCGGCGGCCATGCCGTCAACCTTGCGGCCATCACCGCCGCCATGTGCGCCGGCTCCGACGCCCATCCCGATCCGAAGAAGCGCTATTGGGCCGCGATCAATGCCGGCATCTTCTACGTGCTCTTCGGCCTTGCCGCCGGCGCCGTCACGGCCTTCGTCAGCCTCGCCCCGCCGATCCTCATCGAGGCCGTGGCGGGCCTTGCGCTGATCAGCGCCTTCGCCGCCTCCGCGCTCAACGCCTTCCGCGAACCGGAAAGCCGCGAGGCCGCCGCGGTGACGTTCCTCGTCACCGCCTCCGGCGTCTCGCTCGCCGGCATTTCCGGCGCCTTCTGGGGCCTCGTCTCCGGCGGGCTGATGCTGGCGCTGGCCCGCTTCACGGCCAAACGCCGCGCCTGACGGCTATTGCTGGAACGGCAGCGGCCGGCCGTTGATCAGCACCTTGCCGTCCTCGCCCACCGCCACGTCCCACGCCTGCGCCCCGCCGCCGGCATCGCGCGCCAGCCCCTTCATCATCAGGAGGACGAAGGACGCCTGGCCGAACTGCGGCACGGCGGCGGTATTCTTCTGGAGAAAGGCGACCGTCCTGTCGAAGTCGCGCATGGTGATCGTTACCGCGGCGCTGTGACGCTCCTTGTCGTCGGGATAGACGGTCATGGTGCCCGCAAGATGCACGTCGTAGACCGGCGAAACGGCCGACACGTCCTCGAATTCCACCGTCATCGCCCCGCCCGGAAGCACGATGCGGCCGATTTCCGCGCCCTGCTCGTCCGTCAGCGGCTTGGGCTTGGTGAAATCCGCATGGCCGACGAGATAGTCGACGGCGCCCGCCAGGTCGAGGCCGGCGACCGCCGCCTTGAACGTCGCCCGCTCCGGCAGCGCCTCCTCGAAGGCCGCCGGCAGGACGCCGGCCGGCGGCTTCGGCTTCTCGACATCGAAGCCGAAGCCCACGCGCGTCGCATGGGCGATGCCGTTCATGCCGAGATTGTAGGTGACGGCATCCGCCCCGAAGGTCCCCTGCTCCGTCGCGACCGTCACGTTCGACGCCTTCACGGTCTCGGTGAGATTGTCGAAGACCGGCAGCACGGCACGCAGCAAGTCCTTCAGCCGCGCGCCGTCGGCCGCGTCGAGCTGCTGCTTGTGCATGTTGTCGAGCACGAAGAAGGTGAGATCCTGCACCACCTTGTAGCGGGCACCGTCCATGCTGACGTCGATGTCCACCGTGTCGGCGCCGATATCGACCCGCCCGGAAGGGCCGCCGGTGACCGTTTCGGCAAAGGCCTTCATGACGCCCGTGCTGGAAATGTCGAGAACGCCGCCCTCCTTCTTCTCGGCGGCGACGCGCATCGCCGTCTCGCCGAAACGCGCCGTCACGCTCTCGCGCGGCGAGGTGCTGGAGAAGACGAGCCCGCGGGCGCTCCAGTCGGCAGACGTGAAATAGAGGATATCCGGATCGTAGATGCCGTCGAGCTTCATCGCGTCGACGACATAGGAGAAGGAATTCCGGCCCTCCGCCGCCTCCACCGCGCCCTTGATGTCGAGGCTGTCATTCGCCTCGACGCGGAAGGTGCCCTCGGGCATGGGCCTCAGATAGGCCGTCATCGGCTTCAGGCCGTCGATCGTCACCCGCCCCGGCTTCGCCTTGTCGAGAAGGACGGAAGGGTTGAAGCGCATCTCGTAGAAGGAGGTCGCGGCCCGCACGGTCACGAGGCCGGCATCGACCAGGTCCTTCGGCAGGTAGCGGGTGACCTTCTGCTGGATGTCTTCGGCCTCGGACGGCGTGACCTGCTGGGAGAAGGCCGGGCCGGCGCAGAAAAGCGCAAGGGAGGCCGAGGCCATCAGGATCTGTCGTCTCATGTCGTCCTCCATTGCCGAACCGAATGCCGCCCGAGCATCCAATCGCGGCGGCGCCGTGTCAATCCGTGGCCGGGCCGGGCCCGGGCCTTGCATTTCCGGGCATTCTCGGTTATCGAGCCCCCGTCCGTGCAGACACCCTTGGAGGCAACGCGGATGAGGCTTTCATAAAATCCTCACGTTTAGCGCGGCCGGCGAATGCCGATCCGTGAAGAACGCTCCAGTAACAGACGAAAGAAAAAGCCATGAGCCACGATACCTACGAACTCAAGGCCGAAACGCGCGAACGGGTTGGTAAGGGGTCCTCCCGTGAACTTCGCCGCAACGGTCTTATTCCCGCAGTCATCTACGGTGACAAGCAGGCCCCCCTCGCGATCGCCGTCTCCACCAAGGAAGTCACCCTGCGCATCCACGCCGGCGGCTTCAAGACGACCGTAGCCACGATCGACGTCAACGGTGAGAAGATCCGCGTCCTGCCGAAGGACTACCAGCTCGATCCGGTCCGCGACTTCACGATGCATGTCGACTTCCTGCGCGTTTCGGGCGACACCCACGTCGTCGTCGAAGTGCCGGTTCACTTCATCAACGAAGAGAAGTCCCCGGGCATCAAGGCCGGCGGCGTCCTGAACGTCGTTCGCCACGCTGTCGAGCTGCACGCGCTTGCCGACAACATTCCGGAATTCATCACGGCAGATCTTGCCGGCCTCAAGGTCGGTGACGGCGTCCACATCTCGCACGTCAAGCTGCCGAAGGGCACGAGCCCGGTCATCTCCGACCGCGACTTCACGATCGCCACGATTGCCGTCCCGGCTGCCGGCGTGAAGGAAGAAGAGGCGGAAGCCTCCGAGGAATAAGCCTCCTCGCAGAGACTTTCCGATCGACCCCGCATCCACCGGATGCGGGGTTTTTCTTTGCCCGCCGTTTCTCGCTACCGTTACGGGAAGTTTGAAACATCAGCACTTTTCCGGATCGGCATTTCAGCAACATTTAAGACTTTGGTGAAAGGCTGCACTCCTGAAAAAATGACGATAATCAAGAGAGGCGTCATGGGCAGGCTTCGCGGGACGGCAGAAGGGCAACCGGCATGAAAGTGCATTCGGTGGAAAGCCGCTTCATCGCCATCGTCATCGGCGCCCTGCTCGTCTTCGTCGCTCCGCTGTTCGTGCTGTTCCTCATCCTGTCCTCCGACCGCATGGCGCGCGAGCGGCTGGAAAACACCGAAGTGCTGCTGAAGGCCAATGTCCAGGCGCTCGGCAAGCCGCTGTGGGATTTCGACAAGGACAGCATCGGCCAGATCGTCGGCGCATTGCAGGCCGATGCCGACATCAGCTTCGTACGGGTGCGCGACACGTCGGACGTCATCGACATCCGCGAACCGGCCGTAAGCCCCGATCCGGGCGAAGTCCGCTCCATCGTCACCACCGATATCTTCCACCGGACGAGCGAGGGCCTGCAGCAGGTGGGCACCGCCGAGATCTGGCTGAAGAAGCAGGGCATCTTCTCGCGCTTCTCCAAGGACGAGCTGACGATCTTCGCCATCTTCTTCTTCGCCGTGGCGACGCTCTTCATCGCCGCGCTGATCGGCAACCGCATCACCATCATCCGCCCGCTGATGCGCCTGACGGCGGCCATCGAGGCCACCCGCCGGCTCGGCTCGCGCCATCACGTCGACTGGACCTCGAACGACGAGATGGGCGCGCTCGCCCACAATTTCAACGAGATGCAGAGCAAGCTGGAGCGTGAGGAGAACGAGCTGAAGCGCGCGCATGCCCGCGCCACCGACATCTACAATCTCACGCCGGCCATGCTGTTCTCCATCGATGCCGACAACCGCATCACCGCGGTCAGCGACTATTGGCTGAAGGCGACGGGCTACCAGCGCGACCGGGTGATCGGCCGCGACTTCACCGATTTCGTCGACGAGGGTTGCCGCGAGGCCTATCGCACGCGCCGCCCCGCCAACGGGCCGCAGGACGGCATCTGCGAGGTGACGCTGCGTTTCCGCTGCGCCGACGGCAGCATGATCGACGTGCTGATCCTCGAGACAGGAACGGTGGCGAGCGGCGGCCGGCAGGCGCTCTCGCTCTCCGTCATGACGGACGTGACCGACCTCAAGGAGGCGGAGAACCGCAACCACCGTCAGGCGATCACGGACCACCTGACGGGCCTGCTCAACCGCCAGGGCTTCGAGGCGGTGCTCGACGAGATGATCGGCGAGGCCGACCGCAGCCGCCAGCAGCTTGCCTGCCTCTTCGTCGACCTCGACCGCTTCAAGTGGATCAACGACAATCTCGGCCATGCGAGTGGCGACGACGTCCTGTGCCAGGTGGCGATGCGCCTGCGCCGGCAGCTTCGCGCCGACGACGTGATCGCCCGGCTCGGCGGCGACGAGTTCGCCATCCTTCTCAGCGCGCCGGACGCCCGCCAGCTCGCCCTCGACGTCAGCGAGCGGCTGGTCTCCAGCCTTGAGACCTCCCTTCTCGTCAACGGCGCGGAATTGCGCATCAGCGCCAGCATCGGCATCGCGGTCTATCCCGACCATGCCGACACCGCCGCCTGCCTCATCCAGAAATCCGACATGGCCATGTATGTCCGCAAGCGCGGCGGCAAGAACGGCGTGCAGGTCTTCGACAGCAACATGGTCGACATCGCTCGCCGGCGCCTGGAGATCGAGCAGTTCATCGACCAGGGCCTGCGCGAGGACTGGTTCACCGTGCACCTGCAACCAATCGCCAGCCTCGCCGACAGGCGCGTTTCGGGCTTCGAGGCGCTGATGCGCCTTCACCATCCCGAGCGCGGCATCCTGCCGCCCGCCGAAATCATCGGCATTGCGGAAGAGAACGGCTCCGTCGGCCGCATCGGCGAGCGCATCCTGTCGAAGGCGCTAGCAAGCCTTGCCGTCATCTCGCGCATGGAAGGGATGGAGGAGAGCTATCTGGCGGTGAACTTCTCGCCCCTGCAGTTCGAGCCGGCCCTGCCCTCGCGCCTTGCCGCCCTGCTGCTCGAAAACGGCATCACTCCGTCGCGCATCGTCGTCGAGATCACGGAGGCCGTGCTGATGCTCGACAATCCCGTGGTGCGCGAGGTGCTCGACGCGCTCTCCGGCCTCGGCTGCCGCATCGCGCTCGACGACTTCGGCACCGGCTATTCCTCGCTCAGCTACCTCAACCGCTTCCCGGTCGATATCGTCAAGGTGGACCAGTCCTTCACCCGCTCGCTCTCCTCCGACCAGCCGGACGTGCGCCGCAAGAGCCGCATGCTGGTGGAAGGCATCCGCACCATCTCGCACCAGATGGGCTGCGCCGTCGTGGCGGAGGGCATCGAGACCGAGGAGCAATGGGCCATCCTCCAGGACATGCGGATCGAATTCGGCCAGGGCTACCTCCTCAGCAAGCCGCTGCCGCTTGACGCGCTTCTGGAAAAGCTGGACGAATTCACCATGCCGGAGCAAGCCGGCCGGCGGGCGGTGGCTTCCTGACGCAAACGGAGGACAGGACGATGAAGACGCTGCTTTTGACGCTTTGCCTGTCGCTTGCCTCCCTCGCCGCACCCCGTGCGGAAACCCTCCACTTCGTCACGGAGGAATATCCCCCCTTCAACTACCTGAAGGACGGCAGGATCACCGGCGTCGGCGTCGAGCAGGCCGAGGCGATCGCCAGGGCCGCCGGCATCGACTACACGCTGGAGATCATGCCCTGGGCCCGCGCCTTCGCGCTGGCGGAACACCAGCCCATGCACTGCGTCTTCACCACGGGCTACAACCGCGAGCGCGCGGACCGCTTCGTCTGGATCGGCCCGCTGCTGAAGGACCAGATAATCCTCCTCAAGCGCAAGGGCGACGGGCATGGCGGCCTGACGCTTGCCGAGGCCCTGAAGCTCAAGGTCGGCTCGCAACGCGGTGATTTCGCCGTCGAGGCCCTGGCGACGATGGGCTTCAAGAACGTCGATCTCGCCGCCGATATCGACGTGACGGTGGGAAAACTCCTCTCCGGCCGCATCGATCTGCTCCCGGCCCCCGCCAATGCCTACCGCAGGATGATCGCGGAGGGCCTGCCGGTGGAAAAGGCGATGACGATGGCGGGCCAGGTCTACGGCATCGCCTGCCAGAAGGACATGCCCCGCACCATCGTCGAGCGCCTGCAGGCCGAGCTGGACAAGCTGATCCTCAACGGCAGCCAGGACCGCATCTTCAAGGCCTACGGCCTGCCGCCGAACACGCACAGGGCGGAAAACGACGCCATGAAATGACAGCAGGCGGTTGACTTCCGCCCGCTTTCGCGCTGGTGAAGGCAAGGACATCCTTTGGGCGGAGCAATCCATGCTGATCATCGCCGGGCTCGGCAATCCGGGCGCAAAATATGCGGGCAACCGCCACAATATCGGCTTCATGGCGCTCGACGCCATCCACCGCAAGAACCCGTTCGCGCCCTGGTCGAAGAAGTTCAAGGCGGAGATCTCCGAGGGCGAGCTTGCCGGCGAGAAGGTGCTGCTCGTCAAGCCGCAGACCTTCATGAACCTTTCGGGCGAAGCGGTCGGCGAGGCCATGCGCTTCTACAAGCTCCAGCCGAAGGACATCGTCGCCATCTACGACGAGCTCGACCTTGCCCCCGGCAAGGCGCGCATCAAGGTGGGCGGCGGCCATGGCGGGCACAACGGCATCAAGTCGCTCGACGCCCATTGCGGCAAGGAATACCGGCGCCTGCGCCTCGGCATTGGTCATCCGGGCGTGAAGGAGCTCGTCACCCACCATGTGCTCGGCGATTTCGCGAAGGCCGACCATGCCTGGCTCGATCCGCTGCTCGACGAACTCGCCCTCAACGCCGCCATGCTGGTGCGCGGCGAGGATTCGCAGCTCATGAACAAGCTGGCGCTGGCCACCGGCGGCAAGCCGGAAGCCGAGGCCGCCCCGGCAAAGAAGCCCGCCGCCCAGTCCCACATCCGCCCCGCCCGCAACCACGCCCAGCCGAAGATATTGCCGGCAAGCGGCCCGATGGCGGAGATGCTGAAGAAGCTGCTTGGCGGGAAAGACGAATAGGGTCGCGGGTAGGCAATTGCCCCTCACCCTAACCCTCTCCCCGCAAGCGGGGAGAGGGGACATGCCCTACGAATCTACATTGGTTGAGGAAGCCGGCTCGACACATCCCCTTCGCCCCGCTTGCGGGGAGAAGGTGGCCGGCAGGCCGGATGAGGGGCGCCCTCCCCCTACTCCTCCGGCTCCGTCTGGAACAGCAGCGGAAAGCCCGCCTCCTTGGCAAGGTCCGTCGCCTCCTTCGCCTTGGTCTCGGCGATGTCCCGCGCGCAGACCACCACCACGGAGGTGCCCATCTTGTGCGCGGTCAGCATCACGCGGTGGCTCGTCTCCTCGCTCATGCGGAACACGGCCTTCAGCACCAGGACGACGAATTCGCGCGGCGTATAGTCGTCGTTGACGAGGATGACCTTGTAGAGTCGCGGCCGTTCCAGCGTCGGCTTCGCGGTCGTTTTCGGGGTGAGGACGGTGTCACCGTTGCTCATGGGAAGCTCCTCGCATCGGCTTCGAGCGGTGTGCCCCGCATTGTGCACCCGGGACCGGGCGACTTCAAGGCCGGCGGCCCGCAGGCCCTTGACCCTGCCCCGTCCTTCCCCCATAGCGAGGGCAACGATTTTCCTGAGACGAATGGACCACCTCCATGGGCTTCAAATGCGGTATCGTCGGTCTGCCGAATGTCGGCAAGTCGACCCTCTTCAACGCGCTGACCAAGACGGCGGCCGCGCAGGCGGCGAACTATCCCTTCTGCACCATCGAGCCGAACACCGGCGAAGTCGCCGTGCCGGACCCGCGCATGAAGGCGCTCGCCACCGTCGCGGGCTCCAAGGAGATCATCCCGACGCGCATCTCCTTCGTCGACATCGCCGGCCTCGTGCGCGGCGCGTCGAAGGGTGAAGGCCTCGGCAACAAGTTCCTCGCCAATATCCGCGAAGTCGATGCCGTGGTGCATGTCCTGCGCTGCTTCGAAGACACCGACATCACCCATGTCGAGGGCCGCATCAACCCCGTCGCCGATGCCGAGACGATCGAGACCGAGCTGATGCTCGCCGACCTCGAGAGCCTGGAGCGCCGCGTCGAGCAGACCCGCAAGCGCGCCACCGGCAAGGACAAGGAATCCATGGCGCAGCTTCCCGTCATGGAAGCCGTCATCAAGCTCCTCAACGAGGGCAAGCCGGCGCGCCTGCTCCTCAAGACGCTGGCGCCGGAGGAGATCGACGTCCTCAAGGGCCTCAACCTTTTGACCTCGCACCCCGTCCTCTACGTCTGCAACGTCGCGGAAGCGGATGCCGCGACCGGCAATGCCCATACCGAGGCCGTCGCCGCCATGGCGAAGGAACAGGGCGCCGAATGCGTCATCATCTCGGCGGCGATCGAATCCGAGGTCGCCCAGCTTCCAGAAGAGGAAGCGGCGGAGTTCCTCTCCGCGCTCGGCCTTCAGGAAGCCGGCCTCGACCGGCTCATCCGCGCCGGCTATCACCTGCTCGACCTCATCACCTATTTCACCGTCGGCCCCAAGGAGACGCGCGCCTGGACCATCGTGCGCGGCACCAAGGCCCCGCAGGCCGCCGGCGTCATCCATACCGACTTCGAGCGCGGCTTCATCCGCGCCTTCACCATCGCCTATGACGACTACATCGCCTACAAGGGCGAGGTCGGCGCCAAGGAAGCCGGCAAGGGCCGCGACGAAGGCAAGGAATACGTGGTGCAGGACGGCGACGTCATCCACTTCCGCTTCAACACGTAAGTCTGTCTCTTCTGCCGATCCCGCTGCCGCCCTTCACCGAAGAGGCGGCAGTTTCTCTTTGAGGGCCAGCGGCAGCGGCGTGACGGCCCAGCGCCGGAAATGCTGCCAGCCGACGCCGATGGTCAGCACCACGAGCCCGACGATCAGCAGCGTGATGAAGACATAGGTTTCGGGGCCGGCGGCTGTCCTGCGCAGCATGCTCGCCGTCGCCAGCCCAAGGGACACCAGCCCCGAGGTGACGAAGGCGCGCCGGTCGATGATGAGCCCGACGGCCATGAACACCGCGACGATGGCGACGACGATCAACGCGTCCGGCAGGCCCTTCTGGGCGCTGAAGAGGGCGTCGTCATTGAAATCGCCGAGGAAGACCAGCGCCAGCATCGCATAGAGCAGCGCGGGCGCCGTCGCCAGGTGCAGCCAGAAGGCGACGTCCGAGCGCCGCGTCACCCGGAAGCGATCGGAAAGATCGTAGCGCATCGCCACCGCGAAGAGCCCCAGCGCGCCGGCAAGGAAGATCGCTGCGGACGTCTCGGGATAGGTGAGGATGAAATCCGCCTGCCCGCTTACCCTCGACAGGCCATGGAATACGAGACCGACCGCAACGGCGGCAAGCGACGCGATCCACAGGCTGAGCGCGAGCGGGATGCGGTAGCGCAGATAGAACGGGCCCATCAGCAGCGTGAAGGGCAGCATGGTCCGCACGAAGTGCTCCATCGGCCGCGCGCTGAACCCGAGTTGCGCCTTGAGCAGGGTGATGCTGGCCATGAGGACCCAGAGCGCGAAGATCAGCGTCAGCGCCACTGCCGGCAGGGCCAGCCGCTGCCGGCGCACCAGGATCTCGGCGAGGACGATCACCGCCGGCAGCGCGCCGTACAGCGAGCAGACGCCCCAGACGCCCGCCATGGCGATGCAGAGGCCGATGGTGATCAGCACGTCGTGGAAGCCGCGGATGAAGCGCGGCGCCTCCGTGTCCTCCACCGGGGCGATCACCTCTGCCTCCGCCGGCCCGGCGATATCGAGCACAGCGGTGGCGGCCGGCACGGCAAGGCCGACGCCGCGCGCCTCCATGTAGGGGAGCAGCCGTGCCGCCTGATCGGGCGACACGAGGCCTTCGCCGGCCGCTCCATCGAGCACGGATTTCAAGGTCTGCATGGTCGAATCTCCGATGGCGGCCGACCTGCACCTTAAACGCGTGGGGCCTGCTGGCAAGGCTTGCAAAAGCCGGCTTCGCCCGCCATGCTCTGCCCGCAACAGGACGGACGAGACGTGGCCAGCTATACTTTTGAAGACTTTACGCCGGGCCGCCGCTTCGAATTCGAGAAGCGGACGATGACGGCAGACGAGATCATCGCCTTCGCGCGGGAATTCGATCCGCAGCCCATGCATCTCGACGAAGCGGCCGGCCGCGCCAGCATCCTCGGCGGCCTTGCCGCCTCGGGCTGGCACACCAGCGCCGTCATGATGCGCATGCTCTACGAGGCCTACATAAAGGGCTCGACCTCCGAGGGCTCGCCCGGCGTCGACCTCATGGAGTGGAAGCGCCCGGTGCTGGCCGGCGATACGCTCGGCGGCCATTGCGCGGTGCTGGAGGCGCGCGTCTCGCGCTCGCGGCCGGAGATCGGCATCGTGCGCCTGCGTGCCGAGGTGACCAATCAGCGCGACGAGGTCGTCGCGGTCTGCGAATATATCAACATGATGCGCCTTGCGGCGACGGGAGCCGGCCATGCGCATGACTGAGCTTTACGCTCTCAACGAGACGGTCGATATCGGCAGCCTCGCCTTCACGGCGGAGGATATCGTGCGCTTTGCGCGGGATTTCGACCCGCAACCCTTCCATCTCGACGCGGAACTGGCGAAGGACACCCTGTTCGGCGGCCTTTGCGCCTCCGGCTGGCACACGAGCGCAGGCTGGATGAAATGCTTCCTCGCCTTCTGGGCGGGCGAATGCCGGCGGCTTGCGGAAAAGGGTATTGCGCCGCCGAACCTCGGCCCCTCGCCGGGCTTCACCAGGCTCGGCTGGCTGCGCCCCGTCTTCGCCGGCGACACGGTCACCTATTCGGTGAGCCTCCTCGGCTCCCGCGCGCTTGCCTCCTACCCGGACCGCGTGATGAACACGATCCTCTGCGCCGGCCGCAACCAGAACGACGAGCCGGTCATCCGCTTCGAGAGCACGGTGCTGGAGTTTATTTGAGGGCTCGGCGGGGAATACACCCCCCTCTGCCCTGCCGGGCATCTCCCCCACAAGGGGGGAGATTGGATGGGGCGACGTCTCGCCCCTTCTTTAATGTCGTTGTTTGAGCAATGCCCTTGCACCTTGCCGATCTCCCCCCTTGTGGGGGAGATGGCCGGCAGGCCAGAGGGGGGTGAGCGGCGACCGCCGCGCTTACCTCAATCCCCGTCGAACGAAATCAGCGTGCGCACCTCGACGCCGAGCGCTTCCAGCTTGCGGCGCCCGCCGAGCCCCGGCAGGTCGATGACGAAGCAGGCGGCGACGATGTCGGCGCCCATCTGGCGCAGGAGCTTGACGGCCGCTTCCGCCGTACCGCCGGTGGCGATGAGGTCGTCGACGAGGATCACCTTCTCGCCGGGCTTGACCGCGTCCTTGTGCATTTCCATCTCGTCCACGCCGTATTCCAGGCTGTAGGCGATGCGCACGGTCTCGTGCGGCAGCTTGCCCTTCTTGCGGATCGGCACGAAGCCGGTGGAAAGCTGGTGGGCCATGGCGCCGCCGAGGATGAAGCCGCGCGCCTCGATGCCGGCGACCTTGGCCACGCCGATGCCCGCATAGGGATGCACCAGCTCGTCCACCGCGCGGCGGAAGGCGCGCGGGTTTCCGAGCAGCGTGGTGATGTCGCGGAACACGATGCCGGGCTTGGGATAGTCCGGGATATTGCGGATCGCGGCGATGAGTTCTTCTTCGACGGTGGATTTCAGGCTGGACATGAGGGGTTCCCGGCTGCGGCGCTTCGTCCGGTTATTGCAGGTGCGGCCGCCGGCCTCAACAAAAAAGGCGGCCCGGAGGCCGCCTTTCAACCGTGCGGAAGAACCGCTCAGTGTTCCTTGTTCGCGTAGACCGACTTCTTCGTCAGGTAGATCAGGCCGGTGAAGATCACCAGGAAGACCATGACCATGAAGCCGGTGCGCTTGCGCTCTTCCAGGTGCGGCTCGGCGGCCCACATCAGGAAGGCGGCGACGTCGCGGGCATACTGGTCGACCGTCTGCGGCGAACCGTCGTCATAGGTGACCTGGTCGTCGGAAATCGGCTTGGCCATGGCGAGCGCCGCGGCGTTTGCGAAATACGGGTTGTAGTGCGTGCCCTCGGCGACCTCGATGTTCTCCGGCTGCTCTTCGTCGTAGCCCGTCAGCAGCGAGTAGATGTAGTCCGGCCCGCCTTCCTGGTACTGCGTGAAGATGTCGAAGATGAACTGCGGGAAGCCACGGGTGATACCGCGTGCCTTGGCGAGCAGCGACATGTCCGGGGGAGCCGCGCCGTTGTTGGCGGCGGCGGCAGCCTCGTCGTTCGGGAAGGGCGAGGGGAAGTGATCCGAAGGCAGGGCCTTGCGGGTGTACATCTCGCCGTCGCTGTTCGGGCCGTCCTGCACTTCGTAGTTCGCCGCGAAGGCCTTCACCTGCGCTTCGGAATAGCCGAGGCCTTCCAGCGTGCGGAAGGACACGAGGTGCATGGAGTGGCATGCCGAACAGACTTCGGTGTAGACCTTCAGGCCGCGCTGGAGCTGGCCCTTGTCATACTTGCCGAACGGGCCGGCGAAGGACCATTCCTGCTCCTTCGGGTGGTGGAGGGGATAGTGCGGCGTGGCGTGTTCGGCCTCCGCACCGGCGGCGGGCGCTGCATCCTCCGCCGCGGCGAAGGAGACGCCGAGGCCGGCGACGAGGGCAAGCGACAGAATGCCTGCGACTAGCTTTTTCATTGTCATTGTTCCTTTCGTCGCTCGCATCAGGCCTTGGCGTTATTCTTTTCCAGAACCGCTTCCGTGATGGAGTTCGGAATGCGCTTCGGGGTTTCGATCAGGCCGAGGAGCGGCATGAGGACGATGAAGAAGCCGAAGTAGTAGAGCGTGCCGAGCTGCGAGAGGACGACGTAGATGCCTTCCGCGGGCTGCGCACCGAGCCAGCCGAGCATGATGGCATTGGCCACGAACAGCCAGAAGAACAGCTTGTACCACGGACGGTAGACGGCCGAGCGGACCTTCGACGTGTCGAGCCAGGGCAGGAAGAACAGCACGATGATCGCGCCGAACATCACGAGGACGCCGCCAAGCTTGGAGTCGATCGGGCCGACGTTGAAGGTGATGGCGCGCAGCATCGCGTAGAACGGCAGGTAGTACCATTCCGGAACGATGTGGGCCGGGGTCTTCAGCGGGTTGGCCATCGTGTAGTTGTCGGGATGGCCGAGGTAGTTCGGCATGTAGAAGATGAACCAGGCGAAGACGATCAGGAAGACCGAGACGCCGAGCGCGTCCTTGACCGTGGCGTAGGGCGTGAAGGCGACCGTGTCGGTCTTGGACTTCACTTCCACGCCGGTCGGGTTCGTCTGGCCCGTGACGTGCAGCGCCCAGATGTGCAGGACGACGACGCCGGCGATCATGAAGGGCAGCAGGTAGTGCAGCGAGAAGAAGCGGTTCAGCGTCGGGTTGTCGACCGCAAAGCCGCCGAGCAGGAACTGCTGGATCCATTCGCCGACCCACGGGAAGGCCGAGAAGAAGCCGGTGATGACCGTCGCGCCCCAGAAGGACATCTGGCCCCAGGGCAGGACGTAGCCCATGAAGCCGGTCGCCATCATCAGGAGATAGATGACGACGCCGAGAATCCAGAGGATTTCGCGCGGCGCCTTGTAGGAGCCGTAGTAGAGGCCGCGGGCGATGTGGAGATAGACCGCGATGAAGAAGAAGGACGCGCCGTTGGCGTGCATGTAGCGCAGCAGCCAGCCGTGGTTCACGTCGCGCATGATCTTCTCGACCGAGTTGAACGCGACCGTGGTTTCGGCGGCATAGTGCATGGCGAGCACGACGCCGGTGAGGATCTGCACGATGAGCATCACCGACAGCATGGCGCCGAAGGTGTAGGCATAGTTCAGGTTGCGCGGAACCGGATAGGAAACGAAGCTGTCATGGATCATGCGCGGCAGAGGCAGGCGCGAGTCGACCCATTTTTCGATGCCAGTCGTCGGCTGGTAGGTTGAATGTTCAGCACTCATTATCAGTAGTCCCCTCAACCGATCTTGATGACTGTGTCGGATACGAACGAGAAGTTCGGCACGGCGAGGTTCTGCGGCGCCGGACCCTTGCGGATGCGGCCTGCGGTATCGTAGTGCGAACCATGGCAGGGACAGAACCACCCGCCGAAATCGCCGGCCTGGCCGAGCGGAACGCAGCCGAGATGGGTGCACGAGCCGATCATGACGATCCAGTTCTCCTTGCCCTCACCGGCCGAGCGGTCGATGTCGGTCGCTTCCGCGTCGGCGGGAATGTTGGCGTTACGGGCGACCGGGTCCTTGAGGTCGGCCAGCGGAACGGCCTTGGCCTCTTCCACTTCCTTGTCCGTGCGGTTGCGGATGAAGATCGGCTTGCCGCGCCACTTGGCCGTCAGCGACATGCCCGGCTCGAGGCTGGAGACATCGACCTCGATGGAGGCGAGCGCCAGCGTGGACGCGTCCGGGCGCATCTGGTCGATGAACGGCCAGGCGACCGCCACGCCGCCCACGACGCCCGCCATACCCGTGGTCAGGTAAAGAAAATCGCGGCGAGTGGGCTCGCCCAGGGATTCGCTTGTTGTCTCGTGTTCGCTCACGGCTAAACCATCCTCTCACGCAAAGTCTCGCGGAAACCCGCAACGCCCCTTTGGAAACCGGCAAGATCCGGACACAATACGGCCATAGATTCCCCGTCAATCCGGCGCGTTCTATGCTTGATCGCAAATTATGTCCAGCCTTGGCAAGGGGAGGTGGGCACATTGTCGCGGGAAAAACAGGCCATCTTGACAGGGCAAGCGCGTCGTCCTGAACATTCGGCATTTCCGGGGTGAAAAAGCCAGCGAAATACGACGCTTGGCCGTCCTATTGCGCCGCCTCTTCCTGACCGAGGAATCCGCCCGACTGGCGCGACCACAGATCAGCGTAGAGCCCGCCCTTCGCAACGAGCGCACCGTGGCTCCCCTCCTCCACGATATGGCCCTGGTCCATGACGATCAGCCGGTCGAGCGCGGCGATGGTGGAGAGGCGATGGGCGATGGCGAGCACGGTCTTGCCGCGCATCAATCGTTCTAGGTTCGACTGGATCGCCGCCTCGACCTCCGAATCGAGCGCCGACGTCGCCTCGTCCAGCACGAGGATCGGCGCGTCCTTCAGCATGACGCGGGCAATGGCGATGCGCTGGCGCTGGCCGCCGGAGAGCTTTACGCCGCGCTCGCCGACATGGGCGTCGTAGCCCGTCCGGCCGCGCTGGTCTTCCAGGGAGAGGATGAAGTCGTGCGCCTCGGCGCGCCGGGCCGCCTCGATCATCTCGGCCTCGCTCGCATCCGGATTGCCGAAGAGGATGTTGTCGCGGATCGAGCGATGCAGCAGCGCCGTGTCCTGGCTGACCATGCCGATATTGGCGCGCAGGCTCTCCTGCGTGACGGCCGCGATATCCGTGCCGCCGACGAGGATGCGCCCGCCTTCGAGGTCGTAGAAGCGCAGCAGCAGGTTGACGAGCGTGGATTTGCCCGCGCCCGAGCGCCCGACGATGCCGACCTTCTCGCCCGGCCGGATGGAGAGCGTCAGGTTGTCGATGACGCCGGAGGCGCGGCCGTAGTGAAAGCGCACATTCTCGAAGCGGATGTCCGGCTGCTCGACCGTCAGCGCCGGCGCGTCCGGCTTGTCGACGAGGCCGATCGGCTGGGAGATGAGGTCGGCGGAGTTCTGGATCGTGCCGATGTTGCGCATGATGCTGTTGAGCTGCGTCATCAGCCGGTTCAGCAGGAAGTTCAGCCTGAGCACCAGCGCCATGGTGAAGGCGACGGCGCCGGAGCTGATGAGGCCGGTGAGCCAGAGATGGATGCACAGCACCGCCATGCCGGCGATCATCAGGCCGGAGAGGAAGGCGAGCGAGGCGCGCAGCGACGTGAGCAGCCGCGTGAAATCGAGGATCGTCGTCTGGAAGACATCGAAGCCGTCGCGCATGTAGCGGTCGTTCGCCTCGTCGCGCCCGAAGAGCTTCAGCGTCTGGATGTTGGAATAGGCGTCGACCATGCGCCCGCTGATCATCGAGGCCGCCTCGGCCGACTGGCGCGAATGCTCGCGGATGCGCGGCACGAAATAGCGCGCCAGCACGGCGAAGACCGATAGCCACACGAAAAGCACCGCCGCCAGCTTCCAGTCGAGCTGGCCGAGCAGCACGAGCGTGGAGGCCGTGTAGATCGTCACGAACCAGATGCTTTCGAGGAACGAGGTGATGACGTCGCCCGTCGCCTGCCCCGCCGACCAGACCTTGGTGACGATGCGGCCGGAGAAATCGTTCTGGAAGAAGGAAAGCGACTGGCGCGCCACATGCACATAGGATTGCCAGCGCACGAGATTGTAGAAGCCGGGCGTGATGACCTGCTGGTCGACCAGCGCGGCAAGGAAGGCGACGACGAAACGCACGATGCCGATGAGCGCGAGCATCATGAGGAGTTCCGGCCCATGCGCGGCAAGAAGGCCGCTCCACCCCTCGCCCGGCTTCACGGTCGCCAGCATGTCGACCAGCCGCCCGACGAACCAGAACGTCGCCGCCTCGATCCCCGCCGTGATGCCGCCGAGCACCAGGAGCGCCGCAAACGGCGCCTTGGCCTGCCGGACATAGAACCAGACGAAGGCGAACAGCCCCCGCGGCGGCCGCAGGTCGTCCCGCCGCGCGAAGGGCTGTATCCAGTTCTCGAAGAAGGAGAAAAGCGGCCGGAAGATCATGCCCCCGATATAGGCCGTTTTGAACGGCGGGCAAATTAAAGATCGGAAAGCTACTGTTCCAAAATCCGCTCTATATCCCGTCGCCCATGCAGAATCCGAACGACCGCGAGGGCGTCATCGGCAACGAGATAATAGATCTTCATATCGTCGAACCCTTCGATGGGCCATGTCCGCAAACCGGCAAGCCGTGGATTCCTCATCGGACGCGGCGGCCCTGCCTCTGGCGTATGGGAAAGATGTTCGATAGCCGTACGCGCAGCGGCAAGAAAACGGTCTGCTATGTGCTCCTGCCCGATATCGATGAAATAACCGATCTGGCGGACGATATCCGCACGGGCGGCAGGAAGGACGACGGTTTTCAACGCGCACCGCTTTTGTGCGGGCGCGCTGCAAGAAGCTGGGCGGCCTCGGCCTTCAGCTCCGTCCAGAAGGCAGCATTCGGGGCATCGCCCTTTCCGGAAGTGAGGCCTTCGAGCAGCAACGCCTCCAGCCGTGCATCCTTCTCCTTCTCCTGAGCGTCGCGCAGGAGGCTGCGAAAATATTCACTGACATTGCCGTAGCCCTTCGCCTCGATCTGGCTTTCGACGAAAGATTTCAGTGTATCGGGCAGGGAGATCGTAATCGTTGCCATCGGCGCGTTCCTTCCTGTTCGTCCTATATAGCAGGATTTCCCCCGACCCCAACAGATAAGAACAAATAGGAAGAAGCCCTCTTCTTTCGAAAAAGGCGTCTTCGATGGCTTACTCCGCAGCCTCTTCCGGCTCCGCCTCGGCGTCGTCCGCGATGAAGCCGCCGGACTGGCGGGTCCACAGGTCGGCGTAGATACCGCCTTTGGCGACGAGCTCGGCGTGGGTGCCCGTCTCGTGGATGCGGCCCTTGTCGAGAACGACGAGGCGGTCCATCTCGGTCAGCGTCGACAGGCGGTGGGCGATGGCGATCACCGTCTTGCCCTGCATGAGGGCGAAGAGGTTCTCCTGGATCGCCGCCTCGACTTCCGAATCGAGCGCCGAGGTCGCCTCGTCCAGCACCAGGATCGGCGCGTCCTTCAGGAAAACGCGGGCGATCGCGATACGCTGGCGCTGGCCGCCGGAGAGCTTTACCCCGCGCTCGCCGACCTGCGCGTCGAGGCCGGAGCGGCCCTGCTGGTCGGAAAGACCCTCGATGAACTCCCAGGCATTCGCACGCCTGGCCGCCTCGATGATCTCGGCGTCGCTCGCCTCCGGCTTGCCGTAGGCGATGTTGTCGCGGATCGAGCGGTGCAGCAGGGAGGTATCCTGCGTGACGACGCCGATCTGCGAGCGCAGGCTGTCCTGCGTCACCGTGGCGATGTCCTTGCCGTCGATGCTGATCCTGCCGGCTTCAAGATCGTAGAACCGCAGCAGCACGTTCATCAGCGTCGTCTTGCCGGCGCCGGAGCGGCCGACAAGGCCGACCTTCTCGCCCGCGGCGATATCGAGCGACAGGTCCTCGATCGCGCCCTTGTTCTTGCCGTAGTGGAAGCGGACGTGGTCGAAGCGGATCGCGCCCTTCGCGACCGGCAATGCAGGCGCCGCGGGATGGTCCTTGATGTCGTGCGGCTTGGTCATCATGCCCATGCCGTCGAAGACCGTGCCGATGTTCTCGAAGAGCGCGGTCACTTCCCACATCACCCATTGCGACATGCCGTTGATGCGCATGGCAAGGCCGACGGCCACCGCCACGGCACCGACCGTCACGTCGCCCGCCATCCAGAAATAGATGCCGACCGCTGCCGTGAGGGCCATCGCAACGACGTTGTTGATGTCGATGGCGATGTTGAAGGCGGTGATGAGCCGCATCTGCTTGTGCACGGTCTGGAGGAACCCGTCCATGCCTTCGCGGGCATAGGTCTCCTCGCGCCCGGCATGGGAGAACAGCTTGACCGTCGCGATATTGGTGTAGCTGTCGACGATCCGGCCCGTCATCATCGAGCGCGCATCCGCCTGCTCGCGCGAGACCACCATGAGCTTCGGCACGAAATAGCGCAGGATGCCGAGGTAGACGACGAGCCACACCATGAGCGGCACGACGAGGCGCAGGTCCGCCGAGGCGATGATCGCGATCATCGAGACGAAGTAGCTGATGACATAGATGAAGACGTCGATGATCTTCATCACCGTCTCGCGCACGGCAAGCGCCGTCTGCATCACCTTCGTCGAGACGCGGCCGGCGAACTCGTTGGAGAAGAAGGTCATGCTCTGGCGGATGAGGTAACGGTGCATCTGCCAGCGGGCGATCATCGGGAAATTGCCGGCGAGCGCCTGGTGCATGGTCATCGTGTGCAGCGCGCCGATGCCCGGAATGAGGACGAGCAACAGCACCGCCATCCAGACGAGCGTGCCGCCCTCGCGGGCAAGGAAGGTGCCGGGATCGCCCGCCGAGAGCCAGTCGACGATATTGCCGAGGAACTGGAACAGCAGCACCTCGGCGATGCCGAGCGCCATGGAGCAGAAGCCGAGCACGAAAAGCCACGGCGCCGCGGGCTTGGTATAGTGCCACAGGAAGGCGAAAAGGCCCTTCGGCGGCAGCGAGGGCGCCTCGGAAGGATAGGGATTCAAACGTCTTTCGAACCAGCCGAACATGGCTATCTCCGTAATATCAAAGACGGAACCGGCACGGACGGCGCAAAACCGGCGCGGTCGGGGTTCCGGAGGAATGCCGCGGGGCGACGAAAGGCGTCACACGGCGAATTGAAATGATGGGCCTGCGAAGGGGATTTGAGCGGCGGTGTGCCTACGCGAGAAGAGGCGTGATGCCGGCCGGGAGGCGGCGCCGATGCGTGATATTCATCTTGATCCTCCCTGTTCTCGCGTTGAAGATGCCCCTTGGTTAGCCCGAAACGACGCAATTTGCCAGTGGCTTCGCCGCAAATGCGCATCTGCGGCCAATTCTGTTGCCACGGCGCCACAGGCACGCTAGGCGAAAGGCCATGCCCGCCCTCCGCATCGCCCTCTACCAGCCCGACATTGCCGGCAATACCGGCACGATCCTGCGCTTTGCCGCGTGCCTTGGCCTTTCGGTCGACATCATCGAGCCTGCGGGCTTCGACATTTCCGACCGCAACCTGAAGCGGGCCGGCATGGATTACCTTGCCGCCGTAACGCTGACCCGGCATGTCAGCTGGGACCGGTTCGAGGAATGGCGGGCGGCAAGCGGCCGCCGCCTCGTCCTCGCCTCCACCAAGGCGGCCGGCCTCTACACGGATTTCGCCTACCTTCCGGACGACATCCTGCTCTTCGGCCGCGAGAGCGCCGGGGTGCCGGACCGCGTGCACGAGACGGCGGACGGCCGCGTGCTCATTCCCATGGTCGAAGGTCAGCGCTCCATCAACGTCGCGCTGTCGGCCGCCATGATCTGCGGCGAGGCGCTGCGCCAGACGGGCTTTTCCTGACCTGGCCACGAGCCGGCCCGTTCCGGCCTCATGCCGCCTCCTCGTCGTACCGGGTTGCGATCCGCGCCACCTTTAGTGCGTCCGCCCACCAGGTCAGACGCTTCATCAGCACGACCAGTTGTCCGTTGATCTGGCCGGGGCGGAACGGGTTGCCGGCGGGATCGAACTGCGTCCAGGCATGGGCAAGGCTCACCGTCTCGCGGATCGCCACGGCGTGCAATTCGGCAAAGACCAGCCGGAGTTGCTCGACGGCACGCAGGCCTCCCGAAACGCCGCCATAGGAGACGAAGGCGACGGGCTTGGCGTGCCAGGGCCGGAAGCAGCTGTCGATGATGGCCTTCAGCGCCGCCGGATAGGCATGGTTGTATTCCGGCGTCACGATCAGGAAGGCATCGGCCTGGAAAACCCGGCTCTCGACCAGCTCCGCCGAGGCCTCGTCGAGGCCGCCGGGCGTGAAGGCAAGCTCCGCCGGATCGATGCGGACGATGTCGTATTGATGGAAACCGGCAAGCTCCGGCTCCAGCCAGCCCGCGATCGTGTCGGCAAAGCGCCCCTCGCGGCCGCTGCCATAGATGAGGGCGATGGTCAGTCTGTCTGTCATGCGGAAAATGCTCCATTGGAAAAGCAGGGAGCAGCCCGTATAAAACCTCAACCAAACTTGAGGTCAACAGCCATGACGGAAAAAGCCGCGACGGATGCGCCACCCCGGGAGCTCACCGTCGGCGAGGTGGCCAGGCGCAGCGGCATCGCGGTCTCCACGCTGCATTTCTACGAGACGAAGGGGCTGATCGAGAGCAGCCGCAACCGCGGCAACCAGCGGCGCTACCCGCGCAGCATCCTGCGGCGCGTGGCGGTGATCAAGGTGGCCCAGCGCACCGGCATTCCGCTCGGCGAGATCGCCGAGGCGCTTTCCGTGCTGCCGCACGACCGGCCGGTGACGGCGCAGGACTGGAGGAAACTGTCCGCGACCTGGCGCCGTCAGCTCGACGAGCGCATCGCCCGCCTGACGAAGCTGCGCGACCAGCTCGACGGCTGCATCGGCTGCGGCTGCCTTTCCACGCGGGACTGCCCCCTGCGCAACCCGCAGGACGTGCTGGGGGCGGAAGGGCCCGGCGCGCGGCTGCTGGAGCCGGACGTCAGCTGAGGCGGGTGGCGAGCAGCTTGTCGACGCGCCGGCCGTCCATGTCGACGACCTCGAAGCGCCAGCCCTGGGTTTCGGTGGCTTCGCCGGTCTTGGGCAGCTTCTGCAGCGATTCGATGACGAGGCCGGCGGCCGTCTGGTAGCTGCGGCGGGCGGGCAATTGCAGGCCAAGCCGGTCGGCCATCTCGTCGATGGGCATCGAGCCGGCGATGAGCCAGGAGCCGTCCTCGCGCTGCACGGCATAGTCGTCGTCGCCCTCCTCGACATCGGCGCGGAAGACGCCGGCGATCGCCTCCAGCACGTCGGCCGGCGTGATGACGCCCTCGAAGTGGCCGTACTCGTCATGGATGAGCAGGATCGGCACTTCCGAATTGCGCAGCGTGTCCAAGACGCGCATCGCATCCATCGTGTCCGGCACGATGGGCGCCTGGCGGACGAAGGCGCGCACGTCGAGCGGCTGGCCCGTCAGCATGGCGGAGAGCAGCTCGCGCTTCTGCACGATGCCGACGATGGTTTCCGGCCCGCCGTCGGCCACCGGCAGGCGGGAATGCGGGGTCTCGATGATCTGCTGGCGGATTTCCTCCGGCGTGTCGTCGAGGTCGATCCAGTCGACGTCGTTGCGCGGCGTCATGAGGCCGCGCGCCTCGCGGTCGGAGAACCGCATGACGCCGGCGATCATCAGCTTCTCCCCGCCCTCGATGACGCCCGCCGCCTCGGCCTCGGCCACGATGGTCTTGATCTCTTCGTCTGTGACGATACTTTCGGCCACCTCGTGCTGGCCGAGGAGGCGGAAGATCAGCCGCGTGGAGGCATCGAGCACCCAGACGGCCGGTGCGCCGACCTTCGACAGCAGCGACATGGTGGGCGCGACGAGCGTGGCGAAGCGCTCGGGGTTCTTCAGCGCGATCTGCTTGGGCACAAGCTCGCCGACGACGACCGAAAGATAGGTGATGAAGGAGATGACGATGCCGTAGCCGAGCGGATCGACCAGCCATTCCGGCACGCCCTGCGCATGCAGGATATCGCGCAGCCGCCCGCCGAGCGCGGCGCCCGAGAAGGCGCCGGCGAGGATGCCGATGAGCGTGATGCCGATCTGCACGGTGGAGAGGAACTTGCCCGGGTCTTCCGCCAGCTTGAGCGCGGCGGCGGCGCCGCGCGAGCCCTGGGCCGCCATGGTTTTCAGCCGTGGCTTGCGCGAGGAGACGATGGAAAGCTCGGAAAGGGCGAAGACCCCGTTCAAGAGGATCAGGAAGACGGCAATCGCGAGTTCGAACAAGGGCCATGAGCCGTGCTTGAGAACCGCAACGGCGCCTTTCTATTGATGACGATGCGCGCAAGATAAGGATGCGGCGGCCCGCCGTCAATCGAGCTTGCAGCCGGCGGGTGCCGGAGCGGCCTTTCAATCGGCGCTCGGCAGGCGCCGCATGGTGAATTCGATGCGGTCGCCGTCGAGCGTCCGCCAGCTTTCCACCTCGGTCCAGTAGGCGGCTTTCGGCCAGAGATCGAACCATTCGCGCGCCTTCCGGCGCGCCTCTGCCCGCTCGAGGCAGAAGGTCTCGCGGACGAAATGCCCCTCCCCGGCGCCCTTCTCGCGCCGGTGGCGCTCGATCTGGCGGCGGAGCCCCTCCAGCGGGGGCGGGCCGGGAACACGCGCCATGCAGGTTTCCTCCTGGCAGCCCATTCGACAGGATGAACATAGGCCGCCCTTCGGCGTTTTGCGAGTCCCGCCATCGGGCTCTGCCGGCCCGCCGCGGTTGCCAAACGGCGCAAAGTTGGGAACTGTGGCCAAAATGTGATTCGGCCGCGCGCAAGCCGCCGGCGGGAAGAACCGAGCGGGAAGCACCATGGAACGCCCTGACCTGCCGAAAGGCCTGCCCGAGGATATCGAAGAGAAAAAGGCCGCCGCCCGCGCCTGGTTCGAGCAGTTGCGCGATGCGATCTGCGCGGCCTTCGAAGCTATAGAGGACGACCTGGAAGGCCCCCTTTCCGACCTGCCGGCAGGCCGCTTCGTGGGCAAGGACTGGCTGCGCGAGGGCGGCGAAGGCGGCGGCGGGCGCATGTCGATGATGGAGGGCCGCGTCTTCGAGAAGGTGGGCGTCCACACCTCCACCGTCTTCGGCGAATTCTCGCCGGAATTCCGCGGCCAGATCCCGGGTGCGAGCGAAGACCCGCGCTTCTGGGCCTCCGGCATCTCGCTGATCGCCCATCCGGTGAACCCCAACGTGCCGGCCGTGCACATGAACACCCGCATGGTCGTCACCACCAGCCACTGGTTCGGCGGCGGCGCGGACCTGACACCGGTGCTCGACCGGCGCCGGGTGATGAGCGATCCCGACACGATCCTCTTCCACAAGGCGATGGAGATCGCCTGCAACCGCCATCCGGTCGCCGACCACGCCCGGTTCAAGGCCTGGTGCGACGACTATTTCTTCCTGAAGCACCGGAACGAGCCGCGCGGCACCGGCGGCATCTTCTACGACTGGCAGCATTCGCCGGAAGAAGCGGGCGGCTGGGAAGCCGACTTCGCCTTCACGCAGGATGTCGGCCGTGCCTTCGCCATGGTCTATCCCAGGATCGTGCGTTCCAACTTCAACAAGGGCTGGACGGAGGAGGATCGCGACGAGCAGCTCATCCGCCGCGGCCGCTATGTCGAGTTCAACCTGCTCTACGACCGCGGCACGATCTTCGGGCTGAAGACCGGCGGCAATGTCGAATCCATCCTCTCCTCCATGCCGCCCGTCGTGCGCTGGCCCTGATAAACGTCATCCGGCTAGCGACCTTGTGATTACGACCGGACGGACCCTCGTGATAGGATGCGTGAAGAGCGTGATTCCATCGAGGAGGCAATCATGGACCATGATGCAGCACGCGCGGCTTCCGAGCCGCATCCCGCCGCCGTGAGCGGCGAAAAGCTTCCCCATGCCTATTTCATCGAGGAAGCCCATTGGCGGCGGTCCGGCACCGTCCACCACCTTGCCGCCCCGCACGCAAAGCCGGAGGACCTGAGTTCGTCCGCCTGCTTCGATGCCTGGGCGAAGGACGAGGACGAAGCCTGAAAGGGCGGGGGAACTTCCCGCGCCGTTTCCCGTTTCCGATAGCGGAATTTGGCCGATCCGGCCGCTTCTGTTATACTCGTTCCGTTGAAACGACAGGAGATAGGTCATGAGACTTTTTGAATGCGGTTCACTCGTTCCGGGCTGCGACTGGCACACGCGGGCCAATGACGACGCCGAAGTCATCCGCCGCGCGGTCGAGCACATGCGCACCGCCCACGGCGAAACCATGATCCGCGAAAGCATGGTCGACCACATCAAGGAACGCATCGTCGAAGAGAAGGCGGCGGACGCGGCCTGACCCTGTGAGGCGCAAGGCCCCTCACCTGCCTGCCGGCATCCTCTCCCCGCAAACGGGGCGAGGAACGCTGGGCGCACGACCTTCCTCCTTCTTCCGCTTATGCGGGACCTCCCGCAAACGGGCGGCGGAAGGGAAACCAGCACGTCATATCCCTTCTCCCCGCTTGCGGGGAGAAAGTGGCGGCAGCCGGATGAGGGGCATGCGGATGGCGCTACGCGTCCTTCGCCAGTTCCTCAAGTCGCGCCAGCAGCTTTACGCGGCCGTCGCGGAAATTTCCCGCCACCCATTCCTCTTCGATCGTCGCCAGCGCCGACCCGACCTTCGGCCCGGCCGGAATGCCGGCGGCCAGCATATCGCTGCCGTTCAGCGGGAAGGCCGGCTTCTGCCATTTCCCGGCGCGGGCGAGCAGGCGCTGGCAGAGGCCGGCGAAGGCGAGTGCGTCCGGGTCGGCAAGGCTGCGCGTCCGCGCCGAGGCGAGCGCCAGCTTCAGCCGCAGGCAAAGCCCTTGCGGGCCGTGGCGATAGAGCAGCCGGTCGAAGGCCGTTTCGGCGAGCTTCGGGGCGATCTCGGGCGCGGATGCCCATTGATCCAGCACCGCCGCCTCCGCCTTCGAGAGCCGCAGCCGTTCGCACAGCAGCTTCAGCCGCGCGCGATCCGGCGGCACGATGGCGGCAAGGCGCAGCATCGGGTCCGGTTTCCAGCCGAAGGCCTTTTCCGCCTCGATGAGGCCGGGGATGGCGTCGATGCCCCATTTCTCCGTTTCCGGCAGGATGGCGGCAAGCACGCCGGCCTGCCGCATCCACAAGAGCGCGCGGCCCGGATCGGGCGCGGCGAGCAACTTCTTCGTCTCGGACCAGACGCGCTCGGCGGAGAGTTTCCCAAGCGTCTCCTTCGCCCGTGCGCAGGCTTTCAGCCCTTCCGCGCCCGGCCGGCCGCTGCCGTAGAGCGCGAAGAAGCGGAAGAAGCGCAGGATGCGCAGGTGGTCCTCCGCGATGCGCGCGGCCGGATCGCCGATGAAGCGCACCGTGCGGCTCTGAATATCCGGCAGGCCGTTCACGAGGTCGATCACCGTGCCGTCCTTGTCCGCATAGAGCGCGTTGATGGTGAGGTCGCGCCGCTCGGCATCGGCCAGCCAGTCCGTGCCGAAGGCGACCTCGGCATGGCGCCCGTCCGTCGAGATATCCCGCCGGAGCGTCGTCACCTCGAAGGGCTTGCCCTCCAGCACCAGCGTCACCGTGCCATGCGCGATTCCCGTCGGCACGGCCTTGATGCCGGCCGCCTTCGCGCGCTCCACCACGGCCTCGGGCCGCAGCGTCGTCGCGATATCGACATCGGCGACCGGCAGGCCCATCAGGCTGTTGCGCACGGCCCCGCCCGCAACGCGCGCCTCCCCGCCTTCATCGTTGAGCAGCGCCAGGACGCGAACGAGCGCCGGATCGGTAAACCACGCCTCGCCCGAAACAGAGCTCATGCATAAAGCCTTTCATAGATCACCCGCACGATGCCGGCGGTGATGCCCCAGATATTATGCCCCTCGTAGGGCATGCGATAATAATGCCGCTCGCCGCCGAGCCAGATGCCGCTGCCCTGCCCATGGTTGCGCGGGTCCATGAGAAAGGAGAGCGGCACGTCGAAGACCCGCTCCACCTCCGCAGGGTTCGGCGAAAGATCGAAGCCCGGCCGCACCACCGCCAGCACCGGCGTGATGGAAAAGCCGGAAAGCGCCTTGTAGTGCGGCAGGCGGGCGACCGGCTCGACGAAACGGCGATCGAGCCCGATCTCCTCCTCCGCCTCGCGCATGGCGGCTTCCTCCGCATCCGTATCGCCCTCGTCCACCGCCCCGCCCGGAAAGGCGACCTGGCCGGAATGCTTGCGCAGCGTCGCCGTGCGCTGCGTGAAGATCACGCGCGCATCCTCGCCGTCGTCGACGACGGGAACCAGAACCGCGGCATCGCGCAGGTGCATGCCCTCGAGATGGGTGATGGCCGCGGGATTGAGCAGGCTGTCGCCGTGCTCGCGCCAGCTCCCTTCCCCGATGGTCGGCATCTGCTCCATTGCCCTGCGGCGGAATTCGGCGGCGCTGTAGGGGGCAAGGCTCATCGCGACAGCGCGTCCAGATCGGCCGCCGGCATGACCGGGAAGACCATGCCGCCGGAGCGCACGGCGAACATCTCCACGCCGTCGACGTCGATCGTCTCGCCCAGCGCCACCAGCTCGTACATCACCGCCCGCGAGACGAGCGCCTCCAGCCGGCCGCGCACGAGGAGATAGGGCTTCAGCTCGCTGTTCTCGCCGGAAATGACGAAGCGCAGCGGATGCCCGGGCCCCGCCTCGACGACATCGCCGACATTGGTGCGGAAGGTGAGCACCTGCCCCTTGCCCTCGCCGCCCGCATTCATCTCGACGGCGAGGAAGGGCGCGTCGGCAACGCGGATGCCGACCTTCTCGACGGGCGTGACGAGGTAGGTGCGGCCGTCCTCGTCCTTGCGCAGCACCGTGGAAAAGAGTCGCACCAGTGGCGCCCGGCCGATCGGCGTTCCGAGGTAGAACCAGGTGCCGTCGGCGCGGATCTCCATGTCGATATCGCCGCAGAACGGCGGATTCCAGCGCTCGACCGGCGGCAGGCCGCGCCCGCCCGTCTCGGCGCCTGCGCGTGAGATGAGCGCGGCCAGTCCCGCCGCGTCCGTGCTTTCGCGAATTTCGCCCGTTGCCATTGTTCCGTCCCGGTTCAATCCTATCTCCGCGAGAAGAAAGGGTGGATACACGCCTTCTTCCGAGATAGTCATTTCGCGGCCGCTTGTCAGCCACGGGTGAGCCAATAAGGTTTCGATGATAGGAGCGAATACGGCAAGGCCGCGATTCGCGAAGACGCATAGCCGCACTGGAGAGAGCATGGGCGTTCAGAATTCCCCCGAGGCGAGCCTGGACGAGAAGGCGGTGATCGCCGCCGCCGAACGGGCGCTCTCCGACATCGCGCTCGTGCGCAAGGAAATCGCCAAGGTCATCTTCGGCCAGGAAAGCGTGGTGGAGCAGACGCTGCTCGCCGTGCTCTCCGGCGGCCATGCCCTGCTCGTCGGCGTGCCCGGCCTTGCCAAGACCAAGCTGGTGGCGACGCTCGGCACCGTGCTCGGCCTTGCCGCGAGCCGCATCCAGTTCACGCCGGACCTCATGCCCTCCGACATCCTCGGCTCGGAGGTGATGGACCAGGACGAGAACGGCAAGCGCTCCTTCCGCTTCGTGCCCGGCCCGATCTTCACCCAGCTCCTGATGGCCGACGAGATCAACCGCGCCTCGCCGCGCACCCAGTCCGCCCTCCTCCAGGCCATGCAGGAATACCACGTCACGGTCGCCGGCCGGGCGAACGACCTGCCGAAGCCGTTCCATGTGCTGGCGACGCAGAACCCGCTGGAGCAGGAAGGCACCTATCCCCTGCCCGAAGCCCAGCTCGACCGCTTCCTGCTGCAGGTCGACGTCGGCTATCCGGACCTTGCCGCCGAGCGGCAGATCCTGCTGGAAACGACGGGCGTACGGGACGCCAAGGCCGAGGCGGTCATTTCCGCCGCCCGCCTCATGGAAATCCAGGCGCTCATCCGCCAGATGCCGGTGAGCGAGAAGGTGCTCGACGCGATCCTCTCGCTGGTGCGCTCCGCCCGCCCCGGCAACGGCGATGCCGCGACCGACCGGCATGTCGCCTGGGGCCCCGGCCCCCGCGCCGGCCAGGCGATGATGCTCTGCGCGAGAGCTCGCGCGCTCTATGACGGGCGCCTTGCCCCCTCCGTCGACGACGTGCTGGCGCTCGCCGAACCCGTCCTCCAGCACCGCATGGCGCTGACCTTCGGCGCGCGCGCCGAGGGCATGTCCGTGCGGGATGTCATCGCCGGCCTCGCACGGCAGGCGGGCGGCTGATCGGAACGATCATGGCATCCGTCGGAGAGATCGTCGCGCCCACCCCGACCCGAGAGGCGCTCTCGCGGGCGCAGGCGCGCGCCGCCCTCATCCCCGACTGCATGGTGGAGGCCCGCCGCCTCGCCAACACGGTGATCGCCGGCTGGCACGGCCGGCGCAGGCGCGGCATCGGCGAGAATTTCTGGCAGTTCCGCCCCTATGTCGACGGTGAGAGCCTGTCGCGCATCGACTGGCGGCGCTCGGCCCGCGACGACCACACCTATGTGCGCGACCGCGAATGGGAGGCCGCCCACACCGTCTGGATCTGGGCCGACCTTTCGCCGTCCATGATGTACAAATCCACCTTCGCAAGCGTTTCGAAGGAGAGCCGCGCGCTCGTCCTGATGCTGGCGCTCGCCGAAATCCTCGCCCGCTCGGGCGAGCGCATCGGCTGCCCCGGCATCATGGAGCCCATCGCCGCGCGCAACGCCGCCGAACGGCTCGCCACCGCCCTGATGCACAGCCCGTCCAACGACGGCCTGCCGGACACAGGCATGATCCGCGGCAACAGCGACGTCGTGCTGATCGGCGATTTCCTCGATCCCGTCGAGGAGGTGATGAACCGCCTCGGCCCGCTCGCCCGCCGCGGCCTGCAGGGCCATGTCGTCGAGGTCGCCGACCCCGCGGAAGAACTCTTCCCCTATGCCGGGCGCACCGAATTCACCGACCCTGAGACCGGCGCCAAGCTGACGGCCGGGCGCGCCGAGACGCTGAAGGACGACTATGCCCGCGCCTATGCCGCGCGCCGAAAGACCCTTGCCGGGTCGCTGCGCCATCTCGGCTGGAGCTTCGTCGCCCACCGCACCGACAGGCTCGCCTCCGAGGCACTGGTCGCCGTGCACGCCTATCTCTCCGGCATGCCGGCCCTGAAGGCGGAAGGCGGTGCGCCATGAGCGCGTTCGCCTTCGCCTTTCCCGCCGCGCTCGTCGCACTCGTCCTCCTGCCGGTCATCTGGTGGCTCTTGCGGCTGACGCCGCCGCGCCCGCTTGCAGAAGTCTTCCCGCCGTTTGCCGTGCTCGCCTCCATCCTCAAGCGCGAGGAGATGCCGGCGCAGAGCCCCTGGTGGCTGACGCTGCTGCGCATGCTGATGGCCGCCGCCGTCATCCTCGCCATCGCCGATCCGGTCTTCAACCCGCGCTCCAACACGCTTGCCGGCAACGGCCCGCTCGTTCTCGTCCTCGACAACAGCTGGGCGGCGGCGAGCGACTGGCCGCGGCGCGTGGAGACCGCCGGCATGCTGATCGACGACGCGGAAAGCCGCGACCTGCCGATTTCGCTGGTGCTGACCGCCGAGCGCCAGCACGACGCCGTGCCGGTGGACGCGGCAACCGCCCGCACCCGCCTTGCCGCCGCCGAGCCGCGCCCGCTGCCGGCCGACCGGGCCGGCGCCGTCGCGGCGCTCCGTACGGCTCTCGCCGGCACCGCGCCGGGCACGCTCGCCTTCATCACCGACGGCATGGCCGGCGGCGAGAAGGACGACACGGTCGCCACCCTTCAGGCGCTTTCCCCCGCCGACTTCCGCCTGATCGCCGGCGACGGCGCGCCGGCCGTCGCCGTCACCGCGGCAACGAACGGCGCGGAGGCGCTTTCGCTCACGCTCACCCGCCTCGACGGCGGCGCGCCGCGAAGCCTGAACCTCACGGCGCACGATACGCGCGGCCGGCCCATCGCCACCGGCACCGCCGCCTTCGCCGCGGGAGAGACGTCGGCGACCGGCACGATCACGGCCCCCTTCGAGCTGCGCAACGATTTCGCGCATATCACCATCGACGGCCTCGCCAATGCCGGCGGCACCTATCTCCTCGACGACGGCTTCCGCCGCCGCCGGGTCGCGTTCCTCTCCGGCGACGTCGCGGATGCAAGCCAGCCGCTGCTCTCGCCGCTCCACTACATCAACCGCGCACTCGCCCCCTATGCCGACCTCATCGAACCGAGCGTCGCCGACCTTTCCCTCGCCATTCCCGAACTCCTCGACCAGAACCCGTCCGTGCTGATCATGGCCGATATCGGCCGCCTGCCGGAGGAGGCGCAGGACAGGGTGAAGCGCTGGATCGAGGCGGGCGGCATGCTGGTGCGCTTCGCCGGGCCGCGCCTTGCCGCCGCGCCCGCCGACGATCCGCTCGTGCCCGTCCTCCTGCGCAAGGGCGAACGCGCGCTCGGCGGCGCGCTCTCCTGGTCCGAGCCGCAGCCGCTCTCGGCCTATCCTGCGAACAGCCCCTTCTTCGGCATGCGCGCGCCGGAAGACATCCTCGTCAAGCGCCAGGTGCTGGCCGAGCCGACGCCGGACCTTGCCGAGCGCACCTGGGCGAGCCTTGCCGACGGCACGCCGCTGGTGACGACCGGCCCGCTCGGCGCCGGCCGCATCGTGCTCTTCCATGTCAGCGCGGAGACAGGCTGGTCCAACCTGCCGCTCTCCGGCGATTTCGTGGAAATGCTCCGCCGCACCGTGCAGCTTTCGCGCGGCGGCGGCGCCTCGGCGAAGGCCGGCGATACGCAAGGGCTTCCTCCTTACCGCCTGATGACGGCAAGCGGCACGCTCGCCGCCGCCACGGGCGAGGCCAAGCCCCTTGCCGCCGCCGGCAGCGGCAAGATCGCGACCTACGACAACCCGCCCGGCCTCTACGGCACGGAGGACGGCTATGTCGCCCACAACCTGTTCCCGGCCGGCTACACGATCCGCCCGCTCGCGATCCCCGAGGGCGCTTCACTTGCCCGCGAGCCGTTGGCCGGCAAGGAGACCTGGTCGGCGAAGCCGCACCTCCTCACCCTCGCCGCCCTGCTGCTGCTGGTCGATTGCGCCGTGGTGCTCTTCATGGGCGGGGCCTTCGCCGCCGTCCGCCGCCTGCCGAAGCGCAGTGCCGCCGCCATGCTGGTGGTCCTGGCCGCAGGCGCGCTCCTCACTGTTCCCGGCCAGAGCCGCGCGGACGATGCGAAGCCCGGCGACGAGGAGATCCTGTCGCGGCTCGACACGACGCATCTTGCCTATGTCGTCACCGGCGAAAGCGAGGTGGATCGCATCTCCGAACGCGGCCTTGCCGGCCTCACCGAATTCCTCACCTACCGCACGACGCTGGAACCGGGCGAGCCAGTCGGCGTCGACATCGCGAAAGACGAGCTCGCCTTCTACCCGATCATCTACTGGCCGGTGAGCGCCACGGCCGAGATGCCCTCCAGCGCCGCGATCAGCCGCATCGATGCCTATATGAGGAGCGGCGGCACGGTTCTCTTCGACACGCGCGACCAGTACGCAACGCTCGACGGCAGTTCCACGAGCCCGAACACCGAGCGCCTGCAGGCGATCCTCGCCAATCTCGACATTCCGCCGCTGGAGCCCGTGCCGGCGGACCATGTGCTGACCAAGGCCTTCTACCTGCTTGCCGATTTCCCCGGCCGCTACGCCGGAAGCCCGCTCTGGGTGGAGGCGCAACTGGACCGCAAGGAGGATTCCTCCCGTCCGGCGCGCGCAGGCGACGGCGTCTCGCCCATCATGATCACCGGCAACGATTTTGCCGGCGCCTGGGCGATCGATGCCAGCGGCGCGCCGCTGCTGCCGACCGTGCCGGCGGACGAGACGCAGCGCGAGCACGCCTTCCGCGCCGGCGTCAACATCATGATGTACATGCTCACCGGCAACTACAAGGCGGACCAGGTGCACGTCCCCGCCCTCCTTGAACGGCTGGGGCAGTAGCATGACGCTCCAGTTCGCCCCCTTCCTGCCCTGGATCGCTATCGCCGCCATCGGCCTAGCCGCCATCGTGCTGGCCGGCATCGGCCTGTGGCGGGGCCTGCGCGGCGCCGTCATCCGCGCCCTCGCGCTCGCCCTCCTCGTGCTGGCGCTCGCCAATCCCGTCGTCATGCAGGAGGATCGCGAGGCGCTTTCCACCGTCGTGCCGATCGTCGTCGACCGCAGCCAGAGCCAGGAGAGCGGAGAGCGCACGGCCGAGACGGACGCCGCGCTGGAAGGGCTGAAAGAGCGCTTCTCGCACTATCCGCGCATCGAGACGCGCATCGTGGAGGCCGGCGACGACGGCACGTCCGACACGCCCTCGACGCGCCTCTTCGACGCCCTCAATTCCGCCATCGCCGACGTGCCGCGCTCGCGCGTCGGCGGCGCGATCTTCATCACCGATGGCCAGGTGCACGACATTCCCGCGCCGTCCGCCTTCTCCAGCTTCGATGCGCCCGTCCACGCGCTTATCACCGGCCGGCCGGACGAGTTCGACCGCCGCATCGAGGTTGTCAGCGCGCCGCGCTTCGGCATCGTCGGCGAGCCGCAGGAGCTGAAATTCCGCGTTGTCGACGACGGCGCCGGCCCCGGCGAGACGGCCCGCGTGACGGTACGCCTCAACGGCAACGAGATCGCGACGGAGACCGTCGAGCCCGGCACGGACATGCCGCTCGACTTCACCGTGCCGCGCGGCGGCAACAACATCCTCGAATTCGAGGTCGCGCCCGTCGAGGGCGAGATCACCACGGCGAACAACCGCGCCGTCCATGTCATCGAGGGCATCCGCGAGAACCTGCGCGTGCTGCTCGTCTCCGGCGAGCCGCATGCCGGCGAGCGGGCCTGGCGCAACCTCCTGAAGTCGGACACGGCCATCGACCTCGTCCACTTCACCATCCTTCGCCCGCCGGAAAAGCAGGACGGCACGCCGATCAACGAACTCTCGCTCATCGCCTTCCCGACGCGCGAGCTCTTCGTCGACAAGATCAACGAATTCGACCTCATCATCTTCGACCGCTACCAGCACCGCGGCGTGCTGCCGATCCTCTACTACGACAACATCGCGCAGTACGTGGAAAATGGCGGTGCGCTGCTGATCGCGGCGGGGCCGGAACATGCCGGTGCCGATTCCATCGCCGGAACGCCGCTCTCCGCCGTTCTGCCGGCAAGCCCGACCGGCACGATGAACGTCGCGCCCTTCTATCCGCGCCTGTCCGAGCAGGGCCGCAAGCATCCCGTCACGCGCGGCCTCGAAGGGGCGGGCGACGAGCCGCCGCACTGGGGCCGCTGGTTCCGCACCGTCGATGTCGACCCGCCGCAGGGCAATGTCGTGATGGAGGCCAATGACGGCAAGCCGCTGCTCGTGCTGAACCGCGCAGGCAAAGGGCGCGTCGCCATGCTGCTCTCCGACCAGGGCTGGCTCTGGGCGCGCGGCTTCGAGGGCGGTGGCCCGCATGTCTCGCTCTACCGGCGCACGGCCCATTGGCTGATGCAGGAACCGGCGCTGGAAGAGGAGGCGCTGACGGCCCGCGCCTTCGGCCGCACGCTGCGCATCGACCGACAGACGATCGGCGACGCGCCGGGCGAGGCGACGCTGAAGCTGCCCTCCGGCAAGACGCAGTCCGTCGCGCTCAAGGAGAGCGAGCCCGGCCTCTACCGCGCCGAGATACCGACCAGCGAGACCGGCCTCTACGAGGTCACCGACGGCGACCTCAGCGCCCTCGTCCATGTCGGGGCCGTGGACGCGCCGGAATTCAAGGCGACGATCTCGACGACCGAGACCCTGAAGCCGCTCGCCGAGGCGACGCGCGGCACCGTGCGCCGGCTCGTCGGCGAAAACGGCAAGGCGCTCACCCTGCCGCCGCTGCTGCCGGTCTCCGGCGCGGTGCGCACCGCCGACGAGAACCGACTGTCGCTGCGCATGACGGACGAGACGGTGCTGAAGGGCATCGATTCGCTGCCGCTCTTCGCCGGCTTCGGCGGCATCGGCCTCCTGCTCCTCGCCTTCTCGGCCATGTGGTATCGCGAAGGGCGTTGACCGCGATTTCCTGTTTCGGCTAGTCTTGCCGCACGGCCGGAGGCGGCCGGCAGACCCGCGCCTTTCTAGGCATGGCGAATGCCTCCCCTAAAACCTTATCTCCCCGTTCATCGTGGGCGAAGGCGTCGGCAATGCGGGCACTGACGAAGGCTTCGCCGCAACGGAAGGAACGGACATGCGCGATTTTCGCGATGCCAAGCTCATGGCGAAAGCCATGCGGGAGGCGCTCGCCGCCCGCAATCTCGATATCACCCACAGCGAAGCGCTGGAAATCGTCGCCCGCCAGTTCGGCGTGGAGACCTGGAACATCCTGTCTTCGAAAATAGAGGCCAAGCCCGCCGAAACCGGCATCGCCTTCGAGCAGGCCGTGCCCATCGTGCGCATCTTCGACGTGGCGAAGGCGCATGAATTCTACCTCGGCTTCCTCGGCTTTTCCGTCGACTGGGAGCACCGCTACGGCGAGAACTTTCCGCTCTACACCCAGGTCTCCCGCGCCGGCCTGCGCCTCCACCTTTCCGAGCACGCGGGCGACGCCACGCCGGGCGGCAACATGGTCGTCTACATGAAGGGCATCCGCGCCTTCCAGAAAGAACTGATCGGTAAGGACTACCGCTACATGAAGCCGGGGCTGGAGGACGAAGGCACGCGGCTGGAGGTGACGGTAACCGATCCGTTCCAGAACCGGATACGGTTCATGGAGCTGAAGGGCTGAAAGACCCTCTCTGCCTGCCGGCATCTCCCCCACAAGGGGGGAGAAAGGCTGGCAGCCCGCTTTTCCTTCAAGATTTTTCGCTGAGGATGCCGCAATGTAAGTCCCTCCCCCTTGTGGGGAGGGATTTAGGGAGGGGTCTTAGGACTCCACCGCATCGTCCCGCCAGGCGATCACGCCCTTCAGCCGATCGTGCGTGTCCTCCGCGAAGGGCATGACGAGCACCCGCGCCGGATCGACGGGCCCCGGAAAGGAAAGCGCGTTCCAGGCGACCTTCTCGAAGCCGAGCGGGCCGTAATAGGGCGGGTCGCCGACCAACACGACGGCCTCCGAGCCCTTGCGCTTGGCGGCGGCGCAGGCGATGCGCAGGAGCTCGCGGCCGATGCCCCTGTTCTTGTGCGAGGGCCGGACGGCGAGCGGGCCGAGGAGATGCGCCTTCACGCCGCCCGCCATCACCGGCGTCATGCGCACCGAGGCGATGGTCTCGCCGTCGTCGGTGCAGACGAAGGAGAGCGACAGGTCGTGCGGGCCCTGCTCGCGGATACGGGCGGCGGCGCGCACATGCCGGCCGGGGCCGAAGGCTTCCTCGTTGATGAGTTCGATGGCGGCGGCGTGGGAGGCATCTTCCGTCAGGTAGACGATATCGTGCTTGAGCATGTTCATGGATCGGGGAACCGGATACGAAGCTGTGGATGCGGGTTGTCGCGCCGCCGCTTAAGGGGCGCAGCCTGGAGCATCAGCGTCGTCGTGGGGTTCCCGTGTAGAACATGAAGATCGTCTTCCCTGCCGGCGCAAGTGCCGGTCCTGACCAGCGCGGATAGCAGAATTTTTCCTTCTGTCAAAGAGCAAAACGCACCGTTCACCAAAAAGCGCCTATCCAGCCCGCCCCCATGCGTTATCTATGGACGCAAGTTCAGGCCGAAATGGCGGCAAAGGAGACAACCATGGGCATGCTCGTTGACGGCGTCTGGCACGACGTCTGGTACGATACGAAGGCGACGAAGGGCCATTTCCAGCGCTCGGCCTCGCAGTTCCGCAACTGGATCACCCCGGACGGCGCGCCGGGCCCGAGCGGCGAAGGCGGTTTTCCGGCAGAGGCCGGCCGCTATCACCTCTATGTCTCGCTCGCCTGTCCCTGGGCGCACCGCACGCTGATCTTCCGCAAGCTGAAGAAGCTCGAGGACCTGATCACCGTCTCCGTCGTCGACCCGCTGATGCTGTCGAAGGGCTGGGAGTTCAAGGGCGAGAACGGCGGCACGCTCGATCCGCTGTTCGGCGCCTCCATGCTCTACGAGGTCTACCTCAAGGCCGATCCGCACTATTCGGGCCGCGTCACCGTGCCGGTCCTGTGGGACAAGAAGGAGAACCGGCTGGTCAACAACGAATCGGCCGAGATCATCCGCATGTTCAACGCGGCTTTCGACGGCATCACCGGCTCGCGCGAGGATTTCTACCCGCAGGACCTGCGCGCCGAGATCGACGCGCTGAACGGCGCGATCTACGACACGGTCAACAACGGCGTCTACAAGGCCGGCTTCGCGACGACACAGGAGGCCTACGAGGAGAACGTCACGAAGCTCTTCGCCATGCTGGACAGTCTGGAGGAACGGCTGTCGCACCGGCGCTACCTCACCGGCGCGCGCATCACCGAGGCCGACTGGCGGCTCTTCACGACGCTGGTGCGCTTCGATCCGGTCTATGTCGGCCATTTCAAGTGCAACATCCGCCGCATCGCCGACTATCCGAACCTCTCCGGCTACCTGCGCGACCTCTACCAGGTGCCGGGCGTCGCCGGGACGGTGAACATGCGCCACATCAAGGAGCACTATTACCGCAGCCACGTCACGATCAACCCGACGGGCGTGGTGCCGGTCGGGCCCGAGATCGACCTTGCCGCCCCGCACGGGCGCGAGCGGCTGAAAGCGGCCTGACCTACCAGACGTCCGTGAACGGCACCCGCCCGGCAAGCTCGTCGAGCCGCCGGCGGGTGGCGGCGGTCGCGGCCGCCGGCAGCGCGTCGGGCGCGAAGAAGCCCGCCTCGACGATCTCCCGGTCCTTCAGGCGCGGCGCCGTCTGCGTGACGCCGTCGCAGCGGTAGAAGAGCACATGGTCGCGCTTGCTGATCCGGCTGTTGAAATAGACATGCACGAGCTGCGGCGGCGCGCCGATGACGAGGTTGCCTTCCTCCCGCATCTCCTTGGCGAGCGCCTCGGGCGCCGTCTCGCCGTGCTCGATGCCGCCGCCCGGCAGATACCAGCCGGGCACGTAGCTGTGGCGCACGAGGAAGACGCGACCCTCCCCGTCGAAACAGGCCGCGCGCACCCCCATCGTCATGCCGCGCGACAGGGCGAAATAGCCATGCAGCACGCGCGTCACCAGCCGCTCCAGCGGGCCACGGGTCGGTGCTTCGGGCAATGCATCCTGTTCCATTCCGGCACTTCGCCGCAACCGTCCGGCCAAATCAAGTCTTCGCGCGCCAAAGGCCGGGAATATCCACGCCTCGCGTTTCCCTTCATGCCCTTATGCTCTAAGGAAGGGTATGTTCAGACTTGCCCATATCTCGGACGTTCATCTGGGGCCGCTGCCCGCCCTCACCTTCCTGGAACTGTTTTCCAAGCGCATCACGGGCTTCGTCAACTGGCACCGCAACCGCCGCCGGCACCTCTTCACCAACACGCTCGACGTGGTGCTCGACGATATCGAGCGGCAGGCGCCCGATCACCTCGCCATCACCGGCGACCTCGTGAACCTCGCCTCCTCGCTGGAGATCGCCGCGGTCCGGCACTGGCTGGCGGAGACCGGCCCGCCGGAGGACGTCTCGCTCGTTCCGGGCAACCACGACGCCTATGTGCGCGGCGCCTACGAGAAGGCGACGCGCGCCTGGTATCCCTATATGCGCGGCGATGCGGCGCCCGAGGAATGGCAGGAGGACAGGCACGTCTTCCCGTACCTGCGCGTGCGCGGGCCGGTCGCCATCATCGGCTGCTCCACGGCCGTCGCCACCCCGCCCTTTTCCGCCTCCGGCTATTTCGGCAGCCGCCAGGCCCGCGAGACCGTCAACCTGCTGCGCGCGGCGGGCGAGGCCGGGCTCTTCCGCGTCGTCCTCATCCACCATCCGCCGATCCGCGGCGCGACCGCCTTCCACAAGCGCATGATCGGCATCCGCCGCTTCGCGGCGACGATCTCGACGGGCGGGGCCGAGCTGGTGCTGCACGGGCACACCCATCTCGACACGGTGCACTGGCTGGCGGGGCAGACGAAACCCGTTCCGGTCGTCGGCATCGCCTCGGCCTCGCAGGGCCCGGGCGGCCACAAGCCGCCGGCCGGCTACAATCTCTTCTCGATCTCCGGCGGCCCGGGAAGCTGGAGCGTCACGCGCGAGCGCTTCGCCCTGACGCCGGACGGCGCCGGCCTGTCACTGGCCGAGACGACGCATTTCTGACCCGGCCCGGAATAAAACCCTTCGGCAAATCGTCGTACTTTACGGTGCAACGCGCCGGCGACCAGACCGGGAGGAGACCATGACCATGCTTCGCCACACCATGCTGCTTTCATTCTGCGCCGCCGTGTCGCTGTCGGCGCCGCTGGCCGCGCGCGCGGCCGATTCCGACACGACCACCCCGCCGGTCGCAACGGAAACCACGACGACCTGCACGGACGGCAAGATCTGGAGCGACGAGAAGAAGGAATGCATCGCGCCGGAGGACCTGAAGCCGGCCGAGGGCACGCAGCCCGACGAAACGAAGACGGAAGAAGAAGAAAAGAAGACCGAACGCCTGATCGACGACAAGCTCTATGCGGCCGCACGCGAATTCGCCTATGCCGGCCAGTACGAGAACGCGCTGAAGGCGCTGCGCGCCGCCTACGACCAGGAGGACCCGCGCATCCTCAACTACATGGGCTACAACACCCGCAAGCTCGGCAACATGGCGCTGGGCATGACCTACTACAAGCGCGCGCTCCAGAAGGACGAGAACTACATCCTCGCCCGCTCCTACATGGGCCAGGCGCTGATCGAGCAGGGCGACATCGAGGGCGCGCGCGTCCAGCTCGTCGAGATCCGCGACCGCGGCGGCGAAGGCACCTGGGCCTACCGGGCGCTTCTCCAGTCGCTGGGGGGCGAGCGCACCACCTATTGAGCGCATCCACGCCGATATCGAAAGGGAGCGCGGGAAACTGCGCTCCCCGATGCCGTTCACGCTTGCAGTTCACGGGAAGAATGTTTCATATCAGACGGTCGCTGCCCGGCCGGGGGCGAATAGAGTTTTGATCCCGAACGTTTCCTTGGAAAAGCAATGCGTCCGACGGCAGAAGCGAATGAGTTCCGGCGAGAATTGGTCAATCTGCTGCCGAAGTTGCGCCGTTTCGCCATGACGCTGACGCGCAACGGCAGCGATGCGGACGATCTCGTGCAGGAGGCATGCGAGCGCGCCATCACGCGGAGCCATCTGTGGAACGGGGAAGGCCGGCTGGAAAGCTGGGTTTATGCCATGACGCGCAATCTCTGGGTGGACGAAATCCGCAAGCGAAAGGTCCGCACAGGGTCCGGGACGGTAGATGTTGCCGAGCAGGATAACCTGCATATCGAGGCATCGGCCGACAAGGCGGTCTATGCCAAACAGTTGCACAAGTTGATCATGACCATGCCGGAAGGCCTTTCCAGCGTCTTTCTTTTGGTGAACGTGGAAGGCCACAGCTACCGCGAGGCGGCCGATATCCTCGGCATACCGATCGGCACCGTGATGAGCCGCCTGTCGGCGGCCCGCATCCGGCTTGCGGCCATGATCTCCGAACAGACGGAAAGGAGGGCCTGACGTGGAAAGCACACAGGGTCTCCCGCTCGAAGTACGGTTGTCGGCCTATCTCGACGGCCAACTGCCGGAAGCGGAAATGGAAGAAATCAACGCCATCCTCGCCGGCGACGACGAGGCGCGCGTCGTCTACGAGAAGCTCAAGCTCGGCAGCGAGTTCGGCGCGCGCGCCTTCGACAGGATGCTGCAGGAACCGATCCCGCTCGATCTCGTGCGCAACATCAAGGAGGCCGGCAGGAACGAGGACGATCCGTCGAAGCTCGGCTTTGCCGCCATTCCCACCGCCGAGATCACCGCGAACCGCCGCAGCGCCTTCTGGCCGCAGGCGCTCGCCGCCTCGCTGGTGATCTTCCTTGCGGGCGGCGCTGCCGGCTATCTCATCTCCGAGCAGAAGCAGACTTCCTTCCAGGCAGCCTCCAACCAGTTCGCCCCGGCGCGCACCTGGCTCGACGACGTGGCGGAATACCACCGCATCTATTCGCGCCAGGCCCGCCACCTGGTGGAAGTGCCGGCGAGCGAGCACGAACATATCGTGGAATGGCTTTCGGCCAGCACCGGCGTGCCCTTCAGCCTGCCCGACCTTTCCGCCCAGAAGCTGACCTTCGAGGGCGCGCGCCTGCTGGTGGCCGGCGGCAAGCCGACCGCGCAGCTTCTCTACCGCGACGCGGAAAACGAGATCTTCGCCGTCTGCTTCCTGCAGAGCGAGCCGGCGGAAGGCAAGACGCCGCTTGCCGAAAGCATGCGCAACGACATCGGCCTCGTCTCCTGGCAGAAGGGCAAGGCGTCCTATGTGGTGGTCGGCCCCTCGGCCGACCCGGACCTCGAGCGCATCGCGGAAGCGGTATCGGCGAGCATCTAGCGATACCGCTTATCCGCGCCGCGCCGCCTCGATCGCCGCGACGTCGATCTTCTTCATCGTCATCATGGCGTCGAAGGCGCGTTTCGCCTCCGCGCCGCCCACTTCCAGCGCCTCCAGCAGCACGCGCGGCGTGATCTGCCAGGACACGCCCCAGCGGTCCTTGCACCAGCCGCATTCGCTCTCCTGTCCGCCGTTCCCGACGATCGCGTTCCAGTAGCGGTCGGTTTCCGCCTGGTCCTCCGTCGATATCTGGAAGGAGAAGGCTTCCGTCTGCTTGAACATCGGGCCGCCGTTGAGGCCGACGCAGGGGATGCCCGCCACGGTGAACTCGACGACGATGACCTCTCCCTGCTTGCCGGACGGATAGTCGCCGGGCGCGCGGATGACGGCGCCGACGGAACTGTCGGGGAAGGTCTCGGCATAGAAGCGGGCCGCCGCCTCGGCATCCTTGTCGTACCAAACGCAGATGGTGTTCTTGGCCATTGTCTCGTCCTTTCGAGCATGGGTTTCGTGGTCCTGTAGGTAGAAGACGAACCGGCCTTCTCCAGTCCGACATGCCCAAAAAGAAAAACCCGGCAGCGGGGCTGCCGGGTTTTCGCCGTTTCGATTTTCAGGCCGGTCAGCGGCGCGTCGCCAGCACCCGGTTGGCGGCCGAGACGATGGCTTCGAGCGAGGCCGTCACGATATTGGTGTTGATGCCGACGCCGAACAGCTTGCCGCCCGGATACTCCACCTCGACATAGGCGATGGCCGCCGCGTTCGAGCCCTGCTGCAGCGAGTGCTCGGAATAGTCGGCCACCGACATCGGAATGCCGAGATAGATCGACAGCGCGTTGATGAAGCCGTCGATCGGCCCGGTGCCCTTGCCCTCGATGCGCTTGTTCTCGCCGCCGTCGGTGATGTCCGCCGCGACGATCCTGAGGCCCTTCTGCCCGGTCTCGGGATAGGTGTGGTGGTCGACGAAGCGCAGGCGCGTGCCCGGCTGCGTGACGTATCGCTCCATGAAGCTCTCGTAGATGCGCTTGGAAGGAAGCTCGACACCCTCCTCGTCGGTGATGCGCTGGATCTCCTCGCGGAACTCCACCTGCAGGTTGCGCGGCAGGTTGATGCCGTAGTCCTCCTGCAGGATATAGGCGATGCCGCCCTTGCCGGACTGCGAGTTGATGCGGATGATCGCCTCGTAGGAACGGCCGACGTCCTGCGGGTCGATCGGCAGGTAAGGCACTTCCCACAGCGGCTTGTTGGCCTTCTTGATGGCCTTCATGCCCTTGTTGATGGCGTCCTGGTGCGAGCCGGAGAAGGCGGTGTAGACCAGCTCGCCGACATAGGGGTGGCGCTCGGGAATGGCCATCTCGTTGGAATATTCGTAGACCGACTTGATGCGCTCGATATCGGAGCAATCCAGCTTCGGATCGACGCCCTGCGTGTACATGTTGAGCGCCAGCGTGACGACGTCGACATTGCCGGTGCGCTCGCCGTTGCCGAAGAGCGTGCCCTCGACGCGGTCGGCGCCGGCCATCAGGCCCAGTTCCGTCGCGGCGATGCCCGTGCCGCGGTCGTTGTGCGGGTGCAGCGAGATGATGACGTTCTCGCGGCCGTCGATGTTGCGGCACATCCATTCGATCTGGTCGGCATAGATGTTCGGCGTCGCCATCTCGACGGTGGACGGCAGGTTGAGGATCAGCTTGTTGTCCGCCGTCGGCTTGACGATCTCGACAACCGCGTTGCAGATCTCCAGCGCCACCTCCAGCTCCGTGCCGGTGAAGCTTTCCGGCGAATATTCGAAGCGGTAGCCGCCGCCGGCCTTGGCGGCCATGTCGGTGATCATCTTGGCCGCATCCGTCGCGATCCGCTTGATGCCGGCGACATCCTTGCCGAACACGACGCGGCGCTGCAATTCGGAGGTGGAATTGTAGAAATGGATGATCGGGTTATGCGCGCCTTCCAGCGCCTCGAAGGTGCGGGTGATCAGCTCCGGCCGGCACTGGACCAGCACCTGCAGGGAGACGTCGTCGGGCACGTTGCCCTCTTCCACGCACCAGCGGGCGAAATCGAAATCGGTCTGCGAGGCGGAGGGGAAGCCGATCTCGATTTCCTTGAAGCCCATGTCGAGCAAGAGCTGGAACATGCGGGCCTTGCGGTCGTGGCCCATCGGGTTGATCAGCGACTGGTTGCCGTCGCGCAGGTCCACCGAACACCAGATCGGCGCCTTGTCGATCGTCTTCGACGGCCAGGTGCGGTCCGCAATGTTGATCGTCGGATAGGGCTGGTACTTGGTGGCCGCGTCGGGCATGCCCTGCTTGGGGGTGTGGGTCTTCAAAATCATCGCGTCTTCTCTTCGTCGTCCCGGCATTCGCGAAAGCGTCTTAGCGCAACAATGCGCATTTTGCGACGGCGAATGCTGGCCAGGAGCGGCCAGAACCGGAATTAATGCATAGGGTGAAGCGAGGAGCTATTGCCGGACGGGCTTTTCGGCCGCCGGGCGCTCCTCAGCGAACCCGGCAACCGCGCGTAAGGCCGAGAAGAAGAAGCGAGGAGAAGCCGCGCGAACGCTCGGCGACAGCGATGCTGCCACGGGAAATGCGTTCGATGATGTGTGCGCTGGTCTTCAACATGAGGCGTCTATAGCCGGGGAAAGACGAAAGGGCAAGGGCAGATCGGCATTATACCTGTGGCCGCCCCTCATCCCCCTGCCGGGACCTTCTCCCCGCAAGCGGGGAGAAGGAGGAAAGCGGCAAGCCCATCGTTCCTCGCCCCGTTTACGGGGAGAGGATGCCGGCAGGCAGGTGAGGGGCAAATCGCACCCTCAGATATCGCCCTGCGAGGTCACGATGCGCGAGACGAGGCCGTAGCCCTTGGCCTCTTCGGCCGAGAGCCAGTAGTCGCGGTCCGTGTCCTTGGCGATCTTCTCGATCGGCTGGCCGGTGGCGTCGGCGAAGATCTTGTTGAGGCGCTCGTTCATCTTGATGATCTCGCGCGCCTGGATCTCGATGTCCGAGGCCATGCCGCGGGTGCCGCCCGACGGTTGATGGAGAAGGAAGCGGGTGTTCGGCAGGCAAAGGCGCTGCTCCCTGGGCGCGGCGACATAGATCAGCGCGCCGGCCGAGGCGACCCAGCCGGTGCCGATCATCCAGACCTTCGGCTTGATGAACTTGATCATGTCGTGGATCGAATCGCCCGATTCGACATGCCCGCCCGGCGAATTGACGTAGATGCGGATGTCCTCGTCGCTGGCGGCGGCAAGCGCCACGAGCTGCGAGCAGACCTTCTGCGCCAGTTCCTGCGTGATCGGCCCGTAGATGAAGATCGAACGCGACTTGAAAAGGTTCGCCTCCGTTTCCTTGCCCAGGGGCAGTTCCGTCTTCTTGTCGTCTTCGTCGCTCATCCAAAGTCTCCGGATTGCTCGTCAAAAGTCCTGTCGCTGTTCAGATAATGCGACTCACCGGCCAAGACAATGCAACAAAACCGCTTGCCCGCGATAGGCCCTCGCCGCGCCACCGGAAAACAGGGTAAATGCACGCATCCTTACGGCGCGGCCCCGGTCGCTGGAGCCACGCGCACGCGCTCGCCATGGGCCTTTTCCGTTTCCGGCTCGACATGGATGGCGATCTGCGCGCCGGGCTGGACGGCGCGGATGGCATCCTCCAGCCGGTCGCAGATCTCGTGCGCCCCGCCCACGGGCATTGCCGCCGGCACGACGAGGTGGAAATCCACGAAGGTCGCCGCCCCGGCCCGCCGCGTCTTGAGGTCGTGCACGCCGAGCGAGCCCGCCCCGTTCGCGGCGATCGCCGCCTTGATCGCCTCGGCCTCTCCCGGCTCCACCGCATGGTCCATCAGCCCGTCGACCGAATGGGCGATGACCTTCCAGCCCTGGTAGAGGATGTTGAGGGCGACGAGGATCGCCAGCAGCGGATCGAGCACCGCATAGCCCGTGAACACGACCAGCACGAGGCCGATAAGCACGCCGGCCGAGGTGACGACGTCCGACAGGATATGCTGCCCGTCCGCCGAAAGCGCCGGCGAGCGATAGCGCCGGCCCGCGCGGATGAGCACGAAGGCCCAGGCGGCATTGACCAGCCCGGCCGCGAAATTGACGGCAAGGCCGAGCGCCGGGGCCTCCATCGGCGTGGGAGCCAGCACGGCGGGCGCGGCCTTTATGACGATGAGCAACGCCGCCACGACGATCAGCACGCCTTCGAGGACGGCCGAAAGATATTCCGCCTTGTGATGGCCGAACGGATGGGTCTTGTCGGCGGGCTTCGCCGCATAGGTGATCGCGGCGAAGGCGACGACGGCGGCCACCACGTTGACGCTCGATTCCAGCCCGTCCGACAGGAGCGCCACGGACCCCGTCAGCCACCAGGCGATCAGCTTCAGCCCCATCACGAAGAGCGACAGCGGAATGCCCCAAAGCGCAAGCCGCGTGACCTTGTCCGAATTTTCCATGCCGCTCTCCATGCGCATGCAACCGAGTTGCAAGAAGCCTGGCCCATCAACGCAAAACCGCGCGCACGGGGACGTGCACGCGGTTTCTTCTCATGGGTTCGCTATGGACCAGCGGGGCGGGTTTGTCAAAGGGGTGGCTTGCTTCGCTACCCCCTCTGCCCTGCCGGGCATCTCCCCCACAAGGGGGGAGATCGGCAAGTGGCAAGAACCTCGCTCGAATCGCAGCGTCGAAGAGGGGTGAAACGGTCCGCCATCCAATCTCCCCCCTTGTGGGGGAGATGCCCGGCAGGGCAGAGGGGGGGTGCCACGCCGCCCTCCTTCAGGCCGCCTTCACCTTCGCCTTCTTCGACAGATGCGCCACGACGTTCTCGATCATGCGCATGCCGGCGTCCTGGCCGAGGGTCATGATGGATTCGGGGTGGAACTGCACGGCGGCGACCGGCTCGCTCGTATGCTCGATGCCCATAATCGTGCCGTCCTCGCTCTCCGCCGTGATGATGAAATCACGCGGCAGGCTCGCCGGATCGGCGAAGATCGAATGGTAGCGGCCGACCGTCACCTCCCTGCCGAGGCCGGAGAAGACGATGCCCGGCTCCAGCACGCGGATGCGCGAGGGCTTGCCGTGCATGGGAATGGCAAGCTGGCGCAATTCCCCGCCATAGGCCTCGGCAAGCGCCTGAAGGCCAAGGCAGACGCCGAAGATCGGCAGGCCCCGCGCCCGCGCCTTCCTGATCGTCGCCTTGCAGTCGAAATCCTTCGGGGTGCCGGGGCCGGGCGAGAGCACGACGAGGTCCGGCTTGACCCGGTCGAACACCTCTTCCGGCACGGGCGTGCGCACGGTGGTGACGTTGGCGCCCGTCTGGCGGAAATAGTTGGCGAGCGTGTGGACGAAGCTGTCCTCGTGATCGACGAGGAGGATGTTCACCCCTGCCCCGACGGCCGCGACGTCGCGCTGCACCTTGGCGGAATTGCCGGACCTTGCGTCCCGGATGGCTGCGATCATGGCGGAGGCCTTCAGTTCGGTTTCGGCTTCTTCTTCTTCCGGGCTGGAATCGTAGAGCAGCGTCGCCCCGGCGCGCACTTCCGCGATGCCGTCCTTGATGCGGATGGTGCGCAGGGTGAGCCCCGTGTTCATGTCGCCGTTGAAGCCGACCATGCCGATCGCCCCGCCATACCATGCGCGCGGGCTCTTCTCATGCGCCTCGATGAAGCGCATCGCCCAGAGCTTCGGCGCCCCGGTGACGGTGACGGCCCAGGCATGGGAGAGGAAGCCGTCGAAGGCGTCCATGCCGTCGCGAAGGCGGCCCTCGATATGGTCGACCGTGTGGATGAGGCGCGAATACATCTCGATCTGCCGGCGGCCGATGACCTTCACCGAGCCCGGCTCGCACACGCGGCTCTTGTCGTTGCGGTCGACGTCCGAGCACATGGTCAGCTCGGATTCGTCCTTCTTCGAGTTGAGCAGCTTCAGTATCTGTTCCGAGTCGGCAATCGGGTCGTCGCCGCGCTTGATCGTGCCGGAGATCGGGCAGGTCTCGATGCGCCGGCCGGACACGCGCACGAACATTTCCGGCGAGGCGCCGACGAGATATTCCTGGTTGCCGAGATTGATGAAGAAGGAATAGGGCGACGGGTTGATCGCCTTGAGGCGGCGGGAAATCTCCGACGGCCTGCTCTCGCAGCGCTCGAAGAATTTCTGCCCCGGCACCACTTCGAAGAGGTCGCCGCGCCTGAAGCTCTCCTTCGCCTTGACGACGAGCTCGGCATATTCGCCGGGGCGGTGGTCGCCGTGCGGGGGAATGACGTCGACGGTCTGGAACGGTTCGGCGGCGATCGTCTCGCCCTTGCCCTCGGTCGAAAGCCCGTCCTTGGCGAAATCGTAGCGGTCGATCCAGGCCTTGGCGGCATAGTGGTCGACGACGAGGATCTCGTCCGGCAGGAAGAGCACCATGTCGCGCTGGTCGTCCGGCCGCTTCAGCTTCAGCTCGATGGCGTCGAACTGGAAGGCGAGATCGTAGCCGAAGGCGCCGTAAAGGCCGAGGCTGGCATCCTGGTCGGAATGGAAGAGGTCGGTGACGGCGCGCAGCACCGTGAAGACCGTCGGCATCTTGGAACGCTCTTCCTCGGTGAAGACCCGGTCGGGCAGCTTCACGTCGAGGTCGAGGCGGGTTGCGGTGCGTGCGCCCAACGCCAGTTCCGGCACCGCGGCAAGGCGCTCGGCGATGAGGGAAAGCAGCACCTCGCCCCGTCCGTTATAGGCCTCGATCCACACGGAACGGCCGAAGGAGGAGATGGCGAGCGGCGGATCGACCACCGCCGTGTCCCAGCGCGTATAGCGGCCCGGATATTCGTAGTTCGACGAGAAGACCGCGCCGCGCCGCTCGTCGAGCCTGTCGATATAGCCGGAGATCGCACCGGCATAGTCGGCCGCCCGCCGGCGCCGCGTGACGGTCACGCCGCCCTTCGTCTCATAGGCTTCCGCGCCGTCTTCCAGGATTTTCGTCGCCATTCCCAAACTCCGTTTCAGGCCCGGTCCTGCAAGGCGGCCTGAAAACAAAAAAGCCGCCTCGAATTTTCCGGGCGGCTTGTCGTCTCAATCACGCATGACTGGTCAAGGCCGCCTCAGCGAGCCCACCACCAGTTTGCGATGTTGTTCATGTTCGTCATGGCGAAAGTGTTAGCGCGAGACGCGGCGATGCGCAAGCCGGAGCGGCCGAAACTGTCGGGCAAAAGAAAAGAGGCGGCTCCCGAAAGAGCCGCCTCGATCCCGCATAGGTCCGCCGCTCAGAACTTCTGCGTAAGCGAGATCTTGAACGTGCGTCCCGGCTCCGAATAGAAGGCGACCGGCTGGTTGATCGCGGACGTGGAATTCGGATTGACCGTCTCCACGCCGACGGCGTTCCAGTAGGTCTTGTCGAAGATGTTGTAGACGCCCGCCTGGACGCGCAGCCCCTTGAACGCTTCCGGCTCCCACCAGCCCGTCAGGTTGAAGACGCCGTAGCCGGGCGCATCGAACGTGTTGGGGTCGCTGTCATCGCGCATGGCGCTGGAGAAGATGCCGGTCAGCTGCGTGCCCCAGGTCTCCTGCTGGTAGCCGACGCCGAGGATCGACTTGAACGGCGAGACGCTGCGAAGGTCGGCGTTGGTGCTGCCGTATTCGCCGCGGGCGAAGGCCATGGAACCTTCCAGGAAGAAGCCGTTCGCGAACTCCTTTCGCGCCTTTATCTCGATGCCCGAAATGTTCACGTCGGGCTTGTTCTCGTACGTGAAGAGCATGAGGTTCTTGCCGCCGACAGAAACGTTGGGCTTCGTGACGGCGTCGATGAAGTTGTCATAGGCGGTGTGGAACAGCGTTACGCCGCCGGAAAAGTCACCGGTGTTCCACTTGGTGCCGATCTCGATGCCCTGTCCGGTCTCAGCCTTGAGGGCCGGATTGCCGATGCTGGCATATCCGAAGGTCGGGTTGGAGAAGTCGCCGTACAGTTCGTCAAGCGTCGGCGCACGGTAGGCCATGGACCACTGGGCGAAAATCTCGACGTCCGGCGTGAGCTGCCGTTCCACCAGCAGCTTCGGCGAGAACTGCGTGTCCGAGAACGCATCCTGCACGCCGAAAAGCGGGTAACCGAGGTTCTTCGAGAAGTTGGCGCTCTCCTGCGGGCGATAGTCGTGCCAGTCGAAGCGGATGCCCGGCGTCACGGAGAAGCCGGAGTCGCCAAGGCCCATCTCGTCTTCCAGCGTCAGGCCGAGCACGGTTCCATGAACGTCCGGAATGTCCGCCTGGGAGAAGGTCGCGGCCGTCTGGGGATATACTAGGATATACTGCTGGGCCGAGATGGAGGCGATATTGCCGCGCAGGCGAACCTCGTGGTCGAGGCCGCCGGCCTCGAAGTTCGACGTCAGGGAGCCGATGGCACCGATATCCCGCTCCTCGGCCGTATTGGCGCGCGTATAGCTATCGATGTTGTTGCTGCGCATGCCGTGCGAGCCGGCATCCTTCTTGAGGCGCTGCCAGTAGAGGCGCAGGCTGGCCGTGTCGATCAGGCTGTCGGCGTCGGGCGCCTCGAAGCCGTAGTCGAGCGAAACGCGCTCACGGCGCGTGTCGTCCCAACCGAAGTAGTTGTTGGCCATGTACGTGGAAGCCGAGTTCCCCGTCGCCGCCTGCATGCTCCTGAGGTTGCTGTCGCTCTGGTAGTCGTAGCGCTCGGCGGTAAGGCCGATCATATGGCCGCCCTCGAGCTGATGGCGGAACTTGAACAGGAGATTCTGGCGAACGTAGTCCATGGGATTGGGCTCGGTCCGCTTGGCACCGAAGACATCGTCGGTGCCCTGATTGTCGGATTCATGCCCCTTGGTATAGGAACCCTGGAACAGAACCGACGTGTCGCCGAAGCTCTTGGCAAGGGCGACGGAACCGCCGGCGCTGCTGTCCTCGCTGTCGTAGCCCGTCTTCGCCACACCGCCCCAGTCGCGCCCTTCGCCGATCAGGTCGGCGGGCTCGAGGGTCCGCGCGGCCAGAGCGCCGGCAAGGGCGCCGGACCCGACCTTGCTCGAATCGGCTCCGCGCAGGACGTCCACGCCGGCCAGCGAATAGAAATCGAAGCTGTCCGGCTGGCCGTTGATGCCCGTCGTCGGCCCGCTGCTGCCCGAGCGCGCGCTCGTCTGCAGGAACGGAAGGGGAATATCGTCGACCAGAACGGAGACGCGCGGGCCGGTCAGGCCGCGGATGAAGAGGCCGCCGGTGCGGCCCGGCTTCGAGGCGACAAAGTCGACGCCCGGCTCGGTCGTGTTGCCGAGATCGCCGAGGTCCCTGATTTCCTTCTGCGCAATCTGCTCGGACGTCGTCTGCGAGGCCAGGGGCGTGTTGGCGATGCTGGCGCCCGTGGCCCTGCCGACCCTCTTGCCTTTCACGATGACGGGTTGAAGGGTGGTGCCGTCTGCCGCCGCGGCATCCGCCTTTGCGGCGTCCTGCGCGAAAGCGCCGGCGGAAAGCGAGAGCACGGCGAGCGCCGTGCATGCCAGAAGTGCGGAGCGGGAACGCCGAGCCTGCATGTCTATCCTCTATCGGGTCTGCTCGCGCGGCATCGTTCCGACGCATCGTGATGCGCCGGCTGCGAGCCATGCGGAAATATGGCAAAAAGGTGGTCGGGCTGTGGCCCGCTCTTTCGCTATGAAACTTGAATAATATTGTCAACATAAAAAAGGTGAGTTTCTTAATCAACTATAAGACTGCGGCCCGACCGTCACATAAATGCCCGCCTCGCCGGCCTTTGCGATTGTTACGGCAGGCCCGCCTTGCCGTCCGCAATCTTGCATGCTGTGCCGTCCCGGCGAAACAATCTGCCGGCATCCCTAGTTTTCGCCATGGCCTGAACCATAAGCATATGCTAATGGCAAATAATTCAGACCATTGACAGCAAGGCAGCGAAACCCATGATCTTCGTCATGGTGAAAGAGTTCCGCGAGATGCAATCCCAGCTCGCCATGGAGCTCGAACACTACGAAACACCCCGCTTCAAGGCGCTCGACGAGCGGATCTCGCGTCTCTTCGACGCCATCTATCGCTACACGCCGGAAAACGCCGTGGAAGCCCATACCGTCATGGACTTCCTGCTCGATCTCATCGAGACCAACGATGTCGGCGACAACGGCCGCCTCATCGAGCGCGTCCGCGCGCTTGCCGATAGCTGCGTTTGCCATCAGCCGCCGCTGCTGGAAATCACCGCCGGCGCCGGCATCTAGGCTTTCCGGCAACCAAATCCGTTCTCGGGCGTTCTTTTCCGACTGTTCCAGCCGGGAGGACGCCCCATCGTTATCCTTCGCCGCCTCGCCCTTGCCGCCGCCGCCGTCATGCTTGCCGGGGCCGCCGACCTGCCGAAGGAAGGCCCCCTGCCCGCGCACCGGCCGGACGGCAAGCCCGCCGCCGAAGCACCGGCAGACGAAACGAAGACCGAAAAGGACGACGAGGCGAAGGCATCCGAACGCCCGCGCGAGGACGACGGCGCGGCAGCGGCCTGCCGCACGGCGTTGCGGTCCATCGGCGCGGCCTTTGCCGACGCGCCCGCCATCGAGGACGGCAAGGCCTGCGGCATCGACAGGCCGATCCTGCTGAAGGGCCTGCCGGGCGGCATCGAGGTCGAGCCGGAGGCGACGGTGCGCTGCGAGACGGCGCTCCAGCTTTCGCGCTGGCTGGAAGGATCGGTGAAGCCCTCGCTTGCCGCCGCGTTTCCGGGCGAGGCGATCACCGGGCTTTCGCAGGCCTCCGCCTATGTCTGCCGCAACAGGAACGGCGCGGCGGAGGGGAAGATTTCCGAGCACGCCTTCGGCAATGCCATCGACATCGCCGGCTTCACGCTGAAAAGCGGGAAAACGCTCACCATCCGTCCGGCCGACAAGGATTCTTCCCTCGAAGGGGCCTTCCAGCGGGCAATCACCGAGGCGGCCTGCCTCTATTTCACGACGGTGCTCGATCCCGGCAGCGACGCCGCCCACCAGAACCACCTGCATCTCGACGTGAAGGCGCGGCGCGACGGCTACCGCTATTGCTGGTAGGCCGGAATATTTTTCGGCCGCGCCTGAAAAGTGGATGGAGCGCCACCTATCTGTAGCGCAGCCCGTCGCGGCTCCCGCCCTTTCACCTGCCGAGGTTCCCATCCATGCCGATTTCGCCCTACGCCGCCTCCATTCCGGCCTTCCAGCACGGCTTTGCCGTCCTCTCCAAACTGCTCGACAAGGCCGAGGCCTATGCGCAGGAAAAGAACTTCAAGCCGCAGGTCCTCGTCGATGCGCGCCTTGCCCCGGACATGCTGTCGCTTGCCGGCCAGGTACAGCGCCTCAGCGACACGGCAAAGGGCGCGGCCGCCCGCCTCACCGGCACGGACGCCCCGTCCTTTGCGGACGAGGAAGTCACGCTCGCGGACCTGCGCGCCCGCATCGACAAGACCGTCGCCTATCTCGCCTCCGTGCCGGAAGCCGCCTTCGAGGGTGCGGAGGACCGCACCGTCGTGCTCAAGACGCGGCATCGCGAGGTGAGCTTCACAGGCCGGGACTATCTCCTGACCTATGCGCTGCCCAACTTCTATTTCCACCTGACGACCGCCTACGCGATCCTGCGCCACAACGGCGTTCCCATCGGCAAGCTGGATTTCCTCGGCCGAAGCTGAGATCAGGACAGTCCCTCGATATCGCCGTCCTCGTTGAGGAATATCCGCTCCGAGGACGGCACCTTCGGCAGGCCCGGCATGGTCATGATCTCGCCGGTGATGACGACGACGAAGCCGGCGCCGGCCGAAAGCCGCACCTCGCGCACCGGCACCGTATGGCCGGACGGCGCGCCGCGCAGGTTCGGATCGGTCGAGAAGGAATATTGCGTCTTCGCCATGCAGACCGGCAGCCGGCCGTAGCCCTGCTCCTCCCAGACGCGCAGCTGGTCGCGCACCGTCTTGTCGGCGATCACCTCGCTCGCGTGGTAGATATCCTTGGCGATCGTCTCGATCTTCTGGAAGAGCGGCATGTCGTCCGGGTAAAGCGGCGAGAATTGCGAAAGGCCGGAATCGGCAAGCTCCACCACCTTGCGGGCCAGCGCCTCGATGCCGGCCGAACCTTCCGCCCAGTGCCGGCAAAGGATCGCCTCGGCGCCGAGCGTCGCGACATAGTCCTTGACCGCCCGGATTTCCGCCTCGGTGTCGGAGGTGAAGTGGTTGATGGCGACGACCACCGGCACCCCGAATTTCTTGACGTTCTGGACATGGCGGCCAAGGTTCGCGCACCCCTTCCTCACCGCCTCGATATCCTCGCGGCCAAGGTCGTCCTTCTTCACCCCGCCATTCATCTTCATGGCGCGCACGGTTGCCACGATCACCGCCGCATCGGGCTTCAGCCCGGCCTTGCGGCACTTGATGTCGAAGAATTTTTCCGCCCCGAGATCGGCGCCGAAGCCGGCCTCCGTCACCACGTAGTCGGCAAGCTTCAGCGCCGTCGTCGTGGCGATCACCGAATTGCAGCCATGGGCGATGTTGGCAAAGGGCCCGCCATGCACGAAGGCCGGGTTGTTCTCCAGCGTCTGCACGAGGTTCGGCTGCATGGCGTCCTTCAGCAGCACGGTCATCGCCCCGTCCGCCTTGATGTCGCGGGCGAAGACCGGCGACTTGTCGCGGCGGTAGCCGACGATGATGTTGCCGAGGCGCCGTTCGAGATCCTTGAGATCGCGCGCGAGACAGAGGATCGCCATGACCTCGGACGCGACGGTGATGTCGAAGCCGGTCTCGCGCGGATAGCCGTTCGCCACCCCGCCGAGCGAACAGACGATCTGGCGCAGCGCCCGGTCGTTCATGTCCATCACGCGCCGCCAGGCGATGCGGCGGATGTCGATGTTCTGCTCGTTGCCCCAGTAGATGTGATTGTCGAGAAGCGCGGAGAGAAGGTTATGCGCGGCGGTGATGGCGTGGAAATCGCCGGTGAAGTGGAGGTTCATGTCCTCCATGGGAATGACCTGCGCATAGCCGCCGCCGGCCGCGCCCCCCTTGACGCCGAAACAGGGGCCGAGCGAGGCCTCGCGGATGCAGATGATCGTCTTCTTGCCGATACGGTTGAGCCCGTCGCCGAGGCCCACCGTGGTCGTCGTCTTGCCCTCGCCCGCCGGCGTCGGGTTGATCGCGGTGACGAGGATCAGCTTGCCGTTCTTCCGCTCCTTCTGCGCGGCGATGAACGCGGCGCTGACCTTCGCCTTGTCGTGCCCGTAGGGCAGAAGGTGCTCCGGCGGGATGCCGAGCTTTTCGCCGATCTCCAGGATCGGCTTCTTGCGGGCTGCGCGGGCGATTTCGATGTCGGATTTCACGTCGGCCATGCGGTGCTCCCCCCTTGCGAGCAGGCGACCGCGGCCAGGTTCTCTCCCTCCGTCCGCGGCGCATTCCTGTTGGCATGCCATTCCAGCGTGAAGGCGGGCGGGGGTCCCCCGCCCGTTCTGCGCTCGTTACCGAGCCAGCACGTCGCGCATTTCCACGAGGTTGGAGCGCACGCGCAGGATATAGAAGCCCATCGTGGCAAGGTGCGTCGGCATGATCCAGCCGTCTTCCTTCCCGTTGGAGATGATGAACGGCTGCACCTTCAGCGCCGAGCGCAGGTGCGAGATCGTCGCCGTCCACAGCGTTCCGATGCCGCGCGCCTTGATCACCGCGTCGAAATCCGCGCCGGCCGCCGAAAGGATGCCGTAATAGCCGTAGAGCTGGCCGTAGGCGAACCAGAAACGGTCGTCGGCGCGCGTGTCGAACCAGCCGCCGTTCTGGAATTCCGACTGCTTGCGGATGATGTCGGACGTAGCGCCGATATCGTTGGTGATGCGGTCGAGGAATTCGATGAGGTTGTCCGAGCGGCCGTCGAAGATCGCCTCGCAGGCCTCGAGCGAGGCGTTGAACTTGCGCAGGTCCGCCATGGCCGTGCGGTAGTAGTTCGGCGTCGGCGTCTTCGGCAGCAGCGAATCCGAGCCGAAATACCAGGTCTCCTCGTCGAACTGCATGTTGCCGCGGGCGCGCTGGAGGTCGTTGTTGATGCCGGAGGTGCCGCGCACGCGCCCGAGCGCATCGACCAGCTCGACGGCGGTGCGCCGGACCGTCTGGTTCACGCCACGCTGGAAGGCCGCCTTGTTGTCGAACCAGGGCGTCTTGTCCCACTCCATCCCGAAGAGACCGAGCTTGTAGAGCAGCATGGAGGATATCCAGGCGTTCTGGTTGACGTTGAAGTCGATGAGGTCGGCCGTCACGTCGACGATGGCCGAGCGCACGCAGGTCTTGGGCTCCGGCTCGCCGACGTCGCCCGTCGGCGTCGTGCCGGCGGCCGTGGTGCCGGCATCCTGCTTGCGCTCGCCGAGATTGTAGGCGTTGACATAGTCGGGGTTGAAGTTCGTCCACACCTGCGTCTGCCAGATGAAATAGGCATAGAGGCCGACAATGAGGAGGAGAACGATGCCGATGGGGCCGCGGATGAGCCAGCCGCGCGCCCTGTACCAGTTCGCAGCCGTCACGAAGGGCCAGAGGATCCAGGCGATCACGAGGCCGACGCCCCGCCCGATGGCCGCGAAGATGCGCTGGAAAAACAGGGCGATCGGGTCAAGCATTGGCGTCGTCCTCTCTGATACCGTAGAGCTTCCTGCGGAAAGCAGCCTTGTCCTGCAGATAGGTTCCCGTCAATGTCGCAACAACATAGGCGCGGAACTTTTCGCTGTAGCGCTCGTAGGCGGCGTAAAAACCCTGCTTGTCGAAGACGAAGCGGGACACGAAGTCGTAAGGGACCATCTGCGAAATCAGGCGGTTGACGAGCCACTGGTCCGGATGGTCGGGCGCGGCGCGCACGAGCTGGAAGCGCCGTTTCGGCTCCACCTCGCCGACCTTGATCTCGCCCGTCGCCGCCAGCGTGCGGATCGCCTCCTGCAGGAAGGGATAGGTGCCTTCGCCGGCCACCCGGTCGGCATTGCGGTGCATCCAGGTCTGGAGCCAGATGCGGTCGGCTTTTTCGAGGTCCGCCGTCGGGTCGCTCTCGTTGACGAGGCCGGCGATCGTCATGTCCGCCCGGTGCTGGAAGAGGCCGGACGGCTCGACCCAGGAGGCGCGCGGCAGCTCCAGCCGCTTCGTCGAGACGAGGAAATCGAAGATGCGCTTGTGGTCGTCGAGCGCGATGTAGCTCACCTGCCAGGGCCGCGAGCGGCGGAAGCCCGGCACGGTCGGATCGCAGATCACCGTCGTCGCCTTGCCGTCGAGGAAGACGTAGACGCCGCCGAAATGATTGGCCCAATAAGCCTCGTGGCGGAAGACCAGCTGGTCGGGCACCAGCGCGTTCTGCCGGATGTCGCCGGTCTGTTTGGCAAGCTCCACCATGCGGTTCAGCATGGTATCGTCCGCCCAGGCATTCGGCACCGTCTTCAGCCGGTCGACCAGCCCGCGCAGCTCCGCCGCCTTGCCGAGCATGTCCTCGGCGGAAAGCACCCGGAAGCGCACCTCGTTGATCGACAGCAGGTCGTCGATATCGTTCACGACGGAGACGGAATCCTCGATCTCTCCATAGAGGGCGTCGCGGATCGTCACCGCGTTGATCGCCCGTGCATTGGCCGCGAAGAACTCGTGCATCAGCGCGGCGGTGTTGGAAAAGCTCGTATGGACCACCGGCAGGTTCACCTGCTCCGGCGTCATGATGATGAAGCGCCGGTTGACGCGGTTGGGATCGAGATAGTCCCGGTCGCCAAGTTCGTCCGCGATCTCGGGCGAAAAGCCCGTCATGTCGATGCGGAAGCCCGGAAGGGCCGTGCGCGGCGTGCCGAACCCGTCGAGCGCCTTGTTGTAGCGCTCGATCAGATGCGGCTCATCCACCGGCAGCAGCCGGCCATAGACCAGTTCGGCTTCGAGGAGGCGTTTCATGCGCTAAAAATCATTCGCTTGCAGGCCGTTTGCTGTCTTCGCCCCAGAAGAGGTCGTCGAGGTCTATGCGAAGCGTCTTGGCAATGCTCCTGAAAACAGAAATGCTGCCTTCCTTCTTGCCGGTTTCGATTTCGGAGAGATAAGCGGCGCTGATGCCGATCGCCTTGGCCAGATCCTTGCTGGTCATGCCACGGAAATCGCGCCAGACCCGGATCGGGTTCTCCCCGTCGATCAGCCGGTCGACGAATTCGGAGGGAACCATGATGTCATTGCCTTCCGCGATGCGCCGTTTGGCCTCGTCGTATGCGGCAACGTCCTCCAGCATTTCAGCCATTTCGACGAGCGCCTCGTATTCGGCCCGCGCCAGAACGACCATCTCCTCCCCGCCCGGCGTCGTGAACCTGGTGACCTTATTCATCGTCCGCTTCCTTCAATAAATGCTTCCACGGCTATCGACTTCGAGCACATCGAGAACGTCGCCATTCTCATCGAAAATCACGCGCCAGTTTCCAACGCGCAACCTGAAACCCATGCGTCCCTGCAACTTCTTGACATTCGCCTTCAGCGCCGCAGGGTCGGCAGCATATTGATAGACCTTCCGCCTGATTTTATCAGCTTCATTCCGAGGTATCCGAGCGAGTGTGCGCAAGGCGGGGGCGTGAAAGACAACCTTCTTCAAACACTAAGCCTCGCCAACCGATCAGACAACAAAATTCGCCAGCAGCTAATTACCACCGCCCCTCCGCCTTCATCGCCTCCATCTCGCGGATCGCCTTTTCGCGCTGGCGCTCGCGGCGGATGATGTCGGAGACGGCGGCGGCGTCGGACTTGTCGGTGTAGCGGAATTCGCTGTCGGCGTAGCGGTTGATCTCCTGGAGGACCATGTCCATGGTGATGGGCCCGCGCAGTTCCTCGATCATCGCCTTCTTCTCGTCGTAGCCCTTGTGCATAAAGGCTTCGGGCGTTGCGAACCAGTCGTCCGGCAGGTCGACGTCCATGGCGCGCATCTTGATCGCATCCGTGATGTTCTTGATGGCGCGGCCGGTGAAGCGCGGCTCGACGATCTTGATGGCATGGAGGTAGCTGCCGATATCCTCCAGCGTGCGGATCGCGCCGTACTCCTTCTCGTGCCGCTCCCAGACGGCGAGCAACCCGTCCTCCTGCGGCCGCGAATGCCGGTCGTAGGAATTGGAGACGGCGCGCCTGATCTCCTGCCCTTCGAAGAGCGCATGGCCGCCGAGCGGGATCGAATGGTTCCTGCCGATGAGCAGGGCGAAGATGTCGATATAGTCGTCCTCTGTCTGCGGCCCGTCGACCAGCCAGCGGGCGCCGGCGCGCTGGCGCAGCGCATCGTCGACGTTTTCCGGATAGTTGGAGAACATGCCGAAGGTGCAATTGCCGCGCACCACGGTCGAGGCGCCGGCAAAGCTCTCCATCAGCACCGCCGTCACCTCGTGCTGGCCGGCGGACGCCCGGTCGTCGGACCGTTTCGCGGCGACCTGGTCGACATCGTCGATCGTGCCGAAGCCGATGGCCTTGGGATTGACGACGTTGTTGATGAATTCCTTGCAGTTCTGGCCGGACTTGCCCTGATAGGACGAAATCTGGTCGACGCCGAAATTCTCATAGTGGAAGGCGTAGCCGGCGATCCGGCAATAGTCGTCGAGAAGGCCGGCGAGCATCTGGATGAGGATCGTCTTGCCGGTGCCGGGCATGCCGTCGCCGATGAAAGTGAAGAGGAAGCCACCGAGCTCGACGAAGGGATTGAGCTGCCGCTCGAAATCGTAGGCCACGAGCATCTTGGCGAGCTTCATCGCCTGGTACTTGGCGATGTGGTTGCCGATGATCTCGTTCGGCTTCTTGAACGTCATCACCAGCGGCTTGCGCTTCTGGCCGGGCGCGACGTCGAAGCCGGAGAGCGTGAAATCGTCCTCATCGATGCGGATATGCGCATTCTCGAAGCCGGCAAGGCCGGTGAAGCGCGCGCGACGGGAAATCAGCCCCTCGATGGCGACGCGCGAGAAGGCGCGGGCGCGGCTGACGAGCGCCGCATCGTCCGGCGCGCCGGCAAGCGTGCAGTCGAGGCCGGCGACCATGCTCTTCAGGGCATCCTGCGGCGTGTCGAAGAGATAGTCCGGCTCCCCGCCGTCCTCCACCGGCTCGCCCTCGCCCGAAAGCGTCGCGCCGAGATAGGCGGCGAAGGTGAAGGCGGCGATATAGGCAGACGCCGAGAGCAGCGCCTTGAAGCGGCTCGCCTCCTCGCCGCCGAGCGGTGCCGCGAGATTGCGCGATTGCAGGCCTTCGAGGTCGCTCTGGCGCGAAAACACGTCGGCCACGGCGAGCGCCACCTGAAGCCCGCGCCGCGCGCGGAAAAGCACGGCATGCTGTTGCAGCGAGAGCATGGGATCGGCCCCGCGCACCGACTGGACGGTCCTTGCCAGCTCCACCTCGCGCGTGCGCCGCGTGCCGGCGGTCGAGACCGTCGAGACGAAGCGCCGTCCGGTGCCGGCGAGCGCCGTGCCGTTGCGGCCGTCGTCGCTTTCAAGGATGACGAGCTTGGTGACGAGGCTCTGCGCCGCAGCCTGATGCTTGGCGATGTCGTCCTCGTGGATCGTCGTCAGTCCGGCATTGAGGCTCATGACATTACCCCTCGCTGATCACCTGGTTCCCCGAGATCACATGCACCTTGTAGCTGCCGAAGATGCCCTGCGTCTCGCCGGCCGCATAGAGCGCCTGATAGGCGTCGTGCGGCACGAGCGCGTGCTTCTCGTAGGCGCTGACGCCCATGCGGGTGGCTTCAAGGTCGTCGGTCTCGATGTGGAATTCCTCCTGCGCGGGGGTCGAGCTCCAGAACCCCTTCTGCGCCGGGCGCTCGGCCTTGGAGAAGACCTCCTGCACCGTCCAGGTCAGCAGCCAGGCATTCTCCGGCTTACGCACCTTGGAGAGGATTTCGTTCACCTTCTCGTTGTTCTCGGTGATGCCCGCCGAATAGAAGGGCCCGAGCACGATGCGGCGCAGCTGCTTGGGATGCAGCGTGGGGAAATCCCGGTCGAGATTGGTGGCGATCGTCACCGGCGTCAGCGAATAGGCGCTGTTCTTCAGCGCGAAATCGTCGAAGCGGGAGGCCAGCTCGGGATTGAGCAGGCCGCCGACCGGCAGCGGGATTTCCACATCCGGATTGAGCTTGCCGTCCTTCGTCACCAGCATGTCGATGACGTTCTCCGCCGAATCCTCGATGGTCGCCATGTAGATCATCGGCAGCGTCGCCGTGCCGTCGAAGGCGCCCCAGCACACGACGTAATAGGGCCGCATGGTCTTGGGGTTGACGGCGACGCGGATCGTCTCGGGCAGCACGAAGGGCGAGAAGATGTCGCCCTTGCCGATCTGCTCCAGATAGAGCCTTTCGGCCATGCGTGCCTGGAGGTCGCCGGGAAAGGCCTTCTGCCGCAGGATGAAATCCGCCATCTCGGACCGCAACTGGTCGGCATTCGGCATGGCCGCAAGCCGCTTTTCCGCGCTCTGCCGGTCGTTCTCCAGTTCCAGCACGTTCTGGAACACGGGAAAGCCGCTCTCGGCGCGCGAGACACGGAACTGCTGGACGAAGCCGATGCGGTTCTCCCAGCAGGCGAAGGACGCCTTCAGCCGGGAAAGGTACGGCATGATCACCTCGCCCACCACGGAGTTGCGGTAGAGCGGCGAATTGCGGTCGCCGAGAAAGATTTCGAGCCCGCCGAGGGCGGTCCGGATCGTGGCGAAATATTGCGCGACGGGGCTGTCAGCGGGGATGTTCATCGGGGGCGTGTCCCATTGCCGGCCGATGCCAAAGGCACCCCCCTCTGCCCTGCCGGGCATCTCCCCCACAGGGGGGGAGATTGGATCGTGGCGCCGCTTCGCCCCAAGCCGATCTCCCCCCCTGTGGGGGAGATGCCCGGCAGGGCAGAGGGGGGTATCCCAACCTCCGGCATTGCGATGCGCACCATCACGACTTCACGTAATTGGCCGTGTTGTGCTTGTCCATCACGGCCTGGAAGCGCCGGGCGAAGGCGTCGTCGGCGAGCTTCTTGCGGCGCTGGATGTCCTGTGTCGCCAGCATGTTCTTCTCGTGCATTTCGAGAAGGTCGCCGATATGGCGCTGGGCGGCCGAGCCGATGCCGGCCATGGTCTCTTCCGCCGCCGTATCCACCTGCGAGCCGAGCGTGTTGATCTTGTGCGCCACGTCCTGCTGGGCCGCCGTCTTCAGCGAGTCCTCCAGCGCCTTGTAGAGCACGATGCGCTGCTCGGTATCGATGGTCAGCTTGTTGATCAGCGTGTTCTGCGCGGCGATCTGGTTGTTGAGCGAATCCACGAAGGTCTGGAACATGGAGGTGTAGCGCTCCAGCGTCTGGCTCTCGGCCAGAAGCTCCTGCTCCTTCGCCTGCATCTGGTTGTATTCCGTCGCCAGCGCCGAGCGCTCGCCTTCCAGGTCCGTGCGGGTCTTCTGGTCGGTGGAGGCGGCGATGCGGTTCTCGAGGTCCATCAGCAGCGGGTTCAGCTCCTCGATGCGCTTTTGCGTCGCCTCGAGGTTCGCCATCGTGCCCTTGCGGCGCTCGATCACCTGCACGAGGCTCGCCTCGGAGGTCTTGTAGCGCTGGTCGAGGATCGATTTCTGTTCCTTGAGGATGCCGACGATGGTGTCGGACTTGGAGAGCAGTTCCTGCAGGTTGCCGGCGAGCGACATGTTGCGCACGCGGTCCGTGCGCATGCGCTGCATCTTCTGCTTGGAGAAGATGCCGATGAACTTCTCGTAGCCCGTATAGCTCTTCATGCTCTCGAATTCGGTGCCGAAGACGTTGGTGGCGTCCTCCAGACCGATGATGAGGTCGGCGATGTTGCCCTCCATCACCTTCTGCTGGGCGATGACGTCCTGGATGCGGGCGTTCTCGATATCGAAATTGACGTCGCCGAGCTTGGTGTCGGCCTTGGCGAACTGCTCCAGCACGACGCCGGACTGCTCCAGCTTGCCGCGCATCTGGTCGACGACGCCGCGGGTCTTTGCGATTTCAGCATCGAAATTCTGAAGTGTGGCCATCCCTCTCCCCTTGTCTCTTCACGGCAGACGTCTGCACCGCGCGATTTATTCCGCCGCGACACTATACGATTTCAGACAGATAGGAACCTGTCCGCGGGTTTTCCCGGGGAACATGTGGGGCACGGCGGGCATGCCGCAAGATGGCCGATGAAATTTTACGCGCGCCGCTACTGTCCTGCGGGCGCCTTCAGATAGGCGATGAGGTTGGCGATATCCTCGATCTTCTTCAGCCCCGCGAAGGTCATGCGCGTTCCCGGCACCATCGCCTTCGGCGATTGCAGGTATTCGGTAAGCACCGCCTCGCTCCAGACCTTGTCGCCCTCGGAGAAGGCCTTCATCGCCGGGGAATAGCTGTAGTCGGCGACCGAGGCGACCGGCCGCCCGACGACGCCGGCAAGCGTCGGCCCCACGCGGTTGACCGGCTCGGTCGAATGGCACGGCGCGCATTTCCTGAAGACCGCCTTGCCCGCCATCGCATCGCCCTCCGCATGCGCGGGGGCGGAAAGACAGAGGGAAATGGCGGCAAGTGTGCAAAGCTTTTTCATCGTTCGTCCTTTCGCCGCCGGCCCGGCCTCAGTCGGCGGCCATGATGTCGTCCCAGTGACGGCGGCAATAGGAGACGTATTTGTCATTGCCGCCGATCTCGACCTGCGCGCCCTCCTTCACCACCTTGCCGTCAGCCCCGAGCCGCACGACCATGGTGGCCTTGCGGCCGCAATGGCAGATGGTGCGCACCTCGCGCAGTTCGTCTGCAAGCGCGAGAAGCGCCCTGGAGCCGGGGAAGAGCTTGCCCTGGAAATCGGTGCGCAGGCCGTAGGCCATGACGGGAATGTGCATCCGGTCGGCGACGCGCGCAAGCTGCCAGACCTGTTCCTCGGTGAGGAACTGCGCCTCGTCGACGAAGACGCAGGCGATCCTGTCCTCGCCCTCTCCGTTCAGGTCCTCGATATGCCGGTAGAGGTCGTCCGCCCGGTCGAAGGCGATGGCGTCGGCCGAAAGGCCGATGCGGGACGAGATGCGCCCCTGCCCGGCACGGTCGTCGAAGGCGGCGATGAAGATCGCCGTGCGCATGCCGCGTTCGCGGTAGTTGTAGGACGCCTGCAGGAGCAGCGTCGACTTGCCCGCGTTCATCGTCGCATAACTGAAATAGAGCTTGGCCATGATTTTCTCCGCTGCCCGTCTCATGGCCCGCGCAAGGGCTTTTTTCCAGCGGGAAAGGCCCCGAAACCACAGAAATCATCGGGGCCCATCCGTTGCGACATCCATGTGCGAAATTGCGAACAATGCCGAAAATTATTGGACCTTTCAGGGGCTTCCGGCTACGCCAAGGCGCTTGAAAGCATATTGTTTTGGTGATTGGCTAAACATCACTCATAAGGGGAGCAATAAAATGAAATCTGCATCATCGTTCAAAACCGTGTTTGCGGCCGCCGTGTCCGTGCTCGCGCTCGGCATCGCCCATGTCTCGGCCGCCGAGGCGGAAAGCTGTGGCAAGGTCCGCTTCTCGGACGTCGGCTGGACGGACATCACCGCCACGACCGCGACGGCGACCACCATTCTCAAGAGCCTCGGCTACGAGACGGAAGTGACGGTCTTGTCCGTTCCGGTCACCTATACCTCGCTCAAGAACAAGGACATCGACGTCTTCCTCGGCAACTGGATGCCGACCATGGAAGCCGACATCAAGCCCTTCCGCGAGGACGGCTCGGTCGAGACCGTGCGCGAGAACCTCGAAGGCGCGAAGTACACGCTGGCGACCAATGCCAAGGGCGCCGAGATCGGCATCAAGGACTTCAAGGACATCGCCGCCCACAAGGACGAGCTCGACGGCAAGATCTACGGCATCGAGCCGGGCAATGACGGCAACCGCCTGATCATCGACATGGTCTCCGCCAACAAGTTCGACCTTTCCGGCTTCGAGGTCGTCGAATCCTCCGAGCAGGGCATGCTGGCCGAAGTCGCCCGCGCCAAGGACGAGAGCAAGCCCATTGTCTTCCTCGGCTGGGAGCCCCATCCGATGAACGCCAACTTCAAGCTGACCTACCTGACGGGCGGCGACGACGTCTTCGGCCCGAACTTCGGCGGCGCCACCGTCTACACCAACGTGCGCCAGGGCTACACCGCCGAATGCCCGAACGTCGGCAAGTTCCTGCAGAACCTCAAGTTCACGCTGGAAATGGAAAACCAGATCATGGGCAAGATCCTGAACGACGGGCAGGACCCCGAAACGGCGGCGGCCGAATGGCTGAAGGCCAACCCGGCCGCCATCGAGCCGTGGCTTGCGGGCGTGACCACCAAGGACGGCAGCGGCGAGGCCCTCGCAGCGGCAAAGACCGCGCTCGGCCTCTGACGGGCGGAAACAGGGCGGGAAGGATACCTTCCCGCCCTTCTTGCCTGCGGATACGGCATCATCGTCAGGCGTATCCGAGCGGTTTTGCATCCGGCATTCCGGAAACTTAAGCGCGTCTCCTCAACTCCAGCCAGGGATTTGCCGCCGTGGATTGGCTCACCGTTACCAAAATTCCGATCGGTCCGATCGCCAAGGACGCCGTCAGCTGGCTGACGACGAACGGCAAGGGACTGTTCGATTTCCTCAAGGTCGTGCTGCAGGCCGGCATCGACGCCCTGCTCTTCCTGCTGCAGGGCCCGTTCATCACCAGCGCGGGCGGCAAGCTCGCCTTCGCCCTCTTCCTCATCGTGCTCCTGACGGGGATAAGCTGGCGCTTCCACCGCTCGGTCGGCGTCGCCGCCTTCACCTTCTTCGGCCTGCTGCTCATCGTGAACCAGGGCTACTGGAAGGAGACGACGGAAACGCTCGCCCTCGTGCTCGCCGCCACCGGCGTCAGCATGGCCGTCGGCGTGCCGCTCGGCATCGCCGCCGCGCGCCGGCCGTGGTTCTACTCGATCCTGCGCCCCATCCTCGACCTGATGCAGACGATCCCCACCTTCGTCTACCTCATCCCGGCGCTCATCCTCTTCGGCCTCGGCATGGTGCCGGGCCTGATCGCCACCGTGATCTTCGCCATTCCCGCGCCGATCCGCCTGACCCGCCTCGGCATCATCTCGACGCCGCCCTCGCTGGTGGAGGCCGCGCAGGCCTTCGGCGCGACGCCCGGACAGGTGCTGCGCAAGGTGGAACTGCCCTATGCGACGCCGCAGATCATGGCGGGCCTCACCCAGACGATCATGCTGTCGCTGTCGATGGTGGTCATCGCCGCGCTCGTCGGCGCCAAGGGGCTCGGCGTTCCGGTGGTGCGCGCGCTCAACACCGTCAACATCTCCATGGGCTTCGAGGCCGGCCTTTGCATCGTGATCCTCGCGATCATCCTCGACCGCCTCTTCCGCTCCTCCGACGAGGGAGACGCGACATGACCGACACCGTCGTCTTCAGGAATGTCTCCATCATCTTCGGCGACAATCCGCAAAAGGCCCTTTCCATGGTCGATGCGGGCAAGACCCGCGACGAGATCGGCGCGGAAACCGGCCTCGTGCTCGGCGTGGCGGATGCCACGCTCTCCATCAACGAGGGCGAGATCCTCGTGCTGATGGGCCTTTCGGGCTCGGGAAAATCGACGCTTCTTCGCGCCGTCAACGGTCTTGCGCCGGTGGTGCGCGGCGAGGTGGAGGTGAAGGCCGGCTCCGGCTCGGTCAATCCCTATACGGCGACGCCCAAGGCGCTGCGCGACTTCCGCATGCACACCGTCTCCATGGTGTTCCAGCAGTTCGCGCTCCTGCCCTGGCGCACCGTCGCCGACAATGTCGGCTTCGGCCTGGAGCTCGCCGGCGTGCCGGATGGCGAGCGCAAGGCGCGCGTCGACGAGCAGCTCGAGCTCGTCAACCTCTCCAAATGGGCCGACCGCAAGGTCAACGAGCTTTCGGGCGGCATGCAGCAGCGCGTCGGCCTTGCCCGCGCCTTTGCCACCGGCGCGCCGATCCTGCTCATGGACGAGCCGTTCTCCGCGCTCGACCCGCTGATCCGCACGCGCCTGCAGGACGAGCTCCTGGAATTCCAGCGCCGGCTGAAGAAGACCATCATCTTCGTCAGCCACGATCTCGACGAGGCGTTCCGCATCGGCAACCGCATCGCCATCATGGAAGGCGGGCGCATCATCCAGTGCGGCACGCCGCAGGAGATCGTGAAGAACCCGGCCAACCAGTATGTCGCGGATTTCGTGCAGAACATGAATCCGATCAATATGCTGACCGCCGGGGACGTCATGCAGCACGGCGCCTCGGGCGCAAGCGGCGTGACGGCGACCGCTACGCCGACGACCCCGCTCGTCGACATCCTCGACGCCATGGCCCGCACGCCCGGCAATGTCGGCGTGGTCGACAACGGCGCGGTGATCGGCACGATCAGCGCACAGGATATCGTGAACGGATTGACGCAGCATCGCCGCCGCGGCTGACAGACGCCGCGGAACGGACTAGACAGGGCGGCGCTTCCCGCGAAGCGCCGCCTTTTTTGCAAGCACGGAGCCGAGCATCATGACCGAGAAGGACAAACCGAGCGTTCTGCGCGTAACGGACGACGAGGCCCGCCGCCTCGCGCGCACCCTCCTGCGCTCGGCGCGCAGTTGCCCTCTTGCCGTGTTCGAGCCGGAGACGGGCTTTCCCTTCGCCAGCCGCACCCTGACCGGCATCGACACCGACGGCACGCCCGTCATCCTCGTCTCGGCCCTCTCCTTCCACACGCAGGCACTCAGGGCCGATCCGCGCGCCTCGCTGCTGGCGGGCGAGCCCGGCAAGGGCGATCCGCTCGCCCATCCGCGCCTCACCGTCATCTCCATCGCCGAGGAAGTGCCGCGCGAGAGCGAGGCGCGCGCCGCCCTTCGCGAACGCTTCATCCGCCGCCACCCGAAGGCGAAGCTCTATGTCGATTTCCCCGACTTCACCTTCTTCCGCCTCGTGCCGCAGCGCGCCCTCCTCAACGGCGGCTTCGGCAAGGCCTTCGTGCTCACGGCCGAAGACCTCCTGATCAGCTCTCCCGCACGCGACGCCCTCGCCGGGATGGAAACCTCCGCCGTCGAGCACATGAACAGCGACCATGCGGAAGCCGCCGGCATCTATGCCCGCCACTATTGCGGCGCGAAGGACGGCGAATGGGTGATCGTGGGACTGGATGCGGCCGGCGTCGACCTTGCCAGCGGCGACAGGCTGAAGCGGCTGGAATTCTCACGCGAACTTCAGGACGCGGCGGAACTTCGCGCCGAGCTTGCACGTTTGCTCCGCGAAGCGAGAGCAGCAGACTGAGCAACCGGCGCCTTGGCGGGATCGCCCGCCCGGCGCCTGCCACCGTTCCGGCACGCAGCTATCGTCATGCGTGCACCTACCCCCATTTCTTGCCCTTGATGGGGGTGGGTTTGTTTATATGCTAACAAACGGATTCACATAAAAACACATGATTTGCAGCGGAAACGCCCCAAGGAGTTTCAGATGGACAAGATTTCAGAGGCAGAACACGCGCAGGCCGAAATAGCATCCGACTTCCTTTCCGCCATGGCCAATCCCAAGCGCCTCCTCATCCTGAAAGTGCTCGTGGGCGGCGAAATCGCCGTCGGCGCGCTGGCGGCGCAGGTCGGCCTCAGCCAGTCGGCACTCTCGCAGCACCTGTCGAAGCTGCGCGCGCAGAACCTCGTGACCACACGGCGCGACGCCCAGACCATCTACTATTCGAGCAAGTCCGATGCGGTGCTGACCATCCTCGACGCGCTGGACCGCATCTACAACGCCCCCGGCAACGGCGCATCGGAAAAGAAACTCCGCATCGCCTGACGAACGGCCGGAAATCCAGGTCTTCGCGACGCCCCGGATGCACCTCCGGGGCGTTTTTGCATGGGCCCGGCGCGCCCGCGCCCGCGCAGCCCCTTATTCGCCTTGACGGCCCGGGCCGCCTTGATAATTTGACCATCAGGTAAAATTCCCGCCTTCACAGCCGAACCCCAGGAGAGATCGCATGTCCAACCGCCTCAATACCCCCAACGATCTGCGCGCCTTCTGGATGCCGTTCACGGCCAACCGCCAGTTCAAGAAGGAGCCGCGCTTCTTCGTCGGCGCCAAGGACATGTACTACACGACCCATGACGGCCGGCAGGTGCTCGACGGCACGGCGGGCCTGTGGTGCGTCAATGCCGGCCATTGTCGCCCGAAGATCACCGAGGCGATCCGCGAGCAGGCCGGCGAGCTCGACTACGCTCCCGCCTTCCAGCTCGGCCATCCCAAGGCCTTCGAGCTTGCCAACCGTCTCGTCGACATCGCGCCCGAAGGCATGGACCACGTCCTCTACACCAATTCCGGCTCCGAATCGGTGGAAACCGCGCTGAAGGTGGCGCTCGCCTATCACCGCGCCAAGGGCGACGGCGCGCGTTCGCGCCTCATCGGCCGCGAGCGCGGCTATCACGGCGTCAATTTCGGCGGCATCTCCGTCGGCGGCATCGTCTCCAACCGGAAAATGTTCGGCACGCTGCTCACCGGCGTCGACCACATGCCGCATACCCATTTCCCGGACAAGAACGCCTTTACCCGCGGCGAGCCGGAGCACGGCGGCGACATCGCCAGCGAGCTGCAGCGCATCATCACCCTGCACGACGCCTCGACCATCGCCGCCGTCATCGTCGAGCCCGTCGCCGGCTCCACGGGCGTGCTCATCCCGCCGAAGGGCTATCTCCAGAAGCTGCGCGAGATCTGCACGCAGCACGGCATCCTCCTCATCTTCGACGAGGTCATCACCGGCTTCGGCCGCCTCGGCACGCCCTTCGCGGCGCAGTATTTCGACGTCAAGCCGGACATCATCACCACCGCCAAGGGCCTCACCAACGGCGTGATCCCGATGGGCGCCGTCTTCGTGACGTCGGAAATCCACGACGCCTTCATGAACGGCCCGGAACACATGATCGAGTTCTTCCACGGCTATACCTATTCCGGCAACCCGATCGCCTCCGCCGCCGCCCTCGGCACACTCGACACCTACAAGGAAGAGGGCCTTCTGACCCGCGCCGCCGAGCTTGCCCCCTACTGGGAGGATGCGCTGCATTCGCTGAAGGACTGCCCCAACGTCATCGACATCCGCAATGTCGGCCTGATCGGCGCCATCGAGCTCGCCCCGATCGCCGGAGAGCCCACCAAGCGCGCCTTCAACGCCTTCCTGAAAGCCTACGAAAAGGGCCTGCTGATCCGCACGACCGGCGACATCATCGCCCTGTCGCCGCCGCTGATCATCGAGAAGCGCGAGATCGACGAACTGTTCGGCAAGCTGCGCGAGGTGCTGCAGAACAATATCTGAGGCGAGTACGGCGCCTGCCCCTCACCCTAACCCTCTCCCCGCAAGCGGGGCGAGGGGACGTGCCCCACGAGCGGCCATTATTTGGGGAGCCCAGTCCGGCATGTCCCCTTCGCCCCGCTTGCGGGGAGAAGGTGGCCGGCAGGCCGGATGAGGGGCGAGCGGCGGATGCCGTAGTCCACCACCGCTCTTGCAAGTCCGCCATCTTTCAGCGCTAGTGTGCGCCCACCATCACGAGGGCCGACCATGACCCGCATTGAAAACAAATTCCTCTCCATCGAGGTCTCCGCCCTTGGTGCCGAGATGCAATCGGCGACGACGCGCGACGGGGCGAACTGGCTGTGGAACGGCGATGCCGCCTTCTGGACGGGCCGCTCGCCGGTGCTGTTTCCCATTGTCGGCAAGGCGCCGGACGACACGCTCCTCATCGACGGCAAAGCCTGTCCCATGGCGCAGCACGGTTTCGCGCGCCGGCGGGAATTCACCCTCGACGCGGCCTCGGCGGCGGCCTGCCGCTACCGGCTGGAAGCCTCGGACGAGACGCGCGCCGTATATCCGTTCGACTTCCGCCTTTCCGTCGAGCACAGCCTCGACGGCCCCGCCCTCACCGTCGCGGCGACGATGGAAAACCGCGGGGAATCGCCGATGCCCTTCGGCCTCGGCTTCCACCCTGCCTTCCTCTGGCCGCTGCCCGGCGGCGAAGGCAGGCCCCATGCCGTGATCCTCGACAACGGCGCGGAGCCGCTGCGCCAGCCGCTGGAAAAGGGCCTGCTGTCGAGGGAGCGCGATCCCTCTCCCTTCGAAAAGGGCCGCCTTCTTCTCGCCCACGATCTCTTCGAGCATGACGCCCTCGTCTTCCCGGAAGGTGCGGGCGACGGCCTCACCTATGCTGCCGAGGGCGGGCCGGCCCTCCGTTTCCGTTTCGAGAACCTGCCGAACCTCGCACTGTGGACGAAACCCGGCGCGCCGTTCCTCTGCGTCGAGCCCTGGCATGGCACGGCCGCCGAATATGGCGGGTCGCGCGAATTGCAGGACCGCCCCTTCACCACCGTGCTTCCCGCCGGCAAAAGCAGGCGCTTTGCCTTCACGGTGACCTTCCCGGCCTGAACATTCGCCTTTTCTCCCGCCGCAAGGCGGCTAAAGTCGCGAAAAGGGATTCGGAGACTGCCATGACCGACTTGGAACGCTTCATCGACCAGGGAACCGGCCGCGAGCCGGCCGATATCGTGCTGAAGGGCGGCCGGTTCTTCGATCTCGTGACGGGCGAGCTCGTCGCCTCCGACATCGCGATCTGCGGCGAGCGCATCGTCGGCACCTGCGGCGAATACCGGGGCCGCACGGAAATCGACATTTCCGGCCGCATCGTCGTGCCCGGCTTCATCGACACGCATCTGCACATCGAATCCTCGCTGGTGACGCCGCACGAATTCGACCGCTGCGTGCTGCCCTACGGCGTGACGACGGTGATCTGCGATCCGCACGAGATCGCCAACGTGCTCGGCACGGAGGGCATCCAGTTCTTCCTCGACAGCGCGCTGGAAACCATCATGGACATCCGCGTGCAGTTGTCGAGCTGCGTGCCGGCGACGCATCTGGAGACCTCCGGCGCGGACCTGCCGATCGAGCGGCTGCTGCCCTTCCGAGACCATCCGAAGGTCATCGGCCTTGCCGAATTCATGAATTTCCCGGGCGTCATCCACAAGGACCCCGTCTGCCTCGCCAAGCTGGAAGCCTTCCAGGGCGGGCATATCGACGGGCATGCGCCGCTGCTGACCGGCAACGCCCTCAACGGCTACCTTTCCGCCGGCATCCGCACCGAGCACGAATGCACCACAGCCGAGGAGGCGCTGGAGAAGATCCGCAAGGGTATGCATATCCTCATCCGCGAGGGCTCCGTCTCCAAGGACCTCCTTGCCCTGATGCCGATCCTCACCGAACGGCTCTCGCCTTTCCTCGCGCTCTGCACGGACGACCGCAACCCGCTCGACATCGCCGAACAGGGCCATCTCGACTACATGATCCGCACGGCCATTGCCCACGGCCGGGCGCCGCTCGCCGTCTACCGCGCTGCGTCCATCTCCGCCGCCAAGGCCTTCGGCCTCCGCGACCGCGGCCTCGTCGCCCCCGGCTGGCGCGCGGACCTCGTCGTCATCGACACGCTGGAAAACTGCAAGGCCGGGATGGTCTTTTCCGCCGGCCGCAGGGTGGATGCGGCGCTCTTTGCTACCCGCAGGCCGGTCGAGCCCGTCGGCCTCGACAGCGTCAAGGCGCGGCCCGTCGCCGCCGCCCATTTCGCCGTGCCGGTGACGGATGGCGAAACGCCCGTCATCGGCGTCCTGCCCGGCAAGATCATCACCGAGCATCGCCGCTACCGCCTGCCGGCGAAGGGCAACCAGACGGCCGTGGACCTCGCACGGGACATCATCAAGGTCGCCGTCATCGAGCGCCACGGCAAGAACGGCAACCACGCCAACGGCTTCGTACAGGGCTTCGGCCTCAAGAAAGGCGCCATCGCCTCCACCGTCGGCCACGACAGCCACAATATCTGCGTCGTCGGCGTCGACGAGGACGACATGGCGCTCGCCGCAAACCGCCTCGGCGAGATCAAGGGCGGCTTCGTCGTGGTGGAGGACGGCAAGGTGACGGGCGAGATCGCCCTTCCCGTCGCAGGCCTCATGAGCATCGAGCCCTACGAGAGCGTGCGCGACACGCTCCATCACCTGCGCCACGCCGCCTTCGCCCTCGGCGCCACGCTGGAAGAACCCTTCCTCCAGCTCGCCTTCCTGCCGCTGCCCGTCATCCCGCACCTGAAGATTTCGGACAGGGGCATGGTGGACGTCGACCGGTTCGCGCTGATCGGGTGAAGGATTGGGCTTTTCGCGCACGTCTCCTTTTCGTACAATGCGTACGAAAGGACCATAGAGATGACGAAACTCGAACAGATCGAAAAAAGCGTATCGGAGCTTAGCCCGGATGAGTTCGAGCGCTTTTCCGCATGGTTCGAGGCCCTTCAGGCCGAACGATGGGATCGCGAGTTGGCCGAAGATGTCACCAACGGCGCATTGGACGAACTTGCGGAGCTTGCTCTTTCACAATTCCATGGCCAGCGGACACGTCCGCTTTGAAGCATCACGCAACGGATGCGTTCTGGAAATGCTATGATGCGCTGCCATCGTCGATACGTCAGTTGGCAGACAAGAATTTCGACCTGCTGAAAACCAACCCCGAACACCCATCGTTGCAGCTTAAATCCGTAGAGCGCTTCTGGTCCGCCCGTGTCGGCCTTTCCTGGCGGGCACTGGCGGTCAAGGATTCCGGGAGCGAAACCCTTGTCTGGTTCTGGATCGGATCACATGCTGAGTACGACCGGCTCGTGGGACGCAAGCGCTAAACCCGCACGCACGCCATATCCAACCCGTCCAGCTCGATCGTCCCGTCCTTCAGCTTCGCGCCGAAGCCGGGGACCGGCAGCGGATCGCCGAGCTTCAGCGATTTCGCCGGCACGAACTCGGCCTTCTCGCGCGTCAGGTTGAAGACGAAGAGCAGCTTTTCACCGCCCTTCTCGCGGGTGAAGGCGAGGATGTCCTGGTTGGAATGGACGAAGGACATCTCGCCATCGTGCAGGGTCTCGTGCTCCTTTCGGAAGGCGAGCGTCGCGCGGTAATGGTTGAGGACGGAACCGGCGATCTTCTCCTGCGTATCGACGGCAAGGCGCGCATGCTCCTCCGGCACGGGCAGCCAGGGCTTGGCGCTGCTGAAGCCGGCATGCGCCTCGCCGCGCTGCCAGGGCATCGGCGTGCGGCATCCGTCGCGGCCCTTGAAGGCCGGCCAGAAGCGGATGCCGTAAGGATCGCGCAGGTCCTCGAAGGCAAGCTCGGCCTCCGTCAGCCCCAGTTCCTCGCCCTGGTAGAGGCAGATCGAGCCCCGCAGCGTCGAAAGCAGCGTGACGGCGAGCTTGGCGATACGCTCGCGCTCCTCCGGCGCCTTGATGAAGCGGCTCACATGCCGGTTGACGTCGTGGTTGGAGAAGGCCCAGCAGACCCAGCCGTCCGTCACCGCGCGCTGGAAGCCCTGCACGCATTTGCGGATGTGGTCGGCGGTGAAATCCGGCCCCAGCAGGTCGAACGTGTAGCACATGTTCAGCTTGTCGCCGCCGCTCGTATAGTCGGCGACCGTCTTCAGCGAGCGTGCGCCGTCGCCCACCTCGCCCACCGTCATGCGCCCGTCGTATTCGTCGAGCAGCGCGCGGAAGCGCTTGAGGAAGCCGATGTTCTCCGGCTGCGTCTTGTCGTGGAGATGCGTCTGCATGCCGTAAGGGTTGACGTCCGGCGCATCGAGGCCGATCTCGTCGGGATTGGGCTCATGGGGCGGGTTGTCGCGCAATTTCCTGTCGCAGAAATAGAAATTCACCGTATCGAGGCGGAAGCCGTCCACACCCCGGTCGAGCCAGAAGCGCACGGTCTTCAAAAGCGCATCCTGCACGTCGGGATTGTGGAAGTTGAGGTCCGGCTGCGAGGTCAGGAAGTTGTGCATGTAATATTGCTTGCGCACGCCGTCCCATTCCCAGCCCGGGCCGCCGAAGATCGACAGCCAGTTGTTGGGCGCCGTGCCGTCCCGCTTGGGATCGGCCCAGACGTACCAGTCGGCCTTGGGATTGTCGCGGCTGGAGCGGCTTTCGACGAACCAGGGATGCTGGTCGGAGGTGTGCGAGATCACCTGGTCGATGATGATCTTGAGGCCGAGGCGATGGGCCTCTGCCAGCATCGCGTCGAAATCGGCGAGCGTGCCGAACATCGGGTCGACGTCGCAATAGTCGGAGACGTCGTAGCCCATGTCCTCCATCGGCGACTTGAAGAAGGGCGAGAGCCAGATGGCGTCGACGCCGAGCGAAGCGATGTGCCCCAGCCTCTTCGTGATGCCGCGCAGGTCCCCCATGCCGTCGCCGGTCGTGTCCTGGAAGGAACGGGGATAGACCTGGTAGATGACCGCGCCGCGCCACCAGTCGTCGGCATGCTTGCGATTTTTGGCCATGCGCTCTTACTCCACTTCCCGTTGCCTGCCGGGAAGATGTAGCGCGCACCCGCCGGAGCGTAAACGGCACAGCGGGATTTTTCGGCGGTCGGCGCAGCGCCCGCCGCCTTGCGCCCGTGCGGGCAGCGGGCAGAAAGCGCCGGCATCGTCTTGCCCTGCCAACTCTTTGACAGTATTTCCTCTTTCCGGCGCAATTTGCCCGGAGGAAAACGACATGGCGGGACGGCTGCTCTCGATCGGCGAGTGCATGGTAGAACTGATGCAGGCCGAGGGCGGCCTGATGCGCAAGGGTTTTGCCGGCGACACGTTCAACACCGCCTATTACGCCCGCCAATATCTGCCGGCCGACTGGAGCGTCGACTACTTTTCCGCCGTGGGCACGGACACCATCTCCGGCGAAATGCTCGCCTTCATGGAAAGCCGGGGGATTGGCACGGCCTATGTCGCGCCTGTCGAGGGCCGTTCGCCCGGCCTCTACATGATCCACCTGAAGGACGGCGAACGCAGCTTCTCCTACTGGCGCTCCGTCTCCGCGGCCAGATTGCTCGCCCGTGACGGCGACCGGCTGCGCGCGGCCATGGACGTTTCCGATATCATCGTTTTCTCCGGCATCACCCTGGCGATATTGCCGGCCGAGGACGTCGAGACGCTGCTTGCCGAGCTGCGCCGCGCCAGGGCGGCGGGAAAACGCGTCGCCTTCGACCCCAACATCCGACCGCGCCTGTGGGACGATCCGGAGCGCATGCGCGCGACCATCACCGAGGGCGCACGCGCCGCCACGCTCGTCATGCCGAGCCTGGAGGACGAGACCACCCATTTCGGCGATGCCTCGATCGAGCAGACCATCGCGCGCTACCGGGCGCTCGGCGTGGCGGAACTGGTGGTGAAGGACGGCGCCGAGGGCGCAACCCTCGCCTTCGGCGACGCGCGCAGCCATGCGCCGTCCGCCAGGGTGGAAACCATCGTCGACACGACCAGCGCCGGCGACAGCTTCAACGGTGCCTTCCTCGCCCGCCTCGCCACGGGCGCCAGCCCCGAGGCCGCCGCACGCTTTGCCGCCGACGTCGCCGCCGCCGTCATCCAGCACCACGGCGCGCTGGTGGCAAGGGACAAGCTGCCGCAAGGATGATTGCGATCAGCGCTTCTTTTTAGCCTTGGAAGCGTAAGGATTGTCCGACGCCCGGAAATGGATGCGGATCGGCACGCCCGGCAGGTTGAAGTCGTTGCGCAGGCCGTTGGTGAGATAGCGGATATAGGATTCCGGCAGCGCATCGGGGCGCGTGCAGGAGATCATGAAGCCCGGCGGACGGGCCTTCACCTGCGTCATGTATTTCAGCTTCAGGCGGCGGCCGGAAACGGCCGGCGGCGGGTGCTGCGTCTGCTGCACGTCGAGCCAGCGGTTGAGCTTGGCGGTGGAGATGCGGCGGTTCCAGGTACGGTCCGTGTCGATGACGGCCTGCATCAGCTTGTCGAGGCCGCGGCCCGTCTGGCCGGAGACCGGCACGGCGCGGATGCCACGCGCCTGCGGCAGGAGCCGGTCGGTCTTCTCGCGCAGGTCCGCAAGAACGGCCTGCGGGTCGTCGATGAGGTCCCACTTGTTGAAGGCGAGCACGGCCGCACGCCCCTCGCGCAGCACGAGGTCGACGATCTGCAAATCCTGCTTCTCGAAGGGAATGGTGGAATCGAAGACGATCACCACCGTCTCGGCGAAACGGATGGCGCGCAGGCCGTCGGCGACGGAGAGCTTTTCCAGCTTCTCCTGCACCTTGGCCTTGCGGCGCATGCCGGCCGTGTCGAACATCTTGATCGTGCGGCCCTTCCAGTCCCATTCGACGGAGATGGAATCGCGCGTGATGCCGGCTTCCGGGCCGGTCAGCAGCCGGTCCTCGCCGAGGAAGCGGTTGATCAGCGTGGACTTGCCGGCGTTCGGGCGGCCGACGATGGCGACGCGCAGCGGCTTCGTCTCGTCGTATTCCGGCTCGAAATCCTCGTCTTCGGCGGCCGCCTCGGCGCGCACGTCGACATCGGTGACGGCCTCGTCGTCCTGCCGCGGATAGGCCCGCTCCTCGCCGATGGCGGCGACGATGGCGTCGCGCAGGTCCAGCATGCCCTGGCCGTGTTCGGCGGAGATCGGCGTCGGCTCGCCGAGGCCGAGCGTGAAGCTGTCGTAGAAGCCGCCGTCGGAACCGCGCGCTTCCGACTTGTTGGCGACGAGAACGACAGGCTTGCCCTTCCTGCGCAGCATGTCGGCGAGCGCCGTATCGACGGGCGTGAGCCCCATCTTGGCGTCGACCACGAAGAGCGAGAGGTCCGCCTCCTCGATGGCCGCTTCCGTCTGGGCGCGCATGCGGCCTTCGAGCGTGTCGGGCGCGGCCTCTTCGAGGCCCGCCGTGTCGATGATGCGGAATTTCAGGTCGATGAGGCGCGCGTCGCCCGGGCGGCGGTCACGCGTCACGCCGGGCGTGTCGTCGACGAGCGCGAGCTTCTTGCCCACCAGCCTGTTGAACAGCGTGGACTTGCCGACATTGGGGCGCCCGACAATGGCGACGGTGAAGCTCATGGACGTGTTCCGTTCTGTCCGGTCAGGAGGACAGCTTGCCGCTTGCCGCGATCAGGTCAAGCAGCATCTGCGCGCGGTTGGCGACGTTGCGCGGGGTTTCGCTATCGTTGAGGATGGCCTCGAACCATTCCTTGGCGCGCTTGTAGTCCTCGTGCTTGTAGGCGGAAAGGCCGAGGACCTCGCGGGCCGAATGGCGCAGCGCATCCTGCGGCGTCGCAAGCTGCTCGGCCTCGGCGGACACCTGTTCGTAGGTGCCGGTGTCGACGAGGAGATAGGCGGCGCGAAGGCGCGCGGCATCGCGCAGCGCCTGCGGCACGGCGCTGTCCTTGGCGATGGCGGAGAAAGCGGCGATGGCGCCGGGCACATCGGTTTCGGCCGTCAGCGAGGCGGCGCGCATGCGGGCGAGCACCGGATAGGAGCCGAAGCCGTCCTTTTCCAGGTTGGTGAGCGCGGTCAGCGCCTCCTCGTTCTTGCCTTCGCGCGCCAGCGTCAGGGCGGCGAGGAACTCATCGCCGGAGGCGGAAGCCTCCTTGTCGCGCCAGTAGTCGTAGCCGACCTTGCCGATGGTGCCGAGGACGACCAGCACGGCAGCGGCGATGAGCACGCGGCCGAAGCGCTTCCAGATCAGACGCATCTGGTCGGAACGCAGTTCCTCGTTCACCTCGCGGATAAAGCTGTCGTCCTGATGTACCATTTCGTGCCCGGCCTGAACCAACGTTTGAAGTTAGCGCCTTCTACCCCATTTTGGCGGCGTTGTAAGGGGGCAGGCACGAAAAGCCCCAGATGAGCGAAACGATCAGCCGAGCGGCGCGACGCCGATGATCCATTCGTGCAGCTTGAAGACGATGGCGACATAGAGGACGAGGCCGACGACGATGGAGATCGCGTCGTATTTCGCCGACACGAAGACCGGCAGCTTCGTCTCGCCGCTGGCGATGCGGCGCTTCAGCGTGATGCGCAGGATGACCGCCCAGGCGAGGATCGTCACGAAGAGCACGACCGAATAGCTCTCGCCGTTGGCAAGCAGGTGGGCAAGGGCCCAGATCTTGATGGCGACGAGGATGGGGAACTTCAGCTTCGCGCGGATATGGCCGGCCGGCAGGAAGCCCGCGACAAGACAGACCGAGGCGATGATCATCAGCGTCAGCGTGATATGCGCCATGAAGGCCGGCGGCGTATAGACCATGAAGACGCCGTCGCCGCCGTTCGCGCGCGCATCGACGAAGCCGTAGACGATGAGGGCGAGGCTGAGGAGCGACACGATGCCGTGGAAGGCCATCCAGGCCGGCTTGCCGAGCGTTTCGATGGCGGCATTGCGCAGGCCCGGCGCGACGGGGCGCAGGAGATGGGTGACGACGAAGAGAACGAGACCGAGAATGAGCAGCGTCATGGAAATGCCCCCGTTGGGAAAATTTTTGTGCGACTGGAATATCCGACAATTCCAATCCGATCAAAGGATTGCCGCATTCGAAACCGAAGAGGGACCCTTTGCAAATTGTCGCGGGGTGCCATGTCGTCGTCCTTTTCCTCCCGGATCGTCCTTTCCGTGCTCGCCGCCGCCCTTTCCGGCCCCGCTCTTGCCGAAGACGCAGCGCCGAAACGCAGGCAGCTCGTCGTCGTCTCCTTCGACGGCGCGCACGACAATCTCCTGTGGGAAAAGAGCCGCGCCATGGCAAAGCGCACCGGCGCGCATTTCACCTATTTCCTTTCCTGCACCTTCCTTTTCCCGAAGGCCGAGCGCGCCACCTACCAGGCGCCGCATGAAAAGCGCGGCCGCTCCAATGTGGGCTTCGCGCCGGACAGGGAAGATACGATCCAGCGCCTCGGCGAGATCTGGCTGGCGAAACTCGAGGGCCACGATATCGGCAGCCATGCCTGCGGCCATTTCGATGGCGGCAAGTGGAGCGAGGCGGACTGGACGCAGGAACTGGCCTTCTTCCGCAACGCACTGGAAAACGGCTGGAAGGATGCCGGCGTCGGCGAGCGGGAGCCGGCGGACTGGCGCCGCTTCGTCAGGCAAGACGTCAAGGGTTTCCGCGCGCCCTACCTTTCGGCGGGGACCAGCCTCGTCAAGGCGCTGGAGAAGAACGGCTTTTCCTACGATGCCAGCCTCGTGACGAAGGGGCCGGCCATGCCCGTCGCAAGCGGCGACATCGCCCGCTTCGGCCTGCCGCTCATTCCCGAAGGCGCCTCCGGGCGCCCGGTCATCGCCATGGACTACAATCTCTATGTCCGCCATTCCAAGGGCAAGGAGAACCCGGAAAAGAGCGCAGCCTTCGAGGAAAGCGCCCTTGCCGCCTATCGCAAGGCCTTTGCCGCGCAATATGACGGGACACGCATTCCCCTCCAGCTCGGCTTCCACTTCGTCGAGATGAATGCCGGCGCCTACTGGCGCGCGCTCGACCGCTTCCTGACGGAGACCTGCGGAAAAGCGGACGTCGCCTGCGTCAGCTATGCCGAGGCGGTGGACATCCTCGCAAAAGAGAAGAAGGCGGCCGGAGCCGCCCTTTGAGGCTTACGGCTCGTTGGCCGCAAGCTCGCCCTCCTCCGCCGCCCTCTTGAGATAGCGCCGGTCGATCTCCGGCAGCGGCTCGTCCTCGATCGCCGCCTCGAAGGCCTTGAGACGCTTGTAGATCGACAGGAGCTCGACGATCGTTGTCCAGGAATTGACCAGATACTGGAAGGATTCGCGCACCTGCCCGAACACGTTCTGGATCTGGCTCATGACGCCGAGCGTCAGCTTGCCCGCGACGATGGAGGGAACCAGCACGAAAGTGCCGAAAAGGTTGTCGGCCTGCAGGTAGAAGATGCGGGCGACGTTGAAATAGAGGTAGTGGAAATAGAGGCGGAAATAGTTCTTCCGCACATTGGCGAAGAGCTCCGCCACGGTCGGCGGCTGCGCCCGGTCGGCATGGTCCTCGCCGTAGACCAGCTCCTTGCGGTAGGCTGCCTCCACACGCTGGTTGCGGAATTCCAGGCCCGGCAGCTTGATGCCGACGGCGGCGAGGAACACCGTGCCGAACAGCGACCAGCATATCGCCGCCCAGACGAGGGCATGCGGCACCTCGCCGATGAAGGGCAGCACCGTCACGGTGCTGGAGAACTTGAACAGCACGGGAAGGAAGGCAACGAGCGTCATGATCGAGGAAACGAGGCTGACGCCGAGCCCCTCGACGGTGCGCGAGAAGCGCATCGTATCGTCCTGCACGCGCTGCGAGGCGCCCTCGATATGCCGCAGCTTGTCCCAGTGGGACATGTAGAAATCGTTCATCGCCGTGCGCCAGCGGAAGACGTAGTGACTGACGAAGAACAGGTTCAGCGTGCCGACGGTGATGGCGACGAAGGCGATACCCGCGAAGCCGATCATGCCGACATAGATCTCGGTTTCCGTCGGGATCGGCTCGGTGCGCGCGAGCCCCCGCTGGATCATGTCGTAGAACGGGCCGTACCACGCATTGATCGCCACGCTCACCTGCACCGAGAAATAGGTGTTGAAGATGATGAGGGCAGAGCCGAGCACGGACCAGAATTGCCATTGATGCGGGCTGTAGGTGAACCAGAAGGCCGCGAACAGCCCGACCATCACCGCATAGTAGATGTAGAACCACAGGAAGGGCGCCGACCAGAAGACCGACACCCCGATGACGGCTTCCTCGCCCGGCTTCAGCGGCGGCAACCCGATATAGGCGCCGAGTTCACCGCCCCCGGCATACCAGATGGCCATGGCAAGGGCGGCCCAGAGGACGGCGGACGGGAAGAACAGTCTGGGAGAGGGGAAGAAGGAGACGAACAAGGCGATAGCTTTCGTTTCGCGGAGGCCGGGGTTGCGAAGCAGTCCGAAGAGCGCAGAACCTAGATGAGTTTGCCGGGGCCAACAATTGCCCGGCGCCGGCATTACCGAGATTTAATGGAGAGCGCCCCGCCGAGCGCGGCGATGGCCGCCGCAAGCAGGAGGATGCCGGCGGCGGCAAGGCTGGGCAGGACATAGCTGCCCGTGCGCGCGGCAAGGAAGCCCGCGCCGAGCGGCCCCAGGATCTGCCCGACGCCGAAGGCCGCCGTCATCAGCGCCAGCACCCGGCGCGGGCTTTCGCTGGCAAGCACCCGGCCGAGCTGGAGGCCGTAGGCCGTGACGACGATGAAGGTGATGCCGAGCAGCGCACCGCCGATAAGCGCTGAGGCCGGAAACGGCAGCGTGACCGTGATCGCCACCCCGACCATCTCGACGAGGATCGCCGCAAGATAGGCGGCCGAAACGCCATAGCGGCGCTCTGCCGGCTTCCACGCCATGAGGGAAATCGCCGCCGAAGCGCCGGTGACGAGCCAGGTCAGCGATTCGAGCAGCGGACTTTCCGCCCCTTCCCGCGCGATGGCGACGATGAAGGTGGCCGTGACGACATAGCCGATGCCGAAGAGCCCGTAGCTCACCGTCAGCGCCGCGAGCGGCCGCGTCCAGGCGATGGACGGCTCGCGCAGGGCCGAGGCGCCGACCGCGGGTCGCGGCAAAAGCACCATGACGGCGGCAAGGCCGATGGCCCCGAGCAGCGCACCGAACAGCCAGTCGGCGCGCCATGGGGCAAGGCCGCCGAAATCGATGAAGGAAAGGAGATAGACGAGCAGCGCCGAGACCGCGATGCCGAAGCCGACACCGGCGAAATGCATCATCTGCACGCGCGGGTCCCGGTGCTGGAGGCCGACCGTCAGCACGATGCCGGTGGTGAAGATCATGGCGAAGGCGCTGGCGAGCCCCGCGAGGAACCGCACGACGGAAAGCGCCGTGACATCCGAGAGCACGCCCATGGCAAGAAGCAGCAGCACCGTGGCGAGGAGCGCGCCGAGCGCAAGACGCCGCTCGTATCCCGCCGCCCAGCCGTAGGCGGCCAGCACCGCGCCGACGAGGTAACCGGCGAAATTCGCCGCCGCGACGATGCCGGCATCGGCGGCATCGAGCCCCAGCCCCGCCATCATGCCCGGCAGGACGGGCGTATAGAAGAAGCGGCCAAGCCCCATGGCGACGGCCATGGCGAGCGCGCCGGCAATAGCCGCCCGGACGGGCTCGCGCGAGAAGGCGGGGATGCTTTGCGTCATGCCGCGACTATTGCACCGCAGCATAAACGCGACAAACGACATTTATTGATCGGCGGATCAGCCCGGCTGAAGGCTTTCAGCCCGGAAGCGTCAGCACCAGCGGGCCGTTGCGCGTGGCGACGACCGTGTGCTCGAACTGCACGGTCGGGGCCTTCGGATCGCTGTAGAGCGTCCACTCGTCCCGCTCGCCGCCTTCCGCCCAGTTCGCGCCGAGCGACAGGAACGGCTCGACCGTGAAGACGAGGCCTTCCGTCATGCGGCGCTTTTCCTGCGGATCGGGCCAGGTGGCGATCTCCGAGGGTTCCTCGTGCAGCGAGCGGCCGACGCCGTGGCTGGCGAGGTTGGCGATCAGCGTATAGCGGTTCTTGCGGGCGAAGGCGCCGATGGCGTTGCCCACCTCGGCGAGCGGCTTGCCGGTCTTGACCTCCTTGAGGCCGACCCAGAGCGCCCGCTTGCCGTCGCGGCAGAGCCGCTCCACCGAAGGCGCCGCGCGCCCGACGATGAAGGACGCGCCGGTATCGGCGAAATACCCGTCGAGCTCAGCGGAGACGTCGATATTGACGAGGTCGCCATCGGCGATCACGCGGTCGCCCGGGATGCCGTGCGCGACTTCCTCGTTGACGGAAATGCAGGTCGCGCCGGGAAAATTGTAGCAGCTTTCCGGCGCCGAGCGGGCGCCCGCCGCCTCCAGCATGCGCCGGCCGATCAGGTCGAGCTCCGCCGTGGTCATGCCCGGGCGGATGGCGGTGGACATATGTTGCAGCACATTGGCGCAGATGCGGCCGATGGCTTGCAGGCCGCGCAGGTCTTCGTCGTTCTCAAGGGTCATCGCGTCTCTCTTTCGCGGGCCTCCTATCATGCCCGCGCGCCGCTGTCAGGCGCTTGCCGTCGCTTCGGCCAGCATCTCGCGCACCAGCGGCGCGACCTTCGTGCCATAAAGCTCGATGCCGCGCAGGATCCTGTCGTGCGGCATGGGGCCGATCGCCATCTGGAGGAGGAAGCGGTCGTTGCGGAAAATCCTGTGATGCGCGACGATCTTCTTCGCGACGGTCTCCGGATCGCCGAGGAAGAGATGGCCGTCCGGGCCGGTCGACTGGTCGAACTGCGCCCGGCTCGTCGGGCCCCAGCCGCGCTCGCGGCCGATGCGGTTCATCACCTCGGCCTGCGGCCCGTAGAAGGCGTCCGCCGCCGCTTCGCTCGTATCGGCGATGAAGCCGTGCACGTTGATGCTGGTCTTCAGCTTGTCCGTATCCTGCCCGGCGCGCCGCGCGGCCTCGCGGTAGAGATCGAAGAGCGGCGCATAACGCGCCGGCGTGCCGCCGATGATGGCGAGCGCCAGCGGCAGGCCGTAGGCCCCTGCCCGCGCCACCGATTGCGGCGTGCCGCCGACGGCGATCCAGATCGGCAGGCGGCCGTGGACGGGCCGCGGATAGACGCCGAGCCCCGGCAGCGGCGCGCGCATCGTGCCGCTCCAGGAAACCGTCTCGCCCGCGTTGATGGCGAGCAGGAGGTCCAGCTTCTCCTCGAAGAGCGTGTCGTAGTCGTCAAGCGCATAACCGAAGAGCGGGAAGGATTCGATGAAGGACCCGCGCCCCGCCATGATCTCCGCCCGGCCGCCGGACAGAAGGTCGAGCGTCGAAAACTGCTGGAACACCCGCACCGGATCGTCCGAGGACAGCACCGTCACCGCGCTGCTGAGGCGAATATTCTTCGTGCGCGCCGCGGCCGCCGCCAGCACGACGGCCGGCGCGGAGGCCGCATAGTCCGGCCGGTGATGCTCGCCGAGCCCGAAGACATCGAGCCCGACCTCGTCGGCCAGCGTGATCTCCTCGATCAGTTCTTTCAGCCGGCGCTCCCCCTCCTTCCCCTTGTCGGCGGCGGCGGGATCGACATCGGCAAACGTATAGAGGCCAAGTTCCATGGGAGGGTCCGGGATCAGAGATTGTTTGCAAAGAGATATGGCCCGCCGCGGCGCGTTGAAAGGGCCGTTGGCGAAACAGTGTGTTTATCGGATTGCGTCGTCTTCCGGCGGGAACCGCCGCCCGCCGTACAGGACACGGTCAAAGACAACCGTGTCACCGGCGACGTGGAATGCCAGCGTCACACGCCTCTCGAAGCCCACCAGGCGCAATCCCGGCAAGACATCGTCACGCGCAATTCCTCTTTGCGGAAACTGCGCAAAACCGAGGCAATAGGTTTCGATGCGACCGAGATAGGCCATGGCGCGCGAATTGCCCACTTGTCCCGCAATGAAATCGTAAAGTCTCAGCAGGTCGTCCCGCGCCTCGGGCGCGAAATGGACGCGGTAAAGCACGCTCAGGTCTCGGTTTGTCGCCGGTGGTGCCGCCGTACCTGGTCGAAGACGTCCTGCAGCGGGATCGCCCGCTGCGGGTCGGCTTGCATAGCGAGCATCACCGGCACCACATCCTGCTCGAGCCAGCGGTCGACCGCCCTGTCCCGCTCCCGCAGTGCCCTCAGCCCCGCGCGCACCACCTCGCTGCCGCTCGCAAATGCGCCGCTCGCGACGAGCTCGTCGATATAAGCGGATTGCTCTTGGGGAAGGCTGAATGTCCGTTTCTCGGCAGGTGCCATGCTGAGACCTCCACGACGGTATGAATTTTTCATACCACAGAAGGCGAAGCCTGCCAATGTCGGCTGACGGCCCGATGCCGGCCAGCCGGATTATTTTCCGGCCGCTGCCGCCTCGCGCTGCATCTGGTCGATGTGCTGGCGGATATGGGCGGCTTCGGCGGAGGTGGTGGCGAGCGCGATGGCGCGGTCGAAGGCCTCGTGCGCCTCGCGGTAGCGGCCGATCTGTTTCAGGAGGCCGCCGCGAAGGCCGTGGAAGTAGAAATAACCCGAGAGCCTGTCGGCGAGCGGCTCGATGAGCGCCAGCGCCGCCTGCGGCCCCTCGCGCTTGGCGACGGCGACGGCGCGGTTGAGGCGCACCACGGGCGATGGCTGGATGCGCTCCAGCGTCTGGTAGAGAAGGTCGATCTCCATCCAGTCCGTCTCCCCCGCCGTCGCGGCGCGGGCGTGGAGCGCGGCAATCGCGGCCTGGATCTGGAACGGCCCCGGCGCACGGTGGCGCAGCGCCTTGTCGATCAGCACCAGCGCCTCGTCGATCATCGCGCGGTCCCAGAGCGAACGGTCCTGATCCTCCAGAAGCACGATCTGCCCCTCTCCGTCGAAGCGGGCGGCAAGGCGCGACTGCTGGAGGAGGAGCAGCGCCGTCAGCCCCATGATCTCCGGCTCGGCGGGAAAGAGCGTCAGGAGCAGCCGGGCAAGGCGGATCGCCTCCGCGCAGAAGGGTGTGTCGGCCTTTTCCGGCAGGCCGGCCGAATAGCCCTCGTTGAAGACGAGGTAGATCATCGCCGAGACCAGCCCCAGCCGCTCGGCCCGCGCCGCCGCATCGGGCGTCTCGAAGGCGATGCCGGCCGCGCCGACCTTCGCCTTGGCGCGGGTGATGCGCTGCTCCATCGCCGCTTCCGAGACAAGGAAGGCCCGGGCGATCTGCTTCACCGAGAGGCCGGAGACGATGCGCAGCGCCAGCGCGATCTGCTGCGTTGCCGGCAGGTCCGGATGGCAGCAGACGAAGAGGAGGCGCAGGATATCGTCGCGGTAGTGCGCCCCGTCCAGCCGCTCGGCAAGGTCGTCCTCGGTATCCTCGAGGTCCGACAGGACCTCTTCGGGCGGCAGCGGCTGATTGCGTGCGCGTTTCCGCACCTGGTCGATGCCGCTGTTGCGGCCGACGAAGATGAGCCAGGCTGCCGGATCGCGCGGCGGGCCCTTATCGGGCCAGGTCTTCAGCGCGCGAAGGCAGGCCTCCTGAAAGGCCTCCTCCGCCATGTCGAGGTCACGGAAATAGCGCAGCAGCGCCCCCATGGCCTGCGGCCGTGCCGATGTCAGCGCCAGATCGATCCAGGCAAGGTCTCTCATGTTATGGGCACCCCAGGATTGAAGAACTGCAACGGCCGGATCTCATAGGTGCCGTTCGCCGGATTGGCGGCGGATAGCTCGCGGGCGAAGGCGATCGCCTCGTCCAGCGTCTCGGCCTGAAGCACGAAGAAGCCGAGGAACTGCTCCTTCGTCTCGGCGAAGGGCCCGTCCATGACGATATTCTCCGTCGCGCCCTTGCGCACGGTGACGGCCGCCGTCGTCGGCATCAGCCGCGCGACCGGCCCCAGCTTGCCGGCCTCGGCATAGCGCTGGTTGACCGCCCCGAGATCGGCCATGACCTTGTCGTCCAGCTCCTTCGACCAGGCGCAGACTTCACTTTCGGCATCGTAACAGAGAACGGCATACAGCATGGTGAACTCCCGTTGTTTGAAAGACGTAGGAGTAGCGTCTTGGCCGACAGGGCGCACCGGAATATTTTTGACGGTTGGAGGCGCATGGGGCCTTGCCCCTCATCCCCCTGCCGGGACCTTCTCCCCGCAAGCGGGGCGAAGGGGATATGCCGAGCCGGCTTCCCCAACCAGCAACCGCGCACGGGCCAAGTCCCCTCTCCCCGCTTGCGGGGAGAGGGTTAGGGTGAGGGGCTACACCGAGCATGACGGTAGAATGCCCGATTCAACCGGCGCTCAGCGTCCGCCGCACCGCGTCCTTCCAGCCCTTGATCTTCGCGGCCCGCGTCTTCTCGTCCATCTTCGGCGTGAAGCGCGTGTCGCGGGCCCAGGACTTGGCGAAGCCCTTGCGATCGGGCCAGACGCCGGCGCGATGGCCGGCGAGCCAGGCGGCGCCGAGCGCCGTCGTCTCCAGGATCGTCGGGCGGTCGACGGGGGCGTCGAGGATGTCGGAAAGGCGCTGCATGGTCCAGTCGGAGGCGACCATGCCGCCGTCGACGCGCAGCACCGTCTCCTTGCCGTTCGCCTTCCAGTCCTTGTACATGGCGTCGAGCAGGTCGCGCGTCTGGTAGCAGACGGCTTCCAGTGCCGCGCGGGCGAATTCCGCCGGCCCGGTGTTGCGCGTCATGCCGTAGATGGCGGCGCGCGCCTCCGGGTCCCAGTGCGGCGCGCCGAGGCCGGTGAAGGCGGGCACGAGATAGACGTTCTGCGTCGGGTCGGCCTGTGCCGCGAGATCGCCGGTATCGGGTGCCGCCTTGATGACCTTCAGCCCGTCGCGCAGCCATTGCACCGCTGCCCCGGCGATGAAGATCGAGCCTTCCAGCGCGTAGGTCGTCTCCCCGTCGAGCCGGTAGGCGATGGTGGTGAGCAGCCGGTTCTTCGAGCGCACCATGTCCGCGCCGGTGTTGAGCAGCGCGAAGCAGCCGGTGCCGTAGGTGGATTTCATCATGCCGGGTTCGAAGCAGGCCTGGCCGATGGTGGCGGCCTGCTGGTCGCCGGCAACGCCGAGGATCGGGATTTCCGCGCCGAACAGGCTCTTTTCCGTCACGCCGAAATCGGCCGCGCAGTCGAGCACCTCCGGCAGCATGGCCCTCGGCACGCGCAGGATGTCCAGCAGCTCGTCGTCCCAGGCGTTCGTCGCGATGTTGTACATCAGCGTGCGGCTGGCATTGGTGGCGTCGGTGACATGCGCCTTGCCGCCGGTCAGCCGCCAGATGAGGAAGGTGTCGATGGTGCCGAAGCAGAGGTGCCCTTGGGCAGCCCGCGCCCGCGCACCCTTCACGTTGGAGAGCATCCAGGAGAGCTTGGTGCCGGAGAAATAGGGGTCGAGCAGCAGGCCGGTCTTCTTCGTGAAGGTCTTTTCGAGGTCCTGCCGTTTCAGCTTGTCGCAATAGGAGGCGGTGCGGCGGTCCTGCCAGACGATGGCGTTGTGGATCGCCTTGCCGCTTTCGCGCTCCCAGACCACGACCGTCTCGCGCTGGTTGGTGATGCCGATGGCGGAGATGTCGGCGGCCGCAACGCCGGCCTTCTTCAGCGCCGCCCTGACCGACCAGACGACGCTCTCCCAGATCTCCTCCGGATCGTGCTCCACCCAGCCCGATTGCGGGAAGATCTGGGTGAATTCCTTCTGCCCGGAGCCGACGACCTTCTGCTGCCCGTCGAAGACGATCGCCCGGCTCGACGTCGTGCCCTGATCGATCGCGAGAACATATCCGCCCATCACTTCCTCCCCATCAAAGGGCCACTCCCAGGCCCTTCGGAATCTTCAATACGAGACTAAAACGAATGTCAAAGGAAAATAAAACGCAAATCGCGCCCCGCCTCCAGCGGGACTGTACCGCGCGGAAAACGCAATTGTCATCGCTCGAGTTTTCGGCGTAGGCTGCCGCAACGCAGCATATCGGGAGTGAGAACCATGAAGAGCGTCGTCGTCACCGGCTCCACCAGCGGCATCGGCCTTGCCATCGCCACCGCCTTCGCCGAAAGCGGCGCCAATGTCGTCATCAACGGCTTTGGCGCGGCGGACGAGATCGAGGCGACGCGGGCCAAGCTCGACGGCCTCGGCAAGGGCAAGGTGATCTACCACCCCGCCGACATGACGAAGCCGCACGAAATCTCCGACCTCATCGAGACGGCCGTGGAGACCTTCGACGGCGTCGACATCCTCGTCAACAATGCCGGCATCCAGCATGTCGAGAAGATCGAGGATTTCCCGGTCGAGAAGTGGGACCAGATCATCGCGATCAACCTGTCCAGCTCCTTCCACACCATCCGCAACGCCGTGCCGCATATGAAGCGCAAGGGCTGGGGCCGCATCATCAACGTCGCCTCCGCGCACGGCCTCGTCGCCTCGCCCTTCAAGGCCGCCTATGTCGCGGCCAAGCACGGCGTCATGGGCCTGACGAAGACCGTGGCGCTGGAAGTCGCCGAGAACGGCATCACCGTGAACGCCATCTGCCCCGGCTATGTGCTGACGCCGCTGGTCGAAAAGCAGATTCCCGCCACGGCGAAGGCGCGCGGCATCAGCGAGGCGGAGGTGAAGACCGACGTGATGCTGAAATTCCAGCCGACCAAGGAATTCGTCGGTACGGACGAGGTGGCCGCCATCGCCATGTTCCTTGCCTCGGATGCGGCGAAATCGATCAACGGCACCCATATCTCCGTCGACGGCGGCTGGACCGCCCAGTAGGCCGCGATGAACTTCCTGCAGGACAGCCTCGAAGGGTTCCTTGCCCGCGAACACCGCGTCGTCATCGTCGAGGTCGCCGCGGTCAAGGGCACCGCACCGCGCGACGAGGGCGCGTTCATGCTGGTCGCGCCGGCGGATATCCACGGCACGGTCGGCGGCGGCGCGTTGGAGCACGAGGCCATCGACAATGCCCGCAAGATGCTCGCCGATGCCGGCGGCGAGGCGCGCCTTGCCATCCCGCTGAGCCCCGGCAACGGCGGCGAGGTGGAGCTTTCCTTCACCTTCGCCGACGAGGCGGCGCGCAAGGCGCTCAAGGAGCGTCTGGCCGAGGAAGAGCGACAGAAGCCGCAGGTCTGGATCTTCGGCGCGGGCCATATCGGCCGGGCGCTCGCCGATGCGCTGACGCCGCTGCCGCTCAAGGTCTTCGTGGTCGAGGCGCGGGAAAGCGAACTCGACCAGCTGACTTCCGAGGTGCATCACCGGCTGGAGACGCTGCCGGCGACGCTGGTTGCCGACATCCCGGCGGGCGCGGCCGTCGTCATCGTCACGCACGACCACGCTTTCGACTTCCGCATCGGGCGGGCGGCGCTGATGCGCACCGACCTTGCCTATGTCGGCATGATCGGTTCGGCGGCGAAGCGCGCCGCGTTCCTGCGCTACCTCGACGCGGAAGGTCCGGGCCGCGCGGCCGCCGGCCGGCTGGTGCTGCCCATCGGCGGCACGGCGGCAGGCGACAAGCGGCCGGAAGTCATCGCCGCGATGACGGCCGCCGAACTCCTCCTCGCCTTCGCCGCCCGGCGGCGGAAGAACTAGCGACCGTCCAGGAAGCCGAGGTCGCGCTTGAGATGATCGGAAAGCGCCTGCGGATCGAGCGGCGGCAGCCGGCGTTTCCGGCGCCGCGTCAGAAGCAGGAAAAGCTTGTTCCAGAAGCGCTCCAGGCGGGTCTTGGGCGCTTCCATTGTGGCATATTCGGCGATGCAGGTCATGACGGGGCCTCGAAAATCCTATCCATTGCTTGCACGATGCGCCGGAAAATGATGCAATTCCAATCGAACCTTCGTCTGCACCCATAAAGAGAACTTGGCCTTGAAGATGTCGCGCACCGTTCCGCTCAATGCGCTCCGTGTCTTCGAGGCGGCGGCGCGGCACGGCAGCTTCACCCGCGCGGGCGTCGAGCTCGGCATGACGCAGACGGCGGTGAGCTACCAGGTCAAGCTTCTGGAGGAGACGCTGGGCGAGACGCTGTTCCTGCGCCAGCCGCGGCAGGTCGCGCTCAGCGAGGCGGGCGAGCGACTATTGCCGAAGGTCGCCGAGGGGCTTGGCAAGCTCGCCGAGGCGATCGCGGACCTGCGCGGCGCGAGCGAGCAGAAACTGCACATCCATTCGACGCCCACCTTCGCCCTGCAATGGCTGAGCCGCACCCTCGGCGATTTCCAGCTTCGCCACCCCAATGTCGCGGTGCGGCTTTCCACCTCGCAGGACGTGATCGACTTCGCCAAGGACGAGGCGGACGTCGCGATCCGCTGGGGCAAGGGCGACTGGCCGGGCCTCGAATGCCACCGCGTCATGCGCATGAACTTCACGCCCATGCTGAGCCCGGCGCTCTCGGAAAGCATCGGCGGCGTGAAGACGCCGGCCGACCTCCTCAAGCTGCCGATCGTCAGCGCGCGGGACATCTGGTGGCGCACCTGGTTCTCCGCCGCCGGCATCGACGATCCCGATCTCGAACGCTATCCGCCGAACGAGCTCGGAACGCAGACCATCGACGCGCAGATCGCCATCGCCGGCCAGGGCGTCGCGATCCTCAATCCCGGCCATTTCCGCGCCGAAGTCGCGGCCGGCCAGCTCTTCCAGCCGTTCGAACTCACCTGCAACGACGGCCGCGACTATTGGCTCGCCTATCCGCAGAACCGCCGCAGCATTCCGAAGATCCGCGCCTTCCGCGACTGGATCCTCGCCGCGCTGCCGCAGGAGGCATGAGCGCGCGGCGACAAGAGGTTGCCCTGCCCGCCCGCGCGATCTATCTGCAAGTAGGGGTGCTATCGGCCACTAAGAGAGCCCCATCGAAACCCTTGCAGAAGGAAGCCGACCGTCATGACCCAAACCCTTGTTCGCGGACGCCTGCTCTCCTTTCTGCGCCGCCCTGAAGCCATCGACGACACGGGAAGCTACCGCTACGAGGAAGACGGCGGGCTGCTGGTCGAGGACGGAAGGATTGCCGCCGCCGGTCCCTATGCGGCGGTGCGCGCCGCGGCGGCGGGCGATGCGGAGGAAATCGACCACCGGCCGCATCTCATCCTGCCCGGCCTCATCGACACGCATGCGCATTTCCCGCAGATGCAGGTGATCGGCTCCTATGCCGCCAACCTCCTCGAATGGCTGAACACCTATACATTCCCGGAGGAGTGCCGCTTCGTCGAAAGCGCCCACGCCGCCCGCATCGCCCGCCATTTCTACGACGAGATGATCCGCCACGGCACGACCACGGCCGTCGCCTACTGCTCGGTGCACAAGGCTTCGGCCGACGCCTACTTCGCGGAGGCCCTGAAGCGCGGCATGCGCATGGTCGGCGGCAAGGTGATGATGGACCGCAACGCCCCGCAAGGCCTGCTGGATACGCCCGAGACGGGCTATGACGAGACGCGCGCGGTGATCGCCGAGTGGCACGGCAAGGGCCGCAACCATGTCGCCATCACCCCGCGCTTCGCCATCACCTCGACGCCCGCGCAGATGGAGATGACAGCCGCGCTCGCCCGCGAGTTCCCGGACCTCCATATCCAGACGCATCTTTCCGAAAACCACGACGAGATCCGCTTCACGAGCGAGCTCTATCCCGAGGCCATCGACTACACGGATGTCTATGCGCGCTACGGCCTGCTTGGACCGAAGAGCCTGTTCGGCCATTGCATCCACCTTTCCGAGCGCGAGGCGGACGCGATGAGCGAGGCGGGCGCGGTCGCGGTGCATTGCCCCACCTCCAACCTCTTCCTCGGCTCCGGCCTCTTCCCGCTCAAGAGCCTGTCGCGGCGGGAAAGGCCGGTGCGCATCGGCGTCGCCACCGATGTCGGCGGCGGCACCAGCTATTCCATGCTGAAGACGATGGACGAGGCCTACAAGATCCAGCAATTGCTGGGCGAGCGGCTGAACCCCTTCGAGAGCTTCTACCATATGACACTCGGCAATGCCGAAGCGCTCTCGCTTTCGGATCACATCGGCACGCTGGAGCCCGGCACCGACGCCGACTTCGTGGTGCTCGACGCCGCCGCCACGCCCGCCATGGCACTGAAGATGGAAGTGACGCGCTCGCTCACGGACGAGCTTTTCCTTCTCCAGACGCTCGGCGACGACCGCGCCGTGCGCGAGACCTATGTGGCGGGAAGGCCGATGAAGGCGGGGCTCTGAAGGCCCCGCTTACGGCGCCTCGATGACGAAGGGCGTCTCGTAGGCATATTCCACGAGGTTCACGCCCTTGCCGAGGCGGTCGACGACGAGGAAGTCGCTGACCGCGCCGACCGTCATCAGCGGATGATGCCAGACGTTGCGGCGATAGTTGACGCCCTGCCGTCCGCCGGCGCGGAAGACCTGCGGCCGGCCGGGCCGGCCGCCCTCGTCCTCCGCCACGACGACCAGCCAGGGCCGGTTGTCGATGGGCGAAAAGCTCTGGCTGCCGAAGGGATGGCGCTCCATCATGTCGACGGCATAGGGGAAGGCGCGCGGGCTGCCGCGGAAGATGTTGATGATGACGCGGGCATCCTCGCCGGTGGCCTCGGCCACGGCAAGCGCATGATAGCGCTCCGTCGTGCCGCCGTTGATGTAGCGCATGGCGGAAGGATCGGTCTCGATCACCTCGCCGAACGGGGCGAAGGCTTCGCGGGTCAGGGGCTGGATTTCCAGGATTTCAGCCATCGGACAGCCCTCCCGGGGAGAGGAAGGGCGGTCGTTGGTCATCGGGCATTTTCATTCTCCGGGGAGCAGAGCACTCAATCTGAGGAGCGCGATGCGCTCCACCTCACTTTTCGCCGTCTCGAACTCCGTCTCGGCGCTGTTGCCGATGCGGGTTTCGAAGGCGGCGAGGATATCGTTCTTGCCAAGGCCCTTCACCGCGATGATGAAGGGAAAGCCGAACTTCTCCGTATAGGAGGTATTGAGTTCGGTAAAGCGGGCATGCTCGGCCGGCGTCAGGCGGTCGAGACCGGCACCGGCCTGCTCCCTGCGGCTGTCCTCCGTCAGTTCGCCGGCAATCGCCAGCCGCCCGGCAAGGTCCGGGTGGGCGCGCAGCACGCCGAGCTGCTCGGCATGGCTCGCCTTGCGGAAGGCGCCGGCAAGCGCCGCATGCACGCCCGCCGCCGTCAGCGGCTCGGATACGGCGCCGGCATCGAGCGCCCGTTCGGCGATGAAGGGCGAATGCTCGAAGACGCCGCCGAAGCGGTCAAGGAAATCGGCGCGGTCGATCATGCGGTCCTCGTTTTCGACGGGTGGTGGTTCTCGATCCAGTGGCGGGCGATGTCGATGCGGCGCGGCACCCAGATCTTCTCGTGCCCCAGCACGTAGTCGACGAAGCGGGCGAGCGCGGCGGCGCGGCCCGGCCGGCCGACGAGGCGGCAATGCAGGCCGATGTTCAGCATCTTCGGGCTGCCGTCCCGGCCCTCTTCATAAAGCACGTCGAAGGCGTCCTTCAGGTAGTTGAAGAACTGGTCGCCGGCATTGAAGCCCTGCGGCGTGGCAAAGCGCATGTCGTTCGTTTCGAGCGTATAGGGGATGACGAGGAAGGGCTCGCCGTCGAGGCCCGGCACCCAGTACGGCAGGTCGTCGGCATAGGAATCGGAGGAATAGACGAAGCCGCCCTCCTCCATGACGAGCCTAAGCGTGTTCTCCGAGGGCTTGCCCTGGTACATGCCGAGCGGGTGCGAGCCAGTCAGTTCCTTGTGCAGGCGCACGGCCTCGCGGATGTGCTCGCGCTCCTTGTCTTCCGGATAGTCCTTGTATTCCAGCCAGCGGTAGCCGTGGCTGGCGATTTCCCAACCGGCTTCCTTCATCGCGGCAACGGCCTCGGGATTGCGCGCCATGGCGAGCGTCACGCCGTAGACGGTGACGGGCACGTTGCGGCTGGTGAACAGCCGGTGCAGCCGCCAGAAGCCGGCGCGCGAGCCGTATTCGTAGATCGATTCCATGTTGAGGTTGCGCTGGCCCTGCCAGGGCTGCGCGCCGACGATTTCCGACAGCAGGCATTCGGAGGCCGCGTCCCCGTCGAGGATGCAGCTTTCCCCGCCCTCCTCGTAGTTCACCACGAATTGCACGGCGATGTTGGCATCGCCCGGCCAGCGGACGTTCGGGGGGGTGCGGCCGTAGCCGATCAGGTCGCGCGGATAGGTCTTTTCGCTCATACGATCACCTCGAAACGGGGACGGAGCCGCGGTTTTCCCGGCTGGAAAGCCGTCGCAGCACGCCATACAGGGGAACCAATAGCTCCTCCCGCCGTTTCCTGTCCATGACAACCAGGGAGAAACACTTATGGTCATGCAGGACGCAAACATTCGCGAAACCCAGGATCTCATCGCCAGCGACAAGGTCGAAGGCACCAGCGTCTACGGCGCGGACGGCAAGCATATCGGCTCGGTCGAACGGCTGATCCTCGACAAGCGCAGCGGCCGCGTCTCCTATGCCGTCCTGTCCTTCGGCGGCTTCCTCGGCCTCGGCCAGGACCACTATCCGCTGCCCTGGGCCAAGCTCAGCTATGACGAGGGGCTCGGCGGCTATCGCGTCGACGTGACGAAGGAGCAGGTGGAAAACGCCCCGCATTACGAGAGCGATGCGGAATACGACTGGAACCGCCGCAACGGCAAGGTCATCCACGATTACTACGGCGTCCCGCCCTACTGGATGTAATCCGCGATCAGAGCCGGCCCGCTTCCTCGAAATGGGCCGCGACGGTAAAGGAGGGCGGTACGGCGAGCGTGCCGCCCTCGATCTCGTCCAGCACTGCGCGAGCGAGCGCATGAGCGAGGCCGAAGCTCACCTTGAAGCCGCCCGTCATCAGGCTGACGGTCGGGTGATCGGGGTGACGGCCGACCATTGGCTCGCGGCCGATCGCCTTGGGCCGGAGGCCCGCCCAGCGCTCGACGACCGGCGCATCCGCCAGCACCGGCGCCATCGCCCGCGCCTTCTCAAGCAATGTTTCAAGAAGATCGTCCGTGCCATGCGGGTCGGAAAAACTGTTCTCGCTCGTGCTGCCCACGGCGACGATGCCGTCCTCATGCGGAACGATGTAGAGGCCGTCGGCGAAAATCACCGGCAACGCCGGATCGATGGCCGCCCGCAGCAGCGCCGCCTGCCCCTTCACCGCCGCGCCGACCGGCTTTGCAAGCGGCGGGTTCAGCGGCGCAAGCAACCCGAACGTCTCGACGCCCGCGGCAAGCACGCAATGGCCGAAGGCAAGCGTGCCGCCGGCGTCGAGCCGGGCAAGGCCGGCGGCCGGGTCGAGACCGGCAAGGCCGTTGCCCTCCTCGACGGAAGCATTCGGCAGGCGGTCGAGCGCGGCACGAAGCGCGGCGAGCAGCGCACGCGGCGAAATCCGCGCGGAAAGATGGTCGTGGACGAGGCCGCAGGCCATCGCCGCGGCGTCCGGCCAGCCGGAGACCGGCGCTGCGTCCAGCACCTCGAAGGCGAAGGAACGGTCCGGCGTCGTCCAGACGTCCAGCGCATCGCGGGCATGGCCGAGCGCGATGTCGCGGTTATGCGGCTTCGGCAGCGGAATAAGGCGACCGGAGCGGCGATAGCCGGCGGAAAGGCCGGTCTCGGCCTCCAGCGCGGCGACCTCCCCCTCCAGCGAGACGAGGGAGGCGAACTGGAAGGCCTTCTTGGCGTTCCAGCGGTCGGGAAGGTGCGGCATCAGCGCGCCCAGCATGCCGCCGCTCGCGCCCGCGCCGATGGCCCTGCGCTCGACAAGCCGGACGGAAAGCCCCTTGCGGGCGGCGAAGAGCGCGGTCCACAGGCCCATGACCCCGCCGCCGGCGACGACGAGGTCCACGGCCGGTTGACCGGCGACCGTCCCGCGACTATCGGCTATTGCCATGGCTGACCACGATCCTGAAAACAAAAGCCGGGCCGAAACGGTCCTCGACTGGCACGAGGGCGATATGCCCTATTCCCGCGCCTTTGACGATCACTTTTATTGTCGCAGCGACGGCCGGCTGGAATGCGGCCATGTCTTCCTTACGGGCAACGGCCTGCCGCAGCGCTGGCAGCGTGCACAGCCCTTCCGCATCGGCGAACTCGGCTTCGGCACCGGCCTCAATTTCTGCGAAACCTGGCGGCAATGGCGCGAGAGCGCGCCGGAGGGCGCAAGCCTCTCCTTCACCTCCTTCGAGCGCTTTCCCATGGCGCGCGGCGATATCGCGCGCGCCCTCTCCCATTGGCCGGAGATTGCGCGGGAACGGGCCCTCCTCACTGAAAAATGGCCCGATGCGCCGGAAGGCCGCGTGGAGATCGATGTCGAGCCCGGCGTCCGCCTCACCGTCGTCGTCGGCGCGGCGCTGGAAAGCCTCGGCCGGGAGGGCGTCCCCTTCGATGCGTGGTATCTCGACGGCTTCGCGCCGTCGCGCAATCCGGACATGTGGTCGGCGGAACTGATAGCGGAGGTCTTCCGCCTCACCGTTCCCGGCGGGCGGTTCGGCACCTATGCCGCGGCCGGCTTCGTGCGGCGCAATCTTGCGGGCGCGGGCTTCCTCGTGGAACGGCGCCCCGGCTTTGCGGGAAAGCGCGAGATGCTGTGCGGGGAAAAGCCGGCGCCCTGACGGCTCAGTGGCGCACGCTGCCGGCGGCCTGCGCGCCGCCGCGCTTCAGCCAATGGTCCAGCTTTTCCTCCAGCTTCTCGATGCTGATCGGCTTCGTCAGGTAGTCGTCCATGCCGGCGGCAAGGCATTCCTCGCGGTCGCCGTCGAGCACATGGGCGGTGACGGCGACGATGGGCACGCGCCGGCCCGTGCCGCTTTCGAGCTCGCGGATCGCGCGGCTCGCCTGAAGGCCGTTCATCACCGGCATCGACATGTCCATGAGGATCATGGCGGGGCGGTCCGTGCGGAACGCCTCGACCGCCTCGGCCCCGTTGGCCACCAGCCGGAAGCGCAGGCTCGCGGCCATCAGCATCTGGGTGAAGAGGATCTGGTTGACCTCGTTGTCCTCCGCGACCAGCACGTCCAGCGCCCCGCCTTCGGGCGCGGCGGTCTGGGGTGCGGCGGCATGGGGCCGGAGCGGCAGGACCTTGCCGGCGGCATCCGCCTTTTCCGTCCGGTTGCCGCGCGCGGCGCGCAGCACCTCGGTGACCGTCTCGCGCAGGAGATCGGCGCGGACCGGCTTCATGAGATGGGCCTGGATATCGGGCGAGGCAAGGAGCGCATCCCCGGCGGGAAGGTTCATCGAGCTGAGAACGACGACCGAGATGCCGGCCGTGCCGGTACCTTCCCGCAGCGCGCGCAGGAAGGCCGGCGAATGGCCGGGCCGGTAGTCGAGAACGACCGCGTCGACCGAGACGCCCATGTCGGCCGCCGCCGTCAGCACCGCCAGCGCCTCGCTTTCCGAGCCCACCGCCGTCGCGTCGAAGCCCCAGTCCAGCAGCATGTCGTGCGCCGCCTTGCGGGACAGCGCATGCGCATCGACGACGAGGATGCGCGCGCCCGGCGCCCTTGCCGGCACGATGCGCGGCGGAAGCGAGGCGACGGCAAGCGCCATCGGCAGGCGCACCGTGAAGACCGAGCCTTGGCCGACCTCGCTCGACGCCTCCAGCGTGCCGCCGAAAAGGCGCGTCAGGCCTTCGGTGATGGCAAGGCCGAGGCCGGTGCCCTCGTGCCGGCGGGTGGAGGAACTGTCGACCTGCGAGAACTTCTCGAAGATGGCGTCCATCTTCTCTGCCGGAATGCCCGCGCCCGTGTCCTCCACGCGGATCGCGATCTCGACGCCGCTCTCGGTGGTCCGCGAGGAAAGATCGATCAGCACATGGCCGCGGTCGGTGAATTTCACCGCGTTGCCGACGAGATTGGTGACGATCTGGCGGAAGCGCCCGGCATCGCCCATCACCGCTGCCGGCATGCCGGCGGCCCCGCGCACGACGAGCTCGATATCCTTTTCCGCGGCCTTGGCCGACAGCAGCGTCGCCACGTCCTCGACCGCCTCGACCGGGCTGAAGGCGACGTCGCGCAGCGTCATCTGGCCGGCATCGATCTTGGAGAAGTCGAGGATATCGTTGATGATCGTCAAAAGCGCGTTGCCGGACTTCACCATGATGTCGATGAAGGTCTTCTGGCGCGTGTCGAGGCTCGATTTGGCGAGCAGTTCGGCCATGCCGAGCACGCCGTTCATGGGCGTGCGGATCTCATGGCTCATGTTGGCGAGGAATTCCGACTTCGCCTTGTCGGCCAGCTCGGCGCGGGTGACGAGGCGGCGCAACTCGTCCTCGCGGCTCTTGAGGTCGGTGATATCGGAAAAGACCATGACGGAGCGGCCGCGGCTCGTCGGCGTCACGTCGAGGCGAAGCCAGCGCTGGTAGCCGCTGAACACCGTCAGCGAGGCCGGCTTGCCGGTGAAGAGGATATTGCCGAATTCGCCCGGGTCCACCGGCTCCTCGCCGAGGAAGCCGGCGATCTTGCGGTCGATGCAGCTTTGCAGCACGTCGCTCACCAGCGCGCCGGGCTGGAGTAGCTCGCGCGGCATGGCGATCATCGTCGACAGCGCCGCATTGGACAAAACCACCTTCTCGTCCTCGATGATGAGGAGGCCCTGGCTCATGGAGGACACGGCATCCTTGACGAGGCTGCCGACCTCCTCGAGCGCGCCGCGGGTTGCCAGCACCTCGCGCTCGCGCTCGCGCCTCTCGGTGATGTCGAAATAGGTCAGAAGGCAGCGCCCGCCGGAAATCGCGCTGCCCGCCTCGATGACCGTGCGCCCGTTCGCATAGGCGATTTCCCGGTCCGCCCGCGCTCCGGAGCGGACGCTGCACAGCACCTGCTCGTGGCTTTCCTCGCCCGGGTCGCTCCCGTCCTCGCACGCCATGCCCTGCGCCCGCTGGAAACGCAGGAGCTCGCCGAGCGGCCTTCCCTTGAGCGGCGGCAACGCGCCGTCCCACAGCGCCTCGAAGGCGCCGTTGACCAGTTCGACGATGCCGTCCTCGTCCACCACCACGATGCCGACCGACAGCGCCTCCACGACGCTGGCAAGGTCCGAGCGCGCCGCCTCGGCCTGGCGCTGGGCCTCGATCAGCTGTTCCTCGCGCTTCTTCAGCACGGTCGTGTCGGTGATGGACCCGATGAGATAGTTCTTCGCGTCGAGCGTGGTGACACGGTAGATCCGCGAGATCGTCGGCAGCACGGAGCCGTCCGCGCGCGCGAATTCGATCTCGGTTTCCAGAAGCTCGCCGGTATCCAGCACGCGCTGGTTCAGCCGGTGGAAGTCCTCGCCCTGGTCGGGATACATCTCGAGCGGCGTCAGGCCCGGCAAATCCTCCGGCTGCCGGCCCGACAACGCGACATAGGCCCGGTTGGCGAAGATCATCCGCTGATCCTCGTCGCGCATGAAGGTGGCGACCGGCAATTCGTCGAGCAGCGCGCGGTAGAGGCTGATCTCCTGCGAATGCTGCTTCAGCCGCCCCTCGCTCTCCCGGGACTCCGTCGCATCGAAGCTGAACGCGACGAGCGTGCCGTCCGGACGGCGCTGGGTAACGTGGCGCACCCAGCCGCCGCCAAGGGGAACGAGCGTTTCGAAGAGCGGCAGGTCGTAACCGGCAAGCCGGCGCTCCCGCCCCTCCCCCTGCCCGCACCTGGCGTCAAGGCCGTGCAGCGCATCGGCGAGCGCGGCAAGGGAAAGCGCGCCGTCGGCGGCATCGCCGAGGAGGGCGCGATGGAATTGCCGCATGCTGCCGTTGGCGTAGACGAGGCGGTTGTCCGCGCCGAAGATGGCAACGCCCGCGCCGAGCGTGTCGAGCGCGCCGTCGATCGGATCGGCGCCGCGCCCTGCCCGGCCCGGCGCGCCGGCTGGCGGGGTGCCGTTTTCGTTCGCCGTCCCCCGCCCCGCCGCCGCAAGGGCCGCGGCAACGGGCGTGAAGAGGCCGACGAGGATGGAAAGCGTCGGCGAGAGGCGCTCGCGCTTCAAGACGATATCGAAATTGCCGCCGCCGAAGGGATGGACGTAGCGGGCACGCTCGGGATTGCCGAAGATCAGGCAGCGGCGCTCGGGATCGTCCCGGTCGCCGTGGCCACGCGCCTCCGCCATCTCGTCGCTGCGCAGGCCGATCATCGCCTCGGGCGCCTGGCCGTAGAGGCGCGCATAGGCCTCGTTGACGGCGAGGTAGCGCAGTTCGCTGCTCTTGACGTAGGCCGGATGCGGGTGTTCGCGAACGCGCGCGCAGGCCGCCACCAGCAATTCGTCCTGAGTTTCAGCCACGTCTGGCGCTCCCCGAAGCGGCAGGAAAGAAGGGTTTCGTACCTCTCGGGGAGTATCACCAATCCTTGAACGGATGGTTAACAGATCGTTGCCGAAAGATTGGGTCGAACACTGCCGCCCGATCCGCGCAGACATTTCCCTGTCGCAAATGACGGGCTATCGCGGCTGCGGATATGCGACAAGCAAGGCAAGCAAACCGATGAGGAATGCGCTGCATGGGCGACGTGATCAAACTCGAACATCATTTCGAGCGACCGGGGGCAGCAGCGGGCGAAACGTCCGCGGGGCACCGGCGGCGCACCCCAGAAAGCCCTCGCCGCACGCCGGCACCCGCACGCTACCTCAACCTCGTCAACACCACTGAAAAGTCAGCCGTTCTCTCCGAGGATGCGCTAGAGGCCGTGCATCACGCGTCGCTGACGGTCCTCGAGGAGATCGGCATGGACATCATCCTGCCGGAAGCGCGCGAACGTATGAAGGCGGCCGGCGCCGAGGTGACGCCCGGCACGGACCGCGTGCGCTTCGACCGCGGCCTCGTCATGGACATGATGGCCAGCGTGCCGCCCGCCTTCACCCTCCATGCCCGCAACCGGCTGCGCGATGTCGGGATCGGCGGCGACAGCCTCGTCTTCGCCCCGGTCGCCTCCGCGCCCTTCGCCGCCGACCGCGAGGGCGGCCGGCGGGCCGGCAACCGGGAGGATTTCCGCAAGTTCGCCAAGCTCGCCCAGTCCTTCGACATCCTTCATGCGATGGGCGGCTATCCGGTCGAGCCTGTCGATATTCCCGCCCCCGTTCGCCATCTCGATTGCCTGTCGGACATGGTGAGGCTGACGGACAAGGTGTTCCATGCCGCGCCGCTCGGCCGGCGGCACATCCTCGACGGCATCGAGATCGCCCGCATCGGGCGCGGCATTCCGGCGGAGCGGATGGCGTGCGAACCCTCGCTCTTTGCCGTCGTCAACACCTCCTCGCCGCTGCGCCTCGACGGGCCGATGCTCGAGGCCATCATCGAGATGTCCTCGCGCGGGCAGCCCGTGGTGGTGACGCCCTTCACGCTGGCCGGGGCGACGGCGCCCGCCACCATCGCCGGCGCGCTCGTGCAGCAGAATGCCGAAGCGCTCGCCGGCATCGCCTTCACGCAGATGGTGCGCAGCGGCGCGCCGGTCGTCTATGGCAGCTTCACCTCGAATATCGACATGAAGACGGGCACGCCCGCCTTCGGCACGCCGGAATATATGAAAGCGGTGATCGCCGGCGGCCAGCTTGCCCGCAGGTACAACATGCCCTACCGCAGCTCCAACGTCAGCGCCTCCAACACGCTGGACGCGCAGGCCGCCTACGAATCGGCCTTCTCGCTGTGGGCGCTGACGCAGGGCGGCGGCAATTTCATCCTGCACGCGGCGGGCTGGAGCGAAGGCGGGCTGACGGCCTCCTTCGAAAAATTCATCCTCGATGTCGACATGCTGCAGATGGTGGCGGAATACCTGAAGCCGCTTGACGTCGGCACGGACGCGCTCGGCCTCGACGCCCTGCGCGAGGTCGGCCCCGGCGGCCATTTCTTCGGCGCGCCGCATACGCTCGCCCGCTATGGCACCGCCTTCCATTCGCCGATCCTTTCCGACGGGCGCAATTTCGAAAGCTGGACGGAGGCCGGCCGGCCGACCACCTACGACCATGCCAACCGCATCTTCAGGGAAAAGCTCGCCGCCTACGAGAAGCCGCCGCTCGACCCGGCGATCGCGGACGAACTGGACGCGTTCGTCGCGCGGCGCAAGGAGGAGGGCGGCGTCCCGGCCGGTTCCTAGGGCCTAGGCATCGAACATGATCGAGCGAACGGAGGAGATCAGCTTGTCCGTCGGCAGGTTGGAGAAGTTCTTGTCGATCTCGGCCATGGTGAGCGTGCGGGTCTTGTCGGAGAGCCTGCTGCGCAGGTCCCCGAGCGTCTGCGGCGCGGCGCAGACGACCAGCCGGTCGAAGGCGCCTTCGGCGGCGTAATCGTCGATGCGGCCGGCGACCTCGGCGGTGAACTTCTGCTGTTCCTCACGCACCGGGTCGCTGGAATATTCCATGGCGGAGCGGCCGAAGCCGACGGAGGAATGGCTGCGGCCGGGCTTGTCGGCCATGATGTCCTGCGCCTTCTTCGGTTCCCAGCGGAAGACTTCCTGCTCCGGGGTCTGCTGGTCGTCCTTCAACAGGTTCACGCCCTTGAGCAGGCGGGCCTGATTACCGTCGGCGGCGAGAATCCAGGTCGTGGCGGTCATGTTTCACTCCCGTGTCGAGGTTCATGGAGAGCAGATCGTGCTGCGCCGGGGAGCATCCGACAGGATTGTGGCAGGATGCGTGACGGTCAACGCGGCGGTCCATCGCCATGTTCCCCGCCGGCCTGCCTTTCGCACCTGCGAAAGTATCCCTTGACTTTTCGGCGCAAAACAACGACATGAGCGGCTAGCGTCGCCCTTCGGCCGCCGCGTGAGCGAGCCTGGCACTTTCCCGAACCGGGATGCTGAGAAGGACAAGCGCAAGAGAACGACCCGCTCCAGAAGCGGGATACTGCGCTGACGATAGCCAACCAACACACAAGTTCCCAATTCACGCGGGGTTCTTGACGCCAGACGGAACCGGAAGCGCATGGTGCGTTCCGGGGATACCTGTTTGGCGCCCCCGAAAGGTATTCAGTTGACCACTTTCCACGACCTCGGCCTCGCAAAGTCCATCGTCGCCACCCTTTCCGCCCTCGGCTTCGAAAAACCGACGCCGATCCAGGAAAAAGCCATTCCGCTCGTCCTCGAAGGCTCGGACCTCATCGGCCTTGCCCAGACCGGCACCGGCAAGACGGCCGCCTTCGGCCTGCCGATGATCGAGAAGCTGCTGGCGGACGCCCGCCGGCCCGACCCGCGCAACATCCGCGCCCTCGTCCTCGCCCCGACCCGCGAACTCGTCAACCAGATCGCCGACAACCTGCGCGACTTCGTGAAGAAGACGCCGCTGCGCGTCGTCACCGTCGTCGGCGGCGCCTCGATCAACAAGCAGACGGAAATGCTCTCGCGCGGCACCGATATCCTCGTGGCGACGCCCGGCCGCCTGCTCGACCTCGTCGCCCGCAAGGCCGTGACGCTGACCCAGGCCCGCTACCTCGTGCTCGACGAGGCCGACCAGATGCTCGACCTCGGCTTCATCCACGACCTGCGCAAGATTTCCAAGATGGTGCCGAAGAACCGCCAGACGCTGCTCTTCTCGGCCACCATGCCCAAGCTGATCTCCGAGCTTGCCGGCGAATATCTCGTCAACCCGAAGAAGGTGGAAGTCACCCCGCCCGGCAAGGCCGCCGACAAGGTGGAGCAGTATGTCCACCACGTTCCGGGCAAGGACCAGAAGGCGCAGATCCTGCGCAAGACCCTCACCGACAACCCGGACGGCCTGTCCCTCGTCTTCTCGCGCACCAAGCACGGCGCCGAGAAGCTGATGAAGCACCTCGACCATATCGGCTTCAAGGCCGCCTCAATCCACGGCAACAAGAGCCAGGGCCAGCGCGAGCGCGCCCTCAAGGCCTTCCGTGACGGCGAGATCCGCGTGCTCGTCGCCACCGACGTCGCCGCCCGCGGCATCGACATTCCCGGCGTCACCCACGTCTACAACTACGACCTGCCGGAAGTGCCGGACGCCTATGTCCACCGCATCGGCCGCACGGCCCGCAACGGCCGCGACGGCATCGCGATCGCCTTCTGCACCCCGGACGAGGCGCACCTGCTGCGCGATATCGAAAAGCTGATGGGCATCCAGATCACCGTGGCCAGCGGCGAGCCCCCGGCCGTCGTGACCGCCGGCCCCGGCGGCAAGTCGCGCAAGGGCCGCGGCGGCCAGCGCTCCGGCAACGGCCGCGCAGCGCAGCGCCCGCAGCGCCAGCCCTTCGGCGACGGTGCGCAGGCCGAGGCCGGCGGCGCCAAGCGGCAGGGCGGTCGCCCGCCGCAGAAGCAGGGCGAGCGCCAGAACCGCAACCACGGCGGCAGCAACGGCCAGGGCCGCCCGCAGCACCACGGCAAGCCCCGCCGCCCGGAAGGCCAGCGCCGCGAACAGGCGTGAACGGATTGCACACACATCGAAAGACGGCGGGCCGAGGCCCGCCGTTTTCGTTTGCGCAGGCGGCCCCGATCATCTCCGCCGACACCTTTTCAGGCATATGCCCACGGACGCGGCAGCCCGCTGCAAAAGCCCGCGCCAGTGCCTCCAAAGCGGTGTGAGATTTATTGATCGCTCATGGAGCATGGTCCTTGCATTGGCCGAAGCGTTGTACTCAAATGACGGAAAATGGGGAACACGCCTTTGGCATTTGACGAAATGATGAATACGGGCTCCGGCCCGCGGCAACCCTACCAGACCTACCATGAGTGGTACGAAGCGCAGGATCGGGCGCGCCTGATCGCCAAGTCGAGGGACGCCGAGAACCTCTTTCGAAAAACCGGCATCACCTTCGCGGTCTACGGGCACGCAGACAGCGCCGAAAAGCTCATCCCCTTCGACATCATCCCCCGCATCATCTCCGGCCGCGAATGGCGCAAGCTCGCCCAGGGCATCGAGCAGCGGGTCATCGCCCTCAACGCCTTCCTCGACGACATCTACCACAAGCAGGAGATCATCAAGGCCGGCCGCATCCCGCGCGAGCTGATCGAGCGCAACGAGGCGTTCCTGCCGCAGATGATCGGCTTCAAGCCGCCGGGCGGCGTCTATACCCACATCGTCGGCACCGACATCGTGCGCACGGGCGAGGACCAGTTCTACGTCCTCGAAGACAATGCCCGCACGCCTTCCGGCGTCAGCTACATGCTGGAGAACCGGGAAACCATGATGCAGATGTTCCCGGAGCTGTTCCACATCAACAAGGTGCGCCCCGTCGAGGACTATCCGAAGCTGCTGCGCCAGAGCCTCGCCTCGCTCGCCCCGCCCGGCTGTTCGGGCAAGCCGCGCGTCGCCGTCCTGACGCCCGGCATCTTCAACTCCGCCTATTACGAGCATGCGTTCCTTGCCGACATGATGGGCGTGGAGCTGGTGGAGGGCTCGGACCTGCGCGTCGTCGACGGCCGGGTGAAGATGCGCACCACCCGCGGCTACGAGGCGATCGACGTGCTCTACCGCCGCGTCGACGACGATTTCCTCGACCCCCTCACCTTCCGGCCGGATTCGGCGCTCGGCATTCCCGGCATCATGGACGTCTACCGCGCCGGCAACATCACCATCGCCAACGCGCCCGGCACCGGCATTTCCGACGACAAGGCGATCTATTCCTACATGCCGGAGATCGTCGAGTTCTATACCGGCCGCAAGGCCATGCTGGAAAACGTGCCGACCTGGCGCTGCTCGGAAGAAGACAGCCTGAAATACGTGCTGGAACACCTGGCGGAACTGGTGGTGAAGGAGGTGCACGGCTCGGGCGGCTACGGCATGCTCGTCGGCCCCACGGCCTCGAAGAAGGAGCGGGCCGCCTTCGCGGAAAAACTGAAGAGCCGGCCCGGCAACTACATCGCCCAGCCGACGCTCTCCCTCTCCACGGTGCCGATCCTCGTCAACAAGGGCATCGCGCCCCGCCATGTCGACCTTCGACCCTATGTGCTCGTTTCCGACAAGGTGCAGATCATTCCCGGCGGGCTGACCCGCGTGGCGCTGAAGGAAGGCTCGCTGGTGGTCAACTCCAGCCAGGGCGGCGGCACGAAGGACACCTGGGTTCTGGAGGACTGAGCCGATGCTGGGACGAACTGCGAACGGCCTCTACTGGATGTTCCGCTATATCGAGCGCGGCGAGAACATCGCCCGCCTGATCGATGCGGGCCTGCGCATGGCGCTGACGCGCTCCGGCTCCTCCGACGAGGACTGGGACGGCGTGTTGCAAAGCGCCGGCGTGCGCGAGGATTTCAACGCCGTGCACGGCACGCTGACCGGCGCCGATGCCATCGACTACCTGCTGCGCGACCGGGCCAACCCGTCGAGCGTCCTGTCCTGCATCGAATCCGCGCGCAACAATGCCCGCATGGTGCGCACGGCGCTGACGCGCGAGACCTGGGAAGCGACGAACGAATGCTGGATCGAGCTGAAGCGGGTGCTCGCCAAGCGCGTGCGCGCCGCCGACATGCCGGAGGCGATCGGCATGATCAAGCGCTGCACCGGCCTCATCCGCGGCGCCTTCCACGGCACGATGCTGCGCGACGACGTCTACAATTTCTCGCGCATCGGCACCTTCATCGAGCAGGCGGACAACACCGCCCGCATCCTCGATGTGAAATATTACGTGCTGCTGCCGGCCATCGCCAAGGTCGGCTCCTCGCTCGACAACATGCAATGGGAATCGATCCTGCGTTCGGTCTCGGCGCACCGTTCCTATAGCTGGGTCTATGACGGGGACTATTCGTCGGCCAATATCGCGGACTATCTCATCCTCAACGACCGCATGCCGCGCTCGCTCGCCTACAGCTACGACAAGATCGTCAGCAACCTGCGCTACCTGGCGAAGGCCTACGGCGAGCAGCACGCCGCACATGAGACGGCAGCTTCGACCCTTGCGGCGCTGAGGAGCCGCAGCATCAACGACATCATGGACCAGGGGCTCCACGAGTTCATCGAGGAATTCATCGTCCACAACAACCGCCTCGGGGAAGAAGTCTCCGAAGGCTACCGCTTCTATCGGTAGACCGGAGGAACCGATGCGACTGAAGATCAGCCATGTGACGGAATACCGCTACGACGACCCGGTGCAGTATTCCCTGCAACGGCTTCGCCTGACGCCGAAGAGCCAGCCCGGCCAGACCGTGCGCAACTGGAAGACCACCGTTGAGGGCGCGCATGTGGAGGCTGGCTATACCGACCATTTCGGCAACCATGTCGATCTCGTCAGCACGAATGCCGAGCAGGTGTCGATCCGCATCCTTGCCGAGGGCGAGGTGGAGACGGAGGACCGGGCCGGCGTCTACGGCCCGCATCAAGGCTTCGTGCCGCTCTGGCTCTACCTGCGCGAGACGGCGCTCACCAAGCCCGGCAAGCTGGTGCGCGAGCTCGCCAAGGCCGCGAGCGGCGATACTGAGCTTGCCCGCATGCACGCGCTGATGGGCATGCTGCACGAGACAGTGGCCTACAAGCTCGGCGAGACGGCCCCTGACACGCCGGCCGAACAGGCATTGGAGAAGAAGCAGGGCGTCTGCCAGGACCACGCCCATATCCTCATTTCCGCCGCCCGCCATCTCGGCATCCCGGCACGCTACGTCTCCGGCTACCTGCTGATGGACGATCCCGAGCAGACGGCAAGCCATGCCTGGGCGGAGGTGCACCTTCAGGGCCTCGGCTGGGTCGGCTTCGACGCGGCCAACAAGATCTGCCCGGACGAGCGCTATATCCGCCTCTCCACCGGCCTCGACTACAGGGACGCGGCCCCCGTCTCCGGCATGGTGATGGGCAAGGCGGCCGAGACGATGAACGTCTCGATCCGGGTCGAGGCGGCCGGCCAGAGCCAAAGTCAAAGCCAGAGCTGAGAAGCCTCAAAACAAAAAGGCGGGGCTTTCACCCCGCCCTCTATCCACAAGCGGCGCGAACCGTCAGTGGCTGTCCTTGCCGACCGCGCTGCCGCGGCAGCCCTTGAGGAAGTCGAGGTCGGCGCCGGTATCGGCCCCTTGCACATGCTGCTGGTGCAGCCAGGCATAGCCCGATTCCGGCAGTTCGTGGTTCGGCTTCCATTCGGCGAGCCGGCGCGCCAGTTCCTCGTCGGAAATGTCGAGGTGCAGGCGGCGGTTCGGCACGTCCAGCTCGATCATGTCGCCGGTCCTGACGACCGCGAGCGGGCCGCCGACGGCCGCTTCCGGCGAGGTGTGCAGCACGACGGTGCCGTAGGCCGTGCCGGACATGCGGGCATCCGAGATGCGCACCATGTCGGTGATGCCCTTCTTGAGCACCTTCGGCGGCAGGCCCATATTGCCGACCTCGGCCATGCCGGGATAGCCCTTCGGCCCACAGTTCTTCATGACCATGACACAGTTCTCGTCGATGTCGAGATTGTCGTCGTTGATCTTGGCCTTGTAGTCGTCGATGTCCTCGAAGACGACCGCCCGGCCGCGATGCGTCAGGAGATGCGGCGAGGCTGCCGACGGCTTCAGCACCGCGCCCTTGGGCGCGAGGTTGCCGCGCAGCACGACGATGCCGCCCGACTGCGTCAGCGCCTCCTCGGCGGGCAGGATCACGTCCTCGTTCCAGTTGACGACGTCCTTGACCTCGTCCCAGATCGCCTCGCCCGAGACCGTCAGCGCGTCCTTGTGCAGGAGGCCAGCTTCGCCGAGGCGCTTCAGCACCACCGGCAGGCCGCCGGCATAGAAGAACTCTTCCATCAGGTACTTGCCGGACGGCATCAGGTTGACGATGGTGGGCACGTCGCGGCCGCAGCGGTCCCAGTCGTCCAGCGAAAGGTCGATGCCGACGCGACCGGCGATCGCCAGCAGGTGGATCACCGCATTGGTCGAGCCGCCGATGGCCGCATTGGTGCGGATGGCGTTCTCGAAGGCTTCCTTCGTCAGGATGTCGGAGGGCTTCAGGTCGTCCTTGACCATCTGCACGATGCGGCGGCCGGTGATCTGCGCCATGACCTTGCGGCGCGAATCGACCGCCGGGATCGCGGCATTGCCGGAAAGCGCCATGCCGAGCGCCTCGGCCATCGAGGCCATGGTCGATGCGGTGCCCATGGTGTTGCAGGTGCCCGACGAGCGGCTCATCGAGGCTTCCGCCTCGAGGAACTCGGCCTGCGTCATCTCGCCGGCCTTCACCATTTCGGAGAATTTCCACAGGTGCGTGCCGGAGCCGACGCGCTCGCCGCGGAAATAGCCGTTCAGCATCGGACCGCCGGTGACGACGATCGACGGCAGGTCGACCGAGGCGGCCGCCATCAGCAGCGACGGCGTGGTCTTGTCACAGCCGACCATGAGAACGCAGCCGTCCATCGGCTGGCCGCGGATCGTCTCCTCCACCGCGAGCGCGGCAAGGTTGCGGTACATCATCGCCGTGGGGCGGAAGGTGTTTTCGGACGCCGAGAACACCGGCACTTCCATCGGGAAGCCGCCGGCTTCCCAGATGCCGGCCTTCACCTTCTCCGCGAGCTCGCGCAGGTGGCCGTTGCACGGGGTCATGTCCGACCAGGTGTTGAGGATGCCGATAACGGGGCGGCCGTCGAACAGGTCGTGCGGATAGCCCTGGTTCTTCATCCAGCCACGATGATAGATCACATCGCGGCTGGTACCACCGTACCATTCCTGCGAGCGCAGCCTACGCGGCCATTCAGCTTTCTTCTTCATCTCTTTCAGTCCTCGAAGGGCCGCCCGGAAGATCCGGACGGTTTTGTCTCACGCCAGCGTGTAGGCGGTCTTGACGGTCGTATAGAATTCGTTGGCGTACTTGCCCTGCTCGCGCGGGCCGAAGGAAGAGCCCTTGCGCCCGCCGAAGGGAACGTGGAAATCGACGCCCGCCGTCGGCAGGTTCACCATGACCATGCCGGCCTCGGCATTGCGCTTGAAGTGCGTCGCGTGCTTGAGGCTGGTCGTGGCAATGCCGGAGGAAAGGCCGAAGGGCGTGTCGTTGGCGACGGCAAGCGCCTCCTCGTAGTCCTTGACGCGGATGACCGCGGCAACGGGCCCGAAGATTTCCTCGCGGGAAATCCGCATGTCGTTCGTCGCCTCGGTGAAGAGCGCCGGCGAGAGATAGAAGCCGGGCGTCTCGCATTTCAGCAATTCGCCGCCGAAGGCGAGCTTGGCGCCTTCTTGTCTGCCGATCTCGATATAGTCGGTGTCCTGCCTGAGCTGGCTCTCGTCGACGACCGGGCCGATATGCGTGCCGGCCTTCAGCGCGTCGTCGACGACGATGCTCTTCAGCCGCTCGCCGACGGCTGCGACGAAGCGGTCGTGGATGCCTTCCGTGACGATGACGCGCGAGGACGCCGTGCAGCGCTGGCCGGTGGAGAAGAAGGCCGAGTTGACGGCGGCTTCCACGGCGACATCGAGGTCCGCGTCGTCGAGCACGACGAAGGGGTTCTTGCCGCCCATCTCGAGCTGGTACTTGCGGTTATGCTCGACGGAGGCCACGGCGACGCGCTTGCCCGTGCCGGTCGAGCCGGTGAAGGTGATGGCGTTGACGTCGGGGCTGTCGAGCATGGTCTGGCCGACGACGGATCCCTTGCCCATGACGAGGTTGAGCACGCCCTTCGGCAGGCCGGCGCGCACGAGGATGTCGACGATGGCCCAGGAACAGCCGGGAACGAGTTCGGCGGGCTTGAAGACGACCGTGTTGCCGTAGCAGAGCGCCGGCGCGATCTTCCAGGCGGGAATGGCGATCGGGAAGTTCCACGGCGTGATGATGCCGACGACGCCGACCGGCTCGCGGGTGATTTCCACGCCGACGTTCGGCCGCACGGAGGGCAGCGTCTCCCCGGCAAGGCGCAGGGCCTCGCCCGCGAAGAAATCGAAGATCTGGCCGGCGCGCACCGTCTCGCCGATGCCTTCGGCCAGCGTCTTGCCTTCCTCGCGCGACAGAAGACGGCCGAGTTCGTCCTTGCGGGCGAGGATCTCGTCGGCGGTCTTGCGAAGGATCGCATGGCGCTCCAGGATACCCGAGCGCGACCAGGCCGGGAACGCTGCCTTCGCGGCGGCGATCGCCGTCTTCGCATCCTCGACGGAGGCGCGGGCATATTCGCCGATCACGTCGTTCGTGTTCGACGGGTTGATGTTCTTCACGCCGTCCGCGCCGACCCATTCGCCGGCAATCAGGTTCTGGTGGATGGTCATGGCCTGGAGCCTCCTATCCGTCACATCGGTTACAATTGGCGGATTTCGATCGTTTCTTCCTTGGCAATTGCCAAGGGATTGCGCAGCGGCAGGCCGAAGCCGTCCGCGCCGATCTCGAACACATCCCCCGCCTGCGTGCGGATGCCGTCGCCGAAGGAGAGCGTCGCCGTGCCGAACATGTGGACATGCACATCGCCCGGCGTACGGAACTGGCCGTATTTGAAATGATGGTACTCAAGGTTGGCGAAGGTATGGGACATGTTCGCCTCGCCCGAGACGAAGGGCTTTTCCCACAGCACCTTGCCGTCGCGCAGGATTCGCGAGAAGCCGCGGATATCGTCCGGCGCTGCGCCGACGCGGATTTCCGGGCCGAAGCTCGCCTGGCGCAGCTTCGAATGGGCAAGGTAGAGATAGTTGATGCGCTCCGTCACGTGGTCGGAGAATTCGTTCGACACGGCAAAGCCGATGCGGAAGGGCGACCCGTCGGCGGCGATCACGTAGATGCCGGCCATTTCCGGCTCCTCGCCGCCGTCGAGCGCGAAGGACGGGGAGGTCAGCGCGGCGCCTGGCGCGACGGCCGCGACACCGTTGCCCTTGTAGAACCATTCCGGCTGAACGCCGGTCTCACCGGCCTTCGGCTTGCCGTTCTCAAGACCCATGCGGAACATCTTCATGGAGTCCGTCAGGGTCTCCTCGGCAGCATCCGAAGCCTTCTTGTGCATGGAATCGCGCGTGGCGGCGGAGCCGAGATGGGTCAGGCCCGTGCCCGTCAGGTGCAGGTGCGCCGCATCGGGATGGGTGATCGGCGGCAGGAAGCGGCCGGCGGCGTAGGCCGCATCCAGATCGACCTCCTCGCCCAGCCCCTTCTCGTCGACGACGGCCTTCAGCGAACGGCCGCCGTTGGCCGCTTCCATGGCGAGCGCATAGACGCTGCCGGCACCCTTGACGGCGCGGCCCTTGCCGCCCTCCTCGCGCACCACGACGGTGATCGAGCCATCGGCATTTGCTACCTGAGAAATCAGCATTTCCGTATCCTTCCTGGAGCCGGGTTCGGCCAAGGCTCCGCACCTGCGGCGCACAGACGTCGCCGCACTGGCCGCGCCGGCGGCCGGTCAAATCGTTTTGCAATCCTTGCGGCTGACCGGTTCCCGGTCAGCCCTTGTTCTTGTTGTAGACGTCGAAGAACACGGCGGCGAGCAGCACCAGGCCCTTGATGAGCTGCTGGTAGTCGATGCCGATGCCCATGATCGACATGCCGTTGTTCATGACGCCCATGATGAAGGCGCCGATGACCGCACCGGTGATCTTGCCGACGCCGCCCGAGGCCGACGCACCGCCGATGAAGCAGGCCGCGATGACGTCGAGCTCGGAGCCGACGCCGGCCTTCGGCGTCGCCGAATTGAGGCGGGCGGCGATGATCATGCCGGCGAGCGCGGCGAGCGCCCCCATGTTGACGAAGGTGTAGAAGGTCAGCCGCTCGGTGTTGATGCCCGAGAGCTTCGCCGCCTTCTCGTTGCCGCCCATGGCGTAGATGCGCCGGCCGATCGTCGTGCGCGTCGTCACGAAGGTATAGAGCGCGATGAGAACGCCCATGATGACGAGCACGTTCGGCAGGCCGCGATAGGTCGAAAGCTGGAAGCCGAGGAAGATCGCCACCAGGCCGGTGACCGCCATCTGGATGGCGAAGAAGGTGAAGGGCTCGTTCTCCGTCTCGTGCAGCACGTTCATGCGCCGCTCGCGCAGGCCCGCATAGACGGCGTAGCCGACGAGCAGCAGGACGGCGACGAGCGCGACATAGTTCTTGATCAGGCTGGTCGCAGGGTCGGTGATCGACAGGAAGTCCGGCACGAAGCCCGTGGAGAGGATCTGGAATTCCTTCGGGAACGGGCCGACCGGCCGGCCGCCGAGCGCCACGTAGGTCATGCCGCGGAAGACGAGCATGCCGGCGAGCGTGACGATGAAGGACGGGATCTTCTGATAGGCGACCCAATAGCCCTGCGCCGCACCCATGGCCGCGCCGATGAGGATGGACAGCGGCACGACGATGATGGCCGGCATGTTCCATTTCACCAGCATGATCGCCGATATGCCGCCGATGAAGGCGACGATGGAGCCGACGGACAGGTCGATGTGCCCCGCCACGATGATGAGCAGCATGCCCAGCGCCATGATGACGATGAACGAGTTCTGCAGCACCAGGTTGGTGATGTTGACCGGGCGGAAGAGGACGCCGTTGGTGACGACCTGGAAGAAGACCATGATGACGACCAGCGCAACGAGCAGGCCGTATTCACGGATGTTCTTGCGAAGGTAGTCGCCCACCGAATGCTGGGTCGTCTTGGTCGCGGTATCGGTGGCCATTAGTGTTTCTCCCCGGAGCGCATGATGGCGCGCATGATGGATTCCTGGCTTGCTTCCGCCTTGGAGAGCTCGGCCACGATGCGTCCTTCGTTCATGACATAGATGCGATCGCAGGTCCCGAGCAGTTCCGGCATCTCCGACGAGATCATCAGGATGCCCTTGCCCTCGGCGGCAAGCTGGTTGATGATGGAATAGATTTCGAACTTGGCGCCGACGTCGATGCCGCGCGTGGGCTCGTCGAGGATCAGCACCTCGGGATTGGTGAACAGCCACTTCGACAGCACGACCTTCTGCTGGTTGCCGCCGGAAAGGTTGACGGCTTCCTGATAGATCGAGTGCGAGCGGATGCGAAGCTGCGAGCGATAGCCGGAGGCAACCTTGGCCTCCTGGTGGCTGTCGATCACCGTCGCCCTGGAAACGCCCTTGAGGTTGGCGAGCGTCGTGTTGTGCATGATGTTGTCGATCAGCACGAGGCCGAGTTGCTTGCGGTCCTCGGTCACGTAGGCGAAGCCCGCCTCGACGGCCTTTGGGATCGTGGAGACGTCCACCGGCTTGCCGCGCATGAAGACTTCGCCGGTGATCTTGTGGCCCCAGCTCTTGCCGAAAAGGCTCATCGCCGTCTCGGTGCGGCCCGCGCCCATGAGGCCGGCAATGCCGACGACCTCGCCGGCGCGCACCGTGAAGCTCACGTCATGCAGGAACTGCCGGTCGCGGTGCTGCTGGTGGAAAACGTTCCAGTTCTTCACCTCCAGCAGCGTCTCGCCGATGTTCGGCTCGCGCGGGGGATAGCGGTCCTCCATCTCGCGGCCGACCATGCCCTTGATGATGCGGTCCTCGGAGATGTCCTCGTTGTGACAGTCGAGCGTCTCGACCGTGCCGCCGTCGCGCAGGATGGTGATCTGGTCGGCGACCTTTTTGATCTCGTTCAGCTTGTGCGAGATGATGATGGAGGTCATGCCCTGCGAGCGGAACTCCACGAGCAGCTTCAGGAGCGCGTCGGAGTCCTTCTCGTTGAGCGAGGCGGTCGGCTCGTCGAGGATGAGCAGGCGCACCTTCTTGGAGAGCGCCTTGGCGATCTCCACGAGCTGCTGCTTGCCGACGCCGATATCGGTGATCAGCGTGCCCGGCGGCTCCTTGAGGCCCACCTTGTCGAGCAGCTCCTGCGTGCGGCGGAAGGTTCCCTTCCAGTCGATGACCCCGTTCGTCGCCACCTCGTTGCCGAGGAAGATGTTCTCGGCGATCGAAAGAAGCGGCACGAGCGCCAGTTCCTGGTGGATGATGATGATGCCCAGATGCTCGCTGTCGGAGATCGTGGAAAAGCGACGGACCTCGCCGTCGAAATGGATTTCGCCCTCGTAGGAGCCGGCCGGATAGACGCCGCTCAGCACTTTCATGAGGGTGGATTTGCCGGCGCCGTTTTCGCCGACAAGGGCGTGGATCTCGCCTTCGCGGACCTTCAGGTTGACGTTGTCGAGCGCCTTCACGCCCGGGAACGTCTTCGTGATGCCACGCATTTCGAGAAGGGTCTTGCTCATGTACCAGTTTCCAGCGGTCATCCCCTGCCCGCGCAGGGAAATCGAGCCTATTCGCTCTGCGATCCGGATAAAAGGGGGTTCGCGCAGAAAGCGCGAACCCCGGAGAAGGAAGAACGATCAGTTCTTCAGCTGGTCCGCCGTGTAGTAACCGGAGTCCTCGACGAGGATCTTCTCGGCGTTGGACTTGTCGACGGCGACGGGCTTCAGCAGGTAGGACGGAACGACCTTGACGCCGTTGTCGTAGGTCTTGGTGTCGTTCACTTCCGGCTCCTTGCCTTCCATGATCGCGTTGACCATGCCGACCGTGACCTTGGCCAGTTCGCGCGTGTCCTTGAAGACCGTCGAGTACTGCTCGTCGGCGAGGATCGACTTGACGGACGGCAGTTCGGCGTCCTGGCCGGTCACGACAGCGATCGGCTGGTCGGCCGAGCCGTAGCCGACGCCCTTGAGGGCCGACAGGATGCCGATGGACAGGCCGTCATAGGGCGAAAGAACGCCATCGACGCGGCCGTCGGTGTAGGTCGAGGACAGGAGGTTTTCCATGCGGGCCTGAGCGACCGCACCGTCCCAACGCAGCGTGCCGACGGTTTCCATGCCGGTCTGGCCCGACTTGACGACGATGTCGCCCTTGTCGATCAGCGGCTGGAGAACCGACATCGCGCCGTCGTAGAAGAAGAAGGCGTTGTTGTCGTCCGGCGAACCGCCGAAGAGCTCGACGTTCCACGGCTTGGTGTCCGGGAACTTGGCCTTCAGGCCGTCGACGAGGCTGGTGGCCTGGAGGACGCCGACCTGGAAGTTGTCGAAGGTGGCGTAGTAGTCGACATTGCCCGAATCGCGGATCAGGCGGTCGTAGGCGATGACCTTCACGCCGGCGTCGGCAGCCTTCTGCAGGATGTCGGAGAGCGTCGTGCCGTCGATGGCGCCGATGACGAGAACCTTGGCGCCCTTGGTGACCATGTTCTCGATCTGGGCGAGCTGGTTCGGGATGTCGTCGTCAGCGAACTGCAGGTCCGGCGTGTAGCCGGCTTCCTTGAACAGCTTTTCCATCGTCTCGCCGTCCGAAATCCAGCGGGTCGAGGTCTTGGTGGGCATGGAGATGCCGACCATGCCCTTGTCCTGGGCAAAGGACGGCGCCACGAACGACGCGACGCTGATGGCAGCGGCGGCGAGAAGCGAAGTGATCATTTTCATTGAAAGGTCTCTCCCTGGTGCGCACTGGCCGGATGGGCCAGGCATTGATCTGTGCGCGGGCGGGGTCGCATTCAGACGACGGCCTGGACTGGTCGGCAAGCCTACCTGTCCCCACTCCCAAGGACCCCAGCGCACATGCGCAAAACCTCTCCTGAATTGCCATAACTGTCAAATGCAATAAGCTTCTAATTCGATATCAAAATTGATATACAGAGGCGGAAATATAATATTTTTACCGATCGGAGTAACCATGCATTCGCACGACGACGTCGAGGAGCAGCTTTTCCCCGAGGAAGGCGGCGGCGGCCTCCTGGGCGTGGGGTTGCTGCGCTCCGGCCTGAAACTCAGCCACCTGCGCATGATCGTCGCCATCGAGGAGCACAAGCAGGTGAGCGCGGCGGCGGATGCGCTCAACATATCCCAGCCGGCCGCCTCCCGCATGCTGACGGAAATGGAGACGATCCTCAAGGCGCAATTGTGCGAGCGCATCTCGCGCGGGGTGGCGCTCACCGCCTTCGGGCGCGCCTTCGCGCGGCGCGCGCGCACCATTCTCCTGGAACTGCGCGAGGTGGACCGCGAGCTTTCCGCGCTGAAATCGGGCACCGGCGGCTCGGTCTTCCTCGGCGCGGTGACGGCGCCCGCCATCAGCCTCGCCGTGCCGGCGATCCAGCAGGTCAGCGCCGCCTATCCCGGCATCGAGGTGAACGTGCGCGTGGAGACGAGCAATGTGCTCGCCCGCGAACTCATCGCCGCCCGGCAGGACTTCATCATCGCGCGCGTGCCGGACGAGCTCAATCCGCGCCTTTTCAACGTCACCGAGATCGGCATCGAGAAGGCCTGCCTCATCGTGCGCAAGGGCCATCCCCTGACGGAAAAGCCCGTCGTCAGCCTCGCCGACCTGCCGCATTTCGACTGGGTGTTCCAGCCGGCCGGAACGCTGCTGCGCCGGCGCATCGAGGAGCTGTTCATCGCCGCCGGCGTGCCGCTGCCCGCCACCGTCGTCAACACCTCGTCGATCCTGCTCACCACCGCCATCGTCTGCGGATCGAACGCCATCGCGCCCGTCGCGCGCGACATGGCCGTCTTCATCGCCGACGTCGGCGCGCAGGCCGGCGAGATTTCCATCCTCAGCACGGATTTCGAGATCGACATCAAGCCGTACAGCCTTATATCCGTGAAGGGCCGGGCGCTCCCCCCGAGCGCCAAACTGCTCTATGATCTGATCCTGCAACGCAGCCGGATGCTTTCGCCGGACTGAGGAGAGACCATCCATGTTCGGCATGACCGTTTTCGAATCGGTGCTGGAACGGCTGAAGGCCGAGGCGCGCGAAGCGGCGGACGACCTGCCGCCGGAAGACGAAGCCGCTTCCATGGAGGTTCGCGGCCTTCCCGCCGGCTTTGCCGGGCTGGGCATGGGCAAGACCTTCGTTTCGGCCCCGCAGGCCGCCGCCGCCTATCTCGATCTCTACGAGGAACCGGCGCCGCCGCCCGCCGAGCCGCCACCGCCACCGCCGCCCCATCTCCTGCGCACCGCGCCGCAGGACGTGGCGCAAGACCTGGCGCTGACCGGCCGGGAGAGCGTGGAGGACCTGCTTTCGCGCCGCCGCGCCTTCGCGCGCGACAACCATCCCGACCGCGCCCCGGCGGACCTGCGCGCCAATGCGACGCTGCGCATGAAGATCGCCAACATGCTGATCGACGAGACGATCCGGCGGATCGAGGTGGAGCGCAGCCTCGGCCTGTCGCGCTAGCCTTCCGCTCCGCCGCCCTCCTGCGGAGGTTTCGGCGCGGAGGGCTTGAAGAACAGGATCAGGTTGGCGAAGGTATAGGCCGTGACGGCAAGGAAGATCATGCCCCAGGTCTGCTCGCCGTTGTAGAACTCCACACCCGTCCACGCCGCGCAGGCGCCGACCAGCAGCACCCGCCGCCAGAGCGGGCGGTAGAAGGGATGGTCGGGGTCGATGAACTTCATGACGGTCTCCTGTCGCCTTGCTCGCCTACATAGGCGGTTTTTCTTCCGGGGGAAACCGCCCTTCCCCCTCCCGCGCGGGGCGCGGCAGGCTTGACGCCTCCGGCAAGAAATGGAACACTTGTTCCAAAGATTATCAATTGCAGCTTATCCATTCCGTTTCAAACGGAACCACATGCACCCGCGGCACGATCGCGGCGCCTTCGCGGGGTGAGCGAATCGCCCCGCCCGTCCCCGCCGCGAAAGGCTTGCGGCATAGAAGAGAGAATGAAGATGACTGTGAGATTTGGTCTTCTCGGCGCAGGGCGCATCGGCAAGGTCCACGCCAAGGCCGTGACCGGCAATCCCGACGCCGTGCTCGTCGCCGTCGCGGACGCCTTCCCGGCGGCCGCGCAGGCCATCGCCGGGCAATACGGCTGCGAGGTCCGCACCATCGAGGCGATCGAAGCCGCAGGCGACATCGACGCCGTCGTGATCTGCACGCCGACCGACACCCATGCCGACCTCATCGAGCGTTTCTCGCGCGCCGGCAAGGCGATCTTCTGCGAAAAGCCCATCGACCTCGACGTCGGGCGCGTCAGGGCCTGCATGAAGGTGGTGGAGGAGACCAAGGGCAAGCTGATGGTCGGCTTCAACCGCCGCTTCGACCCGCATTTCATGGCCGTCCGTAAGGCCATCGACGAGGGCCGCATCGGCGAGGTCGAGATGGTGACGATCACCTCGCGCGATCCCGGCGCCCCGCCGGTCGACTATATCAAGCGCTCCGGCGGCATCTTCCGCGACATGACGATCCACGACTTCGACATGGCCCGCTTCCTGCTCGGCGAGGACGTCGTCTCCGTCTCGGCCACCGCCGCCGTGCTGGTCGATCCGGAGATCGGCAAGGCGGGCGACTATGACAGTGTCTCCGTCATCCTCCAGACGAAATCCGGCAGGCAGGCGATCATCTCCAATTCCCGCCGCGCCACCTACGGCTACGACCAGCGCATCGAGGTGCACGGCTCGAAGGGCATGGTCTCGGCCGAGAACCAGCGTCCCGTCTCCATCGAGGTCGCCAACGGCGACGGCTACACCCGCCCGCCGCTGCACGACTTCTTCATGACCCGCTATACCGAAGCCTATGCCAACGAGATCGCGGCCTTCATCGCCGCCATCGAAAAGGGCGCGACGATTTCCCCGTCCGGCGCAGACGGCCTCGCCGCCCTGGCGCTCGCCGACGCGGCCGTGAAGTCGGTGGAAGAAAAGCGCCAGATTTCCGTCGCCTGACGGCCCCTCTCCCAAGGCAACTGGCCGGGCGAGAAATCGCCCGGTCTTTTTTTGCGCCGGGATCGCGCGGGCATGACCATGCCCGCCCGGCTTTTTCAGCACGTCTTCACTCCCCGACCGCCTTCGCCGCGATGATGTCGTGGTCCATCTCCGCCAGAGCCCGGTCGAGATGGCCTTCCAGCACCAGCGTCGCCTCCTCCGGCACGACGGAGATCGGCGGGGGGCCGAAGAGGCGGACCTGCTGCGACTGGGCCAGCCCTTCCTCCAGGCCGCGCTGGATGAGGTCGAAATAGCGCGTGCCGGGGCCGGTGATGGCGATCGGCATGCTGTCGTAGAGGCTCACCATGCGCGAAAGCCCCTGCCCCAGCGCAAGGCCGGCCTGGCGGAAGGCATATTCCGACATGCGGTGCCCTTGCCGCGCCCGCAGCGCGATCTTGTCCATCTCGGCGAGCGGCACGAATTTCGCGGGGATCGTATCGGGCGGCACCTCGAAGGCCGTGCGCAGGATGCCGTAGAAGCCGGCCGAGGCCTCGATGCAGCCCTGCGAGCCGCAGCGACACAATTTTCCGTCCGACGAATTCAGCATGTGCCCGAAATTCGGCGCGGTCACCGTCAGCTCGCCGGACCGCTCGCGCCGCGCGATACCGAGCCCGATGCTGTGGCCGAGCGAGAGCGCGGCGACGGCCTGGAGGTTTTCCGCCCCCGCCTTTTCCATGCGCAGCGCCATGGCGTGGGCGACGAGCAGGGTTTCGTTGCTGATGAGGATCTTCGCCCGCCAGCGCGGCGAAAGCAGCGCGGCGAAATCCACCTGCCGGTCGCCGAAGATCGGCGACCAGAGGAGAAGCGCCTGCGCCGGGTCGACGAGGCCCTTGCTGCTGATGGAAACGATGAGCACCCGCTCGCGCGAAATCTGCGAGCGCTCCGCCAGCCTGTCGAGCGCGGCCACGAAAGCGTCGGCAAAGGGCTGCGTCGCCGGATCCGCATGGTTGCGCGCCTCCTCGAAACGGTCGATCAGCGTGCCGCCGTAGTCGGCCAGCGAATACTGCACCACGTCGGAGGAGATGCGCACCGTCACGAGATAGCCGGCATCGCGCCGCTGGCCGAAGATGACGCGGGGGCGGCCACGCGTGACGGACGCCTGCTGCTCGCGCCGCTCCAGCACCTCGGCCTTCTCCAGCTCCGCCGTGATCGCCGAGACCGTGGCCGAGGCAAGGCCCGTATGGTGGGAAATATCCGTGTGGGCAAGCGGCCCGTACCGGCGCAGGGACGCAAGGACAAGCGCACTGTTCTGCTGACGCACAAGCTCCGTGCTCGACTTCACCAGCATCGCCCGTTTCCGCCCGCTTTCATCTGCTGCAACACATGCTCCTCCCAAAGCATCTGTCACGCCGTCGTTCAAGACCCGTCAAAGCCTTGTTGACAGCCTTCGAAAGTTCTGACATCTATTTTCTCGACTGTCGAGAAAAAAGTCCCGGCATCGCCGGGAGGGGCATCTGGACAGTATTATCGTGACCGGTCGTTGATTGGGCGGGAGGTTCGCCCGGACGGCCGGCGTTCACTTGGGAGGATAATATGAAATCCGTTCTGAAGCTGATGGCAGGGGCTGCCATCATCGTTTCCATGCATTCCGCCGTTGCGCACGCCAAGGACCTCGTGGTCGGCGTTTCCTGGTCCAACTTCCAGGAAGAGCGCTGGAAAACCGACGAAGCCGCCATCAAGGCTGCGCTCGAGGCCTCCGGCGACAAGTACATTTCGGCTGACGCCCAGTCCTCCGCCGCAAAGCAGCTGACCGACATCGAATCCCTGATCTCGCAGGGCGCGAACGCCCTCATCGTTCTCGCCCAGGATTCCGAAGCCATCGGCCCGGCCATCGAAAAGGCCGCAGCCGAAGGCATCCCGGTCGTCGGCTACGACCGCCTGATCGAGAACCCGGCTGCCTTCTACATCACCTTCGACAACAAGGAAGTCGGCCGCATGCAGGCCCGCGAAGTCTTCAAGGTGAAGCCGGAAGGCAACTATGTCTTCATCAAGGGCTCGTCGTCCGACCCGAACGCCGACTTCCTCTTCGCAGGCCAGCAGGAAGTGCTGAAGGAAGCCATCGACGCCGGCAAGATCAAGAATGTCGGCGAAGCCTACACCGATGGCTGGAAGCCGGAAAACGCCCAGAAGAACATGGAGCAGTTCCTGACGGCGAACGACAACAAGGTCGACGCGGTCGTCGCCTCGAACGACGGCACGGCCGGCGGTGCGATCGCAGCGCTCGCCGCACAGGGCCTCGCCGGCTCCGTCCCGGTCTCCGGCCAGGACGCCGACCACGCCGCGCTGAACCGCGTCGCGCTCGGCACGCAGACCGTCTCGGTCTGGAAGGACTCGCGTGAACTCGGCAAGCGCGCCGCTGAAATCGCGGCGGAACTTGCCGGCGGCAAGACCATGGACGACATCGAAGGCGTCACCACCTTCAACGGCGGCCCGAAGGGCGTCGAGATGAAGTCCGTCTTCCTCGCACCGCTGCCGATCACCAAGGACAACCTGAACGTCGTCATCGACGCGGGCTGGATTTCCAAGGAAACGGCTTGCCAGGGCGTCAAGGCCGGTACCGTCGCAGCCTGCGACTGAGCCGGCAGCCTAGAGCTGACCATTGCCGGGCGCCGCAACGTCAACCGTTGCGGCGCTTGCGCAAGATGGGCAGCGGGCGGAGGATGAGGCGGCGACACATCCTCGCGCGGGACCCGTCCCGAGAACGCCCGGACGACACGTTCAACAGAAGTGGGGAAACGGCAAAGCCATGGCCGACATCACGAATACCGCAGCTGCCAATCGCGCGCGCTTGGCCAGCGAGAACCCGGTGAAGCGCTTCTTCCGCGCCACCGAAATCGACACCCGCCTGCTCGGCATGGTCGGCGCCATGCTGATCATCTGGATCGGCTTCGACATCCTGTCGGGCGGCCTGTTCCTGACGCCGCGCAACCTCTGGAACCTTTCCGTCCAGACCGCCTCCGTCGCCGTGATGGCGACCGGCATGGTGCTCGTCATCGTCACGCGCAACATCGACCTGTCCGTCGGCTCCATCCTCGGCTTCGTCGGCATGACCATGGGCGTGCTGCAGGCCGAACTCCTGCCGCAGGTGCTCGGCTTCAACCATCCGGCCATCTGGGTCATCACGCTCGCCGCCGGCCTCCTGCTCGGCGCGGCCATCGGCGCGCTGCAGGGCTTCATCGTCGCCTTCCTCAACGTTCCTTCCTTCATCGTCACGCTCGGCGGCCTGCTCGTCTGGCGCGGCGCCACCTGGTTCGTCACCAGCGGTCGCACGGTCGCCCCCATGGACGCGACCTTCCGCCTGATGGGCGGCGGCACCAACGGCTCCATCGGCGCCACGGCAAGCTGGATCGTCGGGGCGCTGGCCTGCATCGCCATCGTCGCGACGGTCGCCAATTCCCGCAAGCAGCGCAAGCGCTTCGGCTTCCCGCTGCGCCCCATGTGGGCCGAATACTTCCTGGTCGCGGTCGGCTGCGCCCTGGTGCTCGGCGCCGTCACGGTCGTCAATTCCTATCCCTGGCCGGTCGCCATCGCCCGCAAGTTCGCCGACGCCAACGGCATCGCCTGGCCGGACGGCGGCCTCTTCATTCCGCACGGCATCGCCATTCCCGTGCTGATCGCCATCGTCGTCGGCATCGTCATGACCTTCATCTCGACGCGCCTGCGCTTCGGCCGCTACGTCTTCGCGCTCGGCGGCAACCCGGAAGCGGCCGAGCTTGCCGGCATCAAGACCCGCTGGGTGACGATCAAGATCTTCGCGCTGATGGGCATGCTCTGCGCCATCGCCGCCGCCATCTCCACCGCCCGCCTCAATGCCGCGACCAACGCACAGGGCGAGCTCGACGAGCTCTACACGATCGCGGCCGCCGTGATCGGCGGCACGTCGCTCGCCGGCGGCATGGGCACCATCGCTGGCGCCATGCTCGGCGCCCTCGTCATGCAATCGCTGCAATCGGGCATGGTGCTGGTCGGCATCGACACGCCGTTCCAGCGCATCGTCGTCGGTGTGGTCCTCGTCGTCGCCGTCTGGCTCGACACGATCTACCGCGCCCGCGCCAAGTAAGAGGAGCCCATCCAATGACGGACACCCGTACGCCCCTCGTGGAGATGAAGAACATCTCCATCTCCTTCGGCGGCATCCACGCCGTGGACAATGCCTCGGTCGATCTCTATCCCGGCGAGGTCGTCGCCCTGCTCGGCCATAACGGCGCCGGCAAGTCGACGCTGATCAAGATCCTCTCCGGCGCCTACAAGCGCGACAGCGGCGAGATCCTGATCAACGGCGAGCCGGCCGACATAAGCAATCCGCGCGACGCCAAGAAATACGGCATCGAGACGATCTACCAGACGCTCGCCGTCGCCGACAACGTGGACGCGGCCGCCAACCTCTATCTCGGCCGCGAGCTGCGCACCCCCTGGGGCACGCTCGACGACGTGGCGATGGAGGCCAAGACCCGCGAGGTCATGGGCCGCCTCAACCCGAACTTCCAGCGCTTCAAGGAGCCGGTGAAGGCGCTTTCCGGCGGCCAGCGCCAGTCGGTGGCGATCGCGCGCGCGATCCTCTTCAACGCCCGTATCCTCATCATGGACGAGCCGACCGCGGCCCTCGGCCCGCAGGAGACGGCGCAGGTCGGCGAGCTGATCAAGCAGCTGAAGAAGGAAGGCATCGGCATCTTCCTCATCAGCCACGACATCCACGACGTCTTCGACCTCGCCGACCGCGTCTCGGTGATGAAGAACGGCCAGGTCGTCGGCCACGCCCGCACCGAGGACGTGACGAAGGACGAGGTGCTCGGCATGATCATCCTCGGCAAGGTCCCGGAAAAGGCCATCCCCGGCCCCGGCGCCATGCAGACCGCCTGATACCCCAGCAAAAGCCGCCGGCCACCCCGGCGGCTTTTCCTTCAAAACAGATCCCTTTCCCGCAATTTCCCGATTGAAGCCCGCCCCCACCTGGGCTAAGAACCCCTCATCGGACAGGCGAGTCATCGCCGGGCAAGCACCCGTAGCTCAGCTGGATAGAGTGTTGGATTCCGATTCCAAAGGTCGCAGGTTCGAATCCTGCCGGGTGCGCCACTTAAATATTTTAACACATTGGTTTTATGCATATATTTATCCTTCCTATCTACCTGTTCTGCCATCCCCCCCAATAAGCAGGTAGATGGTGCGCCATTCTAAAAAAGCTTAGAAAAATATTCTCGGTTTCCTGAGAATGCAAGCCTCCTGCCTGCTGAAGACCTACATCGCCATCGTCACAATGAATGCTGTTTGATAGCGTACACGCAGGGTTCATTCCAACCTATGGGCCTTTCCGCACGAATGATAATAGTCGCCGCTTTTCTAAGCGGCAAAACTCGTATCATGGAAATTGTCTTCCCATCTGATTCTTGCGACTTTGGAGATAAAAAATCGCAACCCTCACGCTTTCTGCGATCCTTTATCGATACAGGCTATTCTTACATAACCTTGGACTCTCTTCTTAAGATAGCAATTCACGATGGGCAGCGCTTCATTTGAGTAGGAAGCCGAAATCTGACGTGCACTCACAACTTCCCGCTAAACGGAAGTGTATCCGCTAAACTGGGGTAGAAGAGCAAATTAATGCTTCCCCTCGACAGACTTCCATTCATACGAATTTCTTTCGGAGCCATGAGACTACCCCCTCCATGCCGGGAAAGATGGTCATCGCGTTGATCCTCATCAGTTGAAGGTCATCGAGTATCTCCAACTCATCAGCTATTGGGATGTCGAACCGAATTAGAAGCGGCGCACCTCTGTCCAAGCTATGGTCATAAGATTTACTGTCACGTTTGAACAAATCCGAGATGTCTGGATTTGATGTATAATTGCGTACAAACGCCCCCATCTGCCATAGATTCCGAACGTTTGCGCGATGGAGGTCGCGGTAGTACCTAATTTCCGACTGGCTGAATGCGTCGAATGCGTTCCGGTCAAGCGCCCAGATAGATGCCATGCCACTTACACATGAGGCTGGGTTGGACAGTGCGAAAAATGCGCTAACGTAGGGGCTATACGTCCAGTCCAAGAGGCGAGTGCCGAGACCATAGTGTTGAGCCACCCCCTCAACCCTCGTGTCGTCGAACTCGTCAAAACCCTCGATGTACTGGTTTGCACCAAAGTTTGAGATGCCACCGTAAGCCATGTAACTCTCTTTGAAGGTGCGGATGAGTTCAGTGTACTTCCTATCTCTAGCCGCAGCGGACAGAGGGCTGTTGTCTCGGTCGAAGCTCGACATCAAGCCCCAAGACGAGCACGACTGACCACGAAATATGAAGCGATCGCTGATGGGTTCGTCCGCACCGCTCGCGTTGAGAACCGACCGCAAAGAGACCTTGAAGTCTGTCCAATCTTCGCAATCGAACTCCGCATAGATACCATCACGCCGCTTAAAAGACCGGACCATCTTCACAGACCTCCAGATTGCACCTGCCAATTAGGGCTGAGTGAAACCCAACTCGGGAATTGGGTGCAGGGTTATGGCTTTCGCGAGGCGACCAAGAGAAAACCCAGCCTTGATCGAAACCTCTAGCGCCCCAGAACGCAATGACATTGCTTCGCCACAATATCTTTTCGACGATCTGGAGTTGCTGATCGAACCTCTTCGACTCTACGTCAACCCTACCTGGTAGGATGGCCAAGAGGAAGTCGACCAGAAAGGACCTATAACCCGCCCATTCAAGCACCTCTCTCCCGGCACGCGCTATCGCAGCGCTAAGTTCCTGACTTACCCAGAGGACAACGCCTTCGGTTCTTGCCACAGGTACGGTTGAAGAGATTTCACCGACGAACGCTATGACCTCTTCAGAAGCGGTTTTCAGCATCAAGTCCGCAACCTCGTGAGCCACATTATCAACCTCAAGCTGAAAATTCTCAGGACCAAAGCTTTTTCCGAGAAATGATTGCCTACTCTTTTCCTGGCTCAACATATTGAAAACTCGAATAAGATTACGTGGCGACAAGCGTGTATGCCGCAGTACGTAGTCCTCAACATATTCTTCTTTGCCGCGCCTCTTTGCTACAACTGTGTCGAAACCTAGCCAGTTCCGAAGGGGGGTCTCACCTATCAGCAACTCCGAATCTGGAAATGGCGCTCCAGCCACCTGACGCAGCCGGCGATTGAGGAATGCAAGCGCCGATTCCGGCGACCAATTGAGGGACAGGAGATGTTTGACCCTATCGATATGAGGGCTTTCCGCAGCAGAGAGGAAAACAAAATTCCGAATCGCAATTGTGATGTTGATCCGGTCACTGTGGCGTTGCGCTTGGCTATAGAAAAAGACTGCGTCAAATAAACCGACTTGGAAATCTAGCCACATCCGTGGCTGCCGCCAGGAAACATCATCGACACCATCTATTATAATCTGAAGTGGCTTTACCGCTCTGACTAGCGTCGATACGTCCATTTCCAGGATGGTAGTATCGATTGAATCCACGAGATTTTCGAACGCTTCAATGCTGCTTATACCTTCGAGTAGAAGCGGCATGATCTCACCCGGATTCAGAAAACCTCTCGGCTGGGCGAAACTAAAGGGAACGGCTTTAGGAAGGTGCTCCTGAAAGTGCTGACAAATAGCTTGTCGGTGAACATTCCAGTTCCGAGCCGGGATTTCGACCGGAACAAAGACGTGGTTGTGGTTGAACTGAGCTACTGCACGACGCGCCTCCGATGAGGCTTTTTGAAGCACGAATCTTGTTACAATTGAAAATGCGATAACAGCACGCCAAAACTTCGACCATCTTGCTCGCGACGTTGGACGATCAAGATGCTTTGTGAACTGTCGCTCGAGCCGAATAGGAATGGCGTTGTCGTCCAAAGCGCAGAACACCACATCCCTGGTCGCTCGTGCGCGCTCCTCAATGTACCTCAGGATGTGAGTTTTACCCGATCCCTTCTTCCCGACAACAATCTTAATGGACGCAATATCGTTGGTTTCAAGGTTCGGCTGCCGAATCAGCTGCCGGACATCTACAAAGACAGCTCCAACGTCTTTTCTTTTTGAGGCGTCCTCTTCACCCAGAGGAGTATCAAGATATTCTGAATTCTTTTCGTCAAACGTCGCAACAGTATGCGGCATTGTGAATTTTCTCCTCCACGAATTGGTTAACCAATACCCTAAAAAGAAAATAACGGTAGTTTGCGCAACGAAGCAACTCGGACGGCCGGCGATCGTTTGAATAAACTCCAGGACGCCCAATGTTTAAGTGCGATGTGTTATTTCCTTGCCATACCGGAAACACAAGAGAGCAGCGCCACATAGGACGAGATGCGCCTCAACCACAAAAATCATCACAACTATGCTAACGTTCGTCGGGTGGAAGCCCAGCACCAGCAGGAGATACTGAGCAAGGGCCGGATCAAGGATGTGAAAACGCTGTCGGAGGCGCTTGAAGAGCATTTCGGGCCGACCGTAGCTGGCAAAACGCTGAACTTCCGGCTCAACGCCGATGCCCTCTGGGATACGATTGAAGCATTGAAACTTACATAACCCAAGGATCTTTTTAGCTCCTTTCTCCAACTCTCCTACAGGAGACTGTCAAAACCTTCTCGGCATTCGCCAAGCACCTGAAAGCAACTCCATCTAAAGCAGGTCGCCGAAAGCTGCGACCTCTTCCTGGTCGCTTTCCTCAAAGGTTCTCACGCGACAATCGCCGGCTTTCCCAACACCAACAGGGGGGCCAGCCAAGCACCACCTTTTCTTTGCAACGGCTTTCGTCGATTTTGAGGCGTCACGGGGAGCCTGACGGTAACTAGTCGAGAAGGACTGCATACCAACCCAGCACCTCAGGACCAGTCATGCTGCTAGCGGAACGCACGACATCTGAATAAAAGCTGTAGTTGCAGGCGCTGAAAAGAGTCTTTAACCTTGCTCACTCTATAGATGATTTCCCGTAGTTACACTAGCGAATCATGTCCGAAGCAGATCGTGTGGCAAGTCGAACCTAACACGATAACTCTCGGCGCAGTCCGGCAAGCTGGCGACGACGTCCCCGGTTGTCTTCGCGCGGTGCTCAGCACCCTCATCAGGGATGCGGGCCTCAGCCAAGCTCTGCGCCACGGATCAGCCTACGCTTTCGAAATTGCTGTCAGGGCACAACGATAGCATCAGTGCCGATCAGATGCTTCGATAGATGGTTGTGCTCGGATGCCAAATCGAGATCAACGTTCACCCTCGACAGCGGTCACTCGGGACTATCAAGGCGGCCCTCCATGAATGAGATTGCCCAGACAATTCCGTTGCCATTCAGAGCTGATCGCAAGTCTGCAATTTATCTTGACCACCACGCTATGACCCCTGTCGATACACGCATTCTTGCGGTTGCCGTCAATGCAATGACTGCGGAATTTGGTAACGCCCACAGTATCGAAAACGTCCATGGCAAGACGGCCGCAGGGTTGGTGGCCAGAGCAAATCAGCAAGTTGCCGATAGTCTCCTGGTCGAGCCCGACGAAGTTCATTTCACCTCGGGATCGACAGAGGCGATCCAGCTTGCTCTGGCGAACGCGATTGCCAAGAAAGACGGGCTTCTGCGGGTGGCGGTGAGCCGCTCCGAGCACAAGGCGGTAATTGACACCGTGCGTCACGCCGAGCGACTGGGACTTGCAAGGGCCCTCTGGGTCGATGTCGACCAGCATGCTCGCTTGGATTTTGCAAGCCTTACCGCGGTCCCTGATCAAGGCGTCGATCTTCTTTGCGTCATGGCTGCCAATAATGAGGTGGGGACGATTTATCCTCTAGTGAGGTGGCGCGAGGCACTTTAATGATTTCAATAAGTTAGGGGGAAAGTGATTAGGGAGTCCGAATTCCCACATGATTTCAATAGCTTATCTGAAAAGCCTTGAAATCCTCTCTGTTTTTCCGTCGCGAGCGCCCGTGGATGCCACCCTTGTGCCCTGGCTTTGGGCATCAGTCAACAATGTAGAGCTTCAAGCGGCTGGTTCCCCAGCTTCGAGCCCGAGTAAACAAACAAGCTGAGCGGCAATTATTTCCGCTTCGGGGCCTATGGCAGCCACTCATTCAGCGGCTCGCGTCGGCGAAAAGCGAATGAGCGCCTTGGCAAATCTTGAAATGCTTGCAGTGCTAGTTTGGTATTTGACTCAAGTTGAGGTAGTGCCGCAGAGCGTGAATGAGATTCACAACTGGCATGAGGCTAGCAAGGTCCGCATTTTTATCACAGTACCTGATTAGGTTCCGCTTACCATCTTGCGTCAACTCGCGATGTACTGCCCCACCGACACTGGCCGACCTGATGAGTGCAGTTGGGTAATCCTCAAGGAAAAGTGCCAACAAGTCCTCCCCAATCAAATCCTCAAGCTCCCAGTTGATCCCCTTGTGTGCGGCGTTGAGAGCATCGAACGACCGCTTCATGGTGGAGGGGTCGAGACTACCAGTCGCGGGCATCACGGGCCTGAGGCGCAATATGTCGCGATATTCGGTGATGGATGTATCAATGTTACGGGCACCCGTGACCGCGTTGCGTCCGGGTGTGTCGTCGTCGAATAAACCCATGAAGCGGTATACGGGCCTGCCTGCAGGAGACAGATACGCCTCACTCAGGTTTCGTAGCGTGATCAGCTCTCGGATGACGCCTCGAGTGCCGCCACGATCGCCTTCTCCCGCGGCCACTATGGCAAGGTCTTGAAGGATCAACTGGTCAGTTTTCGCTTTAAACAGTCTTGCCGCCACATTGATCAGCGAAACATCGGAAGTGCCCTCGACCAAAACGGTCCGGCGCTTCAATCGCCATCCCTTTGAAACGCCATATCTTGCGACAATGTCGAGCTGCTCGGTAACCATCAGCGTCGCAACGAACCGACCGGACGTAAAAACGGCCCATTGTGGCCAAGCGTAACGTGGGCGTTAAAGACTGTTCCTGACCTATGCTCCTGTACGCCGAACTCCTGTGGCCGGTACGGCACATCGAAGCGCGCGAACTCTCGCACTCTCGCCATCGCTCGGTGGCCATGGTCGTACGCCGCCACGGCGGTTACTACGCGCAGACGCCCATCCGCCGGATCGAGTAGCCAGCGAAGGTGCTCTGGTACATGCGCAAAAACATCGGTCTCGCGCCACAGGTTTCGCAACGCTCGGAACTGTTTGTCGGCCTCGTCCGTGCGCATTTTCTGAAATAGTAGCAGCGCGTACTCAAGGCGAAGCTGTGGGGTTAGCCTATAATCAGTCGCAACTAACTCTTCCAGTGCCTGCAACTGTGCTGTGAAATTAAGCGGGGAGAATGCGATCAACACTTGGTAACGTAACCGGGCCACCTGCGGGTTGCCTGCACCGACCGGATCCTCAAGGAGCCGAGTTACCGACGCTAAAGCTTCCGCCCCAATATCATCAAGAGCGGCCGGCGCCCGACCATCCGCCGCCGCTGCTAGCTGCAGCCAAGCCGCTACAAGCAACTCAGTCGCGGTCTCTGGCGCTCGGGCATGAAAGTCGCCGCCGCCAGACTTCATCAGCGCGCCAAGCGCCCGGTCTGCGAGGTTTGCCAAAGCGTGCCGACGCATCTCGCTTTTGTCGTTCCTAACGGCGCCATACACTATCTCAAGTGCCTCGATGCAAAGTGCCGGGGCGGCGTCACTCGACTGCTCAGCCGCGGCGAGAAGGCTTTTTACGTGCGTCTCGATAACGTAGGGGCTAGAGGGGCTTTGCTCGAACGCGTGGCGGGTAGCATCTGATGCCTGTTCGCGCAGGCGATCCAGCTCGTCCGCTTCCGCTCCCTGCGCCGCGCGAACGCGGGCCAGGTCGAAAAAAGCGTTCGCGAGCGAGTTATAAAGGTTGACGTCAGACTCGCCGCCTTGTGTCGCGTCGATCGACGTCAGCGCATAGGATATATCTTCGACCGCACGTTCCAACAGCTTCACTTGGTCATGGGAGGTGACGCCATAGGCTGCTTCATCGAGCCACGCAATCCGTCGACGAGAAATTGAGGTATGATGCCTGAACACTCGGCTGCCGTTGCGTAACGCCGCAGGCATACTGTCTAGTGCGGCTAGAACCTCGCGCCAGAGATGCGACCAAGTCGAACGTCCATGGTCAGGGTCCACTTTAAAGACGGTCGTTGCGAAGTCCTCGCCAAAATAGCGTTCGTCCCTTTCGCCAAGCTGTGGGTTGCAGGAGATCTCCTTGAGCAGGAGGAAGCGTAGGTGTTGAGGGTCGCGGGCTGCACTCAAGCCGAGCGCAGAACGTGCGTCTCCATCGTAGAACAGCGCATTAAGGAGGAGTCGCCCAAGGATGTCGTGAGCCAAAGCCCAATACTTTTTACCGCCGTTTGTGAGTCGCACCAATCCGAGCGGGGCGAGATTAGCCCGCAGATCATCGAGAAGAAGCCCCACTGGCCAGGCGCTATCGCCCTGCTCGATGAGTTGCTCTGGCATCGGCAGTCGCTCGGAGCTAAGCGCGGCGATCTGTAACAAAGCGCGTTGGATCTCGTGCTTATCGGCGGACTTGCGGAAAGCTCGGTACACCCAGTTCTGAATGGATTCGTTCAGATCATATTGCGTTTGAAGCCAGAAAGACAGCGTAATCCAGAACGCCGCCATCCCTTCCAAGTAACGGACTGAGTGGGCCTGCTGAAAGTTCACCCACTGCCAATCCGGCCGTTCCTTGCCGTAGTGCCGCAAGAAACGATTGATGTGGTGTCCCAGTTCGAGTGTTTGCGATTGGTCGAGCAAGTGGTTGAGTTCGGCCACTGCCTTGAATCTTGTCTCATCGTAATAGCCGGGCTCGCGCTGCGGGCCTGTAACTACGAGTATGCAAACAGGCCGCCCAGCATGCTCAAGCTGCTGGGCGAAGCGACGGAGTTCGGTATCCCTGAACTCCCAATGGACCCGGTCAAAAACGAGCAGCCAAGGAGCTTCGTAACGTCTTCCATCGGCGTCGCTGCCCTGCGCCGCTGTTTGGCGGTCGTCCTCGCTCCTTTGGCGCGCGCGGCTTAAGAAGTTGTTCAGCGGCAGTGCGTCGGGCGTGAACGGTAGCGGCTTCGCCACTAAGGTAGGGTAGCCTGCCCGAGCCGCAGTAAAGGCAAGGTGACGGGCGAGGGTCGTACCTCCCGCACCGGGTTCCGACATAATGTATGCGATGCGGTTTTCCGACGACCCAACTGCGTCAAGCCTGCGTAATATACTCTGCAGCTTGCGCCAAGGCTCATCGTCCTTGATCCAAGGAAGTCCCGCCGCGAACGGGCGCCAGTCATGAGTCTCGCCTCGAAAAAAGCTGTTCAAAGCCTCCTCAGAAAGGCTTCCTTCGGCGATGGGGGCGAACTCACGGTCCGTGATAAGATCGTAGGTGTCGAGGAGCGGGCGCTCTGGGTCATCTATATTGTCCAGTACGATCTTTCGGACACTTCCCGCCTCGTCTCGCATCCGGACGAGCGGGCGTTCCTCATCGAAAGTAGACTGGAAGGCCTTAACTGTCGCCCTCGCAAACTCGATCGGCTGCTGTCTCAACAAGGATGCGGTCGGTGCTTGACCGTTCTCCGTCAACCATGTCTCAAGGCGATCTGCGGCATTGTTAGCCGTGTCGACCAGGATCAGGCTCGTACGGAAGCCAGCAGTCCACAGCTCCGCAAGTGCTTCGGGAAGGCCCCCGCCCTGACGGACGACAACAAGCTGTCGAATGCCGGAGCGCCGCAGCTCCTCCAGCATCGTCATGCGGCGAAGTTGCCTTTCAAACGCCGAACCACCGCTGCGGCCAGCTAGCAGAAAGACCGGCAGCGAGCGAGGAGGTAGTTCGATCCGCGAGGGATCTCCGTCAACAACGTGGACGAAGCCGCGCCGCGCGACCAGTGGACCATCGTCCGGCCGCTCCAGCTCAGTAACTAGATCTGAACTGATGTCGTCAAGGAACACGTGGCGCCACGGCAACCTGATCAGCGACACCAGCGCGTCCCGGTCTCCGTCAATGTCGCCACACTCAAGCCACAAGGAGATGTCGCGATCGGCCAGACCCGTTAGCAGGGTGTCGGGCAACGTGCTGGATTGTACAAGAATGTTCACCGCGATTTAATCCCCATGCACGCCCGGAGGCGATCAGCCCCAATGCACGCTAGGTCGGTTATCGTTGTGAGGCAAGGGCCTGTGAGTTTTACTTCTAGGCTGCTGCTAGCCGAACGCCAGTATATAACGCGGTTGTCCGTTTGCTCGGCGGGTCTGTCAGCAGGCATTCTCGTTCCGGCCCCAAGACTGTCGTCCATTGAGCTATTTGACGTTTCCTACAGGCGAAACCATGGTCGCAGAGTGATCGCGGCTAAAGCAGGGTCCGCAGTCGGTCGGCAGACGCTACACGATCCTTAGATCACAGATCAGTTTGCCGCAAATTTTCTATAACCAACTGAAAAGGCCGGCAGCCGATCGGACCGCAAACCGTCCGTGTGCTCATTCAGGTTTCTCATCAAAGGTCTTCCGCTTGGCGAAACCCTCTTGACCCACATAAGCCATAGTGATCACTGTTCATAGAAGTTGCGCAAGAATTTTCAACACTTGATCAACTGTGATCTATGCTGCCGACTAGGGCTGGGGGGGGGGGGGGGGGGGGG
>Ga0222429_100102_pt1 | contig 154134 bp, 124 predicted proteins | sample 1B50Ametagenome_FD_182475 | JGI IMG/M metagenome (GOLD analysis project Ga0222429, IMG submission 182475) | Enriched microbial communities from leaf-cutter ant dump, University of Wisconsin, Madison, United States - 1B50A (version 2) | ecosystem: Environmental > Terrestrial > Nest > Insects... | reverse complement strand
CGTTGGGAAGCGACTCCCTATCGTGGCACGTTAGATGAAATCGTGAGGCTTCTGACCGAACAATTTGGTTTTGCTCTGGCTCCTTGGCCTTCCTAACAGGGAAGGAACTTTTGAAACGATGCACTAGGAACCAAAAGTACCTAAATCCCACCGGAGGCGTCACATTGGCCGGAGCTAGGAACCAAAAGTACCTAAATCCCACCGGAGGCGCCACATTGGCTGGAGTTAGGAACCCAAAGTACCTAAAACCCGCCCGAAGCGCCACATCGGCAGGAGTTAGGAACCCAAAGTACCTAAAACCCGCTCGAAGCGCCATAACGGCTGGAGCAAGGAACCCAAAGTACCTAAAACCTGCCCGAAGCGCCGCAACGGCTGGAGCAAGGAACCCAAAGTACCTAAAACCCACCGGAGGCGCCACATTGGCTGGAGTTAGGAACCCAAAGTACCTAAAACCCACCGGAGGCGCCACGTCGGCAGGAGTTGGGAATCAAAAGTACCTAAAACCCACCGGGGGCGCTACGTCGGCTGGAGCAAGGAATCAAAAGTACCTAAAACCCGCCGGGGGCGTCACATCGGCTGGAGCAAGGAACTCAAAGTACCTAGATCCCGCCTGCGTTTGCTCAACGATTGTCCGAGAGGAGCGAGTCTGCCAATGATGAACGCCAACGCCTTATCACCACCGCGATCGCGCCCACGGACCGTATATGAAGCTTTCGGCCTGAGGTTGTCCAGCGAAATTCCGCTGACGGAACTGCCAGTTGCTGCGCCAAATCCAGGAAGCCCGCAAGCGGATGTAATCATCGCAACTGCCGATCCGAGCGAGTTGTGGGGCGAACTGCGTCAAGCGGGCAGCAATTTCGTCCGTCTTGGCAACCGGTTCCTGTTCCTCATCCCGGAGACGGCGATCTATTGCATCGAGGATGGCGCGCGCATCACCGTTGCGCCTCTCGCGGGAGCGGATGCGGACAAGGTGCGCGTATACTTGTTGGGCACGTGCATGGGCGCGCTGCTGATGCTACGCCATACGCTGCCGCTGCACGGAAGCGCGGTCGTGATCGATGGCCGGGCTTATGCGTTCCTCGGAGATTCGGGCGTCGGCAAATCGACGCTGGCGGCAGCCCTGGTCCATCGGGGATATCCGTTCATCTCCGACGACGTGATCGCAGCACAGTCCGACCACCGCGCCGACGACGTGACCGCAGCGCCATCCGGTCCAAGCGCTTCCGACAACGAAATCGAAACGAAATCCGGTCAACGAGTCCTCGACGACACACGTACAGCACAATCCGACCGGCGCGAACGCTTGCCGCCGCTCGTCATGCCCGCCTATCCGCAGCAGAAGCTGTGGCAGGCGAGCATCGACGGCCTCGGCCTGGAAGCCGGACATTTCCGCCCGGTCTACCGGGAAACCGAGAAGTTCGCCGTCCCGGTGCCGGAGGCCGCCCGGTTCTGCGCGAAGCCCGTCCCGCTGGGCGGAATCATCGAGCTTGCGAAGGCGGCGCCGGGAACGGCGACCGTCCGCCCCCGGCAAATGACCGCGCTGGAGCGTTTGAAGGCGCTGCAGCTTCATACGTATCGTAATCTGCTTATTCGCCGGCTCGGGCTCGAACAGTGGCATTTTCGGACATCCGCCGACATTGCCGCCCGGGTGCCCATGTACCGCCTGCCTCGGCCGATCGAAGGCTTTACGGCGCATCGGCTGGCAGCGGCAATCATTCGAATCGCGACAAAGGAGAACCGATAGATGACGATGACCCTGACAGATTTGACCCATCAAATGTTCGTGCAGTCGGATAACGGGATTGTCGGCGATATGAATGGAGAGAAGGTCATGCTCGGCCTTCATACAGGGAAATATTACAATCTTGGCAAGATCGGCGGCCGAATCTGGGAGCTGCTCTCCGAGCCGATCGCGGTCAGCCGGCTGATCGACGAACTCGTGCTGGAATATGAGGTCGAGCGGTCTCTGTGTGAATATGAAGTCGCCGTCTTCCTGAAGCATCTGTATCAGGAAGCGCTGATCGAAGCATGCGAGCACTGAAGCGTATCGGGATGAAATTTGCCCGCTTGCCTGCGGACAGGCAACTGCTGCTGCTGCTGGAAGCGCTGCTGTATCTCGGATGGGCGCGCGTGCTGAAGGCGTTGCCGTTCCCGCGGATCGCGCCATCGCTGGGCGAGCCGCTGCACGAGACGCCGCATGCGCACCGATCTGCGGAAGGGCGGCAGGTTCGCGAAATTTCGCAGGCCGTTCGCGCGATGAGCCGGTACACGCCTTGGCAAAGCCGTTGCCTTGTGCAGGCGATCGCCGCGCAGCGGATGCTGGCACGCAGGCGGATCGCAAGCACGCTCTACCTGGGCACGGCAAAGGATCGGCATGGGCGAATGATCGCTCACGCATGGCTGCGCAGCGGGCCTTGCTACGTGACCGGCGCCGAAGAGCGAAGATGGTTCACGACGGTCGCCGTATTCGGCAAGCTCGGCGGGGCTGCGACAAGCGCGAAATCCTCCGGGTGGGAAGGAGCCGGCAGATGACAAAGATGAAGAGCGACGAATGGACGGTTGATCGCAGCAATTCCACCGCGGAATTGCGCTTTCTGCTCACCCTCATGCAGTCTGTCGGATCTGAAACGACGAACCGCCCGATCGGGGACGAGCCGCCATCGCAGATCGACTGGCCGCAATTTCTGTCGCTTGTCCGGCACCACCGGGTGTACCCGCAGCTGCATGCGCGTATCCGCGACGTTCCATGGATACCGGCCGATATTCGCGACGCCGTTCGCCGCGATAGCGCCGGCAATACGCTGCGCATGCTGCGTTCAGGCGGGGAACTGCAGCGCGTATGCCGTGCGTTGACGCGTGAAGGCGTCCGCCCGCTCGTGCTCAAAGGGCCGCCGCTGGCGCTGGACTTGTACGGCGATCTGTCGCTCAGAACGTCCAAGGACCTCGATATCCTGATTCCGCTGGCTGATCTGCCCGCAGCCGAACGTCTGATGGCGCAGCTCGGATACCGGAGCGATCGCCCCGTGCCGCGCGTACTGGGCGATTGGAAATGGAAGGTTCACCACGCGTCGTTCACGAATCCGCATTCCGGCATGCAAATCGAAATTCATTGGCGGCTGAATGGCGACATGGGCAAGGAGCCGTCGTTCGAAGAACTGTGGGAACGAAGAAGAGCGAGTCCGCTTGATCGGCAGGCGGTCTTCATGCTGGGACGGGAGGAATTGTTCCAATACCTTTGCCTGCACGGCGCCCGCCACGGCTGGTTCCGGCTGCGCTGGCTGGCGGACATCGACCGGATCGCCAGACTTGGCTTGGATGCCCGCAAGCTTGTGTCGCTCATGCGCCGCCATCGTTCGCTCCATCTGGGCGGACAAGCGCTCGCGCTCGCCTCCGATCTGCTGTCTACACCGCTCCAGAGCGGACTCGAGCCGATGCTTGACGGTCGCGGACGAGAATTGGCGAAGCTGGCCCTTCCTTATATCGAGCAGACTGCGGTCCCGGCTTCCGAGACCAGCTCGAAGGAGTCGGACAGAAGGTACAAGCGTTACCTGTTCGCGTTGAAGACGCCGGGACAGAAGATCGGGTTCGCCGCCCGCCGGTTGCATCCCAGCTTCCGGGACGCCGAAGCGCTGCCGCTGCCCCGGTCGCTTCGTTTTCTTTATTTTCCGCTGCGGCCATTCGTATGGTTGTGGAGGCAGTTCAGGCAGCAAACTTAGGAAATGAGGCATCTGCAATGATGGATATCAGGCGCTATCTGGCGAAACTTCATCGGTATGCGGGCGTGCGGCTCTATGTCAACCTTATGGGCATGATCGCATTCGGTTTCATGGATGCGGTCGGCATTTACTTGCTGGTGCCTTTGCTCGGCGTCATCGGTCTGGTCGACACCGACCTGGACCGGATCCCGCTTGCGTCCGGACTGCTCGACGCCTTGAAGGAGACGCCCCCGGGCTACAGCCTGCCGATCGCGCTGGCGGCCTACGTGGCGATCATCGCCTGTCAATCGCTGCTGCAGCGCGCACAGCAAATCCAGAGCGTGCGCATCCAGCAAGGCTTCATCCGCCATTTGCGCCTGGGAATTTACGAGCAATTGATGTCCTCGAAATGGATCTTCTTCGTCCGTCGGCGCAAATCCGATATTCATCATTTGCTGACATCCGAACTGGCGCGCGTCAGCCAAGGGACTTACTTGACGCTGCAGCTGGCGTCATCGTTCATCTTCACGCTCATCCAGCTGGCGCTCGCGTTTTGGTTGTCTCCGGAGCTGACGGTTGCCGTACTGGTCAGCGGCGCGGCGCTCGCGCTCTTGATGCGCAGGAAAGTCCGCGATGCAAAAGGAATCGGCCAGCAGACGACCGAGCTGTCGCAAAGCTACTATGCCGGCATCAACGATCACTTCGGCGGGATCAAGGATATCAAGAGCAACCGGCTCGAAGCTTCTTACTTAACCTGGTTCCGCGAATTGACGGGGCGGATGGAAGCCAATTTCATCGCGTTCGCGAGGCTCCAGGGCACGACGCAATGGCTGTATAAGTCGGCAGCGGCGGCCCTGATCGCGATGTTCGTGTACTTATCCTTCGAAGTTTTCCATGTATCCGCGAATCAACTGATCATCGTCGTCCTCCTGTTTGCGCGTCTATGGCCGCGGTTTACATCGATTCAGAACGGAGCGGAGCAGATCTTCGCCGCCATGCCGGCGTTCCGCAGCCTCCTGCAACTCGAAGCCGACTGTAATGCCGCGAAGGAACCGGCCATGCCCGAACGGAGAGAAAAGACGGATGCGACAGTCGTGACGCAAGCGATCGAATGCCGGGGCGTCGATTTCCGCTACGATCCGTGCCGTCCGGAATATGCTTTGCGCGGCGTCAGCGTTCGCATACCGGCCGGAGGCATGACCGCGGTTATCGGGAAATCCGGCGCGGGGAAGAGCACTCTCGTCGATATGCTCATGGGGCTGCTGGAGCCGGAGCGCGGCACGGTGATGCTGGACGGTGCGCCGGTGACGCCGGATAAGCGGCTGCAGCTCAGGCACGCGATCAGTTACGTTTCGCAAAATCCGTTCTTGTTCCATGCAAGCATACGGGACAATCTGATGATCGTGCGCCCTGATGCCGATGAAGATGAACTGTGGGAGGCGCTGCGGTTCTCCGCTTCGGAGAAATTCGTCGCCAGTCTTCCCGAAGGGCTGGACACGGTCGTGGGCGATCGCGGGGAGAACCTGTCGGGCGGAGAACGCCAGCGGATCGTGCTGGCCAGGGCGATGCTGCGCCGGCCGTCGATCCTCGTGCTCGACGAGGCGACCAGCGCGCTGGATGCCGAGAACGAAGCCGTGATCGGCCAGGCGCTGGAGACGCTGCGAGGAAAAGTGACGATCATCGTCATCGCACACAGGCTGTCGACGATCCGCCATGCCGATCAAGTCATTGTTCTGGAGCAAGGGGAGGTCGTGCGCCAGGAGCGAGGCCAGCGGTCGGTCAAATAGCCGCGCTCATCGGGATGGCGCATGTGCGCCGCTGTGGATTCGGCTAAGGTCAGCGGTCAGACAGCCGCAACCTTCCAGATAGCGAAGCAGAGCCGTCACGGAATCGCGGACGGAGCCCGCCTCCGTATCGATGACGAGGTCGGGGCGCTCCGGCGTTTCATAGTCTGCGTCGATCCCCGTAAAGCCCGGCAGCATCCCGCTTCGCGCCTTCGCGTACAGCCCTTTCGGGTCCCGGCTTTCGCATGTGGCAAGCGAGCATCGTACGTATACTTCATGATAGTCCCCGTCCTGATACAACGACCGCACCATCCGGCGGTCCCGTTCGCTCGGCGAAATGAAGGCGGCTATGACCACCAGGCCGGCATCGACGAGCAATTTCGCCGCTTCCCCGACCCTCCGCAAGTTTTCCTGCCGATCCTCGCTCGCAAATCCCAAGTCGCGGCTAAGCCCGTGTCTGATATTGTCTCCGTCCAGCACGTAGGAACCGACGCCTCGAACATGCAGCTCCTTTTCGAGCTCGAATGCCAGCGTCGACTTGCCGGAAGCCGACAAGCCCGTCAGCCAGAGAACGCAGCTTCGATGGCGATTGCGCGCATGCCGGTCTTCCCGGGCCAGTTTGGAAGGATGCCAGGTAATGTTGTCGCTCTTAGGATTCATCTTGAGTAACTCCTTCTCGCCAGGTGTGCTTGGCGGCGCCAGCCGTCCGCGAACAACCCGTTTAAAATTGCCGCATCAAGTTGATTACCCCAAGCGTGCTAATTTGACGCACGTATGCGTTTGAAGGAAACCCCGGGCCGGATGGAGAAGTATATGGGCATTGACAGAAGGAGGCTCGTAAACGATGACATCCGCGCCATTGCCCCGATCGACGCCGGAATCGCACGGAATCGCCTCCGCGGCGATCGCCCGCTTCGTCCAGGCCATCGAAGAGAACGGCTTGGAGCTGCACAGTCTGATGCTCGTCAAAGACGGCGACGTGGTCGCCGAAGGCTGGTGGCATCCATACAAGCGGGATTACAAGCACAGCTTGTTCTCGCTCAGTAAAAGCTTCACATCCTCGGCCATCGGCATGGCGGTCGCGGAAGGACTGTTGTCGCTCGATGACCGCGTCGTGTCGTTCTTCCCCGATGATGCGCCGGCCGATCCAAGCGCGGATCTGACAGCGATGCAGGTGCGGCATCTGCTCATGATGGGCACCGGGCATACGGCTGATACGATGGATGCGCTTCACCATGCACAGGACGGCAATTGGGTCCGGGCGTTCCTCGCCTGCCCGGTAGATAAAGCACCGGGCACGCATTTCCTCTACAATACCGGGGCGACGTACATGCTGTCCGCGATCCTTCACAAGGTTTCCGGCTTGGATTTGCTGGATTATTTGCAGCCTCGTCTGCTGGAGCCGCTCGGCATCGAAGGCGCCGTGTGGGAGAGGTGTCCGCGCGGGTTGTCGGTTGGCGGCTTCGGCCTGAGCATCGCCACGGAAGACATCGCGCGGTTCGGACTGCTGTATCTGAACAAGGGGATATGGGAAGGACGGCAATTGATTGCCGCCGATTGGATCGCGGAAGCGACGTCGAAGCGAATCTCGAACGACGACGGCAGCGACTCGGATTGGACGCAAGGCTACGGCTATCAGTTCTGGCGCTGCCGTCACGGCGCCTATCGCGGCGACGGGGCGTTCGGCCAATATTGCGTCGTCATGTCGGAGCAGAATGCGGTGCTCGCCATGACCGGAGGAACGAACCATTTGCAGGGCGTGCTGGACCAGGTATGGGCGTATCTGCTCCCCGCGATGCAGCCGACTGCCGCGCGACTTGCTGCCGGCACCGCCGATTCAGAGGAGTCAACGGAGAACGAAGAGACGTTGCGGCAGCGATTGCGCGGGCTCCAACTGACGTATCCGACCGGCGAACGCACCTCCGATCTTGAGAAGGAAATCTCCGGGCAAAGCTATCGGCTGGAGCCGAACGAGCGGAATTGGACGACGCTTGCACTCCGGTTTACGGACAGCGAAGCTATCCTGACGCTGAGCGGCGGCGAGCAGGGCGGAACGGTTCATTGCGGCCGGAACGACTGGGCGATGGGGGAGTCGGATTTGCTGACTCCTGCTCCTACGAAACTTGCTTCCCGCATGATCTGGGAAAGTCCCGGCCGCCTGCTGTTGACCCTCCGTTTTGTCGAAACGCCGTTCTGCCTGTCGATCGCGATCGATTATGAAGACGACAGCCTCACCCTGGCTTACCGCATGAACGTCGGGTTCGGCGAGCAAGAGCCTGCCAAGTTGACGGGGCGGATGGGCTGATTGCAGCGGATAGAGCGGCGGATACCCGGAAAATCGAATAAGGAAGGTGTTATTGTATGAATGAACGGAATTTGCGCATCGGCATGATCGGTCTCGATACGTCGCATGTGACGGCGTTCGCGGAATTGTTGAACAACCCCTCGCATCCCTACCACGTGCCGGGAGGACAAGTCGTCATCGCGTACCCGGGCGGTTCTCCGGATTTCGAATTGAGCTGCAGCCGGGTGGATGGATTCACGCGGCAATTACGCGATCAATACGGAGTCCGGATGGTGGATACGCCGGAAGCCGTAGCGGAGAATAGCGACGCGATTTTGCTGGAATCGGTCGACGGTCGCGTCCATTTGCCGCTGTTCCAGCGCATTGCCCGCTACGGCAAGCCGGTGTTCATCGACAAGCCGTTCACGCTTCGCTCGCAGGAGGCGGAAGCGATCTTCCGCTTGGCCGGCGAGCATGGGGTTCCGATCATGAGCTGTTCGTCGCTGCGCTATGCGGAAGGGCTGACAGCGGCGTTGGCCGACGACCGTAACGGTGCGATCATCGGAACCGACGTCTACGGCCCGCTCAGCTTGCAGGACACGCAGCCGGGCTTGTTCTGGTACGGCATCCATACGGTAGAAATGTTAATGGCGACGATGGGCATCGGCTGCGTGGAAGTTCGCGCGGTCAGTCTGGAACATCACGAAATGATCGTCGGCACCTGGGCGGACGGGCGGATCGGCACAATCCGCGGCAATCGCAACGGGAACAACCAATTCGGCGCCGTGGTGCATCGCGAGCAGGGAAGCCGGTTCGTCGACGTGTACGCGCATGACAAGCCTTATTACGCCAGCTTGCTGGAACGGATCATGACGCTGTTCCGATCCGGGCAACCGGACATCGCGCAGTCGGAGACGCTGCATATTATCCGGTTCATCGAAGCGGCCAACGAGAGTCGGGTCAGCGGCGCGGCTGTGCGGCTGCAGAAGCAGGAAGAAAGTCGTTGATTCAAGGATATAAACCTGTTATGATGCTATTGTCGATATATTATCGATAATAGCATTCAAGGTGATGGTGCGATGAAGGGGAAGCCATTGATATCCCAGCTTGTCTTTACGAAGCTGCGGAGCGACATCATCTCCGGAAGATTGCGTCCGAACGACCGGTTGACGGAGCTGGAGCTTGCCGAGCGATTTCAATCCAGCCAGGCGCCGGTCAGGGAGGCGCTGCAACGGCTTCAAGAGCAAGGGTTCGTTCGCATCGTGAAGCATACCGGTACGTTCGTTACCGAGATCACGACCGATGAAATGAAAGAATTATTCGAGCTCCGCAGCGTGATCGAGAAGAATGCTGTGAAGCAAGCGATGTACAGGATGAGGCCGGATGACCGGGAACAGTTCAAGCGAATCGTCGATCGGATGCGGCAAGCCGCCGAACAGAACGATCTGGAAGAGCTCATCGGCTGGGATATGGAATTCCATCATTTCATGATCGAGTTATCCGGCAAAAAGACGCTATTGCAAGTTTGGAATTTGATTGATGGGCAAATTCGCAGGTATTTAACGATTACACACCCGCTGTTCTTCGATGATTTACAAGAAGTGCACGATAAACACGCAGGGTTGCTTCATTTGATTCTGGAGGGAACTTCCGAACAGGTGGAGCTTGCATTCGAGCAGCATGTCATGATCGGTTGGGAAGAACTCCGTTCGTTGCAAGCCAAGCATTTCGGAAATGGAAAGAAAGGGTAAAATGGGCATGAGACAAAATGGCAAGGTCGTCCTCATATCGGGCGGAGCGAGCGGCATCGGATTCGCCGTAGCGGACAAGTGCATGCGGGAAGGCGCGCGCGTAGCCGTCATCGACAAGCAGCCGATCGATCTGCCAGGCCCACAGCTGCTCGGATTCCGGGGCGATGTCGCAGATGAAGCGTTCGTCAAGTTAACGGTAGCTCGCGTTCATGAAATATGGGGCAAGGTCGACGGATTGGTCAATAATGCCGGTATAATGGAAAACCAGGCGATCGACGAAGTGACGGACGACCATTGGGAGCGGCACCTGAACGTGAACGTGAAGGGTGCCATGCTGATGATCAAACATGTGTTTCCGCTTATGAAGGCAGCCGGCCAGGGGGCGATCGTCAATTGTTCTTCGATCATGGCCTATACGAGCGCCCCAAGATCTGTCGCTTATACGGTCAGCAAGACGGCGATCTTGGGATTGACGCGCGCGGTTGCGATGGATGGAGCGCCGCACCGCATCCGGGCAAATACCGTCTGTCCGGGAACGGTCGATACGCCTTTGTATAGAAGATACTTGGAGACACTGGAGGATCCTGCCGCTGCGCATGCCAGATTCAACGATATGTATCCGCTCGGCAGAATAGGTACCCCGGAAGATGTGGCGAATGTTTGCGGCTTTCTCTTGAGCGATGAAGCGAAATGGATTACCGGGCAAAGCTTCATTGTGGACGGGGGATATTCGATTAAAGGCACGAACGAGTAAACGTAGACTTTGCCGCAACGGAGAAGTGAAATGTCGTTTGCATATATTATCGATAATATATCGATCATTATGGAGGCGGGCTGATTTGAAAATCACGCAAATCGAGACGATTATCGCACCCGAGCATCCCCATCTGATGTGGGTGCGAATTCACACGGACGAAGGCATTGTCGGAACGGGAGAAACGACGCCGCGGCCGACTTCGGCCAGAAGAATCATTCATGACACCTTGGCCGGCATGCTGCTGGGCCGCAATCCGCTCGATATCGAGGCGCTATGGCACGAAATGTTTCAAGCGGTAAACTATCACGGCTATGCGGGCTCGGAAATGCGGGCGATCAGCGCCGTGGACATCGCCTTGTGGGATATCCTGGGCAAAGCGTCGAACCAACCTGTCTATCGGTTATTGGGCGGGCGAAGCAGGGATGCCATTCCTTTGTACAATACTTGTGTAACACACGGCATGTTTACAGACAGAGAGAGATTTTTGGAACAGCCGGGCCGATTGGCGTCGGAATTGCTGAACGATGGCTTTCAGGGCATGAAAATATGGCCGTTCGACGAGATCAGCGTGAAAAGCAGGGGGCAGTCGATATCGCTGGGGGATCTGGAATTCGGGGTTCACATCATCCGCGAAATCAGAGAGGCGGTCGCGGGGGAGATGGAGATCGCCCTGGAAGGACATGCCTGCTGGAATTTGCCGTCCGCGATCCGCATTGCCCGCGCTGTCGAGCCGTATAACCTGATGTGGCTTGAGGATATGATTCCAGCAGACAATACGGGAGCGTTAAAACAATTAAGAGATTCGACCTCCACTCCTCTGTGCGTCAGCGAGCGTCTGTTCACGAGGCACCAATTCCTTCCTGTCATGGAACAGCGCGCCGCGGATATCATCATGCCGGATATCTGCTGGGCAGGAGGCATATCGGAGTTGATGAAGATCGGAACGCTTGCTTCCGCTTATCAACTGCCGGTCGCTCCGCATAACTGCGGGGGGCCGGTTCAGACCGCCGCCTATGCGCATGCTTGCACAACCTTGCCGAATTTGATGATTCTGGAGTCCGTTCGTTCATTCTATCATTCGTATTATGAGCAGCTTGTGGACCGCATCCCGCGCATCGAACAAGGCTGTCTCCTGGTGGAAGATCTTCCGGGACTGGGCATTTGTTTAAGCGAACGCTTGCTGCAAAGAACCGACCTGTCGCGGGAAGTATCCGAAGGGGAGCCCGGAGGAACGCCATGGACCTCGGGAGATCCGTGGAAGGACGATCTGGGCAATCAATTCTAAGAAGAAGGAGGCCCTGCATCCAGAAGCGACAGCTTGTCAACTGGCGGATTGAAATTACGCTTGGTCGGATTGGACGCCGATCGTCGCCCAGCATTATGCATGGAACTCGCAAGTAGACGATGCGATCGGTGAAACAATAACGGTCGGCGAAATGGCAAGCTGAGCAAGTTAGGACGGAAAATGAAGAATGGAGGCTGAAAGGCGATGGTTGAAGTCATGAAAGCGAGCGAGAGGCGTCACCCCCTGGCCATTACGATGTGGGATTTCTCATGGCTGGAGCGGAAATGGCCGGGTGCGGGCTACGAGGATTGGAATCAGGCGCTCGACGAACTTGTGGAGCGTGGTTATGATGCGATCCGCATCGACGCTTACCCGCACTTGATGGCGGCGGACGGTTCCGGCACATGGGAATTGCTGCCCGAGTGGAGCGTCCAGGTATGGGGAGCGCCGGCTGTGACCCGAATCAGCGACGTGCGCGGCAATCTTATCCAATTCATCCGGCTGTGCAGGGACCGCGGGTTAAAGGTAGCCTTGTCCACCTGGTTCCGGGAGGATCGCCGTGATTTGCGCTCGGGGATTGCTTCTCCGCAGGAGCTTGGGGAGATTTGGGTAAAGACGCTGGAAGCCATCGAGCAGGAGGGGCTGCTGGACATCGTGCTATATGTGGATCTGTGCAATGAATTTCCGTTGACCTGTTGGGCGCCTTTCTTGCTGAAGGCGACCGGAGAGCCCTGGGTGCAGCGTGCTTCGGTCGAAGGAACGCGCTGGATGAGGGAATCGATCGCCGTCGTTCGGGAGCGCTATCCGCAGCTTGAATATTGCTTCTCCTTCTGTTCGGAATACGATACTTACGAGACGCAGGATGTTTCGTTCATGGATGTGCTGGACCTGCATATCTGGATGGCGCAGTCGCATTGCACGACTTTCTATGCGGAAGTGGGCTACCAATATGAGCGATTCGATGCGACAGGCTACACGAACCTGGCTTTGAAGGGCGAGGAGCTGTATCGTTCCAAGCCGGAGCATTGGCAGCAAGGCTTGCGGAAATCGATCCGGTTGTTGGCGGATTGGTCCAGGCTTTCGGGCAAGCCATTGGTGACAACCGAGTGCTGGGGCGTTGTCGATTATAAAGATTGGCCGCTGCTCGATTGGGGCTGGGTGAAGGAGTTGTGCGAATTCGGCTTGCGGGAGGCGCTGGCGACGAAGCGTTGGGCGATGCTGGCGACGAGCAACTTTTGCGGCCCGCAATTCGTCGGCATGTGGCGCGACGTCGAATGGCATCGCAAACTGACGGATCTCATTCACGAATCGCAGGTTGACCTTATCTGATTGTACGCAACGTTAAATAATGAACACGATATTCCTACCGCCTCCATGCAGCATTCGGGGTAGAATGCTGCATGGAGGACAGGGGGCATTCCCAATGTTGTCAGGTTAAGCATCGGAACGTCGCTCCCCGTCGAACAATCCCGCCGCATCGCCCAATCGTGCGTCCCAGCCACTCCAATCAAGCTGTTCGCGGTCGTCTTCAATTACACGAACCATTGGTGTCTCCTGCGCTTCATGATATAATGAAACCTGGGTTTTAAACCATGCGGGAGTGAGTCTATGTCACAAGGAACGGAACGGTACACGATCCAATCGATCGATAAAGCATTGGATTTGATCGAGCTGTTGGCGGAGCACGGGTCGCTGAGCTTGATCGAGCTGACCGAATTGCTCGGGCAGCCGAAATCTTCGACCTACCGCATCGTATTGACGTTGGAGCAGCGGGGCTTCATCAGCAGAAGCGAGGAAGACGGGAAATATTGTCTGGGGTACAAGCAACTGCTCATCACGAGAAACTTGCTGGAAAGAAACAATATGCGGTCCGCCGCCTACCAGGAGATGAAGAAGCTCTCCGAGCAGTACGGGGATACGGTGAACCTGGGCGTGCTCATCGGCTCCGAAGTCATGTACGTGGACATCATCGAGAGCACGCATGCTTTGCGGATGACCGACTCGATCGGTTCCCGCTCTCCCTTCCACGCCACTGCCATGGGGAAAGCGATTGCTGCTCATCTGCCGGAACAACAGGTGCAGCGGTTGATTCAACAATTCGGCATGGCGAAGTTGACGCCTCATACGATCACCACGGTCGAGCGCTTCATGGCGGAGCTCGAGCAGGTGAGAAGCGACGGCTATGCGCTGGACGATCAGGAAATCGTCGAAGGAGCCAGATGCATCGCAGCCCCGCTGTTCGGCATGTTCGGCGGCGTGAAAGGAGCGATCAGCCTATCCGGGCCGATGCACCGTTACGATGCCGACGCGATTCCGCGAATGGCCGAACGAATTCAGCATGCGGCGGCCGAAATTTCGAAGAAGATGGGCTTTGTCCCGTCGCCGCCTGTGCCCTCTTCTCCCTCATGAAGCCAAGTACCGTCGTCTGCGGTGCTTGTTTTTTTTGTTCCCGCGATGATTTTACGGCAATTATCGTTTACATTTCCTCCGGGTAATGATACATTACGGGTATCGATAAATGAACTATTGGTTTTAATAAATGAAACCAGTAATCACAATCGAACTCAACGGAGGTGCTGTCATGTTCACGTACCAGCAGTCGATCGACCATTTGGAAACTTCTTCACGCTATTTGGCAGGCGGGGTGGCCAGTTCTTTGCGGGCGGCTATGAAGCCGACGCCGATTTTCGCGGAATCGGGCGCCGGGGCGCGCATCCACGACGTAGACGGCCATTCGTATATCGATTATTTGCTGGCATACGGCCCGCTTATTTTGGGTCACGCGCATCCGACGCTGACGGATGCCGTCCATCAAGCGATGCAGCGCGGTTGTGCATACGGTCTGCAGCACGAAGGGGAATTCCAATTGGCCAGACGGCTGACGGAAGTATTGCCGTGTGCGGAACAAGTGGCTTTCAGCGGATCGGGGACGGAGGCGGTCATGCTGGCGTTGCGGCTCGCGAGAGCCTATACCGGCAAAACGAAGGTGGTCCGGTTTCACGGTCACTATCACGGGTGGTCCGATGCCATCTTCACGGCGTTCCCAAGCGCGGATATGCGCAAAGGCGCATCGGGGGGACAGGGGGCAGGCGGCGAAGGCGTAGCGACAGTCGCGGGAACGGCCGGCCAGAGCGCGGCGAGCCTGGCGGATATCATCGTACTGCCATGGAACGACGAGCAGGCGGTGGCAGATGTATTGCAATCGCAAGGGGACGAGATCGCGGCGATCATTACCGAACCGGTCATGTGCAACTCGGGATGCCTTGCGCCGCTGCCGGGCTATCTGGAGCGGCTGCGGGAGCTTGCCACGCAGCATGGCGTCGTGCTCATCTTCGATGAAGTGATCACCGGATTTCGACTCGCGCTGGGCGGCGCGCAAGAACGCTTCGGCGTCACGCCCGATCTGATGACGATGGGCAAGGCGCTTGCCGGCGGGATCGCCTTAAGCGCCGTCGGCGGCAAGCGGGACATCATGGCACTGGTCGCGAGCGGCACGGTGAGTCATCTCGGCACGCTCAACGGCAATGCGGTAAGTACGTCAGCCGCGCTTGCCGTCATCGGGGAGCTGGCGAAAGACGACGGTGCGGCATTCGTTCGCATGAACAAGTTGGCGGAGCGGTTGGCAGAAGGCATTCGCGGCCTGCTTGACAAGCATGGCAACCGGGGTGTCGTCAACCAGATCGGTCCCGTGTTCCATATGATGTTCGTGGATCGCAGGGAGGTTAAGAGCTTCGAGGATTTCGCCGCGCGCGATTCGGCCCGCTATGCGCGTTTTGCCGAATTGCTGCTTGCCGAGGGCGTGCTCGTTCGCCCCAGCGGACTGTGGTATATCTCGGCCGCGCACGGAAATGAGGAGGTCGAATCGACTTTGAGTGCGATCGATCGCGTCTTGGAAAAAATGGGAAAATGACGTCCGGAAAATCGCTGCTTGTCGCGTAAACTTTTGCAACGATAAACCTGACGCGCGGCGGAGTCGACATCGTTCAACTTCGCCGCCATCCCCTGTAAACCCATGCCAGCAGCTCCAATATAGCCCCGACAAGGATGCCCAGGCAGGTAACCACGATGAAGTTCAGAAGGCCCGCCAAGTCCTCCCAGCCCGTATGGCCATCAGAGGTCAAGCCCATCATCAGCAAGCCAAGCAGAGTTCCCAGCATCCCGCACAGCCATAACCTGCGCATTCCGAGCCATCCGAACAGACCGAGCCCTGCATTCAGGACGACGCTCAAGAGCAGAAAACGGAAGGCGTGCGTGAACGTGAAGGCTTGCTCAAGGATCAGAAACCGGATACCCCATAAAGCGACCGTTACGATGATCCCCCCGGCGGACGCAATCCCCCACCAACGAGGGTGATATCGCTGTGGCAGCCAGTTCATGACGAGCGCCTCCTTCAATTTAATTGTCTGAATGGTATCAACGAATCCAATCAAATTCAATTATAGCACAGGTGCGTAAACGACGAATTCCCTCGCGTTCTGCCCTGTTTTTCGTTTATTTACAACGAATCTGGACTTTTTAAAATTTACAGTGTGCAAGCGGACCCCTTAACGTGAGAAGGGAAGGGGGCACGCCAAGCATGCATACGGAAGTTACATCTTCAACAGCAGGTCCGGATCGAAAAGTACATCATCGCAATCGAGTTGCGGCGAAAGGGAGGCCAAGCGGAACGATCGCGGACTTGTTCAAGAACAGGTCGCTCTATCTGATGGGCTTGCCGGGCGTCTTGTATTTCATGATTTTCTCCTACCTGCCGATGGTTGGCATTGTGATCGCTTTCAAAGATTACAACGTGATCGACGGCATCTTCGGCAGCAAGTTCATCGGCTTCAATAATTTCGAATTTTTGATCAAGTCGCGCGATATATACCGGATTACGTTCAACACGCTGTTCTTGAACGCGCTGTTTATTTTGTTCGGCACGTTGTTTCAAGTCGGCATCGCGCTGCTGTTGAACGAAGTGTATGCCAAGTGGTTCAAGAAAATCGCCCAGTCCGCGCTGCTTCTTCCTTTCTTCATCTCCTGGGTCGTGGTCGGCGTATTCGTCTACTATATTTTCGCGACGGATACCGGCTTGATGAACGGCATCCTGACCGGGATCGGGCTCCATCCGATCGATTGGTATACCCATTCTCAATATTGGCCGACGATTCTGACGATTACTTATATCTGGAAGTGGGCAGGATACGGGAGCATCATCTACCTGGCGGCCATTGTCGGCATCGATCAACAGATGTACGAGTCCGCGCTGATCGACGGCTGCAGCAAGTGGCAGTTGATCCGCTATATTACGCTGCCATCCATCATGCCGACGATCATGATTCTGACCTTGCTCGCGATCGGCCGCATTTTCTACGGCGACTTCGGCATGATCTTCAACATCGTCAAAAATAATGTCATCTTGTTCGGCACGACTGATGTTATCGATACTTACGTGTACCGGTCGTTCCAAGGGTCCGGCGGCGGTATCGGCAGCATCGGCATGGGGAGTGCGGCCGGCGCGCTGCAATCGTTCCTTGGCTTCATTACCATTCTGATCGCGAATGCCGCAGTCAGGAAATACAATCAAGATTACGCGCTTTATTAAGGAGTGCCAGGCGCCATGAACACGCACAAATATGAACATCCGCTGTTTCCCGTCGTGAATTATATGCTGCTGACGCTCTTTGCCGCGCTTGCTTTGATCCCGTTCCTGATCGTGCTGTCCGGCTCGTTCATGGACGAGAAGGAAATTATTTTGCACGGCATACGCTTGATCCCGGAGCACTACACGTTCAACGCCTATCAGTATATTTTCCAGCAAAATACCGGGCTGTTCCGCTCCTACGGGGTCACGATCTTCGTCACCGTCGTCGGCACCGCGGTCAGCGTGCTGGTCACGGGCGCGCTGTCCTATGTGATCTCCGTGAAGCAGGTGAAGCTGCGCGATGCCTTGTCCTTCTTCGTCTACTTCACCATGCTCTTCAATGGCGGCATGATTCCGTGGTATATCCTGTGCGTGAAATATTTGCAGATGAAGAACAGCATTTGGGCGCTCATTTTGCCGATGCTGGTGAACCCGTTCTACATCTTTCTCATGCGCTCCTACTTTAAAGGCATCCCCGAAGCACTTCGGGAATCGGGCATCATTGACGGGGCGGGAGAGATGCGGGTATTCCTGCGCATCATACTGCCGATCTCCGCGCCGATTCTCGCGACGATATCGCTATTTTACATGCTGGCGTACTGGAACGATTTCTATCTGGCGTTATTCTTTGTCGATAAAGCGGAACTGATTCCGCTGCAGTATCATCTTTATCGAATTCTGTCGACGCTGAATTACATTGCTTCGGCCACGACGGGAGAAGGAAGCGCGGTCGCCCAGAACATCATACTGCCAAGCGAGAGCGTACGTCTGGCAACGACGATTCTGACGATCGGGCCGATTATCTTCGTCTATCCGTTCATTCAGAAACATTTCATCAAGGGCATTACGATCGGCGCAGTCAAAGGATAACGAAGCAGGCTCAGGCTATATCCGGATTCGCTCCGGTTAGCATATAATTGAATCCAAGATGGGGGAATGCAAAGATGGCGAAGAGCAAGGCGAGCATGCGTTGGTTGACGTTGGCAATCGCGATCCTGATGGTTATGGGGTTGTTGATCGGCTGCAGCAAGGGAAACAATGAAAGCGCTGGCAACGAAGCGAGCGCGCCGCCGGCCAGCAGCGCAAGCAGCAAGGAGACGACGGCAGGCAGCAGCACGCCGGAACAGCCGCAGGAAATCGTGACGATCAAGAGCATCTATCCCGGCGACAAGCCGAAGGGGCTCGATCCTGTGCTGGCCAAGATCAACGAGAAATTGGCGGCGGACATCGGGGTCAAGCTGGAACTGAGCTGGGCGCCATGGGATCAATACAACAATAAAATCGTGCTCAGCGTCGCTGCGGGCGAAGATGTCGACTTTATCTGGAGCGGGTCGTCGTCGCTGTCGCAGTTTGCCGCCCAGAAGATCATCGCTCCGCTGGACGAGGCGATGGCGAAGTACGGCAAGCCGATCTACGACAACATCGACGGCAAGCTGTTTGACACGATGAAGCTGGACGGCAAGCTGATGGGCATTCCGAGCACCGGCAACTCGCCGCTTGCGGATGTTTATCATTCGATTCTTTACCGGGAAGATTTAAGGCTGAAATACAATCTTCCGCGGCCGGATTCCGTCGACAATCTGGAAGCGTACCTGAAGGCGATCAAGACGAATGAGAAGGAAATGGATCCGATTACGTCCAACTCGGCGGCTTATATTATCATGAAGAAGTTCGGGCCCGAGGATTTCCTCGGAGGCACGGGCAGCTCCGTCGGCTACAAGATCAACGACGACCGCTCCGTCACGTTGATGCCTGTCCAGGAGATGACCTCGCTTAACGAAGCGAACAAGAAAGCACGGGAATGGTTCCAGGCCGGATATATTCCCAAAGACATCCTGAACATCGGCGACGTCACTTCCCGGCTGCTGGCAGGCGCGACGGCCATGACCAATGGAGCGGCGTTGACCGCGTCGGAGCAGCAAGGGACGATGAGCGCGAACGTGCCTGGCGCGATCCTCGATAACCAGCCTTTCTTCGGGGACAAGAAATATATCGCGAGCAACGGCGGGAATGCCTTGTTCCTGACTTCCGTCAGCAAACATGCCGACAAAGTGGTGCAGTTCTGGTCGTGGGTATTCTCGAGCCAGGAAAACTTCGATCTTTACAACTACGGCATCGAGGGCGTCAACTACGAATTGAAGGACAATCGGGTCGCCTTCCTGGACGACGGCTATACGGCATTCCCCGGCTGGATGTTCAAGAACATGAATTTCCTGCGGTTCCCGGCCGGGATCTCCGACGAATATATCGACAGCATGAAGAAATGGGATGAAGGAGCGGAGATCAGTCCGCTCATGGGCTTCACCTTCAATCCCGAGAACGTGAAGACAGAACTCGCCCAAGTCAATTCCGTGTGGAACGCCTACAGCAAGACGCTGGAATCGGGGATCGTCGATCCGCAGCAGATCATGCCTGAATTCATCGACAAGATGAAAGCGGCAGGCCAAGATAAAATTTTGCAGGATGCCCAAAAGCAGATTGATGCGTTTCTGGCCGCCAAGTAAAGGCGCAAACAGGAATTAAATTGCAGCTTGTGGCGCCCATGATGATGTGCCAAAATAAGAAGCAGACGAACTTCATTCCATCCATATAGCCCGTTCCCGCCCTTCACGAGCATCTGCCGAGGCTTGCGTCAGGGCGGGAATTTTCCGATAGGGAGGGGACGGACACTTGCGAAAGACCCTGTTCCAACGAACGATCGTGAAATGGATCGGTTTTCTGGCCGTATTCGTCAGCGCAGTCGTTGTCTCGATCTCGGTGTCTCTCTATCATTGGTATGCCGACGACAACGTCAAGCTCTACAGCGAGATGACCGTCAAAATGCTGCGCAACACGTCCCAGTCGATTGAGATTTTGGATCAATCGATCGTGAATTCCGGTTTTCTGACGGTGAACGACCATGAAATCGCCAGCGCGATGAATAACACGACGGTGAATTATAATATATACGGCCCCGTTCAAGAGAAATTGATCCATTACATTTTCACGAACCCGCTCGTCAGCTCCATCTACCTCGTAAATCCGCAAGCGAATTTGATCATTGGCAGCCCGTCTCCGGGAACGCTGAATCCGCAAGCCTACAATCGCATGATCCGTCCGTTGCTTGAAGAACAGAAGGAACAGTCGATCATCCGGCTGGATACGTATGAACCGGACGCGGAGGGATTGAAGGACGCGGGTGAAGCCACGATCTCCTATGTGTTCTTTCAAACGAGGCAGAGCGCCGAAAATGATTCGTTTCTGATCATCAATGTGAAAGAGGCGGATATGGCCGAGCGAATGGCGGACATCAATGCGATGCCCGGCATCGACATCTTTGCCGTCAATCGCAAAGGAACGGTCGTGTTCGCGCGCGATACCGGGCAGTTGTACCGTAATTTCAACGAAAACCCGGATGTCCAATCGAAGCTGATGGACAATCCGAACAGCAACGGGTTTTTCGTTCACGATATCAATGGTATTGCTTCGCTGGTGTCTTATATCCATTCCGAAGAGATGAAGCTGAGGTTCGTCAGCGTAACGCCTTATAGCGTCGTGAGGCAGGCGGCGCAATCGCTCAAACTTCGAACGATCGAGCTCAGCGCGATGATTTTGCTGCTGGGGCTTGCCGCGGCGATCGTGATCGCTCGCCATTTTCACTTGCCGCTGCGCAGATTGATTCGCAAATATTTCAACGAGTCGGATCACGCGATGTCGCAGAAGGCGTATCGCAACGAATTCGAGATGCTCGACGGATTGATTGAAGCGCACCATCACAAAGCCGCTTCGCTGGATCAATTCGTCAACGAGCATTTGCCGATTATTAAACAGGATTTTCTGATCGGCGTGCTGGAAGGGCGAATTCCGATCGATCACGAATTGGCGGATAGCCGGTTGCGGGAGATCGGAACGGATTTCGAAGGGGACCGCTATCGGATCGTGCTGCTGCAGCCGGGAGAAGGCCGATACGAGGCTTCGTTCGTCCGATTGGCCAAGGATGCGCTGAGCTCGGTGCAAGCTTGCGAAGCATTGCCGGGCATGAGCGAACGTTTCCTGGTCGTATTGTTGAATTTCACAAGCGGCGAGCCGGAGCTGCCTTTGCATCCTGCTCTGTTATCGCTTATGGATCGGGTGAAATCCGTCTATCGCCGACCGCTTACCGTCGTGATCGGGCCGGAAGGCGGGATGGAGCAACTGAACATGATTTACAAGCGAACGGTAGAGCTGCAAAGCTATGTCGTGAAATACGGGTTCGGAGCCGTCATTGACGAAGCCGGGGTTGCGCGGGATATCGCCGGGGAGAATCTTTTCCCGTCAGCGGAAGAGCGGCAGCTCATGATCGGACTGCGAAGCTTGTCCGGCGATCATTGCACGGCCAGCATCCGCGCCATGGTCCAGCAGATGTACGGGTACAGCATGCATGATATTTTACGGACGATCAACCATGTCCTGTACAGCACGCTGCAGACGATCAAGGAAATGATTCAAAGCAAGGATGTGCCCAGTGAATTCGACACGTTCCAGGCGTACGAGAAATTGATGAATTATAACACGCTGCAGGAATTCGAAGCCAACCTGGTCGCGTTCTATGGGCAGATTATCGCGGATTTCGGCAAAGGGGACGAAGGGCGGCATCATACGATCCGCAAAGTGCTGGATTATATCCATCAACATTACGGGGATTCCGCAATTTCTCTCGACAGCGTCGCGGCCGGCGTCAACCTGAACCCCAGTTATCTCGGGAAGCTGTTCAAGGAAAGCGAAGGCATTCATTTTACGGAATACGTGAACCAATTGCGAATGAACCGCGCGCAGCAGCTTCTGAAGGATACGAGCGACTCGTTGACGAAGATTTCTCTGGAAGTCGGGTTTAACAGCACATCGTACTTCGTCACCTGCTTCAAAAAATATACCGGCATGACGCCGACAAAATTCAGAAGCAGCCAGTAATGAAGGGTCGGCAAGCAGCGGTAATCATGAAGCTGGACGCCAGCCGACGGCGTTACCATAACGTAAGGGGCCGTCCTCTCGGCAGATCATGTATCTGTCAGCAGGAACGGCCCTTTTTAGTGCTTTCATATTCCATTATAAGTAAATTAATTCATGTTTAAATCGACAAATTCGTTATTTTAAACGATTCTAGAGATTTTAAAATTTACGATAAATAGCTGTTGCGTTAATGTCATTCGTGAAAGGAATGCAATGGGCGTTAAGGAGCAGGTCAAGGCTCGAAAATGACAATGAGAGGGGAAGATGTTCGGCATGAGGATCGCAGCATCCAGTAAATCTGGAATCTATCTATTTTTATGTATGGCCCTCCTTCTTACTGCGTTGTTCCCGGTGGTGCCGCCATTATCGCAGACAGCAAAAGCCTCTGATTTGGATGACGGAGGCGGCGGTACACGCCAGATTGTATTTGTTCAGACACCCAATACGAAAGCGATCGTGAACGGATTCTCGGGAGATTTGCGATTGCCGGACACTGTCAAGGTGGTCCTGGATGACGAGAGTCGCGTCGACGTCTCGGTCGTATGGGCCACCTACGGGCTGGATCCGGAGACGAACGGGCATTACACGTTGCCGGGCACGTTGGACTTGACGGATCATGAGGATATCCTGAATACGAACGGCTTGACCGCAGAGCAGCACATTATGGTCAGGGATGAAATCAATCTGCTTGCCAATCCCGGCTTTGAAAGCGGAACCACCGGCTGGAGCGCAGCTTCCGGCACCAGAACGGCAGTCAATGCTCCGGTGCAAGAAGGGGCGTCCGCGCTGAAGGCCGAGGGGTACAAACAGCGGTATCATCTTGCATCGCAGAGCGTAAAGAATGCATTGGCAGCCCAAGGTCCGGGTGAATACCGGATGTCCGGCTGGGCGCAGCTTGGGGCAGGGCAGACTTTCGCCGCAGACGACAATTTCTCGATGACACTGGAAGTGTTGGCGGACCATTCGCCGAGCGGGGATAATATCAGAGAGTACTATCTGACCAGTTGGATGCGTGATTGGGCTTATCCGGACGAGGATGCGCGAACCGCCGCACAGCAACGAGCAAGCCTGAACGATACAGCCTACAGTCAGGCTTCCAATCGCATGCTGATCTTATGGGAAGGCGCAATCGCCGCTGCGGACTTCGGCTTCGTCACGGCCAATGATGCGGGTTTTCCAACGACGATGTATATGGATCACGCCGAGCTTGTGCCGTTGAACGTTACGTTGCCCGGACAAGATATGGTCAGCTTCAGCAAGGTGTCGCTGCCTCCCGTATTCGTCGGAACAACATTCAGCGAGCTGGGACTGCCCGCAACGGTGAACGCAACGCTGGAGGACGGTTCTACCCGTGCTGTTCCTGTCGTCTGGGACGACAGCTCCTATTTGGGCGATCAGGAGGCCGGTAATTACACGATTACAGGCCTGTTCGACCTGACGGATACCTCGATCACCAATAATAACAACCTCAAAATCAATGTTTCAATCAATGTAAGAGAGCTTGATGCGGAACTGGGCGCCACCTATTATTTTGCAAGCGCCGGGGACGACTTGAATGACGGATTGACGCCGGAAACCGCCAAGCGATCCATTGACAATGATAAAATCAGAAGCTTGATGACGCCGGGCACGACGCTTCTGCTGAACCGCGGAGACGAATGGTATGTACCCGGTCTCGCGTGGAACTTCAGCGGGATCAAGGGAACGGAGTCGCTGCCAATCGTCATTGGCGCCTATGGAAGCGGAGCCGCGCCGGTCGTAGCGGGCATGTACGAACTGTCGACTTCCGACTGGGAAGAAACGTCGGCCGGAAGCGGAGTCTGGAGCGCCGATTTTGCTGATAGCGTGAAGCGGTTGTATGTGGATGAACAGATATGGTCACCTGCTGATTCCGCGAACGCACTTGCTGATAACGAGTACGTGCGAGCCGATTCGAAGGTTTACATCAAATCCGTTTCCGCGCCTGATAAGGTGGAAATTATCCCGAACAACGGAATAAACCTGATTACGTACTCCGACAGCGAATTTATAACGATCAAAGATATTACGTTGAAAGGCGGAGGCAATTGGGTTGCCGTGTATGGAACAGCCCCGACGCGAAGCCTCGTGTTCGACAGCATTACGCTGAAGCAAATTTCGAAGTATGGGATCGTGATGGAGAACGGAACGGCAGTTGACGCTGTGCATAAAGATTTGCTGATCACCGATTCGCATCTTGATCGTGTGTGGAGCGCCGCCATGTATGATGCAATGCATTCGGAGCTGACTTCGGATGGCATCACGTTGAGGAATGCCATTGACGGCGCGATTATCAGAAGGAACACGCTTGCTAATTTCGGGCATACCGGCATTAACGGAGAAGCATCGAATTCCGCATACCCCGGCGTCAATAACATGATTTACGAAGACAACACGATTACGAAAGGCGCGTCCAATTATTTGCGGGCATGGGAAGTGACAGGTTTAGCGGGCAAAGCCCAACACAATATCGTTCGTAGGAACGTAGGCTACGACCTGACAGGCTCCTCTCACTTCCTGGGGGAATATAATTTGGCCTACAGCAATATTTTTTATCTCATTACCCCGACAACCGCGGCTACCTCAACGGTCCAACCCTACGCGATCGATTTAATGCCATGGGCCAATGACAGCGGTCAATTTGTTTCGGATCATAATATCGTCGCGAATAATACGATTTATAATACGAAAAACGGGATTCGCGTGAATGGTGCAGGCGTTGGCGTGAATACGATCGTAAACAATTTGTTTGTCGACTGGAAAGACGGAGAGCAAGGACTCTTGCTCGAATCGATCGCGCAGCCGCAAATCGTGAAAAACAACGGATTTTGGAATTTGTCGGAAACGGAGGCCGTAATACGGCAGGGAACGCAGTCCTACACGGTCCAGGAGGCAAACGCTTTGGCGAATTTCTCCGGCAATATTCAGGCGGATCCGGCATTCAAGGATGCGGCCAATCACGATTTTTCACTGACGGAGGAATCGCCGTACAAGGATACCGGGTTGCCCATTGCATCCTTGATGGATGCAGGATTCACCGACTTCTACGGAAATCCATTCGATGCGTATGCGCCAAGCATCGGTGCGATCCAGTACCGGCGGCCTGTCGACAATTTGATTGCGAATCCCGGGTATGAGGCCAGTTCGGACAGTTGGAGTCCATGGGTTACGGATAACAGCAGCGAAAATGTAAGCCTTGTGACCGGAGAAGCCGCATTCAAGGGAAATTCGTTATTCGTTACCCATCGATCGAAAAATTATCAAGGGTCGAAGCAAAATGTATTATCGACGCTGAATGCAGCGGGACCCGGAGATTATTATTTGCAAGTGTGGGCCAAACTCGGGGAAGGCGCTTCTCCGATTATGGCGAACGCAGCTTTGGAATTGAAGGAGGAGGGAGCCGGCTCCAGCAAGTATATCAACACCTACGCGTATCCTGGCGGATGGCCCGAGGGCTATGCAGGAAATACGGCCATCCTCAACGACAGCGCCTATACGAAAATATCGAATACGATTCCCTTGCATTGGGACGGCAGCTTGACAATCGCTCTATTGTATTTTCAGACGGATACCGGTGCTTTGGTTCCGGATATCTATCTGGATGAATGGATGCTGGTGAAAATACTGCCTATCGAATCCTTGACTGGGTATCCGGGCAAGGTGGTGCTGAAAGGGACGGAAGTTGCTGATTTGAAGCTCCCGGTGACGGCAGAAGCGGAGCTGGAAGACGGCTCGCTCGTCAAGCTTCCCGTTGCATGGAACGTCGATGATTACGATGCGAATGAGCTTGGAGCCCAGACGATATCGGGCAGCTTGATTCTGCCGACAGACCTATCCAATCCGGAACAGCTCGGCGTATCCATTCAGGTCGTTGTCAAAGAAGCGCTGGACATCATGGATATCGTTGCCGTTCAAGATCAATCTGTAGATTATGGAAAGACATTCGCCGAAGTGGCATCGCGATTGCCGACCAGTGTTGACGCGGTGCTTGAGGATGGTTCGCACGTCGCTCTCGATGTCACCTGGCAGGAAGGAAATTATGACGGCGAGATAGCCGGTGAATACGAGGTTGTCGGCGTACTTGATTTGCCAACGAACCTGTCGAACAGCCGCAATATTACGCCTCAAGTGACGGTTACCGTAATGCCGCGCATCAATAAAGGAGAGGAGTTGCTGGTCAATCCCGACTTCGAGGACGGGGTTGAAGGATGGTCGAGTCCGTGGGGAGGAACCATCGAACCCTTGACGTACAACACGTCAGGCAACGCGCTTTTGAGCGTGCGAGGCGAGGCCTCGAACACGGCCGTTCAAGATGTGACGGATGCCGTGATCGCGAACGGGCAAGGACCTTATTACTTGCAAGCCTGGTTGAAAGCCACAGAGGGCACGTTGCAGGACGCGCGCACGTTTATACGGATTGAGGATGACAATGGTCAGCGCTCGCTATACGTTCCTGGGCAAACGATTGATGCTGATCAGTTTACCAAAGTATCAGGGGTTGTCAATCTTACCTGGTCCGGCACGCTGAAGGAAGTATTGTTCGCCGTTGTGGAGACTGCGTCAGGCAGCACGGGCGATGCAGTCATTGCCAATGCCAGCTTCAAGAGCCTGGAGCTGTTGAAAAATGCCGGATTCGAGGATGGCATCTTGCACTGGGACGAGGCGACATGGGGCGGCAAGCTGGAATCGGTCGACACGCCGATCCACAGCGGCGACGGATCGAGTGCATATGCGGGTTCGAAAGCGTTGGCCAGCGTGAATCGCGACGTGGCATGGCGGGGACCGATACAGGACATTACGGGCATATTGAAGCGATTCGGTCCCGGAACCTATCACCTGTCCGCCTATGCGAGATTGGCTGAAGGCAGCAATAAGGTGAAGATGGGCATCAGATATATTCTTAACGACAATGGTGTTGAAAATTTGTATTACTCGGACATTTTTGATGTGAACGCAGCCGAATATACGCATTTGGAAGCAGCGATTGATGTTGCGCCGTGGGAAGGCACGTTGACTTCCGCGCAATTTATTATCTCGACAACGGTAAATCCGGCTCCGTCAACCGCATACTATGACGATTTCAGCTTGACCGGCGATCATGTGCTGCAGATGGGACCAGAACCGCTGCCTTGGACAGATCCGACGGGCCCGACAGACCCAACAGACCCAACAGACCCAACGGACCCAACGGACCCAACGGATCCGACAGATCCGACCGACCCGGGAACGGACCCGACAACGGATCCGACGCCAGCGGGAACGATTCATGTGCCTGCCGTTATGGATAACGATGGCGTGGCCCATTCAGAAGTGTCGGCAAAGGATCTTGAAACGTTGTTGTCAAACAACGCGGATAACCCGGTCATTACGATCAAAGTCCAGGTCGATGAAGCGGCGACCGGAGTGAATGTAACGCTTCCGGAGAATATGCTGGCCGATGCTGCCGGCAAAAATATTGTGATCGATGCCGGATTGGCTGTCATTCAGCTTGCGCCGGACAAATTGGCGGAAATGACCGGGCCATCCGGAAAACTCAAGCTGTCCGTTCAATTGGCGGATCAGGCAGCGTTATCCGATGAAGCGCGTGCGAGGATCGGAGACAATCCGGTGTACGATTTCAACCTGAGCGTGGACGACCGCACGATTGCCAGCTTTGCCAATCAAGCGGTAAAGGTGCAACTGAATTACACCTTGAAGCCCAATGAAAATCCGAATAAAGTCGTCATTTACTACATCGACGGGAATGGCAAGCTTGAAGTCGTGAAGAATGCACGGTACAACGCCGCGACAGGCGCCGTTGAATTTTACGCGGCACACTTCAGCCTGTATGCGATCGGCTACAACAATGCGAGCTTTCTTGACCTGGCTGCCGTCTCGTGGGCGAAAGACGCGATTGAAGCGCTGGCCTCTAGAGAAATTGTGCACGGCGTCGATGGCGTCAATTTCCAACCGGATGAGCCCGTAACAAGGGAAGATTTCCTCGTGATGCTGATGAGTGCGCTCGAAATGGTCGAAAAGCAAGCGGGCGGTTCCTTCAGCGACGTGGAAGCGGGCAAATGGTATTACGATGCCGTTGTAAGCGCACAGAAATTCGGGATTGCGCATGGCCGACCGGACGGAACTTTCGGCTTGAACGGTTCCATCTCAAGACAAGATATGGCTGTATTCCTGTATCGAGCGGCTCAAGCGGCGCAACTGGAACTTGACAGGAAGACGGATGCGGACCCGTTCCGGGATCAGGATGCCGTAGCCGATTATGCGATGGAAGCCGTGCGGCTGCTTCATGCCAACGGATGGATCGAAGGCATGGGACAACAAATATTTGCGCCAAACGGTCAAGTTACAAGAGCGCAAGCTGCAGTCGTCATTTGGAAGCTGCTCCAGTCAAGAAATTAACAGGAGAACAGATTGCAGTGTACGGAAGAAGTACACTGCAATCTCCCTTCGTCGCGAAGGATACAACAGAGGGGAGTCGATATTTCTGGTATATACCTTATCTGAATTGAACCAAACGGGGCTGCCTCACTTGATAAGCGATTCTGATAACGCGGATCGTTGGTCCATCAAACGCAATCGTATTCGGAAGGAATGGCTGGCCTATATCGGCGGAATTCCGGAGCGTGTTCCGGCGCAGGTTCAAATTTTATCGGAGACGGCGCTTCACGATCATACGCGGGTCCATCTCGCATACAATACTGTTTTTCAAGACAAGGTTACCGCGTATTTGTTGATCCCCGACAGGCGGTCTTATCCGTCCGATCATAAATTTCCGGCGGTTATCGCTTTGCATTCCACACATGCACTCGGGAAAGACGGCATCGCTCTGAAGGAGAAGGCGCTAGCCAATCGCCAGTATGCATTGGAGCTCGTGGCAAGAGGTTATGTCGTGCTGGCTCCCGACGCCCTTACGGCCGGCGAGCGAATCATGGACAGCGGCCCGGCATTTGACAGTCACCGTTTTTACGAGCAGCATCCCGAATGGTCGACGGTCGCCAAGAACATCTGCGATCACAGGCAGGGCGTCGATGTGCTGTGCAGCTTGCCCTGTGTGGATGCGGAGGCGATTGGTGCAATCGGGCATTCCTTCGGGGCGTACAATGCCTATTTCCTCGCAGGCATGGACGAGCGCGTCAAGGCCATCGTTGCGAGCTGCGGCATCAGCACCTTTACAGGGGATCCGCATCCGGAGCATTGGGGCGCCCGCAGCTTTCCATATACGCATCTGCCCAAGTTTACAGCCGATCTGCAGCAAGACCGCGTGCCGTTCGAGTTTAACGAGATTATGGCGTTGTGCGCGCCGACGCCTTTCTTCGTCTATGCCGGCCAGCAGGACACGATATTTCCGCACTGGAAAGAGATCGGAGATGCGGTGCTGGATTTGGCAAGGTTCTACCAATGGTTGGGTTACGAAGGGCGATTCGCAGGCTTGATCGGCTCCGACGGGCATGATTTTCCTCCTCGCATTCGCAGCCTGGCCTATCAATTTCTGGATGAGTGGCTAAAAGGAGCGGACAGCAGGAATCAGGGAGGTGATGCCGGTCTCTGAAGAAGTTGTGCCGTCTTACGGTCAGCATCGACAATTTCAAATGAAAGGGTGATGTTGTTCATGACACACAGCAACCGCAGACGCTCATTCGGCAAAATATTCGGGGTATTGCTGCTCAGCGCCTTCGTAATCGGTATTTTTCCGGGATATCCGCAGCCGCAAGTCGCTCATGCGAGCGGTACGATTTATTACTTCTCCCGGTCCGGCGACGATATTCTCAACGATGGATTAAGTCCAGGCTCGCCCAAGAAAAATATCGGGGTTGCGCTCGGCTTGTTGCAAGCCGGCAACACCGTGCTGTTCAAGCGGGGGGATGCCTGGTACGACGCCTACCTGAATCTGACGAGCATGTCGGGCACCGCCGCGACTCCGATCGAGATCGGCGCTTACGGAACCGGACCGGCTCCCGTCATCGCAGGGATGGGTATTCTGGATAACGCAGGATGGGTTGCGGATGGAACGAACCGTTGGAAACATGCGGTCAGCGGGTACTCCGATGCCTATCGAATATTCGTGAACGGCGTGCCGAAAGCCAAAGTCGGGTCGCGCAACGACGTGGACCAGGTCTACGAATGGGCAATCGGAGGCGGGTATGTGTACGCCTATACAGGCTCTTCCACGGTAAAGCCTGTGAATGTCGAAGTCATTCGAGCGATGGGTCCGTCGTCGGAGCATCCGACAGTGGAAATGAGAGATTCCCATTATATCACCATCACCGGTCTTGACATCAGAGGGAGCTCCAAATATGAGTCTGTCCTGATCGAGTCTCCGAGCTCGCATATAACGTTGGATAGCAATACCGTTCAGCGGGTGAACGGAGCGGGCATTCACGTCCGGAATAACGGCAACGGCGATCTGTCGACCTACGTGTCTGATATTGCGGTGAAGAATAACGTTGTCGACAAAGTATGGTCCCAAGAGGAGAACGATGCTTATAACAGCGCGTCGCCGCCTCAGCATTTATCGGGAGACGGGGTGTTTTTTGAGCATGCGGCAGACGGCGGACTCATCCAGGGAAACGAGATTCGCAATTTCGGGCATTCCGGCATTTCGTTAACGGCTCACGATACGAACATGCATGGCGTTCATAACATCATCGTGGAAGATAATGACGTGTCCGCAGACCAATCCGGCTACATGCATGCGATCGATATGAACGGTTATGAAGGGAAGACGACGAACAATACGATCAGGCGCAATTTTTTCCACGATTATACTTCGACGGGCCATCTGTTGGGCAGCTTCAACAAAGTGTACAGCAATATTTTTGCGGGCGTAAGAAGGACGCCGGTGACGGCGCATACGAAACAACCTTTTGGCGCGGATTTGTGGCCCTGGGATAGCTCAGGCACATGGATGGTCGCTCACGATAACTGGATCGTGAACAACACGTTTGCGGACATTGACGCATCGGCGATCCAGATCGGGATTAACCAGTATGGCGACGGCAGCAAAGTCGACGAGAACGTGATTGCCAATAATATTTTCTATCAATATTCCGCTGACTCGACCGATCCGACAGGATTAACCGTCGATGCTTCGGCAACCGGCGACATCTACGTGCGCAATAACAACTTTTGGGATGCGAAGACAGGGGCGTCGACCAACAAGGTCGCGGTCTACAAGCATTCCGGAGCGCTGACGGCTTCCCAATTGAACAGCTATTGCCCGAGTCATTGCACGAATAACACGCAGTCGAATCCGATGTTCAACGACGCAGCCGGATATGATTTCACGCTTACCGCGAGCTCGCCTGCATCCGTCATAAGCGGGGGCGTCAACTATATCTCGCTGATGGGCAGCGGATTTACGGATTTCAACGGCAATGCCTGGGACCCGAACGGGATCAGCATGGGGGCCTTTCAGTATTCCCCGTGAAGCGCGGGACAAGGTCATGAATAAAGAGAGATCATCTTATCAAGATCACTTCTATATCGAACTCGGTTTGTTTCCATATTCGATCTGCGGTCAGGACGGGAAGACCTAGATGTTTTCCCAATGCCATGCATGCGAGATCGGCCAGGGACAGACCGAGTTTTTTGGCTGCCGGCTTCATCAGGGCGATGAGATAGGCCTGATCTGCCGTCAATTCGAATGTTTCAGTGTCCATAAGGGCGATAAAGGACTGCAACTGTTCTTGTCCGAGCCCGATAGTCGATAACTTGTAGGCGACTTCGACCAGATTGACGGTGGACAGCGCGCTCCCCGCAGCCAAATGACGGGAAACGACCTGATGCCCGGGCTCGCGGTGCAGGAATGCCAAGACGGCTGAAGCGTCAAGAACGATTGAACTACTCGTCATCGGATTGTTCCCTTCGCTCCGCGATTAATTCTTCGGACAGATTGCGTTCTTTCACGAGGTAGGGAGCCATTTGCTCTTGAACATATTCGATCGCTTGCAGACGTGTCATCAGGATCAGTTTGCCTTTCTCCATATGAAGAAGCAATTCGTCACCGACTTCGATGCCGAGCGCTTTCCGATAATCGGAAGGAATGACGATCCGCCCGCCCTCGCCAAGTTTGACTGGCGTTTGTTCCATTGTCATAACAGCCCCTTAATGACAAATTGTTTCTCGTATGACACATTTATTATTTCATGGTTTGGGTTTGATTGCAATGTCCTTCGCTCCTCTGTTTGACTTTCCCTGTTTGTGACGGCGCTCACATTCGAAAAGCCTTCTGAACGGTAAGCTATGAGAGGGATTGAAGCGAACAGTAGAAGGAGGCAATCTGAAATGAAACCATTCGACGGCACCGAGCGTTTGGGCGAGATCGTGGCGGCGTTTCCGGGGGCGAGCAACTTGTTCAAGGCCAGTCGCATTGATTTCTGCTGCTGCGGCGACCGGCAATTAATCGATGTGCTGGACGAGAAGGGGACGGACAAGGCAGCATTTGTGGAGGAATTGAACGCACTGGCCAAACAGGCCGCAGAGCGGTCGGCAGCAGATACCGACTGGCGCGAAGCGCCGCTCGGGGAATTGGTCGATCATATCGTCCAGAAGCACCACGCTTACCTGGAACAGGAATTGCCGGTGCTCAGCGGATTCGTCACGAAGATCCTGCGCGTGCACGGTTTCTCCCATCCGGAGCTGGTGGAATTGCACAAGCTGTTCCATCAGGCGAAGGTAGAGCTGGAGCAGCATATGATCGACGAGGAGACGAACGTGTTTCCGTTAATCAAACAAGCCGAGCAAGAGAGCGATGCCGCTGCGCGCAAGCAAGCGCTCGATCGGATCGGCGAACTGGAGCACGAGCACGAGACGGTCGGCGCCCTCTTGAAGCAGATGCGGGAAATCACGAGCGAGTACACGCTTCCGGAAGGCGCCTGCACGACCTACGGGCTCACGTTCCGCAAGCTCGAGGAGCTCGAGTCCGACACATTCGAGCATGTGCATCTTGAGAACAATATTTTGTTTACGCGTCTTGGCGCATAATACGAGGAGGAGGAGCGCATGCAGAAACCCGAACATTGCGGCAGCATGATGGCGGCCGGTATGGCCGGCGCCGTTCAAGCGCAAGCGATTCTCACGGACCACTTCTTCTAAGGAAGAAAATGTGCTGTTTCCAATGGCGGAGCGGATGCTGAGCGGGCAAGAGAAGGAGACGCTGTCAAGCGCATTGGGAGTCGGTTGACGGCCTTTACGCTTGCAGCTTGCGGTACCGCGTCGGGTTCATGCCGGTTATTTTACGGAAGGTGCGGTTGAAATGGGCGAACTGCTCGAAGCCGACCTGCTCGGAAATATCCGTCACCCGGGCGTCCGTCTGCGACAGCAAGCGCTGGGCTTCTCTGATGCGCGTCAGATTGTGGAAGCCGACCACGGTGAACCCGGTCACCTTCTTGAACGTACGGCTCAAGTAGGAAGGACTCATTTCAAAACGTGCGGACAGCGCGGGAAGCGTCAACGGGTCCCGGTAGCGGGCGCGAATGAACTTGACGACTTCGGCGATCCGGCGGTGCGTCGGGCTGAGCGGGTCGTCGGTAACCGCGACATCGGCATCTTTCATGCGCGCGGTAAATAGCAGCAATTGTGTCAAAAGAAGGCGGATCGATATTTCGAATCCGTCTTCTTGCCGTTTCAGTTCGCCCGTCATCTGACGGAACAGGCCTTCCACGAACCACTGCGCCTGCGGCTTCAGTCGGTACAAGTGGTTCTCCCGCCCGAAGACGTGGAGCAGGTCGGGCCGAAACAGCGGATGGTCGCTGCCAAGGAAGGCGTCGCTGAAATTGATCACGATTCGCTCATGCTGCGGCGGACCGAGCACGGACGTTTTGTGGACGTCGTACTTATTGATGAATACAAGATCGCCTGGCGCGATGGCGTAAGTCCGGTCTTTGATGAAATAGTGCCGCCGGCCCGACAACTGGTAATAAATCTCATAGGTACTGTGATAATGGTTGTTGCGTTCGAACGGCGTCGTGCGCGCGACATGGTGCAAATAGAAGTCCGATTCCTCATGGCCGTAATCGATCGTGACGGCTTCTTTCGTCTGCATATAGACACCTCAGAGCAAAAAAGATCATATGTACCACCATTATAGCAAAATAGGCCAATACAAAAAACTTTTATTGTCCTAAGATAAAATCAAATGAATCTTAAGGAGGATGTCTTTCGCCTATGAAGCCGTTTCTGGATGACAACTTCTTGCTCGGGAACGACACGGCGGTTCGGCTGTATCATGACTATGCCGAGGCCATGCCGATTATCGACTACCATTGTCACCTTGATCCGAAGGAAATTGCGGAGAACAAGCGATTCGCGAACTTGACCGAAGCCTGGCTCTACGGAGATCACTACAAGTGGCGGGCGATGCGGGCGAACGGTATCGAAGAGAAGTATGTGACGGGAGGAGCGGGCGTCGGCGATTACGACCGGTTCCTGGCGTGGGCGCGCACGGTGCCCGCCACGATCGGCAATCCGCTCTATCATTGGTCCCATCTGGAGCTGCGGCGGTTGTTCGGCGTGGACGAAATTATTAACGAGGTCAATGCGAAGGCGATCTGGGACAAGACGCAATCCCGCTTCGACGGCGAAGGCTATGCGGTGCGCGATCTGATCCGCAAGAGCGATGTCAGGGTGATCTGCACGACGGACGACCCGGCGGATTCGCTGGATTACCATGCGGCGATCGCGGCCGATGACGGGATCGACACGCAGGTGCTGCCGTCGTATCGGCCCGATAAGGCGCTGAACATCCGCGCGGCGACTTTTCTGCCGTGGCTGAAGCGGTTGGAAGAAGCTGCGGGCGGCGAACGAATCTCCGATTACGATGCGCTGCTTGCGGCTTTGGAGGCACGGGTCGCCTACTTCCATGAGCGCAGCTGCCGGGTATCCGATCATGCGCTGGACGATGTGCCTTTCGATGTGGAAGCTGCGCAGGCGGATGCAGCCGCCGTATTCGCCAAGGCGCTGCAGGGGCAGCCGATCAGCCGGGAAGAAGAAGTAAAGTATAAGACGTACACCTTGCTGCAGTTGGGCAGATGGTACCACAAGCATGACTGGGCGATGCAGTTGCACATTCATGCGCATCGGAACAACAACAGCCGCATGTTCCGCACGCTGGGGCCGGATACCGGCTACGACTCGATCGGCGACGGACGGCTCGCGAATGCGCTCGTCGGGCTGCTCGACGCATGGGACCGGGACGGCAGGCTGCCGCGCACGATCGTCTATTCGCTGAACGCCAAGGACAACGAGGTGCTCGCTTCAATCATCGGTTCGTTCCAGGGCGACGGCATCCCCGGCAAAATTCAGCTCGGCTCCGCCTGGTGGTTCAACGACACGAAGGACGGCATGGTCGCCCAGATGTCGCAGCTCGCGAATTTCGGCCTGCTCAGCCGGTTCGTCGGCATGCTGACCGACTCGCGCAGCTTCTTGTCTTACACGAGACACGAGTATTTCCGCCGCATTCTGTGCAATCTGCTGGGCGGCTGGGCCGAGCGCGGCGAGGCGCCGCACGACATGGCCTGGCTGGGCGGTATCGTGCAAGATATTTGCTACCGCAACGCGGAGCGATATTTCGGCTTCGGAGCGAAAGCTTGAACGGGGCGATAGCGGACGAAACTCATCAGGGGAAGAAGGAGGAGAGCGGGAATGGCGTCGGATAAAGAAGCGGCGGCTTCATCGGCATGGCCGGCGATCCGGGCGGATCGATTGTCGCCGGAAGATGCGGCATCGCATCGATATACGCAGGCGCTGCCGGTCAAGGCGCTGCAGATCGGGGAAGGCAACTTCCTGCGCGGCTTCGCGGACTGGATGCTGCACGCGTGCAATCGGCAGGGCTTGTGGAACGGCAGCGTCGCGGTGACGCAGCCCCGGCCTTCGGGCAAGCCGCATCTGGATCGATTGAAAGCTCAGGAAGGATTGTATACGCTGCTCGTCCGCGGGCTCCGCGACGGTCAGCGGGTGGAGGAGCGGGAGACGATCCCCGTCTTCTCCCGGATGATCGATCCTTACGAACAATGGGAGTCGTTCCTGCAGCTTGCGGAAAGCCCCGATCTGGAAATCGTCATCTCGAATACGACCGAAGCGGGACTGGCCTATCAGCCGGGCGAATGGCAGCAGGACAAGCCGATCTTGTCGTACCCGGGCAAGCTGACGGCATTCCTGTACCGGCGATACACGGCATTCCACGGCGATCCCGCTCGCGGGCTGATCCATCTGCCGTGCGAATTGCTGGACCGCAACGGCGAGCGGCTGCTTGAAATTGTGCTGCGGCATGCGGACGATTGGGGCTTGCCCGAAGCGTTCCGGGATTGGGTGCGCAGCGCCAACCGGTTCCTGAACACGCTCGTGGACCGGATCGTGACCGGCTATCCCGGCGATGAGGCGGAAGGCTTGTTCGCCAAGTGGGGCTACGCCGACCCGATGCTCACGACGGCGGAGCCGTATTATTTCTGGGCGATCCAGGGCGAGCGCGAGTTGGAAGCGAAGCTGCCGCTGGCGGCGGCAGGGCTGAACGTGCAATGGGTCGACGACCTGGCGCCCTTCCAGCTGCGCAAAGTTCGCATTCTGAACGGAACGCACACGATGATGGCGACGATCGGGCCGGTGAACGGACTCGCGGAAGTGCGTGAAGCGCTGGAGCATCCGGCGTGGGGACCGAAGTTCATCCAGGGCTTGTTCGAGGAAATCGTGCCCGGCTTGCAGATAGACAGGCAGGAGATGACCGAGTTCGCGAACCGGACGCTGGAACGGTTCCGCAATCCGTTCATTAAGCACAAGTTGGCCGACATTGCGATGAACAGCCTGTCCAAGTGGAAGGTTCGATTGCTGCCATCCTTGAAAGCTTACCTTGAGCGGACGGGGAAAGTACCGCCCGTACTGACTTTATCGCTTGCTTCGCTGCTCCGGTTGTACCGGCCGGCGGCCGGCGCGGATGAAGCGCAGCCGCCGCAATCGCTGCTGCCGGACGGCACGCGCTTCACGCTGCGCGACGATCCGGCGCATCTGGCTGCGATCCGCGGGATCTGGGCGTCGGCGCCGAATGCGGAAGCTGCCGTGCGGCAATTGCTGGCACAGGAAGCGATCTGGGGAGAAGATTTGACGCAATTGCCGGGTCTGGCGGATGAAGTTGCCGGGCAGATGGCACAATGGGAGGAGGTTAACCGATGAGCGACACAGTCATCTTGCATCCGCACGACGATGTCGCGATTGCGCTGCGCGATCTGACCGAAGGGGAAGCGGTTCGGCTGCCGACCGCTTCGGGTGAGACGGTGCTGCAGGCGGCTGCAGACATCCCGAGGGGGCACAAGCTGGCGCTGCGCCCGGTTCCGCAAGGTCAGCACGTGCACAAATTCGGCTATTCCATCGGGGTGGCGCAGGCGGACATTCCGGCAGGCGGCTGGGTGCATACGCATAATGTGAAATCGGGTCTTGCGGGGCTGCTGGAGTACCGTTATGAGCCGACGGAGACAGCTTCCGCACCGCCGCGGGGACTTACCTTCCAAGGATATGAACGCGACAACGGCGATGTCGGCATCCGCAACGAGATCTGGATTCTGAACACGGTCGGCTGCATCAACAAGACGTGCGAGCTGCTCGCCAAGATGGCTACGAATCGTTACGGCAAACGCGGCATCGACGGCGTGTACCATTTTGCCCATCCGTTCGGCTGCTCGCAGCTCGGCGACGATCTGGGCTATACGCGCCAATTGCTGGCTTCCCTTGCACTGCATGGCAATGCTGCAGGCGTGCTGATCGTAGGCCTGGGCTGCGAGAACAATCAGATCGACGGCATGAAGGAGTTGCTCGGCGACGGCGGCGGCCGCATCCGTTACCTGAGGTCGCAGGACGAAGAAGACGAGATCGAAGCGGGCATGGTGCTGATCGAAGAGTTGGTGACGTATGCCGAGCGGTTCCAGCGCAAGCCGATTCCGTTGTCCAAGCTGAAGCTGGGCCTCAAGTGCGGCGGCTCGGACGGCTTCTCCGGCATTACCGCCAATCCGCTCGTCGGCCGCATGGCGGACGCGGTCACGGCCGAAGGCGGCACCGCGCTCTTGACCGAGGTGCCGGAGATGTTCGGCGCCGAGACAATTTTGATGAACCGGGCGGAAAACGAGGAAGTGTTCGGCAAGGTCGTGCATCTGATTAACGATTTCAAGAACTACTTCATCCGTCACGATCAGGAAGTTTACGAGAATCCGTCACCCGGCAACAAGGCAGGCGGCATCTCGACCCTGGAGGAGAAGTCGCTCGGCTGCACGCAGAAGGGCGGACATGCCCGCGTGACGGATGTGCTGCCATACGCCATCCGGGCGACAAAGCCCGGGTTGAACCTGATTCAGGCGCCCGGCAACGATCTCGTGTCCGTCACCGCGCTATCGGCAGCGGGCGCGCACATCGTGTTGTTCACGACCGGACGCGGCACGCCGTTCGGCGGCCCGGTGCCGACGGTCAAGCTGTCGACCAACAGCGAGCTGGCGCAGAAGAAGAAGCATTGGATCGACTTCGATGCCGGCCGGCTGCTCAGCGGGACGGGCATGGACGCTCTGGCGGAAGATTTGTTGCAATACATCATCGAACTGGCATCGGGCGAGCGGCAGACGAACGGCGAGCTGAACGGCTTCCGCGAGATCGCCATTTTCAAAGACGGCGTCATTTTATAATTTGGAGGGAAACATCGACATGGCTAAGAAAAAATATGTACTTGTAGGCAGCGGCGGCAGAGCGGAATTTTTCTATGGCGCAATCGCGTCCACGTATCGGGAAACGAGCGAACTGACCGCATTCTGCGACACGAACCAGACGCGGATGGATTATGCGAACAAGCTGTTGGAGGAGACATACAAGTATAACCGCGTGAACACGTATAAGGCGCACGAATTCGACGAGATGATCGCGGCGGAGAAGCCGGATTCGGTTATCGTGACGAGCATGGACCGGACGCATCACCGCTACATTATCCGGGCGATGGAGCTCGGCTGCGATGTCATTACCGAGAAGCCGATGACGGTGGATGAAGTCAAGTGCCAGGAAATTCTCGACGCCGTCGAACGCACCGGCCGCGATGTCCGGGTGACGTTCAACTACCGCTATGCGCCGCACCATACGAAAGCCCGCGAACTGATTGCCCAAGGGGCGATCGGCCAAGTGACTTCGGTCCATTTCGAATGGCTGCTCAACACGATGCACGGCGCCGACTACTTCCGCAGATGGCACCGCGACAAGCGCAACGGCGGCGGCCTGCTCGTGCACAAGTCGACGCACCACTTCGACCTCGTCAACTTCTGGATCGGCTCGCAGCCGGAAGAAGTGTTCGCTTACGGAGATCTGCTGTTCTACGGCAAGGAAAATGCGGAACAGCGCGGCGTGACAAAGTTCTACGAACGGGCGACGGGCCATCCGAATGCGAAGGACGATCCGTTCGCGCTGCATCTGGACAAGAATGAGCATCTGAAGGCGATGTACCTGGACGCCGAAGTCGAAGATGGCTACCGCCGCGACCAGAGCGTGTTCGGCGACGGCATCAGCATCGAGGACACAATGGGCGTCATCGTCCGCTACAAGAACCGCGCGATTTTGACGTATTCGCTTAACGCCTACATGCCGTGGGAAGGGTACCGCATCGCTTTCAATGGCACGAAGGGCCGCATCGAGATGACGATCGTCGAGCAATCGTACGTGAATTCCGGCGGCGACAAGGCGCTGGAGGGGGCCGTGAAGCATAAGAGCATCCTGCTCTTCCCGCAATGGGAGCCGGCCGTGAGCATCGAAGTGGAGGAAGGCGAAGGCGGTCATGGCGGCGGCGATCCGGTGCTGCTGAACGACATCTTCGGCTCGCCGATGGAAGATCCGTTCCATCGCGCGGCCAATCACATCGACGGTGCCCGCTCGATCCTGACCGGCATCGCCGCCAATCGCTCAATCCGCACCGGCCAGCCGGTGAAAGTCGCGGACTTGGTGAAGTTTCACGGGTAAATTGGTTTTGGTTGATGTGTTATACTGTGCTCAGCAGTGAGAAAGAGCCGTGCGTGAACACGACTCTTTCTCGCAACAGACCGCTTTTGAGAGCGATTGGCTTCAAAAAGAGTACGCACGGAAATAGATCGCATACCTTTGGGGGGAGCGGTCTATTTCCGTTTATGGAACGACAGGAGACTGTCGATTAATGGTTAACAGCGTGCATTGCACACGAAGCATCGCTCTTTCGCCTAGCATAGCCATTCGTCGTAACGGAACACAGCGACCTTATCCGGTGAAGAGGGTTCCGCTCTGGAGTTTAACGGAACACAGCGCCGTTATTCCGCGGTTTTCCAGTGATTTTTGCAGCGTTTGTCGCTAATAAAGTTTCTCCGTTCCGTTAGCTTTTCCAAAACCCCCTTTATTGCCGATTAAGGCTTCTGGGTTCCGTTACGCTGCCGCCGCTGCTTGCACAGGTTGTTTTGCCCGATCCACAGTTAAACGACAGTCTCGACAGTACGACTGCAAGCAGCAAACCGAACGCAAGCATAATCATAAGAGAGGTGTGGCAGGTCTTATTCTGCTGCACCTCTCTTTGCGTATCTCATCCAAGCTTCGCCATTGTAAGCGGGCTGGAATAGTCGATTCGAGTTTACAATAAATTTACATACGATTAACATTCAGTTAACATTCAGCCCGTTTTAAGTTTCCTATCACATTTGCCGTGTACAGTGGTGGTTGCAGGCAGAAGGATACGGAAGCGAGGTGTATACGGAGCAATGAATCCACGATTACAGTACCGCCACGAATTAAAATATTATATGAATACTTATCAATATCAAGCCGTACGCGCGCGGTTGCGGCAACTGCTCGAGCGGGACAAGCATGCGGGACCTGCAGGCGAATATCATATCCGCAGCTTGTACTTCGACGATATCGACAACAAGGCGCTGCACGAGAAGCTTGGCGGCGTCAGAGACCGGGTGAAGTACCGGATTCGTATTTACAACCGTTCTGACCGCGTCATTCATCTGGAGAAGAAGATCAAGTTCAACGAATACGTTAGCAAAGTCAAGGAATCGTTGACCCGGGACATGTACGAAGCGATTGTCTCAGGCGATTGCGAAGCGCTGAACGTCCCCGGCAGACCGCTGTTGCACGAGCTGCGCCGCGAAATACAAACGAAGCTGCTGCGGCCCAAGGTGATCGTCGATTATGTCCGGGAAGCTTATACGGCTGTTACGGGAAACGTTCGGATTACGTTCGACAAGGAGCTCAGAACAGGGCTGAACGGGATCGATATTTTCGATCCGATCGCGCCGACCATTCCGGCGTTCGACGACAACCTGATCGTGTTCGAAGTGAAGTACGACGCCTATTTGCCGGAATATATCCGCGCCGCGGTGCAGAGCGAGGGGCTTGTCAGACAGTCCAACTCCAAATATGTCGTATGCCGCAAGCTGTTGAAATTCAATTCATGGGAGGATCAGTAAGATGGATACGAATACAATGTTCGCGGCTGCCGCGGCAGAAGGAACAACCAATTTTTCGGACATTATTAAAAAATCGGTGCTGAACAGCTTTTCATCGGATATCCAGGTGTCCGAAATTTTGGTTACGCTCGCGATTGCTTTTTTTGTCGGACTGTTTATTTACGTGCTGTACCGACGCATCTTCAGCGGCGTTCTGTATTCCAAGAGCTTTAACGTTTCCCTGATCGGTATGACACTGATCACCGCCATGGTCATCATCGCGATCAATTCGAATCTGGTGCTGTCCCTCGGGATGGTCGGCGCGCTCAGCATCGTGCGGTTTCGAACGCCGATCAAGGATCCGACCGATCTGATCTTTCTGTTCTGGGCGGCCGCGGCGGGCATCGTTACGGGAGCGGGATTCTATTCGCTGGCCGTGATCGGCTCCGTCATCGTCGGCCTGGTGCTGTTCGTCTTCGTGAAGAAAGCATCGTTCGAGACGCCGTACCTGCTTGTTGTCAATTGCGACGATGATGCAAGCGAGCAGGCGGTGACCAAGAAGCTGGGCGCTGTCGTGAAACGGTTTAACGTGAAGCAGAAAACGGTGACGGCGGACAATATCGAAATGACGGTAGAAGTGCGGATGAAAGAAGGCGAGCCGCGGTTTATCAACGAACTGATGACGCTTGGCGGCGTGAAGAATGCCGTGCTGATCAGCTACAGCGGCGATTATGTATCGCAGTGACGGGAGGCGGAAGCGATGAAGGTCAGACCCTCTCTGCCGCTGCTGGCCGCTTTGTTCGCGCTGTTGCTTGCGGCCGGGCTTGCGGGAAGCGCCGTCTCCGGCGATACGCAGAGCGTTGGGGCGATGACGGCGGGCGCCACTGCGGCGGACAGGCAGCAAGCGTTGGAGCAGCAGGTGTTTCCGCGGGATAAAGTCGTTGACGTGAAAATTACGATAGACGAAGACGAATTTCAGGACATGCTGGACAATGCCGCTGCCGAGGAAATGAAACCCGCCTCTGTCGAATATAACGGTATCAAGCTGGACAATATAGGCATTCGCACCAAGGGTAATCTTAGCTTGCGGAGCGTCGTCAGTTCGGATTCCGATCGCTACAGCTTCAAGCTGTCTTTTGACGAATATATATCCAGTCAGACGCTTATGGGCATCAGCAAAATCAACCTGAACAACAACTACAGCGATGCCACGTACATGCGGGAGTTTCTGACATACGAGCTGGCGGAGCAAATGGGGCTGCCTACGCCGGAATTCTCTTATGTGAACGTATACGTGAACGGCGAGCTGTGGGGCTTTTATTTGGCGATCGAGCAAATCGGCGATGCGTATCTGGAACGGCATTTCGGCAACGCCTACGGCGCTCTGTACAAGGCTGAGTTTGGTATGGGCGGCGGCGGTGGCGGCGGGTTTGGCGGATTCCCGGGCGGCGAATTGCCCGAAGGCTTCCCAGGCGGGTTTCCGGGAGGAGCGGAAGGCGCGCAATTTGGCGGCGGATTGCCTGGAAGAGGAGCCGACGGCGGATTTCCTGCCGGAGAAGACGGAGGCAATCAGGCTGGCGGAACGAGAGCCGCAGCAGACGGAGAACAAGGCGGTGGCGTTCCTGGCGGCAATAACGGCAGATTCCCGGGCGGCCAGGGCCAAGGCCAAGGCCAGAGTCAGGGCCAGGGCCAGGTTCAAGGTCAAGGTCAAGGTCAAGGTCAGAGCCAAGGTCAGGGACAAGATCAAAATCAGGTTCAGGGCGGAAATCGCGTTGGGGGGCAAGGCGGTAATCGGATAGGCGGCGGAGGCGGCAGCTCTGGCGGCGGGGATCTGGCTTGGAAAGACGACGATCTCGCCTCCTACCCGTCGCTCGTGCAGAAGTCCAAGTCGTCGAACGATAACATTCTGATCGATATGCTGGATGAGTTGAACAACGGCGGCGATTATGAGAGTGTGTTGAATGTGGGGGATGCGCTTCAATATATCGCGCTGAATGCCGTGACCGCGAATATGGACAGCTATCTCGGATCGAATCAGCAAAACTATTATTTGTACGAGGACGACGGGATATTCTCCGTTCTGCCATGGGATTACAATATGGCGTTTGGCGGGATGGGCGGCGGCGGTTCGAGTATTCTGATCGATGAGCCGACGCAGGGCGCCGTAGCGGACCGTCCGCTCGTTGCGAAGCTGTTGGCGGTAGACGAATACAAGGAGCAGTACCACCAGATCATTCGCGGGATGGTGGAAGGCTATCTTGCGAACGGGACGTTTACGGCGCGGGTGCAGGAGATCAAGGAAATGATCTCGCCCTATGTTCAAGCAGACCCGCGGCCCTTCTACACATACGAGCAGTACGAGAGTGCGATCCCGCAGTTGATTGCCTTCACGTCCGGCGTCGTGGATAATGTTACGGCTCAACTGGACGGCACAAGTCCGTCGTCCGGCGACGGCAGCGGCAGCGGCGGTGGATTTGGCGGGATGGGTGGAATGGGCAACTTCGGCGGATTCGGCGGAATGGGCGGTAGGGCTGGCGGTCAAGTCGGCCAGATGCCGAATGGTCAAGGCGGTCAAGTGCCAAACGGTCAAGGCGTCCAGGTGCCGAATGGCCAAGACAGCCAGATGCCGAACGGTCAAGGCGATCAGATGCCGAATGGCCCGGGAGGCGGATTTGGTGGTATGGGCGGTCCGGGCGGATTCGGCGGCGGAGATAACGCTTCTCAAGCCCCGAATCAAGAGGGGGCGTTCCTGACCACTATCGTCGCGATGGCGGCATTGGGCGCGGCAGGCAGCTTTGTCGTCTTCTATCGGAGAAAGCGTCTGTAGCGTCTATTTCATTGACCGCCCGGGGCAGCCCGGACGGTCTTTTCCGATTATTGCGGATTATCGCAGGATGGCTGCGTTCTTGTGCGTCATCTTCTCTGAACTCTCCTGCATCTAGAATTTTGACCGATTTATCGAATCTGTAATGATCATTTATGATTTAATAGAAATAAACATTCTATATAGTCGGTAATTAAGAAATCGTATGATTTGATGTAAAGCCGAGAAACTTCGCCTAATTCCGGGGCAGCGGCGCGTTTGCGAGGGAATTGGTCGATTATTTCATTTAATTCCGGGGCAGCGCCACGTTTGCGAGAGAATTAGTCGATTATTTCGTTTAATTCCGGGGCAGCGGCGCGTTTGCGAGGGAATTAGTCGATTATTTCGTTTAATTCCGGGGCAGCGGCACGTTTGTGAGGGAATTGGTCGATTATTTCGCCCAATTCCGGGGCAGCGGCGCGTTTGCGAGGGAATTAGTCGATTATTTCGTCCAATTCCGGGGCAGTGGCGCGTTTGCAAGAGAATTAGTCGATTATTTTGTCCAATTCCGGGCAGCGGCACGTTTACAATGTATTCTTCGATACCGTAGACGAGATATGTTCAGCCGTTCAAGGCTTTATCGAAGAAATCAGTAAGAATCCTATGAAAGTCATTGATCGTCTGTGCATGAAACGATAACGGCATCTTTAATACCGTCTATATAAATTGAGAGGAATGACCCCGTGAGAGTACATTTACCCAATTTGGTTGGGTAAATCGGCGCTTGGAGCGTGTGTGGGGAGCAATTACCCGGCCCTGTTGGGTAAAGCGGCGCTTGGTGCGATAGTCAAATAGATAAATTTGCGGCAGGAAGGACGGATGCCCCATGTTGACCAAAGATCAAATCCAGATGCGCGACCCGTTCGTGCTCAGACACGACGAGGAAGGCAACTACTATTTATACGGTACGACCGACCCGGATCCGTGGAAGGGCAAGGCGGTCGGGTTCGACGTGTACCGCAGCCGGGACCTGGAGAACTGGGAAGGCCCGTTCCCGGCATTTCGCCCCGATTCGGACTTCTGGTCCGACAAGAACTTCTGGGCGCCTGAGGTACATGCCTACAAGGATCGGTATTATCTGTTCGCAACGTTCATTGCGGAGGGCAAACGTCGGGGAACGCAAATTTTGCGCGCCGACCACCCGCTCGGCCCGTTCCGGCCGCACAGCGACGGACCGGTGACGCCCCGCGATTGGGAGTGCCTCGACGGCACGTTATGGGTGGATGCGGAAGGAGCGCCCTGGATGGTGTTCTGCCACGAATGGGTGCAAATCGACAACGGTACAGTGTGTGCGCTGCGGCTTTCTCCCGAGCTCGACAAGGCGATCGGCGAGCCGATCCAGCTATTCGCGGCGCGGGATGCCGGATGGGTCGACCCGGTGCGGAACGGGGCAGGCTACGTGACGGACGGGCCGTACGCGTACCGCTGCGCCAACGGAGAACTGCTGCCGCTCTGGTCGAGTTTCCGGCAAGGGCGGTATGCGCAGGCGATTGCGCGGTCCGCCTCGGGCAGCATCCTCGGTCCCTGGCAGCATGAGCCTGCGCCTCTGTATGAAAACGACGGCGGCCACGGGATGATTTTCCGCACGTTCGACGACCGAATCATGCTCACGCTGCACACGCCGAACCAGTCGCCGCACGAACGTCCCATTTTCATCGAACTTGCGGAGAACAATGGGCAATTATGTGTCCAATCGCACTGATGCGTGCCGGATTGTGACGTTGCTCACATAACGCTTGCTTGACAGAGGATAAACTAGCCACAAAGAGCGGCGGATGCGAGACAGGCATGACGCGCGGCGGGAGGCGACGGAGATGAAGAAAGAGCTCGCGGTTCTGAAATCGGGCGATTGGTCGCTGAATTTGGAGGATCCTTACTACGAGACGCACTTGGGCGAAATATTCGCGGAAAGCGTGGATGCGGTTCGGCAGACGAAGGAGGGGTGTTACGTGAACCTGGTGACGCCTGGCGTTCACGGAGACCCTCGCGACTGGCTCATAGGGCCGCTTCATGACCGTCTGCGAGCCGCCGAACTCGCGATCCGCGAAATCCGCTACATCGACGAATGTGGGTGCGGCGGCCACGTCACGCGCGTATTCCGCTGATCACGCGCGCTGCACCGCAGCAAGGAGGCAATTCGTATGGCTAAAGGCAAACTCGTGAAGCAAGGCTATATTCCGAACCAGCACGGGGCATGGGCGATGCTTGTCATTCCGTTCCTGCTGGGAATGTTCGCTGCCAAGGCTGGCTGGCTGCATGCGCTTCTGTTCGTGGGCTGGCTGCTCGTCTATTTGTTTACTTTTCCGTTTCTGCAAGGCATCCGGACGGGCAAATGGAAAGTGTACGGCAAGCCGCTCCTTTTTTACGGCTGTATGCTCGCGCCTGTCGGTGCAGGTTTACTGTTGCTGCATCCCGAGCTGTTGAAGATGGTTCCGTGGTTCATCCCGCTGTTCATCGTAAACGTATATTACGCCAAGCGGAATCGGGAGCGCGCGCTCGTCAACGACCTGGCAGCCATCCTCCAATTCAGCTTGATGGTGTTCGTGGCTTACGAGGTCGGCGGGGGAACGGACCTGCGGCTGGCGGCGGAATTGTTCGCGCTGAATGCGATCTATTTCATCGGCACGATCTTCTACGTCAAGACGATCATCCGCGAGCGGAACAACAAGCGTTATTATTGGTATTCCGTGAGCTATCACGTGGCTGCCTGCGCAATCGGGGCGATCTGGTTCCCGCCGCTGCTCCTGCTGGCGCTTGCCGTGCTGCTCGTCCGCTCGGTTTGGGCGCCGCGCACCGGCATTACGGCCAAGAAGAGCGGCATGATGGAGATCGGCTATTCCGTTCTCGTGACTTGTACCGCGCTGACTGCCTATCTGTGGTAAAATAAGGTCAGCAAGGTTCACGAGGAGGGAGCAAGCGTCTATGTCCATGGAGGTCATGTCGGCGATTGATGCGCGCAGGGAAATTACAAAATTCAAACCGGATCCGATCCCGCAGGAAGTGCTGGATACGCTGATTCGGTCTTTGTATTTGGCGCCGAGCGGCAACAATCTGCCTTCGCGCGAGTATATCGTAGTCGAGAACAAGGAGATGCTCCGCGCCTTGACGCCGACGACGCCGTATATGCCGTGGCTGGCGGATGCAGCAGCGGGCGTTGTGATCGTCGCGAATCCGGTCGAGAGCAAATATTGGCTGCAGGACGCTTCGATCGCCAGCGGGTTCGTCTGGCTCGCGGCGGTGTCGCTTGGCCTGGGCGCTGCCTGGGGCGCCGTCTATCATTCCGAGGACGCGGAAGAGTCGAAGCGGCGGGAAGATCATGTGCGCGGATTGCTGGGTGTGCCGGAATCGTATCGCGTGCTGGCGATTCTCGGCTTCGGGTATCCGGACGAAGTGCCGCCGGCCAAGTCAAAGTACGCGCTGGAGCGGGTGCTGCACAGGGAGATGTTCTCCCGATGAGCGTACGCATCAAGCGAATTTACGAACCGGCGGAAGCTTCGGACGGCAAGCGCGTGCTCGTAGACCGCGTGTGGCCGCGAGGTCTGTCGAAGGAGCAGACGGCGCTGGATCTCTGGATGAAGGACATTGCGCCAAGTAGCGCTTTGCGCGCCTGGTTCGGACATGTACCCGAGCGGTTCGCGGAATTCCGCCGCAAATACGAGGACGAGCTGGCCGGTCAGGATGCGCAAGCGCTGCTGCGTCAACTGCGGCAATGGTCCGACGAAGGCGCGGTCACTCTGCTTTACGGCGCGAAAGATGAGCTTCACAATCAGGCCGTCGTGCTGCTGCAACAGTTGGAGCGACCGGAGTAAGGCTACAGGCGATTGGGAGTGGGAATAATGCAGCATAAACAGGCGATTGCAGACGCGCTGAACCGTCCTTTGAAAGATTTGCGAATCTCCGTCACGGACAAATGCAATTTTCGCTGCGGGTATTGCATGCCCGCGGAAATATTCGGGTCGGATTATGCGTTTTTGCCGGAATCGCACATCTTGTCGTTCGGCGAGCTGATCCGACTCGTGCGCGTCTTCGCGGATCTCGGCGTGGACAAAGTCCGCATTACGGGCGGAGAGCCGCTGCTGCGCAAAAATCTCGCCGACCTGATCGCCGATATCCGCCGGGAAGTGCCCGCGATCCAAGATATTGCCTTGACGACGAACGGATCTTTGCTGGCAAAGCAGGCGGCGGGTTTGCGCGAAGCGGGATTGAACCGGGCGACGGTCAGTCTCGACAGCTTGGACGACGAGCGGTTCGGCCGGATGAACGGACGTCGTTTTCCGGTCGCCGAGGTGCTCGCGGGCATTGACCGCGCGATGAAGGCCGGGCTCGCGGTCAAGGTCAACATGGTCGTCCAGCGCGGCGCGAACGATGGCGATATCGTGCCGATGGCCCGGTATTTCAAGGATAAAGGCGTGCAGCTGCGGTTCATCGAATATATGGACGTCGGCAATACGAACGGCTGGCGGCTCGATTCCGTCGTGCCCAGCTTGGAGATCATGCAGCGGATCCACCGGGAGATGCCGATCGAGCCGATGGAAAAAGTACGTTTCGGCGAAGTGGCGGAGCGCTACCAGTACGTGGACGACGGCACGGAAGTCGGGTTCATCTCGTCGGTGACGCGCGCCTTCTGCTCGACATGCACGCGCGCCAGGTTGTCGGCGGACGGGAAGTTGTACACTTGCCTGTTCGCGGGCAGCGGCACCGATCTGAAGGGCATGCTTCGCGACGGGGAGACGACGGACGAAGAGATCGCCGCGCGCCTTCGCGCCGTATGGGGCGCCCGCGACGACCGCTACTCGGAGATCCGCGGCAGCCGCACCGCGCCGATCGACAAAGTCGAGATGTCTCGCATCGGCGGATGAGTCAGCCGTTGAATATAGAATGTTGAACGTCGTCTTAACGACCGTCTCAGTCCCGCACCGGGCAGAGGCGGTCGTATTTGTTGCAGAGGGCGATGAGGTTGTCTATTTGCGGACTGCGGCGGTCGGTTGGGGTAAAAGGGCGATGAGGTCGTCCATTTGCGGATTGCGGCGGTCGCAGCGCACAAATGGATGACATTTGTTACGAAGATCGTCATCGATCGTCCATGCTCTAATGTGACGCGCGTCACAAACATCGGCATTCTCTTCCTCTACAATGGGATTATCAGTGAAAATCATTCTCACTTACCAAGGAGGCCATACCGGATGGCAGAAGTACAGAAGATTGACGATACAACGTTGAAGATCATCGTGACCGTGGACGATGCCGTGGCCATGATTCGCGAAGCGGCAAGCGATCCGCATAAGTATTCGCACGATATTCGGACAATCTATGAGAAAATGCCGGAGTTCAGCTACACGTTTTTCTGCTTCTACGCCTACGATTCCGCCGCCCTGTTCGAACAGCTGTTGCCTGTGGACCCGAAAAACTTCCTGTCCTTCAGCCTGGACGCGCCCGACGGCTTTTTTTACGCGCTCTATGGCGGCATGGCGGGATTGTATGAGCAATTGTCGGCAAATAGCCTGGAGGTGTGATGGAATGTTCAAATTATTCGGCGGCGGCAGCAAGGAAACAGCTCCGGGCAAGCGGGTCGAACTGGACGTCAGGGAACAACTTCGCAACAAGCAGGAGCCGTTCCAATTGATCATGGACACCGTCAAAACGCTGGAGAAGGGCGATACCTTCGTTCTGCACGCGACGTTCAAGCCGACGCCGCTGCTTGGGCTGATGAAGGTAAAAGGATTCACCCATGAAATCGAACAACTGGAAAAGGACCACTGGGTCGTGACGTTCCGGCATAAGTCCAACAAGGATGAAAGCCCGGAAGACGCGGCGGCAGACGGAGAAGCGGCAGCGACGCCAGCGGAAGCGGCTCATGCGACTTCGGCGAAGGCTTCGACGGCAGAGGACGCGAACTCGCAGCCAGGCGCAACAGCAACCGCCAACGCAAATACGGAACCGTCGCAAGCTGCCGGAACGGTGTATGAATTGGACAATCGCGGCCTTGAGCCGCCGAACCCGATGATTCGTACACTGAAGAAGCTGGAACAGGCGAAGCCCGGCGACACCGTTCGCATTCACAACGACAGGGTTCCGATGTTCCTGATCGAAGAATTGAACACCCTCGGGTACCCGTTCGAGGTGGATGAGCAGCCGGACGGTTCGGCGAAGGTAGCCATTCACAAGCGTTAAGGAAAGGAGGAGGAGCCATTATGCGGCTGCCCTTCTCATTCATCATCACCGGCATCGTCGGCTTCGTTCTGTTCCACGTGCTGACGCTGATCGACTTCGCCAACTGGATCGGCCTGGAGCCGCGCAGCCCGGACGGGCTGTTCCGCGTTCACCTGCTCGTGCTCGGATGGGCGACGATGATCGCGATGGGCGCAGTATACCAGTTGATCAACGTCATCCTGCAGACGCAATTTTTCAGCGAGAAGCTCGGCTTCGTTCACTACGGCTTCTTCACGGCAGGAACGACGGGGTTATTGATCGGGTTTCGTTCCGCGGATACGATGTGGATCGCGGTCTGCGCGGCGATGGCCGTCGTCGGCATCCTGCTGTTTGCCGTCAACATGGGCATTACCATATGGAAAGCGCGGCAATGGAACGCGATTACGCTCAGTTCGACTGCCGCGATCGCTTGCTTGGCGCTGACCGGACTGTTGGGAGCGGCGATGGGGCTGGACCTGGCATACGGCTGGTTCGGCGGCATGCATGAGCGGCTGTTCGGCGCCCACATATGGCTCGGCGCCATCGGCTGGTTCGGCCTGCTGATCGTTGGCTTCAGCTTCAAGCTGCTGCCGATGTTTTACCTTGCGCACGATTATCCGACGCGGCTGCAACGCTGGATCGCCGGCCTATGGGCAGCAGCTTCGGCCGTAGGCGCGATCTCGTTTCTCCTGGATGCACATGAAGGCATACTGGCCGGTCTGATCCTGCTGACGGCCGCACTTGCGCTGTACAATCTTCACATCATCCAGATTCGCTCGCATCGCCATAAGCCGAACCCGGGCATCGGCATCCGTTGGGCCGTCGGATTGGCCCGCGCCGTGCTGATCGCTTCAGCCGCAGCCGCGCTGGCTTACGGGATTGGCGCCGACTTGCTGCCGTCCTCCGCATATACGATGGCGATCTGGCTTTATCTGTACGGCTGGGTGGCGCTGACAATCCTCGGCTACATGTCGAAGATCGTGCCATTCCTCTGGTGGACGCACAAGTACGGTTCCTTGATCGGCAAGCAGAAAGTGCCGACGATGGCGCAATTGCTGAAGGAACGCCCGTTAAATCTGCTGCTCGGCACTCTCGCCGCGGCACTCTTGCTGCTCTTGACCGGTCTCGGCGTCGAAGCGGGCCTCTTGATCGCATTGGCCGGGAGCTTGCTGTCCATCGCCGCGTTAGCGTACATGGGCTGTATCGCCTGGGTGTTTACAAGATAAAATCTGCACTCCCCGGGAGGGATTGAGATGAGCATTGTCGAAGAAGTATTGGAAAACCTGAAGGAAGTGTACGATCCCGAGCTTGGCGTCAATATCGTCGATCTGGGTCTCGTCTACAACGTCGTCGTCGAGGACGGCGTGGCGCGGATCCGCATGACGCTGACGACGCCCGGCTGTCCGATGCACGATACAATCACGGGCGGCGTCAAGTGGGCACTGGGCCGGCTGCCGGAAATCAGGGATGTGGAAGTCGATGTCGTCTGGGAGCCGAGATGGTCGCCCGAGATGATGACCGATGAAGCGAAAGAGCAGCTCTATATGAGGTAACCAACGACGCAAAGCCTGGTCCGCCGGGCCGGGACGACAAAAGGCAGGGATGTATGTGACACAACGCAAGGGCGCCGAGGAATGGACGCTTAGCAGCTTTCACCTGTTCCGGGATTTAAGCGCCGAGGAATTGGCCAAGTTAAGCGAATTCGCCATTCGTCGCGTCTATCCGAAGAAGACGGCGATTTTCCATGAAGGCGACCAGAAGGAAGCCGTGTACTTCATCCAGGAAGGGCTTGTGAAAACGTTCAAGACGGACGAGAACGGTCATGAGCATATCGTGTCGTTCCTGAAGCGAGGGGATATGTTCCCGCATACGGGCTTGTTCCATGATCTGCCCTACCCGGCGACGGCGGAAGCGATCGAGCAGGCGGTGCTGCTTGCGCTGCCCGTCAAGCCGTTCGAGCAATTCATCGTCGGGGCGCCGCTCGTGGCGATCAAGATGATGCGGGTCATGAGCGAGAAGATGACCGAATTGCAAGGCAAGCTGCAGGAGTTGACCGGCCTGGACGTATTGAACCGCGGTCAGTTGTTCCTGCTCAAGCTCGCCGAGGAATACGGCAAACCGCAGCCGGACGGCAGCTTGCAGATCGATTTTCCGATGGGCCACCAGGATTTCGCCAGCGCGATCGGCACGTCCAGGGAGACGGTCAGCCGCTTGCTCAACCAATTGCGCAAGGAAGGCATCCTGGACATGAACCGGACGGGATTCACGGTATTCGATCTCGACGAGCTCAAGCATTGGCGGGAGCGGTAAGCTCAATGTTGTCAGGTTAAGCCGAAGTGTATCCATGGCAATCGCGCTCGAGCAGGCTCGCGGCCCTACAGACAGTGGCGGTTCCATGGTCTCATCCTACCCATCGTCTCTGCCGCACGCATCTTCGGCAGCTTCCGAATCTCGCCATGCGCTGCTGCTTATCTCTATCCGCGCTCGACTCTGACGGTATCCCGCTCGCTCAGGCGTTGAATGTTGCCCGATATTCCCGCCTACGTCCGCGCCTTGCCCCGGGCCAGATGCCCGGATGGATTCCGTTGTCCACTATGAAGGTAACCGCCGCCTGCTGCGAACAATTCCTTACGGATGCTCGATCTTGGCGGAATTCAGGATCCACGTTGCTTGTACCTGCCGAAATTGGGAGATATGTACGAAAATAGTACGGTTCCTACACTTGCATGGATGGTGATGATGACCGTAAGACAAGGTGGTCATGCAGGATTAGCGGGAACTTTTCCTTCTAATGGATGAATTCACCCTTATTTCACGTGCCATTGCATCCTGATGCGGTTGATTGTTCCTGGCGTCTGGGTCAACTGTCGGGAGTATGCGGTATGGAGGCGCCGCCCCGGTTCCTGAGTCAGCGGGATACCGTCAGAGCCCAAAAAAGATCTTTATATGCAATCGTACGATGACGATCCGCTTATGGGTGCGGATCCGCTTGCCCCTGCCGAACAGCTTGATTGGAGTGGCTGAGACGCACGATTGGGCGACTCGGCGGGATTGTTCGACGGGGAGCGAAGTTCCGATGCTTAACCTGACAACATTGGCGGTAAGCTCACCACTTCAGCTTGCCCGCATGCTGCAAGCGAACCCGCACCTCAACTTCGGCCAACGAATCCGGCTGCAGAAGCCCGTCGGTCTCCTGCTTCCAGCTCTTCCACTCCCGGTTGCGCTTGCGATACAGCGCGTGTTCCAACTGCAGCAAGTCGGCCCGGATGGCGAGACCGCGCGTATAGGTGTCCCGGATTTCGCGGCCGACGAATGTTTCCGCCAATCGCTCTATATCCTGCTCGGGCAGTTGCTCCATCAGCTCGATGATAAAGCCCGTCAGCTTCACGCTCACCTTGAAGCGTATGCCGCCTTCCCGCTTCAGCGGCGTCAGACGAATTTTCGGCGTTTCCAGCGAGACCAGCCCGATGGTCTCTCCTTGCGAGACGAGCAGCAGCGGGCTGCGTCGCGTTTTCGATTCGACCCAGCGCAACCCCCGCAAATCTTGCATGCCGAGCCAGCCGCAATAACGGTCTTTCCTGAAGGCGAACAGCCCGTCAATCTCAAGCATGGGACTCGGTTGTTGACCGCTCTTCCAAGCCTTGTCCGTGATGGACAGCGACGGCAGCATGGTCGTTCTCCCCGGTTCCGAATAATTGGCGATAAATTCACGCAATGAGATTGGAGCGACCAGGGATTCCTGCTTATAGCTTTCCAATGGCTGATGCAGCAGCGACAACATCGGCGACAGATTGAAGAAAGGCGTAACCGCGAACAATTCCCCGATCGGCAGCTTGGAGCCGAACACCCATGGCGTATACCTCATTTCATAATAACGCCGCGGCATTTCCGCCAGATCCGCAAGCCCGTGCTTCATCAACCTGTCGCTGATCACCATCGCGCTGATCTGTCCGTAGAAAATTCGCATCTGAGAGGAACGGTACAGGTTGTTGAACGCTTCGTTCGGCGTTCTGCCTTTGCCCTTGCCGACCCATACCGGTATGGGCTGAGTGGACTTGCCCGTTTCGGACTTGGCGACACTTGAAAAATCGAGCATTTGGACATATACGACATACTTGCCGTCTTCGTAATCGAAGCCGACTGCGGTCAAGTAGTTGAGATCCTGGATCGACTTCAAGTCCCAGCATCCCGTCAGCATGACGACGCATAACATCAGGAGCGTAATCGATCGAAAGCGGCGTTCCATCAGGAACGGCCCCCTCTGCGCGTCTTGTCGGTCGTCTGCAAAATATCCGGACGTTTCCGGACCGCATACCACGGCTTGCGAAGCAATGCGGCCAGAATGTCCTTCGGATTGAACGGAGACAGGGGCGCCAAATACGGGATGCCGAATGATTTCAGCTTGGCCATGTACAGCAGAATCGCGATCACGGACAAAATAAACCCGTACATGCCCAGCACGGACGAACATAACAAGACCAGGAAACGCAAGACGCTGACGGTGCCGAACAGCGATTGGTTGACCAGTGTGAAGCTGGCAACCGCCGTAATCGAGGTCACGACCAGCAGTGTCGGAGAGGCAAGCCCCGCGCGAATCGCCGCATCGCCGACGATGATGCCGCCCACGACCGCGACGGTCTGGCCGACCGCCTTGGGCAGCCGTTCTCCGGCTTCCCGGAACAATTCGAACATGCCCACCATCATGAAAGCTTCCAGCGGTCCGGGAAACGGCAGCCCGATACGGGACAGTGCAATCGTGGCGAGGAGCGGGTAAGGAATTTGTTCCATATTGTACGCGGATAAAGCCACCCAGAAGCCGGGCAGCAGCAAGGACGTCACCAGACCGAAGAGGCGCAACATAACGCCCATGGAGGCGAAATAAAAAGGAAAGTGCAAGTCCTCCGGCGATTTCAGCAGCATGGTCAAATTGGTCGGCGCGATGATCGCCAGCGGAGAGCCGTCGACCAGCAAGGCGAACCTGCCGAGAACGAGACAATCCGCCGTGAAGTCGGGGCGGCCGGAATAATCCAGCAGCGGAAACAAGGATGCGGATTCATCCGCCAGCATCATCTCGAGCTGCCCGGCGCCGAGCAGGGCGTCGATATCGATGCGCTGCAGCCGCCGCTTTACTTCGTCGATCAACGCGGGATTGGCGATGTCCTGGATATAGAGAAGCGCCACATAGCTGCGGCTTCGCTTGCCGATCGTGAACGACTCGCAGCTCAGCGATTGCGTGCGAAGCCGCTTGCGGATCAAGGCGATGTTGGCGACCGCTTCCTCTACGAAGCCGTCCCGGGGGCCTTTGATCGAGATTTCCGTGTTTGTGTCCTGGGGAGAACGGTGCGGCGGGCTCGCGACGTCCAGGGCGAACAAGTCGCCGCTGTCTTCGAAGTAAATGACAAGCATGCCGTTAAACACCTTGTCCGGGATTTCGTCCAGGCCGCCGATCGGCTTCCAATCCATATGGACAGGCCCCTGCTCGGTGGCGGAATCCTCCGCCGCCACGATGTTTTCAAGGCGCGGAAGCACATATTGGTTAATCGGCTTCGTGTCGGCCAAACCTTCCGCATAGATCAGATAGACGATGCGCTCGTGTCCCTGCTTGCCTAACGCATACTTGTCCACATGGACATCCGCGCTGTTGGCGAACATTTGCCGAATTTGCTCCGTGCCGCTTGCTTCCTGCCGGTTATGCTCCATTTTTCTGTTTACCTCGTGATTTATTGGCGATCCAAGCCAGACCGAACAAGGTGAAGACGACTCCGGTTATGCCCCAGAAAGAGGCCGGCAAATAGATCTGTCTCATAAAGCGAACGTACTGCATATCGCTGATCGGCAATACGACGATGACAATGCTGGCGGCGGCCAGCACGGCGATCCAGATCAGTTGCTTTCGCTTGCTGCCGCTGCCGGATAGGCTGTCGGACGGGCTGCCGGTCAATAAATCGGCAAGCAGCAGAAAGGAGACGGCAATACGAATGAAGGCGCCGGAAAGCCACTGAAAGATCGACAGGAAATCGACGTGACGAATATATTGGCCGATGGTGACCAGCCGCCATTCCTCGAACGCGGGGTAGCGCAGCTTCGCTGCCTCTTCGGGGCCGAATTCGGCGATCGCTCCGGCGACCGGGCCGAGCACAAGAAGGACGAGAAACAGGGAGAGCAGCCACATTTTCCACACGCTCACATCGCGCTTGAGCTCTTGTTGAAGGAGCAGAATGACGATCAATTCCGCCAATCCTCCGCCTACATATAGACTGCCGCATAGCATCGGATACCAGCCGTGCTCGAGTATGGGCTGCAACAGCGTATAATTTTTGACAGGAAGATTCATGCTCATGACAAAATCGCCGAAGAGAATAACGAACGGCAGCAGGATGCCGGCAGTCACGGCGATCGCTTGAATGCCGCACCAGGCCGCCATGACGCATAACAGCACCAGGGATAACGCCAACGCGAACAAGGGAGTGCGCGGCAAATAAGTGTTATGCGTCCACGTGACCGTATCTTTCAGGGTCATGATGCACATAAAGAACAGGTAGACGATGAATATCGCCCGAAGCAGGCCGCTCGCGACCCGGCCGTAATGCCGGCGCAGCCACGGGAGCAGCGGTTGCCGCTGCGTGAACCGCATAATGCCGTACAAGAAGGTGGTCCAGGCCATGAAGGGAACAATCGCGACCAGCACGCTCAGCCAGGCATCCCGGCGGGCGACCGCCATCAGCGGCGGCACGACCATGACATGGTTCATCAAGCCGATCCCGAGCACGAGAATGCAGAACAGCGGAAGAACGCCGAGCGTACCTTGTCTATCAATCATTGCAGCGACCTCAATCTGATGACCGTAATGGCGTCATATGGACATTTTGATGCAAAGGCGGTTAAATCATACATAGCAGACTATAAAGGAAAGGTGCCGACTGCATGAGAATTCACATCCTGGTCGCAGATGACGACCCGCACATTCGGGAATTGCTGCGGCTTACGCTCAAGAGGGAAGGCTATCTCGTATGGGAAGCCGCGGATGGCGAGGCGGCACTGGAATTGACGCAGCGCGAACAGGTGCACCTGGCGATCGTGGACGTGATGATGCCGCAGATGGACGGCTGGGAGCTGTGCAGGGAAATCCGCAGCCGCTGCGAGATTCCGATTCTGATGCTGACCGCCAAAGGCGCGATCGAAGACAAGGAGAAAGCGTATCTGTCGGGCACGGACGATTACTTGACGAAGCCTTTCGAGCCGAAGGAACTGCTGTTCCGCGTGAAGGCGCTGCTGCGCCGCTATCAGATGGTGTCCTCGGAGGAGATCCGATTGGGCCGCACGGTCATCGACCGCAAGAGCTACGAAATCCGCTCGGGAGACGAGACGTTCGTCATTCCGCTCAAGGAATTCGAACTGCTCGCTCAACTGGCCAGCCAGCCGGGCCGGATTTTCACGCGCGAGCAATTGGTCCGAATGATCTGGGGCGCCGATTACGAAGGAGACAGCCGGACGGTCGATGTCCACATCAAGCGGTTGCGCGAGCGGTTCCAGTCCCGGGCGGACGACTTCGTCATTTCGACGGTGCGCGGGCTCGGTTATAAACTCGAGGTGCCGGGCCGATGAGATCGCTCTATTATCGCATCGTGCTGACGTTTATGCTGATCGCTCTGATTAGCGGCGTGCTGGCGCTGCTTGTCTCCAACGCGTACTACACGAACAAGCTGAAACGCTTCAACGAACAGAAAATCCGGCAGGTCGGCCAGGAGATCGTCTCTTTATACGAAGAGGCGCCGCAGCTTTCGCTGGATGCGTACTTGAACCGGATCGCCAAAATGGGGTTTCAGTTCTATGCCGTAAACGAGCGGATGGAAGGAACTTTCTATGGCGGCGTGTTCCGGCATACGGAGATCGACCCGGCGATCGTGCGCGATGTGCTGGACGGCCGGACGTATCACGGCATTCAGGAACAACGCTACTGGCTGCGTATTGCCGGCATGTTCGAGAACAGCGTGCGCAACAGCGTCGGACTATCCGTTCAGGCACAAGGGCATCGCTACGCCTTGTTCGTCCGTCCGAATCTCGAGCAGCAGTTCGGAGACGTGCGCATCGTGCTGGGAATTTTGCTCAGCGTCACGTTCGCGCTCAGCCTCGTGTTGATCGTCATCTTCACGAGGTATATCGTAGGGCCTGTCAAGCGGCTGACTTCGGCCACGCAGGAAATCGTCGGCGGGCATTACGATGTCGCCCTGGACGTGTCGCGCGGCGACGAGATCGGCAATCTGGCCCGGCATTTCACGCAGATGGCGCAGTCGCTGAAGCAACTGGACGAGATGAGACAGACGTTCGTCGCCAACGTCTCGCACGAGATTCAGTCCCCGCTGACTTCGATTCAGGGGTTCGCGGAAGCGCTGCTGAACAAGGACGTGGAGCCTGGGGAAGAGACGCGGTATTTGCAAATTATCGCGGAGGAGGCCCGGCGCATGTCTTCGCTGAGCCGGCAACTGCTCACGTTGGCCGCGCTGGACAAGGAGCAGCACGCGCTGCAGCCTGCGGCATACCGGCTCGATGAACAGCTTCGTCAAGCGTTGATATTGACGGAGTGGCAGTGGTCCGAGAAGCGGCTGACGGTGGAGCCGGATTTGCCCGAAGTCGTTATCACCGCGGACATGTCGCTGCTGCAGCAGGTGTGGCTGAATTTGATCGTAAACAGCATCAAGTTTACCGAACCCGGCGGCACGATCGGCATCCGCGTCGAGTTGACGCGGGAAGTCGCCGTGACGGTCCGCGACACGGGCATCGGCATGACGCCCGGGCAAGTGTCCCGGATATTCGACCGGTTCTACAAGGCGGATCAAGCCAGAAGCCGCGCCGACAGCGAAGGCGGGAGCGGGCTTGGGCTGTCGATCGCGAAGAAGATCGTCGAGCTGCACGGCGGCAGCATCGAAGCCGAGAGCGCGCCGGGACGCGGCACGACGATCCGCGTGCGGCTGCCGTATACGGCCTTGCCAAAAGATTAGCCAAGCGCCGGAACTCCGACGCTGCTCGCTTACGGCGAACCCAACTTGTTAACTTCCGTTCACTGTCCATTCATATTCCATGCCTATACTCGGATTCGGGTAGAGGAGGGAATAGAGAATGCCGAACTTGGCGAAAAAGTTGGCAGCAGGCGTATCCAATCCCAGAGGCGCGATACTTGTCGTGCTGATCTGGCTGCTTGCCGTCGTCGTTCTGAGCGCGGTCGCACCCGGCGCCAAGTCGACTGCGATCAGCAGCGGCGAAGGCAGCATCCATGGCGACACACCATCGGCGAAAGCGCAGCAGTTGCTGGACGCACAGGATCCGGGCTCGGACGAGCTGCAGGCGCTGCTCGTCTTTCATGACGAAGCCGGCCTGTCGACCGATGACATGGACCGGATCGCGGCGGTGAGCGCATGGCTGGCTTCCCAAGACAAGCCGGACGCGGTGCAGTCGGCTGCGCCGTTTCACGAGTGGCCGTCTTCGCTGCGCGAACGCCAACTGTCGGATGACCGTACGACATTGCTTCTGCCGGCCGCTCTGCAAGGCGGTCTGGATTCGGACCGGATCCATGACGCGATCGAGTCGATCCGCGGCGCTGCCGAACGCCTCGGCCTGAGCGGCATGCAGTTGGAAATTACAGGACCTGCGGGCATAGCGGCGGACACGATCTCCATCTTTCGTCATGCGGACCTGGTGCTGCTGCTGGCGACGGTCGGCCTGATCCTGGTTATTCTGATGCTGATTTATCGCTCGCCGCTGCTGGCGATTTTGCCGCTGGTCATCTCCGGCATCGTGTACGCCGTCGTCGATCGGCTGCTGGGCCTGGGGGCGGACAACGGCTGGTGGGTCGTCGACAAGCAGGCGCTGTCGATCATGATGATCTTGTTGTTCGCCGTGCTGACGGACTATTGCTTGTTCGTTCTGTCCCGTTATCGGGAGGAGCTTCGGAAAATCGGTTCGAAATACGACGCGATGCGCGTGGCGATGACAGCTGTATCCGAACCGATCCTGTTCAGCGGGGGAACGGTACTCGCGGCTATGCTGACGCTGTTCGCCACCGTCTTCGAGCCTTACCATTACTTTGCGCCCGTTTTCTCCGTCGCCGTAGTCGTCATATTGCTAGCAGGGCTTACCCTGGTGCCGGCGCTGTTCGCGATTGCCGGCCGACGCGGGTTCTGGCCCTTCATTCCCCGTCTCACCGACCTGCCGGCTCCGTCATCCCGATTCTGGACGCGCGTCGGACGGGCTGCGACGAACAAGCCGGCGATGACGGCAGGCATCATCGGCCTCTTGCTCCTCGCGTTCTCCTTGAACGCGTTCGGCATGAAATATTCGTTCAATATAATGGGCTCTTTCCCGAAGGACATGTCATCCCGTCAGGGCTTCGAGCTGCTCTCCACACACTATCCTCCCGGGCAGTTGGCACCGGTCACGGTCTTATTGGCTGCGGACCCGGCGTCCGGCGGCAATGCCGACGCTTCCGGCATGCAGGGGGCGGACCCGGCCGCAATCGCCCGGCTCGCGGAAACGCTGGGCAGGCAAGCAGGCGTCGAATCGGCGAAGCCGGACCCCGGGATGTCGTCTCCCGGCCAGGCCGGCACTATAACCTTGATTTTGCAAGACAATCCGTATACGCAGAGCGCGCTGAACGTTGTGGAACGACTGCGCGGACAATCCGGGCAAATGCTGCGCGACAGCGGCATCGATTCGTTGCGGTATCAGCTTCATTATAACGGCCAGACAGCGCAGCAACTGGATGTGCGCGGCATGAACGAACGCGATACGCGGCTGTTGTTCGCGCTGGTCACGCTGCTCATTGCCCTGATGCTGATCATGCAGGCACGCTCGATTCGCGTCGCCGCCGTCATGATGGGGACAATGCTGTTATCTTACGCCGCCGTGATGGGGTTATGCTGGGCGATCTTCCGCTATGGATTCGGATACGAGGCGGTCAGCTACCGGCTGCCGGTATACACCTTCGTATTCCTGATGGCGCTCGGCATCGATTACAATATTATGCTTGTCTCCCGAATCAGGGAAGAGCACCTGCAGCACGGCTGGCTCGAGGCGATTCGCCGCGGGCTGACGGCAACGGGAGGCGTCATTTCGTCTGCGGGCATCGTGCTCGCCGCGACTTTCGCGGTGCTGATAACGCAGCCGTTGCAGGAATTGTTCTTGTTCGGCATTCTGATGGCTGTTGGCATTTTGCTCGATACGTGGGTTGTCAGGGGAATGCTGCTGCCGTCGCTGCTTGCCTTGTTCACCTTTAAATCACGATCGTAGAGAAGGAGTGCGTGTCATGTTCGGATTTATGTTGTTCTTGCATTTGACCGGATTGTTCGTATGGCTTGGCGCTTTGCTCGGAACGGTGATTTCGCTCGGCATCCTCAAGCGGACATTGGGCTCGGCGGAAGCGAATCAGACGGCGAGGCGGATGATCCGCGCGTTCAATCTGCTGGCCCACCCGGCCTCGGTCGTCGTGCTCGGCAGCGGTGTCTACTTGATCGTTCAGCTCGGCATGGGCGGCAGCAGACCGCTCTGGCTGGACATCATGGAAAAAGGCGGCGGCACGATCATTCTCGCGGCACTCGTTGTGACGGGCATCATGGGAACCCGGGCGGGCAAGCGGCTGGCTTCCGGCGGTTCGGATGCGCAATCGTTTAAATTAAAAGGGTACGTTGCCGCGCTTTCCGCCTTTATGATCTTGATCGTTTCTGTTATGCTGATAGTAAGCATCCGAGTCTGATCGATGCGGACCATTCGGCATAAGGGGGAGATCGTACCATGATTTATCGTCACATCCTGGTTGCCTTTGACGGATCTGAAACATCGGAGAAAGCGTTGAACCAAGCGATCAAGTTTATTCAGAGCAAGCCCGGCAGCAAGCTGACGGTCGCCCACGTCCTGAACCGGCCGATGTCCGCGTTCGAAGGGTTTGGCTGGGTCATCCCGGAAGGGTACCACGAGAAGATGAAGGAGTACGAGGAAGCGCTCGTGAAGAAGGCGGAAGAGGTCATCCATGAGCTTCCTTATACGAAGATCGCGATGCTGACAGGCAATCCGGCCCAAGCGATTCTGGAATATGCCAAGGAATACAACTGCGACCTGATCGTCATGGGCAGCCGGGGACTCGGTCCGTTCAAGGAATGGATGCTCGGCAGCGTCAGCCATCACGTTGTCCAGCAGTCGCAAGTGCCCGTTCTGATCGTAAAGTAGCAGCAACGGCTTCCATTTGCAGACGCCCCCGCACCCCGCACCGGTTGCGGGGTGTTTGCGTTTATGCGTATACTCCCTATGACGGATGTTGCTGTAACGGATCGAATTGCGTCAAGGAGGAGGTGGACGTCATGTTGTTCAAAGTCATGATCGTCGATGACGAATCTTGGATTCGCAAAGGCATGCGCGCGGCGATCCAGTGGGAGCAGCTTGGCTTGACTCCGGACAGCGAGGCGTCCGACGGGCTGGAGGCGCTGCAGGCGGCGGAGGAACGAGCGCCGGACATTCTGCTCACGGATGTGCGCATGCCGGGCATTGACGGCCTCCAACTGGCCGAGAAGATGTTGGAAATGATTCCGCATTTGAAAGTGATCGTCGTCAGCGGGTACAGCGAATTCGAGTATGTCAAGTCGGCGATCCAACTGGACGCCGTCAGCTATATTTTGAAGCCGATCAACCCGCAGGAGATGAACGCCGCGCTGGAGCGGGCGGTTCGCAAGCTGAGCGCGGAAATCAAGGAGCGGAAGCTGGCGCAGTATTTGCCCGGCTACCTGGAGAAGCTGACCGCCGACTTGTGCAGGGAAAGCGGCGCAGCATCCGGCAGCGGCTTCCTGGAAGCGTTGCAACTGGAAGGAGCGGCGCCGGATAAGATGGCCTGCGTGCTGTTCCATTATGAAGACGCCCACTACGATGCCGGGACGATCGCACAGCTCGTGAAACAAGCGGCCGATAAGCTGCTCTATCGTGACAATCGACTGATCATCTGGGACCGGAGCGCCTCGCGGCTGTGGACGGTAATGCTCGCTGACGGGTACAGGGAGATTACGGACATGATCAGAAACTTGCTGTTGTCGCTGAAGCAATCGAATGTGAACGGTGTTTGGGCAGCCGTCGGGGGTACCGTCGAGGCGGCTCAACCTGCGCTGTTGGGGCGCTCTTGCCGGGAAGCGATTGCCGTGACGGAGCGATATGCCCTCCAGCGGACGGAGGACGTTATCGCCTACACGTCCGATGCCGCCATGGAACAAGGGACGATCAAGTTTCCGCTGCAGCTGCAGAAGCAGTTGAATGAGGCGCTGTCCAGACATGATCAGGAAGGCTGCCATGCCGTGGTCGATGCCGTCGAAGCTTATTACCGCGACACCGCCGGCGCAACCATCCGGCATGCGCGCAGCTTCTTCCTGGCCGTCGTATCCGATACCGTGAAATTCGTGATGGCGCAGCCTGTCTTCCACGAAGCGGTCGTCGCGGCAGGCTTCGACTTCTGCCTGAACATCGAAGCCCGCGAGGATCTTAAGCAAATGGCCGATTGGCTGCGCGGCTACCTGCGGGACATCAGTCGATTGCTGGAAAGCGCGAATCAGCGCGACGTTCACCGCAATATCGTGGCGGCAGCGGATTATATCCGCGAACATTATGCGGAAGAGATCAGCCTGAACGCCGTGTCCACGCGCTATTTCATCACGTCCACTTATTTCAGCAGCATGTTCAAAGAGATCATCGGGGAAAATTTCCTGGAATTTCTTACAGGGGTTCGCATGGAGAAGGCGAAGGAACTGCTGCGCCGCACCGACCTCAAGGTGGGGCTAATCAGCGAGCGCGTCGGGTATGCGGACAGCCGCTATTTCAGCAAGCTGTTCAAGAAGACAACCGGCTTAATGCCGACGGAATTCCGTCAATCGCAATCGGACAGCGCCTGCGATCGCGAAGGAAGCGGGTGAGCGCCCTGTCGTTCTACCGAAAAAGCATTCAGACGAAGATGATTCTCAGCTTTATGGCGGTCAGTCTGATTCCGCTCGCCTTGCTCGGTTGGTTGTCTTACACCTGGTACGCGAATTCGCTGGAAAACCGCACGGCTGAATACAACGCGAAGCTGATCCGCACATTCACGGCGGATATGGATCAGTTTCTGCTGCAGGTTGAACAATTCTCCTATACAGCCTACCAGGACAACTTCCAGCAATTGTGGAAGGAAGGGCTCAAAGCCGAGGAATTTGCCAGAATCCGCAACCAGTTGGAGATGAACCAACTGTTCCTCAGGCAAGAGGAGTTTTACAATTTCCGCAACATCATTCGCTCCGTCACTTTGCTGGACGATGCAGGCGCCGTCTTCTACGAGAACAAGGAAACGGTCAAGGCGGATTACCGGTTCGATCGGGAGCCGTGGTTTCGCTCTCTGCAGAGCGGCAGCTCCAGCGATGTTCTGATCGGTCCTTATTTAACGCAACCGTGGCTGCCTGCCAGCCTGATTCCGGAGACGGCCGGCAGCGTGGACGATTACAGCTTGACCTATATTCGCAAGGTATCCGACTTGAATCGGCCGCAAGCTGCGCTTGGTTACATTATGCTGCACTTCAGCCTGAAGGAGGTGCAGAAATTTCTGGACCCGCTTATGCTCGATTCGTCGGGTTCCATGGTCATTGCCGACAAGGACGGGAACATCGTATATGATACGAAGTCCGATGCGATCGGGCAGCCGATATCGGTCGGTCTCAAGCAGTCGGCGGCGGATCGGGACGGATACACGATTGCCAAAGAGAATGGCAAGAAGATGCTGGTCACCTCCTCGGCGTTGAAAAATGTCAACTGGGTGATCTACAGCAAGAACGATCTGGCGGTGTTGCTGTCGGACAGCCGGGAGATGCGGACATTGACTTTCTTGTTCGTTCTGGGCAGCCTTGTGCTGGCATTTCTGGCGGCGCAAGTGCTGTCGACCGGACTGGTGACGCCGATCAAGCGGCTTAAGCAAGCGATGGTCAAGGTCAGCCAAGGGTACATGAGCGTTCAGGCAGGCAAGCTGTCACAGGACGAGATCGGCGAATTGGGCCGCTACTTCAACGAGATGATCGGACAAATCAAATATTTGATCGACCAGGTGTACAAAGCCGAGCTGCACGAGCGGGAAGCGAAGCTCAGCGCGCTGCAAGCGCAGATCAACCCTCACTTTCTCTATAACACGCTGGAGACGATCAACAGCATCGCAGCGGTGGAAGGCGTTCCCAAGGTGAGCGAGATCGCCAGGGCGCTCTCGGACATGTTCCGCTACAGTACCAGGGCAGGCGGTATCAAGGTGCTCGTGGCGGATGAAATCCGCCATATCCGCAATTACCTGGACATCGTTTCCGTCCGTTTCGAGGACAAGCTAAGCGTGCGGCTGGACATTCCCGAATCTCTGCAAATTTACAAGATGATCAAACTCGTCTTTCAGCCGATCGTGGAAAACGCCGTATTTCATGGCATCGAAACCAAGCGCGGCAAAGGCCTGCTGGAAATTGAAGCTTGCAAGCAGCAGTCCGATCTGCTGTTCGTCATCCGCGATGACGGTATGGGCATGACGGAGCAGCAACTGGCGGCGATCCGCAGAAGGCTGTCCGATCCGTCTTCCTCCGGGCAACACGACGGAGAGTCCGGCAAAGTCGGCATCAAGAACGTGCATGACCGCATCCGCTTCTACTATGGCGATGCTTACGGGATCTCCATCGACAGCGTTCAGGGTGAAGGAACGCAAGTGACGATCCGGATTCCGGCAGAGCAATCCGAATAATTTACACACAACCGCATAAGTTTGTCTCCTTGTTGCGTCCCGTATCCCCCTTCTATAATGAAGCCTACAGAGCTTCCGAATAGAAGGGGGAACGGTTTTTATGGACGATGTGACTTACGCGGCAACCCCCCGGGGCGAAGGCTTGCGGCACCGCATTTGGAAATATCGTCACGCCTATGTTTTTTTGCTGCCGGCATTGCTCCTGCTCTCCACGATCAAGTATTATCCGTTTTTCACGGCGTTCGTCGAGTCTTTGTTCGACTGGAACGGCATCAACCTTAACAAGTTCATCGGCTTCGGAAACTATAGGGAAATGCTGCAGGACGAGAAGATCGGGGTCGCGTTTGCGAACGTATTCAAAATCTCGCTGGCAACGATCGTCATCAATTTGACTCTTCCGCTGCTGGTGGCGGCGCTCGTATTTCGCATCAAGAACGTCCGGCTGCAAAATTTTCTGAAGATCGGCTTTATCGTTCCGCTCGTTGTTCCGATGATGGTGCTGATCTTGCTGTGGCGCTGGATGTATGCAGGCGATTTCGGCTTGATCAACCAGATTTTGACGAACGTCGGATTGGCCGAGTGGAAGCACTCTTGGCTGGGCGATCCCGCTACGGCGTTGTGGGCGATCGTGTTCGTCGGGTTTCCCTGGGTAGCCGGTCTGCCGTTCCTGCTGTACCTGGCCGGGCTTCAGAACATTTCCGAGGATTTGTACGAGGTGGCACAGCTCGACGGCGCGGGCCCTGTTCGCAGGTTCCTCTCCATCGAACTTCCGCTGATCTCGAGCCAAATCAAGCTGGTGCTGATGTATTCTCTCATCCAGGCGTTCCAGGTGTTCGAGGCGCCCTATGCCTTGACGAACGGCGGTCCGGGCATTACCACGTATACGCCTTCGCTGCACATCTACGACCAGGCGTTCAATTACGGAAGGTTCGGATATGCTTCAAGTATCGGCGTCGCCATGTTCATCGTCTTGATGATCCTGACCTTGGCCGTGCAGAAACTGATGAAAAATACGGACAAGATCGATTAGGAGGTGCCGCATGAAACAAAGAAGCATCGGCGTGAATCTGGCAGCATTGCTTATCTTCGCCTTGTCCATGTATCCATTCCTGATCATGTTGGCATCTTCGTTCAAATATCAAATGCAAATTTACAATTATCCCTGGTTTTTTTCGAAACCGCTGCACTTTGGAAACTATGCGGTTGCTTTCAAGCAAATTGCGGGGCCGATTCTGAATTCCGTGTGGGTGACCTCCATCGGCGTCGTTGCGACATTATTCGCTTCTTCTACGGCAGCCTACGCATTTGCCCGGCATTCCTTTCCGTTCAAGAACTTCTTCTACGCGGTCATTCTGATGCTGCTGATGATTCCGGGATTCGTCATCCTCGTGCCCCAGTTCATCAACATCAAAAATATGGGCATGTACAATACGCTGATCGGCCAGGCGCTCCCGCCTGCGGCAAGCTATACGGCCATGGGCGTGCTGCTCATGCGCACCTTCTTCGAAGGATTGTCCAAAAGCCTGTTCGAAGCTGCCGAAATGGAAGGCGCGCGCGATTACCGGATATTCTCCCGGATCGTCCTGCCGCTGTCCAAGCCGATTCTCGCCACGGTCGCGATCATGTCGGGCTTGCAAATTTGGAACAATTTCGTCTGGTCGCTTGTCGTGACGACCGGCGACAAGGTCAAGCCCGTCATTCTGGCGATCATGACGATCATGGGCAATGTGAACGAAGGCGACGGCGTCAAGCTGGCCGGCTATATCATCGCTTCCTTGCCGCTGCTCATTCTGTTCTTCGTGGCGACCAAGCCGTTCGTATCCGGGTTGACCCAAGGGGCAGTGAAGGGATAATGATGCGATTGCGATATAAACCAAGTTCGGAGTGACGTCCTCCGGGCAAGGCTTATATAGATGCAAGATGCAAGAGGCAAGATGCAAGAGGCAAGTCAAGCCAAGAACGTATACAGGAGGGCTACAGATGATTCGCAAAACATTCAAGCTTGGCTCCGTGTTGATCAGCGTCATGCTGGCGCTCACGGTTCTGTCCGCCTGCGGAGGCAATAAGTCGGAATCCGGCGCCTCAGGCTCGCCGGCCTCGTCGCCTTCCGGCGGCAATTCGGCCAAGCCGGGTTCATCGGTCAAGCTGAAAGTCGCGTATTGGGGCGCTGAATTTGCCACGGCACAGAAGGTGGAAGAAACCCACAAAAAAATATTCGCGGATTACAAAGCGAAAACGGGCACTGATGTGGAACTCGTGCTGGTTCCGGACAACAACTATCGTACCTGGATGGTGACGCAGCAAGCGGCCGGCAGCATGCCGGACGTCGTGCTCACCCGGATGGCCTGGGTATGGGAAGACTTCGCCAAGGAACAAGTGCATGATCTTACTCCCTATTTGGAGAAGGAATCGCCGTACAATCCCGGCAAGCCGTGGAAAGACACGTTCCTGCCTTCCTTCTATAAAGACAGCATCAATCCGGCCAACGGAGTGCTGAATTCCGTTCCGGCATTCACGGCCATGATCCGCATTCTGTACAACCAAGAGTTGTTTGACAAAGCGGGCATTGCAAAGGCGCCGACGACCTGGCTGGAATTTATCGACGCCAACAAGAAGCTGAAGGAAGCGGGAGTCGTGCCGATGGCGATGTCCGGTCAATCCAACAGCCATATCAGCTGGTTCTTGACCTCGATCTTCGGTCAACTGGACGAGCAGCTTCGCAAGCAAATGGACACCGACGGCGACAATATGGTGATCAAGAACGAGCTGGCCAGGGCAACCGATCTCGGCCTGATCGATTATACGAAATATCCGTTCAAGGACGGGCTGGAGCTGTTCAAGGATTTCTCGCAATACTGGAACACGGATTTCAACGGCATCGATGAGAAAACCGCGGAACAGCTATGGCTGACCGGGCAAGCGGCGATGTTGATCTTCAACTCCGCGAACCTGTCGCTCGTCGAGGATATGGAAGGCCGGGACTTCGCTTACGGCGGGTTCCCGATTCCGGTCATTACGAAGGAGCAGTTCCCGGATGCGATGGAAAAGTCGGTCATGCTGGGCGGCGCGGCCAACGAGTCTTGGGCGGTTTCCTCCACGGTGAAGGGCGAAAAATTGGATGCGGCCATCGATTTGATTCAGTACTTGACTTCGCCTGACGTAGAGGGCCAGCTCGGCGAAGCGCTCAGCTACCTGCCGACGATTACGAATGCGAATCTGCCGGAGAAGCTGCAAGGGTTCGTCATGCAAAATGAAGACATTCGCCGCGCGAACTATACGGGGCCGGCGACGATCAAGGAGTTTTCCGATTTCCTGATCAAGTCGATGCAATTGTATCTGGGCGGCTCGGTGGACACGAACAAGCTGACGAGCGAATTGAACGCCGAATGGAAGAAAGGCATGGACAATGCCAAAAACACGAATGGCTGGACGGAAGCCAACAAATACGGAATGGCCAAGTAATCATTTGCGGAGTTGATGCCGAGTGACACGTCCCAATATTCTGTTCATCATGTGCGATCAATTGCGTGCGGACGCGCTCGGCGCTTACGGCAACGGCATCGTCCGCACCCCGAATATGGATCGGTTGGCGCAGCGCGGGCTGATGTATACGAATGCGTATTCATCATGTCCAGTGTGCATGCCGGCACGCTATACGATTCGCACCGGACGCGAGCCGTACACGACCGGGTACTATGACAATAGCGGCCTCCACGTGCCGGAAGGGGCGGCTGTCGGTACGGAAGCGCGCTGCGGCGCGTACTTGCCCCGGACGATGCGGTCGCTCGGCTACCGCACGTTCGGGATCGGCAAGTTCCACACGGACCCGTGGGATGAAGATCTCGGCTACGAGACGCAGCTGCGCAGCGAGGAGCTGTACGATACCGCCGAGCAGGCGGCAGGCGACGACTATGCGCGCTTCATCGCCGGGCAGCATCCGGCGTACCGGCACATCGAACAGTTGCACGGAGAGCGCACCGACATGTATTACATGCCGCAGACGAGCCCGCTGCCTGCCGATATCACGGTGGAAGCCTGGGCGGCCGATCAGGCGGTGAAGCTGATCGGAGCCGTGCATGACGAACGGCCGTACTTCGGGTTCGTGTCGTTCATCGGCCCCCATCCGCCGTTCGCGCCGCCGGTTCCGTTCAACCGGATGTACAACCCGGATGTCATGCCTGACCCGGTGCGCGGAGATTTGGCCGTCGACCACACGGATGAGCAACTGCCCTGGATGAACCACCTGATCTGGGCGGAAGATATCGACGATCCGCGCGCCCGCGCGCTCAAAGCCAGATATTACGGCGAAATCACTTATATCGACGGGTGCCTGGGACGCATTCTGGATGCGGTGGACAGCCGGCCGGACGCAGACAATACGCTGATCTGTTTTTACAGCGATCACGGCGATCATATGGGCGATCATCATGCCTGGCAGAAGGAGAGCTTCTTCGAAGCGTCCGCCCGTATTCCATTCCTGCTCAGTTGGCCCGCGGGGGTGGCGAAGCAAGGCGTTTGCGACGACCTGGTGAGCCTGACGGATTTGTTCGGTATCGCTACGCATGCGGCAGGCGAATGCGAGACAAGGGACGGCATGGACGTGCTGGGATGCCTGACGGGCGAAACGAAGCCGCGCGCTCATTTGTTCGGATGGTACGGCCGGCCGGGCACGCCGACGTTCAAAGTCATGGTGCGCGACCCGGATTGGAAGTATATTTACATGGCGAATGGCGGGCGCGAGCAGTTGTTTAACTTGCAGACGGACCGCGATGAGCTGCGGGAATTGAGCGCGGCGTATCCGGATGTCGCCGCAGGGCTGCGGCAGGTTGCGGCGGAGGAGATGGCCCGCCGCGCGGCGCTGGCCCCGGCTTTGCGCGAAGACGGCGACTTGCGGGGGTTTCCGTTCGCGGCCAGGCCGCTTGAGCGGATTCGCCAATTCAACTTGGCCATGGGCGTTCGGGATTTCCAAGTCAATTGACGGGTTGCGCGAGAGCGGGAAGAACGCGGCCGGTTGTGCTGTGAATCGACTGTGCGAGAATAGGGAAGATCACGGTCGGCTGATCGTGGTCTTCCTTTTTATGTAATAGTAAGAAAGCAAGTTTGAGGGGCATGGACGGTATCTTTCCTCAATCGCAAGGCTCACGCCTCTATGCCTTTATCCTGCCTCAGCCCCCCAATTCGCTGAAATTGTGTCGCAGAGCCACTGATTCCGCCTCAGCCCGGCCAATCCGCAGAAATTGTGTCGCAGAGCCACTGATTCCGCCTCAACCCGGCCAATCCGCAGAAATTGTGTCGCAGAGCTACTAATCCCGCCTCAGCCCGGCCAATCCGCAGAAATTGTGTCGCAGAGCCACTAATCCCGCCTCAGCCCCGCCAATCCGCAGAAATTGTGTCGCAGAGCCACTGATTCCGCCTCAGCCCGGCCAATCCGCAGAAATTGTGTCGCAGAACCACTGATTCCGCCCCCCGTCCCGCCAATCCGCAGAAATTGTGTCGTAGAGCTACTAATCCCGCCTCAGCCCGGCCAATCCGCAGAAATTGTGTCGCAGAGCCACTGATTCCGCCCCCGCCTCGCCACTCCGCCAAAAAGGACCGCAGGTTATTGGCCTGACGGCCCTTTTTGGCGAAACGCATGTTTCTCCATCGAAAAGTTATGCCGGGTTGAATGTATAAGGTGCCGGTGTGTATGATGGAACTATCTGAACGGGGGAGGCGAACGCCATGCTGGATCAAGCTTGGATTCACGCGGGAACGCTGGAAGAACTGAAGGAGAAGCGCGCCAAAGTGATCAAGGGAGGCATCGCGGTATTCAGTCACGAGGACGGAATATCCGCCGTGGACAACCGGTGCCCGCACCTGGGATTTCCTTTGCACCTTGGAAGCGTTTGCGACGGAATTCTCACCTGCCATTGGCACCATGCCCGGTTCGACGTCTGCAGCGGCGGCACGCTCGATCCGTGGGCGGACAACGTGCCGGCGCATGAAGTGCGAATTGAAGGCGACGATATATGGGTGCATGCCCTACCGAGGCAGACGGAAGATCAGACGAGGCTGCTGCGTCGGCTGCAGGAAGGACTGGAGCAAAATATCGGCATCGTCATCGCCAAGGCGGTCGTCGGACTGGTCGAGGCCGGGGTGTCCACCGATGAGATCTGCCGCGTCGGCGTTGCGTTCGGCGTTTCGCAAGGCAGCGGATGGGGCGCGGGTCTCACGATCTTGACGGCGATGCGGAACGTGCTCCCGAAGCTGGACAAGACGGGCCGCATCCTGGCGTTGTATCATGGCTTGCTGCATGTCGCCCGGGCCAGCGCGGGCCGGGCGCCGCGGCACCTGCTGGGCGCGCTGCCGAGCGATGGCGCAAGCGCGGATCGCCTGCAGTCGTGGTATCGCAATTGCATCGAGGTTCGCGATACGCAAGGGGCACAGAAGGTGCTGCTGACGGCGATCGGAAGCGGGATGTCCGCCGGGAAGCTGTCGGACATGATGCTGGCAGCCGCGACGGACCATCGCTATCTGGACGGAGGACACACGTTCGATTTCCATAACAAGGCGTTCGAGGCGCTGGAGCGCTGCGCGGGCGAGCCGGGCGCTGCGGCCGTGCTGACATCGCTCGTACCGTTGCTGGGCGATCCGACGCGCAGCGAGGAGCTGCACCACTGGCAGGCGCCGATCGATCTGGCGGAGCCGCTGCGCCAGGCGTTCGCACGCGTGGCCGAAGCCAAGCCGGGAGATCGGGAGGTGCCGGATGAGGCTGCCTTGTTCGAGCAATTGCTGCTGGACGACCCGCTCGGCACCGTGGCTATGCTGACCGACCTGCTGCTGCAAGGCGCAGCGCCGGCCGGCATTGCCCGCGTGATCGCGGCGGCCGCGGCGGAGCGCATCGTGCGGTTCCATACGCAGAATGACTTCGGCGATTGGATAGCCGTTCTTCATACGTTCACGTATGCGCATGCCGTGCACGAGCGGCTGCTCAGAAGCAGCGAGCCGCTGCTGGCAAGGGCGTTGTATGACGGCGCGATCGCCATCTACCATGATCGGTTCCTGAACGTGCCGAAGGCACCGAGACCGGCCGGCAAGCCGGGGACGATCGTCAGCGGCGAAAGCGCGGAAGACCGCTTGAACCGGCTGCTGGATCTGATGGACCGCAGGCAGCAGGTGGAGGAAGCGGCCCGGTTCACGGCGGACTATTGGGCCGACCGGGAAGATCCGGACGCGCTGTGGCGCACGCTCGGGCATGCGCTGCTGCGGGAAGACGCGGAATTCCATTCGTTCCAGATGTACGAAGCCGCGGCCGCCGAGTTCGATCGCTGGGGGCAGCGGCCGGGTCCGTTCGCGGCCCGGATGCAGCTCGTCATGCTGCTCGCCTGTACGCGCTATCTAGCGGCGCATGCGCCGACGGCAAGGGAGACGCCGCATACGGCGCGCATCGCCTGGCGCTTGCACCGCGGCGAGCGGCTTTTCGAAGAAGGCGACGAGTAGACACGTCCCTTCGAATTTCTTATAATGACAAATGAGAATCGTCATCATAGCTAAGCAGATTTATATGTGGTTGCATCGTTGTGAAGGATGAAGGACGCCCTTCGGCTGCAGCACGAAGAACGACACCGCTTACCGCGGTTATCGTGCTTGCCGGGGGGCGTTGCTATGCTCTCTTTGGGCATTCTGGCGTGGATGGTGCGGCTGGCGTCATATTGGCGAGGCAACGAATTCATATTTTGCAAACAGGCGGTGTTTACGGAGAAATTCAATTCGTCAACGTTGCCCTGCTTATTATGTTCTTGACTATGATACTGATAATCATTATCATTATAACTGTGATCTCATACTGAGATACATATTGCCGAAGGGAACCTGTCTTATGATACAGCGGGCAGATGTGGCATCATTATCACAGATCGAGGAGAAATTCGATTTCGAACTGGAAAATCGGTTGTTTCGCGTTTCCGAGTCCGGCATGGAATCTCCTCTTTTCGAGATGCCCGCAGCACATTGGCTGCAGCCCGCCAAAGCGCTGGAAGCGCTCGAGGCAGGCGGGTCCATGTCGAAGGCGATCGGCATGAAGCTGCCTGTATCTTATGCGGGCCTGTCCGTCCTTGGCTTGGTGCTCGTGAAGCTGCTGTTTCTGGTCCGTCACGAACGCTGGATCGAATTGTCACTGGACCATCTGACTTTCCAAATGGAAGAACGCTACGGGACCATGCAAGCGGGTTATCGTGTGCATACGCTTCGCTGGACGACACTGCCGCAACAGGCCGATCGTCGCGCCGCATTCCTCGAGCGGGAATGGCGGCAATATTTTCGACAACATATAAACCCCGTCATTCAATCCATTGCGGGCGCTGTCGGCTTGAAGCCGGATATGATCTGGAATCAAGCCGGCGGCAGATTGGCAGGCATCCGGGAATACTTGCAACAGTACGAAACAACGGCCAATGACGAATTTCTGGCTCGCTATGACTGGCATGCACGGATATTGACCCATAAGTTGACTGCCGAAGATTATGTCCGCAGACGCAACCCGTTCGACTGGCAGCCCAGGTTCACGGATAATCCGTGGAAGCCGGGCGGACGCATGGTGATTCGCTCCTCCTGCTGCATGTACGATTGCCGCGAGGGCGGGCAGAGATGCTACAATTGTCCGCAGATGACGACCGCGGAACGGGATATCCGCCGGGCCGCCGTACTGGCGGAAGCCGCAACCTGAATATAGGAACGAATGTGAGGGATCAGCGATGGTCAAGATCAATACCGAGAACCTGGACGTCGCCTACCTGGACCGAACGGTCGTACAGGACTTGAATTTAAGCATACCGACGGGCAAAATTACCGCGCTCGTCGGCGCCAACGGTTCCGGGAAATCGACGATTCTGAAGGCGATGGCCCGCCTGATCAAGCCTAAGGCCGGCAGTGTGCTGCTCGACGGCAAGTCGATTCACGGCCAGCCGACGAAGGAAGTGGCCAAGCAGTTGGCCATTCTGCCGCAAAATCCGACGGCGCCCGAAGGGCTGACCGTCGCCGAACTGGTCGGCTATGGCAGATTTCCTTACCAGAACGGATTCGGTTCGATGACCCAACTGGACCGCGACGTGATCAAGTGGGCGCTGGAAGTGACCAACATGACGGTGTTCGGAGACCGCCCGGTCGACCAACTGTCGGGCGGACAGCGGCAGCGGGCGTGGATCGCGATGGCGCTGGCGCAAAATACGCGGTTCCTGTTCCTGGACGAACCGACGACGTTCCTCGACATGGCGCACCAGCTCGAAGTGCTGCAACTGTTGCGCAGGTTGAACGAGCATGAGAAGCGGACGATCGTCATGGTCGTTCACGATTTGAACCACGCCACGCGTTTCGCCCATCATATGGTGGCGATCAAGCAAGGCAAAGTCATCAGCGAAGGGCCTACCGTGGATGTATTGACCGAGGAAGTGCTGGGCGAAGTGTTCGGCATTCGCGCCCAGATCGTGAAGGATCCGCGTACGGGCGTGCCGCTCTGTCTGCCCTACGCGCTTGCCTCCGACGAATCGGCGGGCGAGCATGTGCAGCATGCTGCGGTTGCGGCAGGGGAACCGGTCTTGGTCTAATTCTTCCGTGATACAGGAACGATCGCGCGACACCTGGAAAATCTCCGGGTGTCTTGTTGTCTGTCGAGGGGATTTTGGCGCGTGATTGGAGTGATGTCACGGGCGGATTGTGGTACGATGGGAGCATCGATTCGGAAAATGGCTGGAGGGTCCGTGACAAGTGGCAATCGTGCGCAGAATTACGAACGGAGATTTGCAGGAGGCAGTCCGGCTGTCGGACGAGACGTTCCGCGACGGCGAACAGCCTTCGATGGGGGACGCATTTCCTTTAATATTCTCGGAAGCGGAAGATCATCATTCATACGGCGCTTTTCAAGATGACGGTAAATTGCTTGCGTTCATGGGACTCGTGCCCTGGGTACTCAGAGTTGGCGACGCGCGGCTTCAAGCCTTCTCGCTCGGATCGGTATGCACGGCGCCCGAGGCGAGAGGGCAAGGCATCGCCAGCGAAGTTCTGCGGGAGGTCTATCGCCATATCCGGCAAGCCGGCGCTTCCCTGTTGCTAGTATCCGGAGACAGGTCGCTGTATACGCGAACGGGCTGCATGCCGTTCGGGCGCGTGCGGCGATACGGCATTGATCGGACTGCGGCGGAAGCGGTCGCGGCAGCGGCGGGCGACGATGGTACGATGCGGCTTCGGGAGATGGCGCCGGCCGATCTGTTCGCGCTGCACCAAGTTGCGGGCAGCAGGGACGTGGCCTATGATTTTAGCGTGCGCGAATTGTCCGCCCTGATCAAGGCAGAATCGTTCGCCAGCTGCGTGAAGATGAATCATCGGGTATGGGTTGCGGAGTCGGACGGCGCAGTGGCGGCCTTCGCGGTCGTCGGCGTGCCGAGCGACCCGCAGAAGCGCGGACGAGTGATCGAGCAAGCGGGCAGCCCCGCGATTGTGGCCCGGCTGGCGGCAGAAGCGGTCATCCGCGACCGGATGGCCGGATTGGATTTTCACGTGCCGTGGCAGGAGCGGGAACTGGATGAGAGATTGTCCGGCTTCGGACTGTCCTGCGCGGACGGTCCGTCGTCCGGCACGCTCAAGATCGTGGACGGCGAGGCGCTGCTCGGCCAATTGCGCCCATGGCTGGACAAGCGGCAAGCCGGAAGCGCACGGGGTCTCCGCTTGACGCAGAGCGATGACGGCAGCTGGTTGCTGGGCAGAGAGCAAGACGCGGCGGTCGCCTTGGCGGACGATGAACTCGTGCGGCTGGTCTTCGATTACGCAGGCTCGGAGGAGCAGTTGGCGCCATTGCCTGCGGGAACGAAGCCGTATCGCGAACTGTTCCCCGTGCCGCTGCCGTATCCGGTCGGATTGGGCTATATTTAAGAAGAGGAGAGGCGGTCACCGTCATGGCGTTCGGCATCGACAGAAGCGAACTGGAGCATTGGAAGCGTCAAGTCGCCGGCGGAGAGATCGCCTATCTGACCCATTATTGGTACGAGCCGCGATTTCCGGACTGCCGGACGGTGACCAAGGTCGGGTGCGCGGACTTGCCCCGGCTGCAAGCGTGGTGCAGGGAGAACGGCCTGAATCCGAAATATATTCATCGCCGCCAGCCTTATCCCCACTTTGATCTCATCGGGCCGAAGCAGCGGGAAATTTTGCTGCGGGAGCGGCAATGGCGGCAGCTCCGCAAGTTCGGCCTGCTGACATGACCGATGAGCGCGTCGTACGGAACCTTCATCTATATTTCGCATCAACGCCCGCGTGTCGTTCGGATACGCGGGCGTTCGTTTGCGCATCCAACATTCGCTTTTGATCCATGGCCCTATATCGTGTTAACATACTGTGTGCAGACATTTTACATTCTCGTGCAAAGGCGGGACTCTATTTTGTTCTCAAATCGCATATCCTGGCTGAAGCCGTTTTTGCCTTTCCTTATCTTAATTGTGCTGTTGTTTCTGAAATCGCTGCTGCTGCGGGAGTATCTGTTCAATCGGATCGCTTGGGGCCAAGTTGCGGCGGACCTCGCTTCGATCGTCGTTCTCGTCGGCCTGTTCGAGGCGATATCGCCGATTCGCGCGAGGAAATATGTGCGTTGGTCGCTGAACCTCATTGTATCCGTCCTCTTTTTCGCGTCCGTTGTCTATTTTAACTATTTCAGTACGATTCCGACTTATTCGGCCCTGAATGAATTGCACCAGGTCGGCGGCGTGAAAGACAGCGTGAATGCGGCTATCGAACCGAAGGATTACTGGTTCTTCGCGGATGTGGTCGTCATTGCGATCGGGTGGCTGGTATGGCGGATTCGCGGGGTCCGGTCTGCTGGCGCGCCGGCGCGCCGTTCATTCGACAAAGCTTGGCGCTTTGGCGCGATTCTGGCCGTGATTGCCGGTCTGCTCGTCTCCCAGTTATATATCCGTAACGCTGCGTCGATCGAGAACGAATTGGCGCAGGCGGAGGAAGTCGGCTTTTTCAACTACCAAGTGTCCGCAGCCGCGAATACGAGCAAGCCGGCATTGGAGATCAAGGAGGGGGAACCGCTCAGTTGGTCCCAGCAGTTGGCCGACGTCATCGCGTCCAATCCGAACGTTCGTGCGAATGAGAACGACCTGTCCGGCTTCGGCAATATGTCGGGCAAGAACGTCATCGTGATTCAATTGGAAGCGTTCCAGAATTTCCCGATTCACTTGAAAGTCGGAGACCAGCTCGTGACGCCGATCCTGAACGAACTCGCGGACAACGGCTATTATTTCCCGCACTTCTTCCAGCAGATCGGGCAAGGCAATACGTCGGACGCCGAGTTCATGTCCAATACGTCGATCTATCCGACAGCCAAGGTGGCCATGTCGACCGGGTACGGCGACCGCGACCTGCCGAGCCTGCCGAAGCTGCTCGAGGAGCGGGGGTACGCGGCTGAGACGTTCCATGTGAACGATGTGACGTTCTGGGATCGCAACAAGCTGTATCCGGCGCTCGGTTTCGACAAGTATTTCGACAGGCCGTCATTTGAAAATGACAACTTCAACGGATTCGGAGCTTCGGACGAGCAACTGTATAAGACGGCGGTCGAGCGGATGGGGGAGCTGAAGCAGGAGAACAAGCCGTTCTATATGCAGATGATTACCGCTTCCAGCCATCATCCGTTCAAAATTCCGCAGGACAAGCAGTGGTTGACTTTGCCGGAGGAGGTCGCAGGCACGCAGTTGGGCGATTATTTGGAAGCCGTTCATTACACCGACTATGCGATCGGCGAACTGATCAGGATGCTGAAGGAGAACGGCCTGTACGACGATACGATGCTCGTCATCTACGGCGATCATTTCGGTCTTCAGCCCCAGGATAACGATCCGAAGGAATTGAGCGAAAAATTGGGCATCACGTACCATGAGCGGATTTCCCGGTTCAACATTCCGCTCATCATCCGCGTCCCCGGCGATGCGCCGCGGCAGGTAATCCGGACGGTGGGCGGCCAGGTGGACATTATGCCGACGGTCGCGAATCTGCTCGGCATCTCGCTTAAGGACGAAGATTACGTCGCGTTCGGGCACGACCTGTTGAATACTCATGCGAACGTGTTCGGGATGCGTTATTACATGCCGACCGGTTCGTTCTTCAACAACGAGATCATGTTCGTGCCGGGCAAGTCGTTCGAGGACGGCATGGCCTGGTCGCTCGACACGATGGAGCCGGTGCCCGATTTCAGCGCCTATCGGGGCGATTACGATTACGTGTTGCAATTGATGAAGCTGTCGGACGCGTACGTGGAGTCGCTGCCGAAGCGATAGGACGTGGGCCCGGTCGAAGCGGCGGCCGAAGTTGCACGAAGAAATCGACTAATTCCCGCCATGGTGCGCCGAACGGCCAAAGTTGCGCGAATGAATCGACTAATTCCCGCTGTGGTGCGCCGAACGGCCGAAGTTGCGCGAATAAATCGACTAATTCCCGCTGTGGTGCGCCGAACGGCCAAAGTTACACGAATAAATCGACTAATTCCCGCCAAGGTGCGCCGAACGGTCAAAGTTACACGAAGAAATCGACTAATTCCCGCCAAGGTGCGCCGAACGGCCAAAGTTACACGAAGAAATCGACTAATTCCCGCCAAGGTGCACCGCACGACCAAGGTTGCGCGAAAAAATCGACTAATTCCCGCCATGGTGCGCCAAACAGTCAAAGTTGCGCGAAGAAATCGACTAATTCCCGCTGTGGTGCGCCGAACGGCCGAAGTTGCGCGAAGAAATCGACTAATTCCCGCTGTGGTGCGCCGAACGGCCAAAGTTACACGAAGAAATCGACTAATTCCCGCCAAGGTGCGTCGAACGGCCAAAGTTACACGAAGAAATCGACTAATTCCCAGGGCCAAACCCGGCAGCGTCCTCTTGGGGACAAACAATATCTACCTCAGGTCCGCCACGGAGCGCCGGACAATCAGATCGGCGGGCAGCACGATCTTCTTCCACGGAACGGTCGACTCCCGATCCTGGATGCGCTCGATGAGCATCTGTGTGCCAAGATAGCCGAACTGATACGCTTGCTGCGCGATGACGGTCAGAAACGGATCGAACTCCGCGTACGGCCCCAGGTCATCGAAGCAGACAAGCGACACTTGCTCCGGCACGGTAATGCCGCGTCTGCGCAGCACGCGCGCCATTTCGATCGCGAGCACGTTGTTGCCTGCCATGATCGCAGTGGGCAGATCAAGCATGGCGTCCAGCCAGCGCTCGATGCCCGACAAGTCGGCACGAGGCCCGAAGCTCGTCTCATGCACGTAGTCCTCGCGAAACGGCAAATCATGCCATTTCATCGCCTCCAGGTACCCTTGCAGCCGCATCCTGGCGCTGGATACCGACGAGGAACCGTTGATCATCGCAATGCGGCGGTGCCCGAGATTCGCCAGATGCTCCACCAGACGGCGCGCGCCTTCTTTGCTGTCGCCGAGCACGACATCGCAAGCGATGCCGGGCACCTCGCGGTCGAGCAGCACGAATGGCGTGCCGTGTCTCGCCAACATCTCCAAATTTTGCAGCGAAGCATCGCCCGAAGGCGCCACGAGCGCGCCGTCCACACGCGTGGACAGAATGGTGCGGATGTATTCATTCTCCTTGTCCAAGCTCTCGTCGCTATTGCCGAACAGCAGCCGATAGCCGTTCTTCGAAGCGGCGTCTTCGGCGCCGCGGGCCAGTGTCGTATAGAACGGGTTCGTGATATCCGCGATCAAGAGGAACAGGTTGCGCGTCTCTTGCAGCACGAGACTGCGCGCCGTCTGGTTCGGCACGTAGTTCATTTCCTCCATGACCCGCTTGACCTTCGCCCGCGTTTTGTCACTGATTTTGCCCGTGTTATTGATAACTCTCGACACCGTCATCGCGGAGACGTTTGCCCGAGCGGCGATGTCGTAGATGGTCACCATGATCAGCAAACTCCTTCTTGTCAATTCGTTATTTTTAATCTTATCGAAGTTGGGGATTGACAGCAATACTTAATCTTGATAGGTTAGAGTTATCGGTAACATTTCAAAGCGCTTACAGGGCGCGAGGAGGATACGACACAATGGCGGATACAGGATTGCGTTGGCTGGGCGGATTTCCGAAGATCGGAATTCGGCCGACCATTGACGGGCGCCGCAAAGGCGTAAGAGAATCGCTGGAAGAGCAAACGATGAACATGGCAAAGGCGACGGCGAAGCTGCTGTCGGACCATCTGCGTTATCCCGACGGCTCGGCCGTCGAATGCGTCATTGCCGACACTTGCATCGGCGGTGTGGCGGAAGCTGCCGCTTGCGCCGACAAGTTCGCGAAAGCCGGCGTGGGGGTATCGATTACCGTGACGCCTTGCTGGTGTTACGGCACGGAGACGATGGACGCGGATCCGACGATTCCGAAGGCGGTATGGGGCTTCAACGGCACGGAGCGCCCCGGCGCGGTATATCTCGCTGCGGTGCTGTCCGGTTATGCACAGAAGGGCTTGCCGGCGTTCGGCATCTATGGGGAGCAAGTGCAGGATGCTGGAGACCTGAATGTACCGGATGACGTGAAGGGCAAGCTGCTCGCCTTCGCGAAAGCGGGTTTGGCCGTCGCGCTGATGCGCGGCCGTTCCTATCTGTCGATGGGCTCGGTATCGATGGGCATTGCCGGTTCCGTCGTGAACGACTCGCTGTTCCAGGATTATCTGGGCATGCGCAACGAATATATCGACATGTCCGAATTCATCCGCCGTATCGACGAAGAGATCTACGATCCCGAGGAGTTCGAACGCGCGCTCGCTTGGGTCAAGGAGAACTGCAAGGAAGGGGCGGACAACAATCCGCCGCAGACGCAATCGTCGCGCGAACGCAAGGATAAGGAATGGGAAACGGTCGTCAAGATGACGATGATCACGCGCGATCTGATGGTCGGCAACCCGCGTCTGGCCGAACTCGGCTTCGGAGAAGAAGCGCTCGGGCATAACGCCGTCGTATCCGGCTTCCAAGGGCAGCGGCAGTGGACGGACCATTTCCCGAACGGGGACTTCCTCGAGGCGATGCTTAATTCGTCCTTCGACTGGAACGGCATCCGTGCTCCCTATCTGGTGGCGACCGAGAATGACAGCTTGAACGGCGTCGTCATGCTGCTGGGTCATCTGCTCACGAATACGGCGCAAATTTTCGCGGATGTCCGCACCTACTGGAGCCCGGACTCGGTGAAGCGCGTGACAGGACATACGCTGTCGGGAGCGGCGGCGGGCGGCATCCTGCACTTGATCAACTCCGGTTCCGCCACGCTGGATGGCACGGGAGAACAGCAGAAAGACGGCAAGCCCGCGATGAAGCCATTTTGGGAAATTTCGCAAGAAGAAGCGCAGAAGTGCCTGGACGCGACTTCTTGGCGCCCGGCCAACCTGGAATATTTCCGCGGGGGCGGGTACTCGTCCGACTTCCTGACGCGCGGCGGCATGCCGATGACGATGTCCCGGCTCAACCTGGTCAAGGGGATCGGACCGGTGCTGCAAATTGCCGAAGGTTATTCAGTCGATCTGCCGGCTGACGTGCACGACACGCTCGACAAGCGGACCGACTCCACCTGGCCGACGACCTGGTTCGCTCCGATCCTGACGGGAAGCGGCGCGTTCCGCAGCGTATACGACGTGATGGACAACTGGGGCGCGAACCACGGCTCGATCAGCTACGGCCATATCGGCTCCGACCTGATCACGCTCGCTTCGATGCTGCGCATTCCGGTGCATATGCACAACGTGGCGGAGGAGCGCATTTTCCGTCCGCGGGCGTGGGGCCTGTTCGGCACGAGCGACCCGGAAGGCGCCGACTATCGGGCTTGCCAGAACTTCGGACCGCTGTACGGTTAATCGGCACAGGGCGCAGTAGCATCTCATGAGCGCGGTCTAAGATTAAGGGTCTCCAGGGTAAGGTGTATATTCACCACCTCGCGAAACCCGTGGTTAAGGGCCTCCAACGCAACGGAACACAGAGCCTTTATCCGGTGAAGAGGGTTCCGCTCTGGACTTTTTTAACGGAACACAGCGCCGTTATTCTGCGGTTTTACAGTGGTTTTGGCCACGTTTGTCGTTGATAAGGGCCTACTGTTCCGTTAGCTTTTCCCAAACCCCCTTTATTGTCGATTAAGGCTTCTGGGTTCCGTTACGCTGCTTGCACAGGTTGTTTGGCCCGATCCACAATTAATCGACAGTCTCTTTCGGACGCTTACTTCTGATCGTGATGGCTTTCCAGACAGAATAAGGGTCCGGAAGGCGCTTAATGAATCTCCCAGCAACAAGCTGCGGGGAATTCGGCCTGGAGAGGTTTATTCTCCTTCTCCGATCGGGCACAGGTTCGTTTAGGAGAAAGATCGTTACCTGCAGTCCGGAGTCATTCTTTTTTACGAGATGGAAAGGATAGTGTCGCAACATGGGAAATGCGAGTCAAATTCGCGAAGAATTGTGCAAATACGCGCGGAAGACGGTGGCGAACAAGCTGGTCGTCGGACCCGGAGGCAACCTCAGCGCCGTTCACGAGGGCAAGATGTACTTGTCCCCAAGCGGCTTCGCGCTCGATGAGATCGAGCCCGAGCAGTGGGTGGAAGTCGACGTGGCAACAGGCGACGTAACGGATATCGGCCTTCGCCCGTCCTCGGAAGTGCTGATGCATCTGTACGCCTATCGCGCGAATCCGAAGCTCGGGGCGATCGTGCATACGCACCCGCCGTACTGCATCGCCTTTACGCTGGTGGAACGCGACCTGCCGGTCATGTTCCCCGATCAAGCGGCGCTCGTCGGACGAACGGTATACGTTCCGTACGTGCTGCCGACGACCGACAAGCTGGCGGACGCTGTCGTGGAGAAAGTGAATGAAGCCAGCACGATTCTGCTCGGCAATCATGGTCTCGTCACGACCGGCCGCAACCTGCGCGAAGCGTATTACCGGACGGAAGTCGTCGAGGAGAGCGCGAAGATCTATCTGATCGCAAGCGCGATCCGCGAGCCGAAGGTGCTGACGCAGGCAGAGTACGAGGAGATTGCATCGCTGGAAAGCGAAGCTTATCGGATTCAATTGCTGCAAAAAATGAAATGATCGCCAGCAAGGAGGCACGGAGGTCCATGAGCGGAAATGCTGAACAAACCGGCCTAAACGATTTGAAAGCCGCATCCGGGACGACCGACGTTGTTACGGCCGGGAGCGAACCGTCTGCACTTGCTGCCGAAGCAGAAATTTCCTCGGACATGATCGGGGCGATACCGTCGGCACTGGCGTTCGATCTCGGCGCGAGCAGCGGCAGGGCGTTGATCGGCGAGCTCGCGCCTGCCCCGGACGGTTCGCGCAAGCTGCAGGTGCGTGAAATCCACCGATTTCCCAATCACGCTATCCAGGTCGGCAAGCATTTGCATTGGGATATTTTGCGATTGCTGCACGAGATCAAGAAATCGATCCGCTTGGCATTCCAGGAAGGCTCTGCACCTGCGACGCTTGGCATCGATTCGTGGGGCGTCGATTTCGGATTGCTGGACGCAAACGGCGAATTGATCGGCAATCCTTATCATTACCGGGATGCGCAGACCGAAGGGATGATCGAAGAAGTCGGCGCGCGGATCGGGGACGAGGCGCTGTTTCGCCAGAGCGGGTTGCAGTTCATGCCTTTCAATACGCTCTATCAGCTGTACGCGATGCGCAAAGCAGGCTCGCCGAAGCTGGACATCGCGCGGACTTTGCTGCTCACGCCGGATCTGCTCGTGTACCTGCTGACTGGAATTCGCAATTGCGAATTCACGATGGCGACGACGACGCAGTTGTTCCATCCGGAAGAGCGCGCCTGGAACAAGACGTTAATGGAGCAGCTCGGCATCCCGCCGCATCTGTTTCTGGAACCGGTGCAGCCGGGCAGCGTCATCGGTCCGCTCGCGCCGGAAGTGTGCGAGGAATTGGGTGTGCCGTCGGTGACGGCGGTAGCGGTCGGCACGCATGACACCGAATCGGCGATTGCAGCCGTGCCTGCTGTCGCTGGCGAACCGTTCGCTTATCTTGTATGCGGCACTTGGTCGCTGCTCGGCACGGAACTTCCGGAGCCGCTGCTGTCGCTTGAAACGATGGAGCTGCAATTTTCCAACGAAGGCGGCGTCGGCGGCACCTATCAGTTGCTCAAGAACATCATGGGGTTATGGCTGCTGCAGGAATGCAAACGCGAATGGGACGAGGCCGGCAGCGAGATCGGACACGGTGAGCTTGTGGCCGCCGCGGAAACCGCCGAACCGTTCCGCAGTCTCGTTCATCCCGACGACGCCCGGTTCTACGCGCCAGGAGGCATGACGGACAAAATCCGTTCCTTCTGCGAAGAGACCGGTCAGCCCGTTCCGCGGAGCAAAGGGGAATTCGCCCGCTGCATTCTGGAAAGCTTGGCGCTGCGGTACCGCGAAGCGCTGGAGCAGATGGAATCGCTCGTCGGACATTCTTATGGCGGCATGCATATGGTAGGCGGCGGCATCCAAAACAAGCTGCTGTGCGGGTTTACGGCGGATGCGCTTGGGCGCCCGGTATGGGCGGGCCCGGTGGAAGCGAGCGCGATCGGCAACATGCTCGTGCAGTTCATGGCCCAGGGGCAATGCGCCAGCCTGCAGGAAGCCCGGCGGCTGTCGGCGGATTCGTTTCCGGTGGAAGTGTACGCGCCCGGTCCGGAGCGGGCAGCATGGGAGCGGGCCTATGCGGTATTCCGCGGTTTGAACAGGGCGAATTGATTAGGACAACAAGGCGAGGCTTGTGAATGTGCCGAAGTCTGAGAAGCAACGTTTGTTTTCTCCAAGCGGACAAAACCCGGATACAGCAGCACAGCTATCTCGCACACTGGCTCTAGCCGGACAAAACCCGGATACAGCAGCACAGCCATCTCGCACGTTGGCTCTAGCCGGACAAAACCCGGATACAGTAACAATTCAAGACCTATCCATTCGCCACTTGAAGATGGTTCGAGGAGGGTATAAATCGCATGTTGATTGGTATTCCATCCATATTATCGCCGGAGTTGCTCAAGGTTCTTGCCGAAATGGGCCATGGCGACGAAATCGTGCTCGCCGACGGCAACTTTCCGGCCGCGAGCCATGCCCGGCGGTTGATCCGCTGCGACGGTCACGGCGTGCCGGAACTGCTCGACGCGGTGCTGCGGCTGTTCCCGCTCGATCCCTATGTCGCGAAGCCGGCAGCGCTCATGCAAGTCGTGCCCGGAGACACGGTGGAGACGCCGATCTGGTCGCGTTATGGGCAGATTGTGGCTGACCGGGCAGGGCTGACCGAGCCGTTCGAGCAGGTGGAGCGCTTCGCGTTCTACGAGCGGGCGAAGCAAGCCTACGCCGTCGTCGCCACGGGCGAAAGCGCCTTGTACGCGAACCTGATTTTGAAGAAGGGCGTCGTCAAGTAGTAGGCGGCGTAGCGGACAGACTTCTATCAGCAATTAGCAAATAAGTATCGGCTTCAGTGTGCGCAATCCCGGAGTATCGGCTGCTATTCGGCGGCTTATCTCCGGGATTGCTGTTTTGTCGGGTTAGGTGCGGCGATTGGCCGAGACGATTAGGCGATGACGTCGCCAATTTGGTAGTGTGCGGCGGTCGGCGGGACAATTAGGCGACCACGTCGCCAATTTGTTAGTGTGCGGCGGTCGGTCGGGACAATTAGGCGACCACGTCGCCAATTTGTTAGTGTGCGGCGGTCGGCGGGGCAATTAGGCGACAACGTCGCCAATTTGGCGAGTGCGGACAACAAGGGCGGCCCCTACAGGCTAGTAGAACGATCTTTAAGTAACGTTACTCAAACTCTACAACCGGGTTTTGTCGGGTTAGGGACCACGTTCGCAGTCGCTGAGGTGCTATAACCGGGTTTTGTCGGGTTAGGGACCACGTTCGCAGTCGCTGAGGTGCTATAACCGGGTTTTGCCGGTTTAGGGACAACGTGTGCAGTGACTGAGGTGCTGCACCCGGGTTTTGTCGGGTTAGGGACCACGTTCGCAGTCGCTGAGGTGCTATAACCGGGTTTTGTCGGGTTAGGGACCATGTTCGCAGTCGCTGAGGTGCTGCAACCGGGTTTTGCCGGTTTAGGGACAACGTGTGCAGTGACTGAAGTGCTGCAACCGGGTTTTGTCGTCTTTCTTGGATCTGAAGGGCATGATATCTCTCCGGTCGAAATGTGCTATGAACATTACACCACAAACTTTTTTGGGAATATAGTTGCATTATTTCAGGATCGTTATGCTAGTCGCCGCCCCCGAATATTTTCAGTCCATGCAATCGCTTGAACTGCTCCGGGCTGAGTCCTTCCCAATGCTTGAACAACGCGCCGAAATAGCTCGGGTTGTCGATGCCGACATGGCGGGCGACGTCGCGAATCGGCAGGCCGGGCTCGCGGAACATCGTCTCCTTGCTGCGCTTGATCCGTTCCCGGTTCACATACGCCATCGGCCGGATGCCGAGCGCTCGGCGGAACAGCGTGCACAGATGCTGGGAGCTGACGCCAGCTTCTGCAGCCAGCTCGGCGATCGTCATCTGCCGGTCCAGGCGGCTGTCGATATACTGCAGCACAGGCTGCAGACGGTTGCGGTTGCGCTCCGCCCATTCCGGCTGCTCCCGGTGGCTTCCCAGGTCCAGCAGAAACCCGTACAGCCGCTTCGAAAACTCCTTGCCGATCAAAGGATGGGACGGCCCTTGAGCGAGCTCCAGGATGGCGCGCATTTGTGAGAGGGCAGTATCCGGGCTGCCGTTCGTATAGACGCCCGATTTGCCGGCCCCTGCCTGCTTCAGCAAAGGCTCCGCCATCCCGCCGTTGAAGGACACCCAGTACAGTTCCCATGGCCCTTTGACCGGCTCATAATGATGCGGGATGTGCGGGTACAGGCAGAAGCTCTGGCCCGCCTTCACGGACAGGCGCTGTCCCCCCACCTCGAGCGCTCCTTCGCCCGAGACGATCTGGTGCCATTGATAGTCCGGGAACCCCTCGAGCCGACTCATCGAATCCTGATGATTCCAGTGCCCCACCGTTGTCAGATAGAGCGGCAGCCGCAGGTCGTCATCGGTTACGTCGGGAAACAAAATAATGTCCATAGGCGCAAACCAGCTTTCAAATTATGATAGTCATGCGAAAATGATTGCATTGGAATAGGACATGCAACCAATTATAATATGAATATCGTGATATTGAGAAGGGAAGTGCCCGCATTGACCCAAGCCAGACCGACATCCAGGAAGAAATTCGTCTACACACCGCCCGCCAACGGATATCCCGAATGGAACAATAATCCGGACATTTTTCAGCTTAATCGAATGGACGCCCATGCGGCATTCACCTCATATGCGACGTTGGAAGATGCGCTTCGCGGCAACTGCGACGATTCGCCATACAAGCAGTCGCTGAACGGTACGTGGAAGTTCGCCTGGGCCGCGAATCCGGATGCCCGCATCGCGAATTTCCATGCCCCTGATTACGACGCTTCCGGCTGGGACGAGATCCCTGTTCCGTCTCACTGGCAGTTGCAAAACTACGATTACCCGCAATATACGAACATTCGCTACCCGTGGATCGACCACGACCCGGACCTCAAGCCGCCGTATGCGCCGACAAAATACAACCCGGTCGGTTCCTATATTCGCACATTTACCGTACCGGCGGCATGGGAAGGCCAGTCGGTCTTCATCAGCTTCCAAGGCGTGGAATCGGCCTTCTACGTATGGTTGAACGGCGAGCTCGTCGGCTACAGCGAGGACACGTTCACACCGGCGGAATTCGATCTGACTCCCTACCTGAGCGAAGGGGATAACAAGCTGGCGGTCGAGGTGTATCGCTGGTGCGACGCGAGCTGGCTGGAGGACCAGGACTTCTGGCGGCTCAGCGGCATTTTTCGCGACGTGTTTCTCTTTACGGCGCCGCCGGCGCATCTTTATGATTTCCAGGTGAACACGGATTTGGATGCAACTTACGAAAATGCAGATTTGCGCGTAACGGCCAAGCTGGTGAACGAAAGCGGCACCCATGCCGGCACGATGTCGCTTGAAGCGCAGCTTTACGACCGTAACGGCAGTCCGGTGCTGACGAACCCGCTCGTCATCGACGCGGCAATCGGCAGCAGCGCTTCGCTGGACGTCCAGGGCAAAGCCCCCGTTCACCGCCCGCAGCCGTGGAGCGCCGAGCAGCCGAATTTGTACACGCTCGTGCTGAAGCTGTCGGATGCTTCCGGCCAGGCCATTCAGTACACAAGCAGCCGGGTCGGCTTCCGCAAGTTCGAAATCGAAGACGGCCTGATGAAGATCAACGGCAAGCGCATCCTGTTCAAAGGCGTCAACCGCCACGAGTTCTCCTGCGACGTCGGGCGCGTTCCGCAATATGAGGACATGCTGCGGGATGTTCGGCTGATGAAGACACACAACATCAACGCGGTGCGGACCTCGCATTATCCGAACGATACGCGCTGGTACGACCTGTGCGACGAGTACGGCCTGTACGTGATCGACGAGACGAATCTCGAGACGCATGGCAGTTGGGCGTACGGCCAGCCGTGGGACGACGAGCGGGATACCGTGCCGGCCAGCAAGCCGGAATGGACCGCGAACGTGCTGGATCGCTGCAACTCCATGCTGCAGCGGGACAAGAACCATCCGTCCGTCGTCATCTGGTCGCTCGGCAACGAGTCGTGGGGCGGCGAGAATTTCGTGAAGATGCACGATTATTTGCGGGAACAGGACCCGTCGCGTCCCGTCCACTACGAAGGCGTATTTCATTGCCGGGCTTACGAGGCCGCTTCCGATGTGGAAAGCCAGATGTACACGCGTCCCGCCGACGTCGAGGCCTACGCAACCCGGCCGGGCGACAAGAAGCCGTTCATCCTGTGCGAATACAGCCATGCAATGGGCAATTCATGCGGCGGGTTGACGAAGTATTGGGAGCTGTTCGAGAAGTATCCGGTGCTGCAGGGCGGGTTCATCTGGGATTGGGTGGATCAGGCGATTCGGGTGACGGAGGCGGAAGGGAAGTCGCATTTGGCGTACGGAGGCGATTTCGGCGAGTCTCCGCATGACGGCAACTTCTGCGGCAACGGGCTCGTGTTCGCGGACCGCGCGGTCACGCCGAAGCTGTTGGAAGTGAAGCGCTGTTACCAGAACGTTTCGATGAAGGCGGAAGATTTGGCGCAGGGGCTCGTTGCGGTCACGAACGGCCATCTGTTTACCGATCTGGGCGCGTACGACTTCTGTTGGGCGCTGACACGAAACGGCGAGCCGGCAGGCGAAGGGAAAGTCGACGTCCATGCGGCGCCAGGCGAGACAGTGCAGGTCGATCTGTCCGGCGCTTATCCGAAGCAGGCCGCGTTCGAAGACGAGTATGTGTTGACACTCAGCATGGAGCTGCGGGAATCGGCGTTATGGGCGGATGTCGGTTATGAGCTGGCGTGGGCGCAATTCGTGCTGCCGGCAGTCGAAGCCGGCTCAGCGGAGATCGGCGGCGACAGGCTTGCGGTTGGAGCTGCGAATGCTGCGGCTTCGAGCGTCGACAGGGATATTTTGAATGGAGTTGGCGGCGTTCCGAGTGCAGCCGGGGATGCTCAGGAAGCTGACGGACGGGCGGCAGCGGAGCTGTCCGTGCAGGATCGTTCGGACGTCGTGGAAGTGGTCGGCGCAGCTTTCTCCGTCACGTTCAACAAGGTGAGCGGGGTGCTGACGTCCTATCGCATCCGCGGCAGCGAACTGCTGCGGGAGCCGCTCGTGCCGAACTTCTGGCGGGCCTATACCGATAACGACAGAGGCAATAAGCATCACGAGCGAACGGCCATGTGGCGGGATGCCGGAGAGAAGCGCAAGCTGGTTCGCCTCGCATGGGACGAAGAAACGCCCGGACAAGTGCGTATCGCCACGATGTTCCTGCTGCCTACCGTTCCGGAATCGGCCTTGACGCTGCAGTACACGGTACGCAACACCGGGGAAATCGAGGTGTCCGGCTGCCTCAATCCAGGTGACGGAACGCCCGAAATTCCGGAGATCGGCCTGATGCTTGTCATGGACGCTTCGTTCGAACGACTGACCTGGTACGGCCGCGGGCCGCATGAGAATTACTGGGACCGCAAATCCGGCGCCAAGCTGGGCTTGTACGACGGGCAAGTGGCGGATCAAATCGTGCCTTACTTGCGCCCGCAGGAGTGCGGCAACAAGACGGACGTCCGGTTTGCGACCGTTGCAGATGCGCAAGGCAGCGGCTTGCGCATCGAAGGCGCGCCGACGTTCGAACTGAACGCCTTGCCCTACAAGCCGCAGGAGATGGAGCAGATCACCCATCATCACCTGCTGCCCAAGCCTGACAAGACGGTCGTGCGCATCAACCATCTGCAGATGGGTGTCGGCGGCGACGACAGCTGGGGCGCCCGCACGCATCCGGAATATACGCTGTTCGGCAATCATTCGTACATGTTCTCATTCACGATCAAGGGGATCTAGTCCCGACGATCATCCAATTTTAGCCGTTATCAACCGACACGATCACCCGACTTCAACCGAACCGCCGCAGACCGGGATGCCCCCGGAACTGCGGCGGTATTTGCTATTCCTTGATGGAGCCGATGAGCAAGCCCTTGATAAAATAACGCTCCTAAACTGATTTTCGATTACTAATGTGAGAGAGCTGTTAAATGGGTGAAAAATTGTATATTTACGAGATGCGATCTTCTTCTCCAGGTCGGTCTAGCCGGAAGAAGCTGATGCACCGCTGGCCATTATCCACGGGAGCTAAGTGATAAGCTATGCGTACGCATGTATACTAGTCAAAATTATGTATATTGTACCGGGATAAGCGGTCAATTAAGCTGAATGAGCAGGAGGTGACCTTTAATTGTTTAAAGCTGCATAAGTTCCGGAAAGGTTTCGGAAGATTGAAGTTGAACGAAGCACGGATCCTACAATTTGCATTAAGAGAGGAGTCAGGTGGGCTAATGACTAGTAACGCACGAAGTTTGAAAGCGCTTATATTGGTGATAGCCATGTTGGCTAACTTGGTGGCGCTGCCAATCGTTCCTGCTCATGCGGCGGGTGCTGTTGCAGACGAATATGACACTTTGCGAGCTAAAATATACGATTTTACAACCGGGGGATCTACATATGATCCGAATGATCCGGACATCAGCGCCAAGATCGCCGCGATTACGAACCTTGCACAGACCAACTGGGATACGATGGATAAGCGTGCAGACAGAAGTTATCTATGGAGTGACCTTGCAACGACAACGGAGTCTGAGCATGTTTCCCAGAGTTATCAACGGTTAGAAGCGATGACATTGGCGTATGTGACAAGAGGTTCGACGCTTGAAAACAACGAAGCGCTGTTGGCGGATATTATTAGTGCCATGGATTGGATGTACACCAACAGATATAATACCAGCATTCCCAAAAGAGGTTATGACAATTGGTTTGACTGGCAGGTTACTTCACCTCTTGTGATCAATAACATCACGATCTGGCTATATGACAAATTGACATCAGCACAAATCAGCGATTGGCATGCGGTTATTGACTATCAAGCGCTTGCTTGGGGGGCTGGCCTGACGGGAGCGAATCGCGTATGGGCTTGCTACATTAAAATCGTAAGCGGCATTATTGTCAAAAACAGCGACAAAATCATCGAAGGCAGGGATCAACTTAGTTCGGTCTTTGATTATTCGACTTCCGGCGAAGGGATGTACAGCGATGGTTCATTTCTGCAGCATACCGCACTAATCCCCTACAATGGCGGTTATGGCATCAGTTTGCTCGACAATTTGACCAAGGCCATGTACGTCGTTGCAGGCTCTTCCTGGGATATCACGGATCCGGATGTGAATAACATCTATCAATGGATTTATAATGCTTTTGAACCGCTGTATTATAATAACTCCATGTTTGATGACGTCAGAGGTAGAGGGATTGCCGGTTATAGAGACGATGATAAGGGAATGACCTCGATAAAAGGGCTTGGGCCTTCCGTGATTCGCATGGCGCTGTCCGCGCCAAATGCCAACGATCGGGCAGCCTATCAATCGATGGTCAAAAAATGGTTGCTGGAAGCCACTTCTCCTACAAAGTATGCGGATTTGGTCATGATGAGCGATATCGTACAAGCGAAGCTAATCGAAGATGATCCAACCATTACCCCAAGAGCGCCGCTGATCATGAACAAACAATACCCGAATATGGCCAGGGCCGTACATCATAGACCGGGATTTGCCTTCGGCATTAGCATGTCATCCAATAAAATCGGGAACTACGAACTTGTCAATGAAGTCAATTTACGAGGCTGGCATACCGGAGACGGGATGACCTATCTGTATAATTCGGATTTGACTCAATATAAGGATTCCTACTGGGCTACCGTTAACAGCTATCGCATGCCGGGTACGACAGTGATTCAGAACTCAACGGCACTTCCGAATGTGAAAAATCCGAATAGCTGGGTTGGCGGCACAGAGATCTCAGGTTTGTACGGAGCTACAGGCATGCAGTACACGGCCAATGGCTACAACCTGACTGCGAAGAAATCGTGGTTTATGTTCGATGATGAGATTGTGAATCTCGGTGCCGGCATTAGCTCCACGGATAACAAGGTTGTGGAAACGATCGTCGAGAACCGCAAGCTGAATAGCAGTGGAGACAACGCGCTTACGGTGAACGGAGCAGCCAAGTCAACTGCGCTTGGATGGAGCGAGGCCATGACCGGCGTGAACCGCATCCATTTGGCAGGCAATGTTGCAGGCTCGGATATCGGTTACTATTTTCCAACCACAGCGACGATCAATGGATTGCGTGAAGCGCGAACAGACCAATGGTCTAATATCAATCATTACAATCTTGGCACCGATTACACGACAGATATTACACGCAACTACATGAATCTGTGGTTCGATCATGGTACGAATCCTACAGAGGGGACGTATGACTACGTTCTTCTTCCCGGGAAATCGAGTGAGGAAGTTGACCAGTATGCGAATCATCCAGATATTGAAGTGCTGGCCAATACATCGAATGTACAAGCTGTCAAAGAAAAGCAGTTGGGTATCACTGCCATTAACTTTTGGAATGATGAGGTAACGACTGTAGGGCAGATTACAAGTAATAAGAAAGCTTCCGTCATGATCAAGGAGACGGAAGAGGACACCGAAGTGTCTGTTTCCGATCCTACAATGGCCAATACGGGAACGATCGATCTTACGCTGGATACGGATTTTGGAGATATTGTTTATTTGGATCCCGGCGTTTCCATGCAACATGTAGATGGGAAAGCCAAGTTGTCCGTTAATGTCAAAGACGCAATAGGAAAAACATTTAAAGTTAAATTCCGCTTGCCAGGTAAAAAACAGGCGCTTTCTACGCCAAGCGGTCTGACAGCTATGGAGGATTCCGGCAATCGTGTCAGGCTGACGTGGAATGAAGTCGACCGGGCCCCTACGCCTCCTGCCGCTCCTGCGGGATTAGAGGTTGACGGAAATTCGGAAAATAGTTTGACGGTGCAATGGGATGCCGTACAAGGCGCTGCGGATTACAGGCTGTATCGTTCCACCTCTGAGAATGGGGATTATGATTCCATATCTGATCTTCCGAGCGGCGCTTTAAGCTATACGGACACGAAGCTGGAAAGCGGCATCCGATACTTTTATAAAGCAGCGGCGATGAACAGCTACGGAATGTCATCTTATTCTGCAGTTGCTTCCGGATGGACGGTGGCCGCTCCGCCTGCAGGCTTGAAAGTCGTGAGTATTGCGGGACCGAGCCTTTCATTGGTCTGGAATGACGTACCGGGAGCTACGGAATATCGTCTTTATCGCTCAGAATCGTTGACAGGCGCTTACGAGTCTTTGGCGGGGCCCATTACAACAGCGAGTTTTACCGATTCAGGAATTAAAGAGGGGACGAACTATTATTATAAAGTCGCAACAATGAATCCTGGGGGATTGTCTGCAGCTTCGGCTCCGATTTCGACGGTATTTAATATTCCGGCGTATGCCCTTAATGAAAGCTTCGATGACATGACCAGAGGCGAACTAAATGGACAACGCGGATGGAGTGCCACAGTTCCGGCGGGAACCGTCAACGGGGAGATTGTGGTCCAGGAAAACTCGGAAGCTGGCGCGAATGTGCTGATGAAGAAAGAAAGCGCAGGCGATCCTATCGTTAACCATACCTTTAGCGTACCTGCGGGAGCGTATGTAACAGCGGAAGTAACGGTGAATGCCGCAGACGTGCAATACAAAACTGTACTTGATGTCAGGGACAGCGTGACAGGTAAAAGAGCTGTTAATATCGTTATGCAGGGCGGGGTAATTTGGGGATACAGCGGTTCAACCAAGGTGGATCTTCTGAATCCGATGGAGTTCAATAGAGACTATCGTTTGAAGGCTGTTATTAATACGGTAACCAAGAAATTCGATATGTATGTGGATGATCAACTGGCAGGCCCCGACTGGTCTTACAGAGAAAGTCCGGTTAACAATTTGAATACAATCCTGTTTGCTTTGGCTGGTACAGGCGGCGCTATGACGTTGGATGAGATCAAGGTCTCTTATGTTCCAGTTGGTCCATCGAATTTAGCGGTAGCGGATAGAAATGGAACAGAAATGAAGCTGACATGGAGTCCGGTTACGGGAGCAACTGGCTATCGGGTGTATCGTTCCCAGGATCTGAATGCGGGCTTTCAGCAAGTGGCGGAGCTTACTTCTCCGGAGAGCACCTTTACGGACAGTGGTCTAACTCCGAAAACCAACTATTACTACAAAATCGTAACGTTAAGCAGCGGAGCGATCTCGGAAGCATCAGACGTACTGACGACGTCAACAACGAATGCTTCAGGCATGGATATCCCTACCGCGCCGAAAGAGTTGTATGCAAGCGATCATACCGGCACGACTATCAAGCTGAACTGGAGGCCCGGCAGAGATGCGGCCAACTATTCGATTTATAGATCCACAGCAAATGATGAAACGTTCGCGTATATCGGTAACACGTCTTCGCTGTCCTACGTGGATACCGGGCTCGACGAAGCGACAAGCTATGATTATAAGGTCGTGGCAGTAAACGATGAGGGACAGTCCCCGGATTCGAACATCGTTTCCTCTTCCTTCAATGTTGTGCAAACACTCATTGACGATAATTTTGATGACGATGCGCTCGGTGCGGATCCTGCGGGCTGGACAATTGTGGAAGACACAGGAAGACCGGTGACGATTGTCGATGCTACCTACACAGCGGCGCCGGGTCATGCAGTCAGAGTTACCGGCGGCAACAAGCTCGCGACAAGTGCAGAGAAAAGCTTTGGAGCTGCAGAGGGGATCCAAGGGGTCGTTACGGTTGAAGCGCTTGTTCAACCAAAGGATGCGAACTGGAAGAATACCCCTATCATTTATAATCCTACTAACGGCACGGCTGCACATGTGTATTTTAGCGGAAGCCAAATCATAGCCTACAACTCCGGCAACAAGGCAACGATCTATTCGCCGGTTGTCTTCGACGGAACCTGGTATAAAACGAAAATTGTGATGAACACCGGCACAAATAAATACGATGTTTTCTTGAATGATTCAGATACGGCAGTTGCGAGCGAATTTGGTTTTAGAACCGCTTCAACGGCAGTTTACGGCGTGAAAATGGCCGTTGATAATGTTAGCAGCTTCGATTTTGACGATGTCAAAGCGTATTTCAAGCCTTTTGCACCAACGGCATTAGCCGCAAGCCCGAACACGGATTCAAGCATCGAATTAACTTGGGTTGCTTCCGCTGGAGCTTCGGGCTATAAGCTGTACCGTTCCACTAGGGCTAACGGAGGCTACGAAATGGTATATTCCGGTTCCGCGGTGACCTATACCGACACCGGACTGCAAAGTGGAAAGACTTATTATTATAAGGCTGCAGCGGTGAAAGGAACGGCCGTCTCCGATGCATCCAACATGGTGACGACATCTGCAACGAGTTTGCCGACCGCCGCTTTGCAAAGCATGAAGAAAGAAGTAAAGATCCTCTCCGTCGCTCAAGATCCTGCACAAGTCGAATATATTGTCTACCGGGATGGAGTGGAAGTGAGCCGAACATCCAATGTTTTCTATATCGATGGTCCTCTGGAATCGGGTAGAACTTATCAATATGCCATTGCAGCGCGCGATAATCTGGGACATACTTCCGGAGTCAGTTTGCCAGTAGCTTACTCGGCGACAGAATCGGCATCTGACTCGGATGCTCCAGCGCCGATGACAGGAACAACACTCACGAATGCTATTGATCTGAAACCTCAGCTTGATGCCAAGACAGGGGAGGCAACGGTCGCTGTGAACGCTAATGCCATTGCAGAGGGGTTCAATCAGCTGACAGCGGATGCCGCCGGCACAAAAGTACTGCTATTGGAAGTGCCGAAGGTAGAAGGAGCGACAGGCTATACGATTGCGCTTCCGGCACAAGCACTCACAGCAGGAACATCAGCCCGGCAGTTGGAGCTAAAAACACCTGTGGGCAGCATCATCGTTCCTTCCAACATGCTCTCGCTTAGCGATGCAGTTGGAGCGAAGGAAGTAGGGGTAACGTTGGCCGCGGTCAATCCTTCAAAGTTGCCAGATGAACTGAAGTCGCAGAACGGTAACCGGCCTGTGATTGAGCTTCACGTTACCGCTGATGGGAAACCGATAAGCTACAATGACCCTGATGCACCGGTTAAAGTATCTGTGCCTTATGAACCGACGGATGAGGAACTGGCCAATTCTGAACATCTGGTTGTCTGGTATATCGATGGGGCGGGTCAAGCTGTATCCGTACCCGATGGGAAATACGACCCGGCAACGGGAATGATGAGCTTCTCAACGACACACTTCAGCCTGTATGCCGTAGCTTATGTGTTCAAAACATTTAGCGATATCTCGGCGTATGGTTGGGCTAAAGATGCCATCGAGTCGATGGCGGCTAAAGGAATTATAAACGGAACGAGCGAAACGACGTTCGAGCCCGGGGCCAACATTTCCCGCGCTGACTTCGGCTTGTTGTTAGTGAAATCGTTAGGCTTGTCCGCTCACGGAGAATCCAACTTCGACGATGTGGGCAAGGGTGCCTACTACTATGATGCCTTAGCCAAGTTGAAGAAGCTTGGTATCGCACAAGGCATCGGCAATAACAAGTTTAGTCCGAATGAGACCATTTCCAGACAAGATATGATGGTGATGGCGGCCAGGGCGCTGCGAGTGGCGAAGAAGCTTAGCGTGGTGGGTACAAGTGCGGATCTGATCGCATTCACTGATAAGTCCGCCGTAGCTGCCTATGCGGTTGAAGATGTGGCAGCGATGTTGAAGGAAGGGCTGATTCAGGGAAATGGGGGCTTGTTGAATCCTGCAGGATTCGCGACGAGAGCAGAAGCTGCCGTCATGCTGTATAAAATGTATCTTAAGTGAATAGAAGCGCCTCTGGCCGGTGAAAAAAAACAATTGCCCGATACCGACCGAACCGCCGCAGACCGGAATGCCTCCGGAATTGCGGCGGTATTTGTTATTCCTTGATGGAGCCTATCAGCAGGCCCTTGATGAAATAACGCTGCAGGAAAGGGTAGAACAGCACGATCGGACCGATGGTCAGAATGGCTGTCGCCATCTTGACCGACTCGCTCGGCAGAAGCGTCGGGGTGACGGACCCGGCGATGGACTGCATTTGCTGAATCATGCTGATTTCCGATTGCAGCTTGAACAGCAAGTATTGCAGCGGATACAGCTTCTCCGAATCGACAAGCAGGATGGCATTGGACCAGTTGTTCCAGTAAGCGATGCCGTAGAACAAGGTGATCGTTGCAAGGACCGGCATGCTGAGCGGAATGAAAATCCGGAACGCGATGTACATATCTCCAGCTCCGTCGATCTTGGCGGCTTCGATCAGGGAATCGGGAATCTGCTTCATGTAGTTTCGGACGAGAAACAGGTTGAAGGGGTTGAACAGCAGTGAAGGAACGATAAGCGCAAATATCGTATTTTTCAGCCCCAATGCCGTGCTGATCATATACCAAGGTACGAGCCCCGCACTGAATACCATCGTGACAAAGAAAAACATGGCCAGCACATTCCGATATTTGACGTGCTTGGCTGCCAGCGTGTAGCCCGCCATGGCCGTGATCGCCACGGCTACAGCCGTGCCGGTCAGTGTGACGACGGTCGAGATGAAATAGCTCTGTAGCAGCGGCGAATCTCCGAAGAAGAGCAAGCGGTATGCGGCCAGGGAGAAGGCTTCCGGAATGAAGCTGTAGCCGTTGACCTGGATCGCCTTCTCGTCCGATATGGACACCATCGCTACCAGCAATAGCGGAAGGGTGCACACAATGGAGAGGACCGTGATGAACGTATTGTTGGCATAGTCGAACAACCGGGATTTCCACATGAGTCGTTTCCCCTCCTCTTTAGAACAGCGCATTATCCGGGCTGAGCTTCCTGATGAGCGTATTTACGCCGAATACGAGCACGAATCCGACTACGGATTGGTAGAAGCCGACCGCCATCGCCTGCGCCGGATTGCCGATCGTGCGCAGCGCGCGGAAGACGTACGTATCGATGACGTCCGTCGTGGCATACAGCATGCCGTTGTCTTTGACGATCGCATAGATCATATCAAAATTGCCGTACATCACTTTGCCCAGCGCAAGCATCGTCAAAATCATGACCGTCGGCACGAGCAGCGGGAGCGTGATGTACCGAACCTGCTTCCAGCGGCCAGCGCCGTCGATTCTCGCAGCCTCGAACAGCGTGCCGTCAATGCCGGTAATGGCCGCCAGGTAAATCACGAGCGAGATGCCGATATCCTTCCAGATGCTGGTGCCTACCAGAATTTGCACCCAATATTGCGGCGAGGCGTACCAATTGATCGACTCCATCTGCATAAACCCGAGCAACTGGTTGACAATCCCGTACTGGCTGCCGAACAACGTATACAGCAAGTAGCTGATCATGACCCATGACAGAAAATGAGGGAACAGAATCGTCGATTGCATCACTTTGGCGAACAGCCGGTTTTTCAATTCGTTGAAGAGAACGGCCAGAATCAGCGCGCAAATCGTACACAGGACGATGTACAGAAAATTGAGCCGGATCGTGTTGTACGTAACCTGCCAGGCGCGGCTGGACGCGAAGAAAAACCGGAAGTTGTCGAATCCGACCCACGGCGAGCCGACCAGGCCCAGCTTGTAATTGAATTTCTGAAAGGCGATCAGCATGTAGGGCAGCGTCAAATATCCAAAAATAAAGGTGTAGACGATAGCGGGCATGGCGAGCAAATAAGATGATCGGTTGCGGATGATTTCGTGAATAAAAGATCGGCCGCGGCGCTGTCGGTTGCGAACGGACATATTGCCTATCACTCTCCTGTCGGGTGGATCGCTCGATAACAAGCTAACCCTAATACTAGTAAGCGGCGGAGAAGGCGTAAACTTCAATTATCCGCGAAATGACAGGTGAAATAGGAATGGCGATGTTCGATTTTTGATACGGTCTTCATTTTTTTGCAATCGCGTTTATTTATTTTGGAATTCGTGGCATGATGCAAGTAGTCCAAGGAAGGGTCGATCAATAGAAGAAAGGCGGATCTCAAGATGAAGAACCCCTATAAAATTCGGTATTCCGCCTACAGAAAGATGCTGCTGAGCTTTATCGGATTGACTGCCGCCATCATAACGGTCGTATGCATCGTCTTGTTCCTGCTGTTCTCGCGCAGCTCGGCCAAGGAGGTCGGCAGCATATCGGAATCGATGCTAAGCCAGACGAGCTACGCCGCCAATATCGTCAAGAAGCAGGTGCTTGATCTTGGCAATCAGTTGATCAACAATAACGACCTGATCTCGGCCATGTACAATCGGGAAATCGATCGCATTCAGGAGTATCAGGCCGTGCGTACGCTGACGAGCATCCAATCGATGTATCCTTTCCTGGAATTCATCGGACTATATAATGGATATACCGATCGGTACATCAACAACAAGGGCATCTCTTTCGAGGATGAGAAGCTGCTGCTTGAGAAGCTGGATTCGCAAAATCAGGGGCGGTATATTCATTTCTTTCCCCGACAGATCGTGGACGCGGTCAGCGGCAGGAACAAGAATGTCATCACCTTTATCCTGTTCCCCGGCTATTCTTCCTATTTGCCGAAGAAAGGCGCGGTCGTCATCAACATTGACGAGCAGTATTTGAACAACCTGATTACCGAGTTGAAGAGCCGCAGCACGCACTTTCTGATCGTGCTCGACAACGACGGCACGGTTCTCTCGCATACGAACGCCGGCCAGTTCATGACGAACATCTCGGATGCGAGCTATGCGAAGCGGATTCTGTCTTCCGACGAGCGCAGCGATAATTTCATCACCGAGGTGGACGGCAGAAGAAGTCTGGTGACGTTCGTCAAGTCGGAGGAATTGAATTGGTTCTTCATCAGCGCGAACGATTATCAGGATGTGCTGGCGAATATCAACTGGCTGAAAACCGTTACGCTGACGATCGCATTGGGCATGTTCCTGATTTGCCTCCTGTTCTCGATATGGTTGACAAACAAGATTTACTATCCGATCCAGAAGCTGATGAAAAAAGTGAAAAGCAGCATGACCGGCGTGCCTGCGACGAAGCAAATCGACGAGTTCCGCTTGCTGAGCGAAACATTCACGGGCATAACCGACAAAGTCGCATCGATGGAGCCTGCGCTTACGGTTGCCAGGAAGAGCTACCTGCTCCGATATATCAAAGGGAGCCAGGTCGACTTGTCCAATCGGTTCGAGGGGCCGCTTGTCAGCCGTAATTTCGTCGTGATTGTCGTCAAAATCGATCGTTATCAATCCTTTATTCAGGAGCGCACGCCCAAGGAGCAGGATTTGTTGCGATTCGCGATATGCAATATTGCGCAAGAACTGATCGAAACTTTGGGCGCCGCGGACACCTTCATCGTGGATGCGGATGAAATCGGGATCGTGCTGCAACTGGAAGGGGACGCGCTTCCGCCTGATCTGATTGCCGTTCTCTCCGGTATTCAAGCGAATATGACAAAGCTGTTTCATCTGACGCTGACGATTGGCGTCGGCACGATCGGTTATGCGGTCGAGCAGATCCGCGAATCCTATGAAGCCGCCATCACGGGCGCGGAACGCCGGTTCTTCGAAGGGAACGGGAATATCTTCTCGTCCGGAGCGGAAGCGAGCAACCAGGAATTGCGGGAATCGGCGTACCCGGTGAAGATCGAGAACAAGATGATCGAGGCGATGCGGCAAAATCATCGGGATGCGCTGCAAGCGGAGTTGAACCGATTCATGGAGGCCGTCAGTCAGGAGTCCTACCAGGCCGCGCTATTTTATTTGCATCAGTTGCTGGTCGCGTTGTATAAGCAATTCGAAGTGTCCTCGCCCGTTGCCAGGGAACAAGCCAAGCTGTTCATGGAGATGGCGTTTCTGCTGCCCAAGTTCGAAACGCTCGAGGAAGTATCGGACCGGATGGGCAAAATCTGTCTGGCCATCTGCAACGAGATGGAGGCGAAGTTGAAAAACAAAAACAATGAAGTGATCGATAAAATCAAGGAGTACGCAGCGGCCCATTACATGAAGCCGGATCTGTCCCTTGAGCTGCTGGCCGATCAGGTGCAATGGACACCGGGATATCTGGGCAAAGTGTTCAAAATGCATTGCAACATGGCGTTCAATGATTATTTGAAGCACGTGCGCCTGGAGAAAGCCAGAGAGCTCCTCATTCATACGAATGACTCTACCAACGAGATCAGCGAGAAGATCGGGATCTACAACACCACCTATTTCTATACGCTCTTCAAAAAGAAGTACGGCATCTCGCCGGCCCAATATCGCAGCGAAAAGCTGAAAGATTGAATGCGCAGCGAGGAATTGAAGCCGACAATTGACGGAGGATTGCAGCGATTGCTCGGATTCAAAGTATACAGCCTTCCATCAGCTCCATTACGATGGACTCGGGTCGATCCGATCAACTATCGCGTAAGGGAGAGGTACATGTGAAGATGGCTGGAACACGGAAATGGGGCATCATGCTCTCGGCGGTGTTAGCGCTGGGGCTTGCAGCCGGATGCAGCAAGGCGACGCCTTCGGCGAATGAAGGGAAACCGGGCGGGGAGCAAGCGCCATCCGGGGCTGCCGCACCGTCGGAGTCGGGGGGCAGCAAGGCGAAGATACCGATCCGTTATGTAATGCCAGGCAACGCGCCGCAGGATCAGGAACAGGTAGAAGCGGCGATTAACAAGCAATTGGAGCAGGACGGGCTGAATCTGACCTACAAAGGCGTCTACATTCCATGGGACGTGTGGGACCAGAAGACGAATCTCATGATGTCGACCGGCGAGGAATTCGAGCTCATCCACATCATGCATGATTTGAAGGGGCCCAACGTGCTGTCCAGCAATGGCGGCATTATTCCGATCGACGACCTGCTTGCGCAATACGGCGAAGATTTGAAGAAGAGCATACCGGACTGGGTGTGGGATTCCGCTCTGATCGGCGGACAGACGTATTTCGTTCCGAACTTCTGGTTTGACACGGCCTATTCGGACGGCATGTTCACGATGCGCACGGACCTGCTCGAGCAGAACGGGCTTCAGCCGCCGACTACGCCTGCAGAGCTGCTGAACGCCGCGCAGACGATCAAGAACAATTGGCCGGAGGACAACAAGGACGTCTACATCCGGGTGCTTCCGGAAGAGCCGCCCGCATACCTGCACACCGCTTACGAGACGTATCCTTTTACCGTTTACCAAGATTTGATCTATATTGATCAGCAAGGCAATGTCAAGCCCTGGATTGAGACCGACGAGTTCAAGAAGAATACGGAATATTTCCGCGAGGCCTATCAGAAAGGGCTGATCAATCCGGATATTCTGACGGCGCCGAAAGAAATTCAAATCCGCGAGGAAAGCCTTGGACGCTTCCTGTATCGCGAAGGGGAAGGCATTGCAGGCGAGCAAGGGCTGGCGGAGAAAGTGCCCGGTGCCAAGCTCGACATGTACTATTTCAATGACAAGCCGAAATTCCGTTCCTATGGCGTTCGCAACTCCAACGGCGTCTCGGCGACGACGAAGCATCCGGAGGCGGCGGTTCAGTTTCTCAACTGGATGTTCAAGAGCCAGGACAACTTCGATCTGGTCTCCTACGGGGTGAAGGACACTCATTGGAAAGACAGCGGCGAAGGAAAATATGAAGTGCTGAAAAAAGATGCCAATGGCGCGCCGGCGTATTCTCTGCAATTCTGGATGCTGGGCAATCTGACGATGAATCGTTGGACGCCCGACACAAATCCGAAGTTCATCGATATTCGCACGAAGGTGGCAGACGATGCCGTAAACAGCATTACGGTGGGCTTCAACTTCGACGCCAGCGCGGTCGGGGTGGAATACGCCAACTGTCTGGCAGAGCTCAAGGCCAGCGTGTACCCGATCAAGCTGGGACTGATCGATTACGATAAGGCGCTGCCCGATGCGCTCAAGAAGATGAAAGCCGCAGGACTGGACAAAGTCGTCGCCGAGTACGACAAGCAGTTGAAAGCATGGCTGAGCAGCAATTCGTAAGCGGAGTATCGCTGAAGCTCGATTCCGGCGCGACGACCGATCATCCGACTGTGAGATTGGCGGCTTCGGAGCTGGCGAAATATGTATCGCGTTGCGCGGAGCCCGGTTGGCGGGATTATGCGTACACGCTCGCCATCGGGAATGTGGGCGGGGAAGGCGCGGGTTCGGGTGCAGAGGAAAATGAAGGCGCAGGTTCGGGTGCAGGCGGCTTCTGTTGGACGATCGAGCCAAGCGATCCCGGAGCGGAAATCCGGCTTGCCGGCCCGACGGCGCAGGATTTGCTGCATGGCGTCTATGCGTTCGTCCAGCGATATCTGGGCGTGCGGTTCTCGATGTCGGGAGATCGCTTCGATACGCCGATGCCGGTGCCGGTGCCGGCAAGCCGGACGCCAAGCCGCTATCGTGCATCGCCGTCCATTGCGCTGCGGGGCATGCTGCCTTGGCACAATTTCCTGTGCGGTCCAACAGGCTGGCATGAGCGCGATTATTTCCGATACGTGGAGAACATGGCCAAGCTGCGCTGCAACCTGTTGATGTTCCACGTTTATACGGGCGGACTGGAGCGGTACTGGCCTTATGTCGAGCCGTTCATCCGGGTTGGCTGGATGGGGGTCGAGCCGCAAGCGCAATTCGATACGACGGAGACGGCGCGCTGGGGCTACGTGCCTCGTCGTGTTCGGGATTTCACTGCGGAAACGCGGGCATGGTTCGAAGATGGCGATGGTGATGGTGGCAGTGACGTATTCGGCTCAGACCTGGCCATCGGCGTTGCGGAACGCGGCTCGCACTATGTGCGGGCGGCGTCCCTGATGCGGAGGCTTATCGATTACGCCCATGAACGCGGCATTCGGGTTGCTCTCGGCTTCGAGCCGGGCATTGTACCGCCGGAGATTCATTCGGTTCTTCCCGTTCAGGCGAGGTTGGACAATCTTGTGCTCGATCCTTGCCATCCGGCATCCCGGGAAATTCTGCACGATACGATCGCCTATATCGCCGAGCAATACCCGCAGTTGGATTATGTCGTGCTGTGGCAGCATGAGCATGCCGGGTTGACCCATCATGTCCCGCGGCCGGATACGCCTTTCGCCGAATTTTGCCGACAGCACGAATCCGGCTTTGCCTATCTCGGGGACCAGGCCCGCCGGATGGATGGCTGCTGGGCGCTTGCGACTTTCGGGCAGGCGTACTCGGACGTCAAGCGGTTGCTTCCGCAGGCGAAGGTCGTGCTTGCGGGCTGGGGAGGCAAGGAGCAGTTTCCGCTGCTTCTGCGCGGCTTGCACGAACAGATGCCGCAAGATGTGATATTCACTTGCCTGGCGCCGTCGCTTGGCACGGAGGATGGCCCGGCGGAGCTGTTCGAGCTGCGCGATCGTGACGTGTGGGTCATCCCCTGGTTCGAAGGCGATCACCAGCTGTGGCACCCGCAACCCCGATTGTTTACGCTGGAAAGGCAGATCGGCCAGGCCGAACGGCAAGGCGTGTCTGGCGTGCTCGCGATTCATTGGCGCATTCGCGACATTCAGGATCAGTTCGCTTATTTCGGACAACGATTATGGGAACGGAGCTTGACACCCGAAACGTATTATCGCGATGCCTGGCGCAGGGCGCACCCCGAGCTGCCGGATGAAGCGCTTGACGGACTGATCGCGATGGATCGGGAAGCGTGGTTCGCCGGCGCTGCCTCGTATGAGTTCTACGGATTCGATGCCGGTTGGGGCGAGTTAAGGGAAGAAGTGCGGCAAGCTTTGAGCCGGTTCCTGGCGGTGGTCGAACCGGTGCCGTCCGCGGCCGGGTCTCCGCTGCATCAATTGAAGCAGATGATCGAATTTTCCGTTCGGCTGGATCGCTGCACCCGGATGTTCAGGGAGGCCGAGCAGATCAAGCGGAAGCTGCTGCTGGAGCGCGACCATCCGGGCACGAAGATGTGGGCGCTGGACGCGATGGAATTACTGAATGCCGCCGAGGTGCCCGCGCTTCTGCTCGCATATGCCGGCAAAATTGACCGGGCAGACGAGGGTCCTGCTTACCGGGGCGAATTGGGCGTCCTGAGTTCGATGAATCAGAGAATATTGGCGTACACGGAATCGATGGCAGCGTTCTTCAGGCGATGGGTTTCGACATAGACAGAGGAAGAAGTTTGTTGATGTAGACCGTAAAAGGGACTGTCTCCGAAGGTGTTCATTGGCCTTTGGGAGACAGTCCCTTTTTTAAAGTGTCAGAAAGTACAAGTTTCATCCCTATACCAGCCTGAACATTCTACGCCCTACGTGACGATCCATACTGCAAAAAGTGCAACAAAGACTACGCTTGTCCAACATTCGCAAACTTTCGCTTGAGTCTCACCCGACGTGAGGCTGTAGAGTGAACTTGCACCTGTCCACGAGGGCTATAGCGAGGGGGCGGCCCCTATTTAAACTAATCGCCGATAAGCAGTGACAGCCACTCCTCGCGGTTCACCGGGCCGAAGTAGGCGGTCAGGTCCACATCCGCCAGCGCGGCGTGTATCGCTTCGCGGCCGTACCGCACGCCGAGAAGCTTGGCCGTGAAGTCGCTCACTTCGCCGGTGCCGAAGAAGTCGCCGTACACGGCTGCTTCGCGGATGACGCCGCCTTCGACGTTCAGCCGCACGTCGTATGTTCCGGCGCCTTCGATCCGCTTCGACTGGCGTACGTTGAAGGCGGGAGAGCGGCCATAGTTCCAGTCCCAACTGCGGTATCGCTCGTCGGCGAGCTGCCGGACGGCGTCCCAATCCGCCTCGCTGAGCGGATAGCGGGGAATGGCTGCGATATCGCCGCCGCTGTCGATCCCGCGACTGTCGACATGATCGTCTTCGACATCGCGACTGCCAGCTCTGTCGCCGCTGTCCGCTCTGAAGCTGCTGTGGCTGCCGCTTCCGATGCTGCTTCCGTGATCGCCGGTCGCGCCGTCGGCGCTGCCCGCTCCGAAGATCGATGCCAGCAGGAACCGCTTGAACGCGTCCATCGTCATCGGCTCAGCCAGGAATTCCGAGATGTTCGCCACCCGGCTGCGCACCGATTTGGTCGCCTTGGATTGGAACTTGGCCGGGTTCACGTTCAAGGCCGCCACGATCGCTTCCACCTCGGAATCGAACAGCAAAGTGCCGTGGCTGAACATCCGTCCTTTCGAGGCGAATTGCGCGTTGCCGGAAATCTTCCGTTCGCCCACCTGCAGGTCGTTGCGCCCGGACAACTCGGCATTCACGCCCAGCTTGCGCAGCGCCGCCACGACCGGCTCGGTGAATTTGCGGAAGTTGTGAAACGATTTGCCGTCGTCCCGCGTGATGAAGCTGAAGTTCAGGTTGCCCAGATCGTGATACACGGCCCCGCCGCCGGATAGCCGCCTCACCACGTGGATGCCCCGCTCCTTCACGTACGATTCGTTTACTTCTTCGGCCGTGTTCTGATTTTTGCCAATAATAATGGAGGGTTCGTTGATGTAAAACAACAGGTAGTCGTCATCCGCCGGCAGCCGGCGAAGCGCGTATTCCTCCAGCGCCAAATTCAGGGCCGGGTCGTGGATATTGCCGTTATCGAGGTAGATCATCGTATGAGGCGCCTCCTGGTCTTCATATAGACTTATTATAACATTTTGGCGAATGTCTTGGGGCTTATCCACAGGACAATGCTTGACATCATGCGCCCAAAACGGTTGACATCGACGACATCGCGGCATATAATTTGGTTACCTATTTAATAGATAGCCGAATTATTTAGTGGCCGATGTATATTGTCGGCGATTTCGGAGGTGAACGTTTTGACGGATGAACGGAAGAGGATCGCCAAGCAACTGATGGATTCGTACTTTCAATCCATGCCCCGCAGGAATTGGATGCACAAAATGGCGAAATCCGATCAAAAACCGGGCGAGAGGATGGTTCTCTATTTTATCGGCAGGCATACGAAGAACGAGGGTACAGGGTTGATGGTATCGGAAATCGGCAAAATATTGAACCTGACTTCGCCGACGATCACGCAGCACATCAACAGCTTGGAGGCGCAGGGGCTCGTCGAGCGGCTGGCGGACCCCGGCGACCGGCGTGTAGTCCGGATTCGGCTTACGGATGAAGGCAACCAATTTGTCCGCCGCATCGAAGAGGGACGTCTGCAAATGTTCGTGGAACTCGTGAGCCATCTTGGAGAGGGAGAGAGTGTCCATTTTGCCGAGACGATGAAGAAAGCTTCGGATTTTATGCAAATGAAACTGGAGCAGTATATGCAGAACGTGGCAGATGGAGAATGAACGATAAATCCGATACTTTTCGAGAAACAGGTGAGCGACAGGCATGATTACACGCAAAGTTGCGCCATCGGAGGGCGGCAAGCGGCTGCACCGCTACCTTCGAACCTTGATGCCCAACATCCCGCTCGGTCAAATTTACAAGATGATCGACCAAGGCAAAGTGCGCGTCAACGGCAAACGCAAAAATCAGAACTACGAGCTGGCGGCCGGCGACGAGCTTCAGCTTCATATGGAAGAGACGCAATTTGCGCAAGCTGGCATTGGCGGCGGGGAGAAGAAGCCGAAATTCGTCGGCGTGCGCGCGGACATCGATGTCGTGTTCGAGGACGCGGGTCTGCTGGTCGTCAACAAGCCTGCAGGGCTGCTCACGCATCCCGATCAGACCGAGCAGCGGGACACGCTGATCGGTCGGGTGCATGCCTACCTGCATCGCAAGGGCGAGCTTGACAGCGCGTTGTTCCTGCCGGCGACGGCCAATCGGCTGGACCGGAACACGAGCGGACTGGTGCTCATCGGCAAGACGGCAGGGACACTGCACCAGCTCAACCAATGGATTCAAAAACGGGAGCTCGAGAAGTTCTATGTAACGATCGTGGAAGGCCGGTTGACAGGTGAAAGCACGATCGCAGGCACGCTCGTCCGCGACGAGAAGAGCAATCGCACACGGGTCGCAGCAGAGACCGGCGCGGAGGGCAAGGAAGCGATGACGCGCTATCGGGTGCTGCAGACCGGCCGAGCGCAGACGCTTGTCGAGGTGGAGCTCGTCAGCGGCCGAACGCACCAGATCCGCACGCATATGCAGAGCATCGGCCATCCGCTGCTGGGCGACATCAAGTACGGCGGCCACAAGCTGGATTCGCTCAATCATCAATTGCTTCACGCCTGGCGGATCGTCCTGCCGGACGGTCGCGAATTCCGTGCGCCGATCCCGCCGAAGATGCGCAGCATGCTTGGCCAAGTCGGACTTTCGCTGCCGTAGCGCCTTTACGCACTATGCCGCCGGTCCGCGATCCGGTCATTTTTACCGCCGGTCGTTCATATTCCGTTCATATTTCCGCCTTACGATAATCGGATGCGAAGCTGTAGAGGAGTGAATATATTCAGATGATTCGCCTATTCCGTTATTTGAAGCCGTACCGCCTGATGATTGCCGGTGTCTTGCTGCTCACGCTCTTGCAGTCGCTGGCGGAATTGTATTTGCCGACGCTCATGGCGGACATTATCGACCGCGGGGTCGTGCAAGAGGATATCCCCTATATTTGGAAGATCGGCGGCTTTATGCTTCTCGTCACGATTGTGGGGGCGGTCGTCTCCGTCGGCGCCAGCTATTTGTCCTCGCATGCCGCGACCGGGTTCGGACGCATCGTGCGGGGCAAAGTATTCGCGCATGTCGGGAAATTTTCGATGCAGGAGTTCGACAAGATCGGCACCGCCTCGATGATCACGCGGACGACGAACGACATCAACCAGGTGCAGCAAGTGCTCGTCATGATGCTGCGGATGATGGTCATGGCTCCGATCATGTGTATCGGCGGCATCATCATGGCCGTATCCAAGGATCCGACGCTGTCGCTCGTGCTCGTCGCCGCCATGCCGGTGCTCGGCGGCCTGATCTGGCTGATTGCCAGCCGCGGCATCCCGTATTTCAAAGTGATGCAGAAGAAGCTGGATAAGCTCAATCTCGTGCTTCGCGAATCGCTCACGGGCATTCGCGTCATCCGCTCGTTCGACCGCACCGAGCATGATCGGCGCCGGTTCGACGATGCCAATACCGATCTGACGCAGACAGCGATTCGCGTCAATCAGATCATGGCGCTCATGTGGCCGGTCATGATGCTCGTCATCAACATCGCCTCGATCGCGATCGTCTGGTTCGGCGGCTTGCGCATCGACAGCGGCCATATCGGGGTCGGCGACCTGATGGCGTTCTTGCAATACGCGATGCAAATCATGTTCTCGCTCATGATGGTGTCGATGATGTTCATCATGGTGCCGCGCGCCTCGGCGTCGGCCGTCCGGATCAACGAAGTGCTGGATACGCAGCCGGTCATCGTCGACGGACCAAACGTACACAGGGCTGTTATAGAAGATGGAACAGTCGTATTCGACAACGTGACGTTCAGCTATCCCGGGGCCGAACAGCCGGCGATCGAAGGCATCTCGTTCACGGCCCGGCCCGGCGAAGTGACGGCGATTATCGGCGGCACCGGATCGGGGAAATCGACGTTGCTCAGCCTGATTCCCCGCTTCTACGACGTGAACGAGGGGGCGGTGCGGGTCGGCGGGGTTGATGCGCGCGAACTTACGCAGGATGAGCTTCGCTCGCGAATCGGGTTCGTGCCGCAGAAGGCGGTGCTGTTCACCGGCACGATCGGCGACAACATCCGCTTCGGCAACGATGCCGCTTCGGACGACGAGGTGCGCGAAGCCGCGGAAGTCGCCCAGGCGATCGAATTCATCAGCGGCATGGAGGAAGGCTTCGATTCCGTCATTGCGCAGGGCGGGTCGAACGTATCCGGCGGACAGAAACAGCGGCTCTCGATCGCCCGGGCGATCGTACGGCGGCCGGCAATCTATCTGTTCGACGACAGCTTCTCCGCGCTCGACTTCAAGACGGATGCGAAGCTGCGGGCCGCGCTCAAGCAAGTGACCAAGCAATCGACCGTGCTCATCGTCGCGCAGCGGATCAGCACGGTCGTCGATGCCGACCGCATTCTCGTGCTCGACGAAGGCAAGATCGTCGGCAGCGGCACGCACCGGGAATTGCTTGAAACAAGCGATGTGTATAAGGAAATCGCCTTATCCCAGCTGTCCGAGGAGGAGATCGCATGAGCGAACAAACAAGTTCGAAGCCTGGCGGACAGCGCGGAGCGGGAGGCCCCGGCGGGCCTGGAGCAGCGGGCGGCAGAGGCCCCCAGGGCGGCGGACGCGGCCCGGGACCTTTCGGCGGCGGCCCCGGCATGATGATGCCTGGCCAGAAGGCGAAGAACTTTAAAGGTACGTTCCGCCGTCTGATCCGCTATTTGCACCCGTACCGCTGGCGGCTGTGCATTGTCCTTGCGGCCGCGATCGCAAGCACGATCTTCAGCATCGTCAGCCCGAAAATTCTCGGCAAAGCGACGACGAAGCTGTTCGAAGGCTTGATGGGCAGAATGAACGACGTGCCCGGCGCCGCCATTGATTTTCAGGGAATCTGGCAAATTATCGTGCTGTTGGTCGGGCTGTATGCGCTCAGCTCCGTATTCAGCTATATCATGCAATTCCTGATGGCGGGCGTCGCCCAGAAGACGGTCTACTCGCTGCGCCGCGAAGTGAGCGAGAAGCTGAACCGCTTGCCGCTCAAGTACTATGATTCCCGCACGCACGGGGAGATCATGAGCCGCGTCGTCAACGACGTCGACAATATCAGCAATACGCTGCAGCAGAGCTTGATGCAAATGATCACATCGGTCGTGACGATCGTCGGCATCATCGTCATGATGCTCACGATCAGCCCGCTCATGACGGTCATTCTGCTCATTACGCTTCCGCTTAGCTTCATCGCCATCAAAAATATCGCCGGACGCTCGCAGCGCTATTTCATGGGCCAGCAGAAAGAGCTTGGCGAGTTGAACGGCCACGTCGAAGAGATGTACACCGGACACAAAATCGTCAAGGCGTTCGGCCAGGAGCGCAAATCGATCGAGAAATTCGACGAGATCAACGACCGTCTGTACCAGTCCGGCTGGCGCGCGCAATTCATTAGCGGCATCATGATGCCGATCATGAACGTCATTAATAATTTCGGCTATGTTGCGATTTGTATCGCCGGCGGCATCATGGCGATGAGAAGATCGATCGAGGTCGGGGACGTGCAGGCGTTCATCCAGTATGCCCGGCAATTCTCGTGGCCGTTGTCTCAGACCGCGAGCATCGCCAACATCATCCAGTCGACGATCGCATCCGCCGAGCGCGTGTTCGAAGTGCTTGACGAGCCGGAGGAAGTTCCGGAAGCGGCAAAAGACGCGGTTGCGATCGCGAAGCCGCGCGGCGATGTCGCACTGACGAACATCACGTTCGGCTACGAGGAGAACAAGCCGATCATCGAACGGATGAATATCGATGTGAAGCAAGGGCAGACGATCGCCATCGTCGGTCCGACCGGCGCCGGCAAGACGACACTGGTCAACCTGCTGATGCGATTCTACGAAGTGAACGAAGGCAAGATCACGATCGACGGCGTCGACATTACGAGGATGAAGCGCGGTCACCTGCGCAGCTTGTTCGGCATGGTGCTGCAGGATACGTGGCTGTTCGGAGGCACGATCCGCGACAATATCGGCTATGGCCGCGACAATGCCACGGAGGAGGAGATCGTCGAAGCCGCGAAGGCGGCGTTCGCCGATCACTTTATCCGCACGCTGCCGGACGGTTACGATACAGTGTTGAACGAGGAAGCGTCGAACATCTCGCAAGGCCAGAAGCAGCTGCTCACGATCGCGCGGGCGATTCTCGCCGATCCGGCGATCCTCATTCTCGACGAAGCGACGAGCAGCGTCGATACGCGGACGGAAGTGCAAATTCAGCATGCGATGAACCGTCTGATGCACGGACGCACCAGCTTCGTCATCGCGCACCGGCTGTCCACGATACGGGATGCGGACTTGATTCTGGTCATGAACAAGGGCACGGTGATCGAGCAAGGAACGCATGAAGAGCTGATGCAGCAGGACGGCTTCTACGCCGACCTGTACAACAGCCAATTCACGACAGGGCCACAGGTGCAGGCTGTGTAACGGCGGATATAGGCAGTTGGCAAGAGCGGTCGGGATCGCGCATTTGCGCGCTTTCCGGCCGTTTTTGATGCCGTCCGCACCATAACCGCTCGCAGCGTCGCCATCCCGCCACATAATTGCCCTGTATCCATAATCGTCAGAAACAATATATAATGAATCATATATCGCCATCATATCGATTCGGAGGATGCATCCTCATGACGTTCGAACCGTTCTCGCCCGCGCATTGGGCGGCCATCCTGTTCACTGCGGCAATCGTCGTCGTCATTGTCGGTTACCGTGCGCGCCTGCGGGGAGCGGCGGCGGACCGCGCGTTTCGCATCGGCCTTGCCGTCCTGCTCATCGCAAGCGAGGTTTCCCTGTACACCTGGTACACTGTCGAGCATATGTGGGGTTATTTCGCGCTTCCGTTTCAGTTGTGCACGATGATGGTATGGGTATCCGCCGCCATGCTGCTGATGAAGAGCCGCAAGCTGTACGAGATCGCCTTCTTTCTCGGCATTCTCGGCGCGCTTCAGGCGCTGCTGACGCCGAATCTCGATCAAACGTTTCCGCACTTCCGCTATTTTCATTTTTTCATCGCCCATGCGGCGATCATCGGTTCGAGCGTCTACATGACGGCTGCAGCAGGGTACCGGCCGACCTTTCGCGCGATGCTGCGCGCATTCGGATGGCTTAACCTCTTCGCGCTTGTCGCCGGCATTGTCAACCGGGCGACGGGGGAGAACTTCATGTTTCTCGCCCGCAAGCCGGACACTGCATCCTTGCTTGATTTGCTCGCTCCCTGGCCCTGGTATATCGTCGAACTGGAAGCGGTCGCGGCGGCGCTCTGCCTGGCGCTGCTCGGCCTGGTCAAGCTGGCGGACCGGTTGATGAGCGGAACGGGCTCGGTCCGGATGAAGGGTTGAGTTAGCGACAGAGCGCTTTCTCTGTACGAACAAATGTGCTATAATTGCGATACATCACCAGGAAGTGCTAACGGACGAATTCGAAACCCGAAGGAGAACGGTATATTGGCGATGGAACGCAAGCCGAGAGTGTTCGTAGGCTGTTCGCGCGAGGCGGTAAATTATGCCCGCGCCGTCAGTTCGCTCCTGGAATATGAGGCGGAAGTGAATCCGTGGTATGCCGGGACGTTCGGCGCCAACGATTATACGATGGAAGCGCTCGAACGGGAGCTGGAAACGAGCGACTTTGCGGTGTTCCTGTTCGCTGCCGACGATGTCGCGCTTATCCGCGGCAAGGCGGTGTTCGTCCCCCGCGACAACACGGTGTTCGAATTGGGCCTCTTCTGGGGCAAGCTGGGCAGGCGCCGCGTATTCGCGCTGGTTCCCCGCGAAGTTGACGGCGGCGGCATGGAATTGAACGGTATGCGTCCGTCGGGATTGCACCTGCTGTCCGATCTCGCGGGACTGACGCTGCTCAGGTACAACCCTCGCCGCGACGGCAAATACCAAGCGGCTGTCGATACGGCGGCCGGGGAAGTGTTGGCCGCGATCCGGCGTGAGCAGTTGTTTGAAGATCCGCGATTGGCGCTTGTCCGCAAACAGAGCATTTTGCACTTTTTCTGGGAATACGTCCGGCACGTCACGATCTCAGATCCGGAAATCCGGTATGCCGCCTATGCCGAAGCGATCCGCAATTCGCTGCTGGCTCCGCCCGGCTGCCGCGTGACCGGCGCCGCGATCTGGAAGCAAGACGGCGACTATATCGGCCAAGTCGGCGGCAATGTGGGAAGGGGAAGAATGTTCCGCGTGGACGGCAGTCACCCGCAGCGGGACAGCCGGCAGCGCATCGGCGTCGTCGCGGCATTGACGCAAGGAGAATGGTCGTTTTTCAGCCGGCGCGAGATTGCGGACGTCCATATCTTGTGTTATCCTTTGGGTAAGAATCATGTGCTTTCCGTGCATTTTTCCGGCGGCAGCATGGAGGTACGCCGATTGCTGGAATGGATCGTTGAATCCAACGAGGAACTGTTGCTGACCGTGAAATATTTAGTAGGAGGCGATTCGCGATGAACAGACGGACGAGCAAAGGACTGACGCGTTCCTTCGGTTCCATGATGAACGGCAGCCGGTTGGTCGTCGGACGCCGCGATCCGGCGTGTTCTGCGAACGACGAGACGCTTCTCACGTATATGTTTCCTACAGTCGAAGGGCCCGATGCCGAGTACGTGAAGGTCATGAGCGGCAAAGTGAGCGACAGGAGACCTTCGTTTGCCTAATGGAATCCGTGGCGCTGTTCTCCATTCATTCAGAAGAATAACACGCGAATAGTTTTCGCAAGCAGACGGCACCGTCCCGGATAAGGGGCTGGGTCGTCTGTTCTTGTTTCCATCAATACGCAACACTGGACAAGACCGTCATTGACCGTACCGCGAGTTCGGCGTATACTCGCCTTGATTGCAACTGACCGAACAGGAGATGGAAGCGATGGCGCAACGCAGCAAGCAGGAAGTGCTGGCCTACCTGGGACGCTCTGAAGTCGCGGCGGTCGGCACGTCCAATATGGGCTCGCCCCGGCAGAGAATGATGCATTTTGCGGCGGATGAGCATTTCAATATTTATGTCACGAGCATGAAAGGCGACCCGAAGGTCATTCAATGGAGCAATATTCCGGAGACGGCGATGCTGATCCACCAGGGCGCAACGTTCATGGAAATGGAAGAGTGCGAGATTATCGGGCGCGCGGAAGTGTTGAAGCGGCAGGAGGAGCGCGACATCGCGGCCAAGCTGCTCGAGAACCGTTCGCCGATCGTGGCGCAATTCACGCAGATCGGGGCGCTCGATCGGCTCGAATTCATCCGGATTCGGCCATTTGTCGTGAAGTATCGGTTCGTGCCGGAAATTTTGCAAGGAGAATCGCCGACGATATTCGAATTCGCGGACAACCGGACCAGCTTCAGCGTCTGGGACGATGTCCGCTCCAAGGCGCGGGCGTGGAAGGAAGCGGTGCGGCCGCTGTCGCTGACGGCATCGCTCGTGCCGATCCTGCTGGGCGGTGCGCTGGCGCTGGCGGTTACGGGGACGCTGAATGGGCTGTTGTTCGTGCTGACATTGCTTGGCGCCGTTCTGATTCAAGCCGGAACGAACATGATCAACGACTGGAAGGACGCGGACCGGGACAGCGAGAACGTGCGGGGGATCCGGCCGTTCACCGGAGGATCGCGGATGATCCAGCTCGGGTTGATCTCGCGGGCGGACATGTGCTTCTTCGGGTTGCTGCTGTCGGGAATCGCCGCCGTGATCGGGATCTATCTCGTGTTCGTCGGCGGTTGGGGTCTCATACCGCTTATCGCCTACGGATTGCTGGCCGGATTGTTCTATACAAGCGAGAAGGGCAAATTTTCGTTCATCAATATGGCGCCGGGCATTGCCGAGCTGCTCATCGCGACGACGTACGGCGTGTTCATGACGATGGGCGCTTATTATGTACAGACAGGCCAATTTACGATGCAGGCATTCCTGATTTCGCTGCCGGTGGCACTGTTTGTATCCAACGTGCTCCTGATCAATCAATTCCCCGACGCGGATTCGGATGCGGCATCGGGCAAAAACACGCTCGTCGTGCGCATCGGCAAGCGCGGCGCGCGGAACGTGCTGATCGCCAGCTTTCTCGCTGGTTACGCCATCATCGCCTTGCTGCCCCTGATCGATTATGCGCCGTTTGCTTTGTATTATGCGTTCCTGTCGATCCCGTTCGCGGCGCAAGCGATTCGCTATGCCTGGCGGAATTACGACAAGAACGCCGCCGACCTCGTTCCGAGCAACGCCCATACGGCGATCAACCACTTGTTCAACGGGTTGCTGCTCGTGTTCGCGTTTCTGTTGCAGGCGTTGTCGCCGATCGTACCGATTGTGTATCTGGCGGCTTCGCTGCTGTTCATTCTGTGGGTGTGGCGCTACATCGAGCGTCAGCGGCGGGTCATGAACGATTTCCGGACAGCGTTCAAGCAATCATGACGGTGACGCGTTGCCCATACTTTCGTTCCAATCGATTTGAATATGGATTATTTCAAGTTGAACATGTCCTTATTAAAGGTTTTCCACCCCGATATTCGATAACATACTCGTAAATACGAGTTGTGTTCTGGAGGGGTGAGCAGCTTATGGGTGAAATCTCCAACCGCATCATTGACGCTGACGTGCATAACGCTATCCGCGATCCTCGCGATTTATTGCCTTTTCTCCCCAAAGTTTGGCATGAGCAGTGGTTGTCAGTCGGCATTAATATCGATAAATTATACTATTCGCCTGTCGGAGTCATGAGGAAGGACGCATTTCCGGGAGAAGGCCTGATTCCCGGATGCGATCCTGAATTTCTTATTCGGCATCATATGGACCGCTACCATATCGATTATGCGATATTGACGGGATCCAATGTTTTGGGGATCTCCCTGAATCCGGATCCCGACTATGCGAATGCGGTTGTGTCTGCGTACAATGACTGGCTGATCGAAGTGTGGTTGAAACATAGCAGACGGTTCAAAGGATCCATGTTGGTCAATCATGCCGACCCGCAAGCAGCGGCCGAGGAAATTCGCCGCGTGGGCGATTACCCGGATATTGTGCAGGTGCTTATGTCCGGCGGTTCGCGCATGTTATACGGGCAGCGCTGGTATCATCCGATCTACGAAGCGGCCCAGAGCCGCAACCTGAAAATTGCGATTCATCCGGGCACGGAAGGCAGAGGCACCTCCGGACCGCCGACGCCTTCCGGATATCCGACCCGCTATATGGAATGGCACAATATCCTCCCGGCGAACTATATGTCGCACATCAACAGCATGGTATGCGAAGGCGTATTCGAGAAATACCCCGGCATCAAGCTTGTAGCGATAGAAGGGGGCATCGGCTGGCTGCCGCATCTGATGTGGCGCATGGACAAAAATTACAAGGCGTTGCGGGACACGGTGCCCTGGTTGAAGAAGCTTCCCTCGGAATATATAAAGGAACACGTATATTTGACGACGCAACCGATTGAAGAACCGCAGCGACCCGAGCATCTTGCTCTTTTGCTGGAGATGAGCGGCATGGAATCGCGCGTCATGTTCTCTTCGGACTACCCGCACTGGGATTTTGACAATCCGCGGATGGCGCTGGCTGCATTCGACCGGAATGCCAGGAGACAAATCCGGTTCGACAACGCGGCTCAATTATACGGAATCGGGGATGAAGAATCGCTATGAGCAGACATCGCGCTGGTACGTTGGAGGAAATTCGCAGCAAAGGCAAATTGATCGTCGACATCGGCGGGACGGAGATCGGTATTTTCCTCGTCGGCGACCAAATCTATGCTTATCGAAATCTTTGTCCCCATCAAGCCGCCCCGGTGTGCGAAGGCATCGTATGCGGCACTACGATGCCTTCCGAAGTATATGCTTACGAATATGGACGCGATCAAGAGATCGTACGCTGCCCGTGGCACGGTTGGGAATTCCATTTGCGAACCGGTGTGCACCTGGCCGATCAGAATCTGAAATTAAAAAATTATCCGGTAGAGGTAGAAAACGAAACCATCTATGTCCGGTTATGAGCGAATAGCCGGACACCGGCTTTAGTTTGCGCAATACGTTATTATAGAAGGGAGGGGCGGCATTCGCCTTCACGACCTGGTGCGGAAGAACGGATTTCTGCCACGATAAGCGCAAGGTGGGACATGAATGGGGATATTTCAGCGGATCTTCAATCCGTTCAGGACATTGACCGGCAAACTGATTATTTTACTGCTATCCGTTCTGCTGCTGGCATTCTTCACATCCTCCTATATCGCGTATCGGCTGCATCTGAACATTTCCAATAAGGAAATCAGCGAACAATTTTTTCAACGGGTCGGCCAAATGGCCGAACGCGTCGATTTACGGCTGCAAACGATGTACCGCATGTCGGATCAACTGGTGTTTGACAAGCAAGTTGTCCGAAGCCTGGCGAACCTTAATGCGGGCTCTCCTTTATCCGTTGAGGAACAAAGCGACTTGAATTGGGCGCTGAATCAATTTTTCTTTAGCGTTACCGACCTGGCCGCCCTTTACATCTACGATTTGGAAGGCCGTTATATTATGCCCAGCAGCTCCATGCTGCCCGACCAGCTCGGGAGCAACATCAGAGCGCATATGCTGGAGCTGCTGGACGGCTCGGACGGAGAACTCGTCTGGGAAAGAGGAACCTTGCAGTATGACGAGATTATACACGGCGAAATATCCGGCGATAGTCCGATCATTCTCGCCGCTCGCTACATGAAGGACAATCGGGCGCGTATTTATGGCGTCCTGGTGCTCGTTATTCATGAAAATATTTTCAGCAACGATCTTCATAAAGCTATCGGAGGAAACCAGGGACGCGTCTATTTATTGGATAAGAAAGGAAATTTGTTGTATACGGACGAACCGTTGAAAGAAAAGATCAACCTGCCTCTGCTGCGCTCCGTCAAAGACGTGTCCAGTCTGGAAGAAGACGGCATCCCCTACTTGTATACCCGTGCGGAAATCAGAAAATCGACCTTTCACCTGATCAGCAGCATATCCACGAACGAGCTTTATCGCAAAAGCCGGATCATTCTTCGCGTAGCCTTAATTAGCGCCATTTCCAGCATTTTCATCGCAGGTTTATTGATTTTTCTCATCATTCACCGCTTGCTGCTGCCTTTAAAGGCATTGGTGCGCGGGATGCAGCTCGTCCAGACGGGGAATTTGAATACGCGCATCCATATCGGTACCCGGGACGAACTGGCGTTCATCGGCAGCAGGTTTAACTCCATGATCGACCATATCGATTCGCTGATCAAGGAAGTGTACGAGAAGCAGCTGCGGGAGCGGGAAGCTGAATTGTCCATGCTGCAAGCCCAATTGAACCCGCATTTTTTGTACAATACGCTGGACATGATCCATAGCAAGCTCTACTTGCAAGACGATCGCGAGACCGCCTCGCTGGTCATCAATCTGGCCTCGATGCTGCGCTACATTCTCGAACCGCCGACGGACGCAACCGTACGCTCCGAGCTGGAGCAAGCACGCAATTATTTAAGCCTGCAGCAAGCGCGGTTTCCCAATCATTTGCAGGTGAACCTGGAAGTCGAGGAGGATGTGCTTGATTGCCGGATTCTCCGGTTTCTGCTTCAGCCTCTGATCGAGAACTGTTTCGTGCACGGCTTCAGAGATCATGTCAAGATGATGCAGGTAAACATATGCGCCTATCGCGAGCAGCACTTTCTGATCATCGAGATTTCGGACAATGGCATCGGATTTTCCGGCGATCTGCATGACTTGAAGAACAGGCAACAATCAGGCCGCAGACGGATCGGTCTGAGCAACGTCATCCGCCGGATCGAGCTCGTATACGGAAAGCCTTATACATTGGAACTCCATAGTCGGAAAGGGGAAGGAGCCCGGTTTCGGCTTCGCTTGCCCTATGATATCCAGAACCGGGACCGCAAGGAGGAAGACAGATGATCGGAAAAGTACTGATCGTGGACGATGAACCGTTGGTGCGTTGCACGCTGCGCAAAATGATCGAGTCCAACCCTACCGGATGGCATATCGTCGGTGAAGCGCAGAATGGCCGGGAAGCGCTGGCAGCGCTGGATGATTCCGATCCGGACCTGATCGTCACGGATGTGCGCATGCCCATGATGAACGGCCTGGAATTGGCTGAAGAGATCCATAACGGCAAGCGCGACAGGATGGTCGTCATCCTGACGGGGCACAAAGATTTCGAATATGCCCAAACGGCCTTGCGTCACGGGGTGTTGGAGTTTTTGCTCAAGCCTTGTTCCGAGCAGGAAGTATGCGCCATGCTTCGCAGGCTGCTCGCCAAGCTGTCCGAGGAGGAGATAAGGCGCTTGCGCGAAGCGCGGTCGACGGAGGAAGCGACGATTCGCGCCTGGGCTCATCGCATGCCCTATGACAACAATTCGATGAAACGGCTGCAATCGGAATGGTCGGACGGATTTCTGTGCAGCATCAGCGTAAAGAGCTATTACCCTGCTCATAAAACATATCGCGCTTCCGATTTGCTCATCTTGCAATTTGGCATTGACAATATTATCCGGGAAATGGCTGAAAGTTTGTATGTGGATGCTCGCGTCGTCCTGATTCGTCATGATCAGTTCTTCGTTCTCTTCAAGCAGCATCCGCAAGATCAAGGCCCAATATCCGATGAGGATCTTTTTCAACGCATCGTGGAGAAGGTGCGAAAGCTAATGGGAATCGAATTGGCCGTCAACCTGATCGGCCCATTTACCGCCTTGTCCGACCCCGGGCTGGCTGAAGGCCTGCCATTGCTTCGCATGCACACGTTCCATTATGACAAACTGAAAACGCTTGAGAACCGATTCATGTCTTTTATCGTATCGGGACAGCTTGATTTGCTTGAACAAAATTTCCAGTCCATCCTGCTCAAGATTGCCCAATTGTCTCTGGAGGAGGCGCACACGGAAACGCTGGGTATGGTGTTGACGCTGGATACGATCGCCCGCAAGCATTGGACAGCGACGGGAAATGAGCACGATGGGCAAGCAAACATCCGTGCCGTGCACGAGCTGGAATCGACGGCAGAAGTCGTTCATTGGCTGAGCCGGGAATTGGAACGTTTTTTGCATTTATTGAATGAATCGCTGGGCTGCAGATCGACCGGCATCATTCAGAGGGCGATCGCGTACATGGAGCGTTCTTACATGTCCGGATGCAGCTTGCAGGATGTAGCGGCGCATGTTTATTTGAACCCCAAGTACTTCAGCGTGCTGTTCAAGAAAGAAACGGGCGAAAACTTCGTGCAATATTTAACTCGCATCCGGCTGCAAAAAGCGCAGATGCTGCTCAATAATACCGAGCTTCCGGTCACTGAAATCGCCATCCGCGCCGGATACGACGATCCGAATTATTTTTCCACGGTGTTTCGCAAGGATTTCGGCATGTCGCCGAACGAATATCGCAAATCCCGAATCGAGAACAGGAAATAGAATTTTTCCAGAAGTACGCGTTTTTATTTAAGGTGTGCGGCCGGTCTGATTCGTACAATGAGGGTATTCAGCCTAGCTGAAAACATCATGAAGGAGGATTTGCATGCAGCGAATCAAGAAGAAAGCGCTAGCGGTTTGGATGATGTGCGTCATGTTGCTGGCGGCATGCAGCGGCAAGGAGGCGGCGCCCTCGAATACGCCGCAAGGGGAGCCGCCGGCCGGCCAAAAGCAGATTACGATCGATTATTGGACGATCCCCGTATTCAAGAATGTCGAAGGAGCGCCCGGCCAAAATTTCGGCGATTGGGAGCAGTACATGCTCGAGCAATTCCGCAAAGATCATCCCAACGTAAAAATCAACTTTCAGATGATTCCGATCAACGAAGTGGAACAGAAGGTGACGATTGCGCTGGCGGGCAACAATCCTCCGGATATTTTGCTGGATGGGTTGGACAAGCGATTGAGCAAGTATATTCAATTTGACAAAAGTGAGCCGATCGACGATTTCCTTGAAAACGACAAAGAGGATTACATCGAAAGCTACCTGAAGCCGTTCTACTACAACGGCAAGCTCTACGGCGTCCCCATGAGCATCAATGCGGAGTACTTTTTCCTGAACAAAACGATATTCAAGAACAAAGGACTGGAGCACCTGATTCCGGAGGATCGCGATTGGACGATCGAAGAATGGCGGGACGCGATGAGGCAGGTGTCCGGAGACGGCGTCTACGGCACGGCTCTCTTCGCGGGAAGCGAACAGTCGGATGAAATGAACTTGCTTTATTTGCTGGGCAACGGCGCGGAGCAATGGAACGAGGCCAGCACGCAGGTCACGTTGGACCAATACCCGGAAGCAAGCGAGATGCTGCAAATTTTTAACGAAATGGTGGCAGAAGGCTCCATCGCTACCGGTCCGGCGTCCCTGAAAAATACGGATATGCTGGAGCTGTTCAAACAAGGCAAACTGGCCATGATTCCATGGGCGCAAAGCCTCTACGGCATTGTGGCGGACGGCCAGCAAGACGGATCCGTCGTGAAGGACCTGGAGCTGTACGGTATGAAGCCGGTTCATAAGGAAAGTGTGGTGCCCCAGGTGGCCTTGTCCTATACCGGCTATACCGTGTTTAAACAAAATGATCCGGAAAAGCGCGAGATGATCAAGAAATTGATTCAATTCATCACCACATCGGAAAATATGAAAAAATTGGGGCAAGCCGTTACCCGAATTCCGCCGCGCATTTCCTCGGCATACGTGACGGAAGATCCCGATATGGCGGCCATGAACGAGATTGTCACCACGCTTCCAATGGCCAATCTCGGGATGTCCAATCCGATGTACAGCGATATTCGCGTGCTCTGGTACCCGTCGTTCCAAGCGGCGCTGCTAGGCAAATTGACGCCTCAACAAGCGCTGGAGGATTATGCGCGAAAAGCGAACGAAGTGTTGAAAATGGAGCAAAAATAACGTTCGATGTCCGTGAATGACGGTTGAGAAAGGGGGACCTTCCAATGGGAACGCACAACACCGCATGGCAGCCAAGAGCAGGAACAGGTTTACCCCCTTCTCTATCGCGGAAATGGAAAAGCCATTTGTGGGGATATTTCTTCATTCTTCCGAATTTGCTGCTCATCATTTTGTTCTTTTTGTACCCGCTGTTCGAAGCGTTTCGGTTAAGCTTCACGGATGCAAGCATCGGCCCGTCATCCTATATCGGCCTTGATAATTATGTGCGATTATTTGGTGACGAGACATTCCTGCGATCGTTAAAAAACACACTTCTATTCGCAGTCATTATCGTGCCTGTCATCATTGTCGTCTCCTTCTCGCTGGCAGCCTTGATGCAGAACATCGGCAACGGCGCCAAATCGCTGTTCAGAATCCTGTTCTACGTGCCGACGATTTGTACGCCCGTTGTGCTGACGATGGTCTGGTCCTGGATGTACAACACGAATACGGGGCTGCTGAATTATTTGACCGGCTTGATCGGCTTTCAGCCAATCGAATGGCTGGGTTCTCCTTCCACGGCGATTGCCGCCATGTGCGTGGTCGTGATCAGTTGGTCGATCGGTCAGCCGCTTATCCTTTATTTGTCCTCCATGGACGCCATACCCAAGGAGTATTATGAAGCCGCGCAGATCGACGGCGCTCGCAGCTTTCAGCGGTTCCGCCATATTACGCTGCCCATGGTCGCGCATACCAGTCTGTTCGTCATCATTACGACTACGATTTCGGTGTTTCAGATCTTTGTCGTCATTAAACTGCTGACGGCCGGAGGACCGTTCTACAGCACCGAAACGTTAGTCTACACCATTTACCGCACGGCTTTCGGCTCCACGCAATTCGGTTTGGCAGCCGCGCAGAGCATCGTTCTTTTCCTGATTATTATGGTGGTTTCCATCGTCCAGCTCCGGTTTTTCAAAGCCGATCACTGAGACGCCGAACTGAAAGGAGGATTGGCATGGACGTTGTCAGGATCCTCAAATACACCGTGCTCATCCTCGGCGCCATCCTGGTGGTGTTCCCTTTATACTGGATGATTACCGGCTCATTCAAGCCCGCTCTGTCCTTGTGGTCGGTTCCGCCCGAATGGTTTCCGGAACAGTTCACCCGGAAGCACTATCGCGAATTGTTCGACCAGAACCCTGCCTGGCGATGGGCATGGAACAGCGTGTTCACGGGAATCGTCTCGGTGTTCTTCATCTTGCTGTTCTCCGCGATGGCGGGATATGCCTATGCCAAGAAGAAATTCCCCGGGCACACGTTGCTGTTCTTTCTCGTGATTGCGACGATGATGATGCCGAGCCAGGTTACGCTGATTCCGCTCTATCAATTTGTTTCACGCCTGGGCTTGCTCGACACCTACACGGGCTTTATTGTGCCGCTGCTGGCGTTTCCGTTCGGCGTATTTCTGATCCGTCAATTTGTGCGATATATTCCGGATGAAATCCATCAAGCAGCCAGCATCGACGGCGCGGGCGAACTGCAAATTTTTGTCCGGATGGTAGTTCCGCTTATCCTTCCGGCGCTGGGAGCTCTGGCCATCTTCTCGTTCATGCATATTTGGAATGACTTCATCTGGCAATTGGTCGTGCTGCAGCGGGGCACGATGAAGACATTGCCGCTTGGCGTCGCTTCGTTGATCGAGCAAGACTTTTCCATCAACTACGGCCTTGCCATGGCCGGCGGCACGATCGCAGCCGTTCCGCTGATTTTGTTTTTCCTGCTGTTTCAGAAGAGCTTCATTCGCGGCATCGCGCTGGGAACCGAAAAATAAGAGAGGGATCGCCATGCAGAAGATCGGCTTTATCGGATTGGGCAGAATGGGGAGCGGAATCAGCCGGAATATGATCAAGGCGGGCTATCCGGTTGCGGTATTCGATATCGATGCAGGCAACCTGAAGGCGTTCGCCGACGAAGGATTCGCCGCCCCGAGCAAGCGGCAGCTTATGGAAGAGAGCGACGTGATCTTCCTGTCGCTGCCCGGTTCTCCCCAAGTTGAAGAAACGGTAGTTGAATGTATCCGCTACGGGGCTTCCGGCAAGACGATCGTCGATTTGAGCACCAGCTACCCCTTGTCGTCGCAAAAGCTGTACGAACAAGTCGGAAACGCCGGCGGCCGGTTCGCGGACGCATCGCTCACGGGGACGCCCGTTCATGCGCAGGAAGGTTCATTAATTATTACATTCGGCGGCGACCGGGAGACGTTCGATGCTTGCTCGCCGATCCTGGCCTGCTTTGCTTCCCGCGGCGTTCACTATATGGGCGGCGCAGGGGCCGGCAATATCGCCAAGCTGGCCAATAACTATTTGGCCATCATGTATGTGGCGCTGTATGCGGAGATATTTCCGCTCGCCGAGAAGATGGGGTTCGACACGCGTCAACTGTTTGAGGTGATCGGGCTAAGCGGCGTTGCCTGCCCGATGTACCAACGCAATGCATCCAAGATCGTCGACCGGACCTATGACCTGTCGTTTTCGCTTGATCTGGCTTTAAAAGATCTCGGTTATACGAAGAAACTGTTTGAAGAGCTTCATGTTCCTTCCTATGTGCTGGACGGGGGGCTTGCCTTGCTGCGCTTCGGTCAACTGAAAGGTTATGGCGGGAACGATTTGTCCGAGATGTCCAGGATCGTTCGCGAGTTTGCAGGTTTGGAGTAAGGGGGCTCGGTCCGATGGGCGACATATTCGATGCGCGCGAACAGTTGAACTTCTATACCGGCCATTTGGCGAACGACCTGCTGCCGTTCTGGCTGCGCGCGGTCGATTGGGAAGATGGCGGTTTTTATAACTGTTACGATAACACGGGAAGCAGATTGATCCGCGAAGACAAGTACACGTGGTCCCAGGGCAGATTCGTATGGATATTTGCCAAGCTGGCCGTGTTGCGGTCCAACATGTTCGGCTCGGACGAGCGGCACAGATGGCTGGAGCTGGCCGGCCACGGCGCGCGCTTTCTCATGCGTCACGCCGTAATGGACAACGGACATTGTACGTTTCTCATGGACAAGCACGGCAGACCGATTCCAAGCGCGCCCGATACGCCATACGATGCGAGCATTTTCGCCGATTGCTTCGTTGCGATCGGCCTCGCCCGATATGCGGCGGCGGCGAAAGACCGGGCGAGTCTGGCATTCGCCAAACAATTATACGCATCTATCCGGCAACGCATCCGAACGGGCGATTACCTCATGGCGCCTTACCCGACACCTGACGGTTACAGGTCCCACAGCATTCCGATGATTCTGTTGAATGTCACGCATGAATTGCTTGAAGCGGCAACCTTGCTGGAAGACGGCGACGGCAAGGCGCTCGTACCGAGCATGCACAGCTTGATCGCGCAAATCATGCTCGATTTCACGGATGAGAACGGCATCTTGCATGAAATGATTCGCGAGGACGGCAGCCGTTCGGATACGACGCTGCTGGACCGATACTGCAATCCCGGCCACGCCATCGAAGATATGTGGTTTGTCATTCACGCATCCATGCGCTTGCAACAGGGGCGCTATATCAAAAAAGCCGGCGAGATCGTGAAAAATATGATGCGGATCGGCTGGGACGAGCCGTACGGCGGATTGCTGTTGTTTGTCGATCAAGAGGGCGGGATACCGCGAGGGGATACTGCCGGGATGGAACAGGCCGCCATGGTCGGACAGATCGGGAACAACTGGCATCAAAAGCTTTGGTGGCCGCATTCGGAGGCGTTATATACGACACTGCTTTGCTATCGATTGACCGGCGATCCGGATTTTCTGCGCGACTATGAGCGGGTTCGCGACTACACGTTCCGCACGTTTCCGAACCCTGACAAGCGTACAGGCGAATGGATTCAAATCCGCAGCCGCGGCGGAGAACCGGCCGGCAACGTCGTTGCGCTGCCAGTCAAGGATCCGTATCACATTATACGCAATGTGGCATTGATCATTGAATTGCTGGAAGGGATGTCAAACGGAACAAATAAGGAGTGGGCAATCGGATGAGCATTATCAAAACGCTGCTGCAGCCGATACCGCTTCCTCCTGTGGTCCGGGTATGGCAGAAGTTCGACGATAGCCGTATCGAGAACATCGGAGAGCAAGTCAGGCGCGAGCTGCACAAGCCGAACGTCTTGGAGCGCATCCGGCCGGGACAGCGCGTTGCGGTCGCGGTCGGCAGCCGCGGCATCAACCGGATCGACGCGATTGTCCGGTCTGCCTTGGACGCCTTGCGATCCGCGGGAGCCGAACCTTTTATCATCCCGTGCATGGGCAGCCATGGCGGCGCAACGGCCGAAGGTCAGACGGAGATTCTCCGGCAGCTCGGCATAACGGAAGCGTCGATGGGGGCGCCGATCGTCTCTTCCATGGACGTGGTGCAGATTGCCAGTCTGGATAACGGTCTGCCGGTGTATGCGGATCGGCATGCGACGACAGCCGATGCTGTCATCGTCATTAATCGGATCAAGCCGCATACGGCGTTTCGGGGGCCTTACGAGAGCGGCGTGCTCAAGATGATTGCCGTCGGCTTGGGAAAGCAGAAAGGCGCCGAAAGCATTCATCAGTTGGGATTCAAGCATATGGCGGAGACGGTGCCGCTGGTGGCCAAGGTTGTCATGGATAAGTTGCCTGTTCGCTTCGGCATCGCCATTGTGGAAAATGCCTATGACCAGACCTGTCTGATCGAAGCCTTGCCGGTCGAGCGAATAGCGGAACGGGAGAAGGAGCTTCTGGAAGAAGCGAAAAGGCGCATGCCCCGCATCCTGTTCGATTCCTTCGACGTGCTGGTTGTCGATTATATCGGAAAAAACATCAGCGGCGACGGCATGGATCCGAATGTGACGGGGCGCTTTCCTACGAAATACGCATACGGCGGGCCGGAAGTCACGAAGATTGTCGCGCTGGACCTGACGCCCGAATCGAAAGGAAATGCCGCCGGCATCGGCCTTTCCGATTTTACTACGAAACGCATGGTGGATAAAATGAACCCGGATGCAACTTACGCCAATGGTCTGACTTCGACGGTGTGTTTGCCCTGCAACATCTCGACCACGCTGGAGAATGACTTGCTGGCCATCAAAGCGGCGGTAAAAACATGCAATATTCTGGATTACCGTCAATGCCGGCTCGTCCGCATCAAGAATACGCTCCATTTGGGCGAGATCGAAATATCCGCAAGCATGCTGGCGGAAGCGGCCCGTCTTCCGAACATTGAAGTGTTGACGGCTCCGTACGAATGGTCTTTTGACGGGCAAGGCAACTTGATGCCGGGCAATGAATCGATGGAGGCCGGACGATGGAAAAATGGAAAGTCGTGATGACAGGGACAACGTGGCCGGACGCCATGTCCTTGATAGAAGCGCGCTGTCAGGTGCGATTGTGGCAGGGAGAAGGCTCCATTCCGCGCGCTCTGCTGATGGCTTGGCTGAGCGACGCCGATGGGATGATCAGCACGGGCGATGTCCAAGTCGATGCCGAACTGCTGGCGTCCGCCGACAAGCTGCGGGTAATCGCCCAAGCCTCGGCTGGCGTCGACAATATCGACATCGGAGCTTGCGCCCGCAAAGGCATCGCATTTTTCAACACGCCTGGCGCGCTCGTGGAAGCGACGGCGGATTTGACGTTCGGACTTGTATTCAATGCAGCCCGGCGCATACATGAAATGTGGCAGATAGTCAGAGAAGGAAGATGGGGAAGCTGGAAGGATGTGCCGATGGGACAGGATTTGCACGGCAAAACACTGGGTATTGTCGGCATGGGGAGCATCGGCGCCGCAGTCGCCAAGCGGGCGCACGCTTTCGGCATGAACATCGTCTATCACAACCGCAAGCGGAGAGAGGATGAGGCGAGCTGGCATGCGCGGTACGCGACCTTGGATCAACTTCTAGGGCAGGCCGATTTTGTCGTCGTGCTCGTACCGCTAACGGATCAGAGCAGGCGCATGTTCGGCCAAGCGCAATTCGCAGCGATGAAGCCTTCGGCTTCATTCGTGAACGCCTCGCGCGGGCAATTGGTCGATACGGATGCATTATATGAAGCACTGAGCCATCGAACCGTCGCATACGCCGCATTGGATGTAACCGATCCGGAGCCGATTCCGGCGGATCATCCGCTGCTGTCGCTGCCCAACCTGTTCATTACCCCGCATATCGGCAGCGCTACGACGGAGACGCGGCAGCGGATGGCCAATCAGGCGGCGGAGAAGCTGATTGCCGGTCTTTCCGGGCACTTTCCTCCCGGCCGGCAAGAGACAGAATGATAGATTTGGAGGTTATCGCATGACAAACTTGACTGAGAAACCCTATCGGAAATGGAAAGCGCATTGCGAATTCGCCCCGGTCATTCCAATACCGGCCGGGCAACGCGTCCCGTTCGGTTGGGGCACGATTGCCATCGACCATGCTTCCGGCGGAACCGCTACGTTGTTGAAATGGCCGGAGCCGGCGCCCGAATCTGAGGCGATCCTGGCCGGAACGGCCTTCCTGCGTATATGCGTGGCATGCGACGTGCGCGAGGAGAAGCGTATCGATGCTGCATTGGCGAGGAGCGGCCGAGTCATCGGAACGTTCGATATTCGGTACGGTTATGTGCACCAGATTTTCGAAATTCCGATCCCGACCGCAGATGTGCCGGAAGTCATCCGTGAAGGCGTAAGCTTGCGAATGACTGTCGGGGATAAGCCGCTTTGGATTTTTTGCGATTCGGAACATGCCGGCATTCCTGCCGCGTTCCAGCCGCATGTGCTCGTCGGGCAGGCTGACAACAGGCTGCATGCTTTTTTCGATCAATTGAAATCCACGGCTTCCATTCAGCCGTTTGGCTGGCTTGAAGGCTGCGTAGTCGACGGGCTATACCAGATGGACCGATCATTTCCTCATACTGGATGGCGCGAGACGCTGCTTGCGCATCTGAATTTATACTTTCCGGCCGCCGGGGACAAGCTTGTAATGGAAGATCACTACGGGGTTGTGTCGGACGACGCGTTCTATCTTGACGAGTCCACTTTGCCCATCGCCGTCATCGCGGAAATATGGCCCGATCATCCGATTCTCGATAAAGCGATCGCATACTGGGGCTCTCGTGCTCATGCGCTTACAGCGGAGGGCTGTTACACGATGGCTTACCCGCTCACCGTGCTTGCCCGCATCCGCAACAATGCCGATTTGGCCCGGTGGGCTGTTCGCTTGCTGCTGGAGCGCATGAACGAATTGGCTGATGAGCGCGGGCTATGGCAGTGCTACCGTCCGGGAACGAATGCGGATCGGTATCGCGATTGGGCTCGCGCCTATGCTTGGTACATGCTTGGCATGACACGCTCGCTCATCAAGCTGCGCGCCTCCGATTTCGATATCCCCGAGACAGAGGCGATCGCGAAGGAAATCGTTCGCATGGCGGAATTGCTCGCATTGCATCAGCAGGCCGACGGGCTCTGGTTATGCTTTGTGCAGGACGCTTCGACCGGTCCTGACACATCCGGTTCTGCCGGTATTGCCGCAGCGCTGGCGGAAGGCGCCAGAAACGGCATCCTCCCGGCATCGTTCGAACAGAATGCGTTGCTGGCGCTTAAGGGCCTTCAGTCTTATTTGACGCCGGACGGACTATTGGCAGGGGTGGCGCAAAACAATCGGGGCGGAGAAGCGCTGCAAAAAAGCGACTACAGGGTCATCTCCCAAATGGCCATGGGGCTGATGGGCCAATTGACCGCAGCCGTCCGGCAACACGATGCATAGATGGCAGTCATTCTGATTACTTTTACTCGTTCGATGCCCTGGAGCATCGAACGATTTTTTTGTTTATTTTTGAAAAACAAATATTCAAAAACAAACAAACATGTTAAACTGGCTATATTCAATCATAAACAAACAGATGGAGGTTACACAACATGGTTCAAAGCTTATGGGATGCCTCGAAAGCTTCTTCGTTGGCAGGCGGTTTGGACGAGCTCGTTTACCGCTCCAACATCATCGGGGCCGATCGCCGGGTATGCAACATTTATGGAGGCAACACGTCGACCAAGACGACGGTGAAGGATTTCCGCGGACGCGATGTGGAAGTGATGTTCGTCAAAGGCAGCGGCTCCGACCTCGCTTCGATGAAGGCGGGCAATTTCACGGGACTGCGCATGGAAGATATTCGTCCGCTGTTCGAACGCGACGCGATGACGGACGAGGAGATGGTGGCCTACCTCGGCCACTGCATGATCGACGCCAAGCACCCGCGCGCCTCGATCGAGACGCTGCTGCATGCATTCCTGCCGTTCAAGCATGTCGATCATACTCACCCGGACGCGATCATCAGCCTCTGCTGCGCGGATACCGGCAAGCAGCTTGCGCAGGAGATTTTCGGCGACCGCTTCGTATGGGTGCCGTACGTGCGGCCGGGATTCACGCTGTCGAAGATGATTGCCGAAGGTGTGCTTGCCAATCCGAAGGCGGAGCTTGTGCTCATGGAGAAGCACGGCCTCGTTACGTGGGGCGAAACTTCGGAGGCGTGCTATGCGCAGACAATCAAAATCATCAGCGAAGCGGAAAGCTTCATCGAAGCGCGCGTGAACGAAGCGAAGCTGTTCGGCGGCGCGAAGCATGCGGCATTGCCTGCCGACGTCCGCCGCAGCATCGCCGCGCAAGTGATGCCGACCGTTCGCGGTGCGGTGGCAGGCGCCAAGAAGATGATTCTGTCCTTCGACGATCAGGATGATGTGCTTGCGTTCGTCGGCGGCGCGGATGCGCCGAAGCTGTCGCAAGTCGGCGCGGCTTGCCCGGATCATCTCGTGCACACGAAGGTTGTGCCGCTGTTCATCGACTGGACGCCGAATGTGGACGATGTCGAAGGCCTGAAGGCGAAGCTGAAGGAAGGCGTCGCTGCGTATAAGGAACAGTACAAAGCTTACTTCGAACGCAACAAGCATGAAGGCGACGTCATGTTCGAAGCGGCGCCGCGCGTTATTCTGATTCCCGGCGTCGGCATGATCAACACCGGCAAGAGCTGGGCGCTGTCGCAGGTCAGCGGCGCGCTCTATCATCGCGCGATTGCGGTCATGCGCGGCGCGACGGCGCTCGGCAGCTTCGTCTCCCTCAGCGAGAACGAATCGTACAACGTAGAATATTGGCCGCTCGAGCTGTATAAGCTGTCTTTGGCGCCGCCGGAAGCGGAATTCAGCCGCAAGGTCGCGTTCATTACGGGCGGCGCAGGCGGCATCGGCAGCGAGACGGCGCGCCGTCTCGTCAGCGAAGGCGCGCACGTCGTGCTCGCCGACTTGAACCTGGAAGGCGCGCAGAAGGTCGCAGGGGACATTAACGCCAAGTATGGCGATAACCGCGCGCTGGCCGTGAAGATGGACGTAACGGACGAGGCGGCTGTGCAAGCGGCCTACGCGGAAACTGCATTGACTTACGGCGGCGTCGACATCATCGTCAACAATGCCGGCCTGGCCACCTCCAGCCCGTTCGAGGAAACGTCGCTCAAGGAATGGAACCTGAACATGAACGTGCTTGGCACCGGCTATTTCCTCGTCGCCCGCGAAGCGTTCAAGCTGATGAAGGACCAGGCGATCGGCGGCAACATGGTGTTCATCGGCTCCAAAAACTCGGTTTACGCTGGCAAGAACGCGACCGCCTACAGCGCGGCCAAGGCGCTCGAAGCCCATCTGGCGCGCTGCATAGCGGCGGAAGGCGGCCAGTACGGCATCCGCGTCAACACGATTTTGCCGGATGCGATCCTGCAAGGGTCGGCGATCTGGAACTCCGGCTGGCGCAACGAGCGGGCTGCCGCCTATGGGATCGAGCCGGATCAACTGGAAGAGTACTATCGCAAGCGCACGACGCTGCTCGTCAACATTTTCCCGAGAGATATCGCCGAAGGCATCGCCTTCTTCGCTTCCTCGAAGTCGGAGAAGACGACCGGCTGCATGCTGACGATCGACGGCGGCGTACCGGCGGCGTTCACTCGCTAAGAAAGGAGAGGGGAACCGTGTATCAAGCTCGCGGAGAGAAACTGTGGTACATTCCGGACACTTACATTCCCGAAATCAGTTCGGGCAGCCTGACGAGCCATGAGTCGGTGTGCGTGCTGAACTGCTCGTCGGAAGACGCGCTGCTGCGCTTCACGATCTTCTTCGAGGATCGGGATCCGATCGAGGACATTATGCACGTCGTCCCGGCCCGAAGAACGAAGCATATCCGCACGAGCTCGCTCAGCAAGGAAGGCCAGACGATTCCCGTCGGCGTTCCTTACGCGATCGAAGTCGTCAGCGACGTACCGGTCATCGTGCAATACAGCCGGCTGGACGCCACGCAAGCGGAGAATGCGCTCATGTCGGTCATGGCTTACCCGCTCAGGACAAGCGATAAATAAAGGAGGCTCACCACCCGCATGTCGAACCAGATCGAACAACAATATGAGACGGCGAAACAGCAGTACGCGAAGCATGGAATCGACGTTGACCAAGCGCTGAAGAAGCTCGCCGACATCAAGGTTTCCATGCACTGCTGGCAAGGCGACGACGTTCGCGGATTTATGAACCGCGATCAGGAGCTCACAGGCGGCATCTCCGTCACCGGCAACTATCCCGGCGCGGCCCGTACGCCTGCCGAGCTGCGTGCCGACCTGGAGCTGGCCTACTCGCTCATTCCCGGCAAGCACAAGCTGAACCTCCACGCCATCTACGCCGACACGGACGAGCGCGTGGAGCTCGACAAGCTCGAACCGAAACATTTTCAAGCCTGGGTGGATTGGGCCAAGGAGCAGGGGCTGGGACTCGATTTCAACCCGACCTGCTTCTCGCACGAGAAGTCGAGCGACGGCTTCACGCTGAGCCATCCGGACCCGGAAATCCGACGCTTCTGGATCGATCATTGCAAAGCTTCGCGCCGCATCGGCGCCTACTTCGGGGAGCAGCTCGGCCAGACTTGCGTCACGAACGTGTGGGTGCCGGACGGCTTCAAGGACGTGCCGGTCGATCGGATGGGCCCGCGGCAGCGGCTGAAGGACGCGCTGGACGAAGTGTTCGCGGAGCCGCTGAACCCGCAGCATCACCTCGACGCGGTCGAGAGCAAGCTGTTCGGACTCGGCTCGGAAGCTTATGTCGTCGGCTCGCACGAGTTCTACATGGGCTACGGCATTCGCAACAACAAGCTGATCTGCCTGGACGCAGGCCATTTCCATCCGACGGAGGTCATCTCGAACAAGCTGTCGGCGCTTGCGCTGTTCGCGGACGGCATACTGCTGCACGTCAGCCGCCCGATGCGCTGGGACAGCGACCATGTCGTCGTGCTCGACGACGAGCTGCAGGACATCGGCCGCGAGCTGGTGCGCCACGATCTGCTCGGCAAGACGCACATCGGCCTCGACTTCTTCGATGCCAGCATCAACCGGGTGGCCGCTTGGGTCATCGGCACGCGCAATACGCTCAAAGCGTTGCTGCGCGCGATGCTGGAGCCGGTGGAGGAGCTGAAGAAGGCGGAGCTTGCAGGCGATTATACGACGCGGCTCGCGCTGACGGAAGAGTTCAAGACGTACCCGTTCGGCGCGGTATGGGATTACTATTGCGCGAAGAACGGCGTGCCGGTGCGTGAAGAGTGGCTGGCGGAAGTGAAAAAATACGAGCAGGAAGTGCTGCTCGCGCGCGGTTAAGCGATCGAAGCGAAGGAGGATGCGGTGTGTCGGTCATTCTGGCCTATGACTTCGGCGCAAGCAGCGGCCGTGCGATGCTCGGACGGCTGACGGACCGGCGGATCGAGCTTGAGGAGATCCACCGGTTCCCGAACGATCCGGTGCAGGTCGGGGGCCGCCTGCATTGGGATATTTTGCGATTGTACCACGAAGTGAAGCAAGGGCTGCTGAAAACGAAGCATCGGGGCATCGTGCCGGACAGCCTGGGCATCGACTCCTGGGCGGTCGATTTCGGCTTCATCGGCGCGGACGGCGGGCTGCTCGGCAATCCGTACCATTATCGCGATTCGCATACGGACGGCATGATGGAGCGGTTGTTCGCGGAGGCGGTCCCGGCCCGGACATTGTTCGCGCGCACGGGCATTCAGTTTCTGCCGTTCAACAGCATCTTTCAATTGTATGCGCTGAAGCAGGCGGGCTCGCCCTTGCTGGCGCAGGCCCGGCGCTGGCTTATGATTCCGGACCTGCTGCGCTACTTCCTGACCGGGGAAATGTACCATGAGTTCTCCAATGCGACGACGACGCAACTGTTCAATCCGTTGACGGGCGATTGGGACCGCGAGCTGCTGGAACGGCTGGGGCTGCCGGCTTCCTGGTTCGGCAAAGTGCTGCAGCCGGGCAGCCCTGCCGGGGTGCTGCAAGCGTCCGTGCGCGAAGAGCTGGACGTGGGCGCCATCCCGGTCATCGCCGTCGCGGAGCACGACACCGGATCGGCCGTGGCGGCGGTGCCCGCGACGGAGAAGTCGTTCGCGTACTTGAGCTGCGGCACCTGGTCTTTGCTGGGTACGGAAGTCGATCGGCCGGTCATGGGCGACGAAGCGAGAGAATTCAATTTCACCAATGAAGGCGGCGTGGGCGGCACTTACAGGCTTTTGAAAAATATCATGGGATTGTGGCTGCTGCAGGAGAGCCGTCGGGAATGGGAGCGCGAAGGGCAATCGTATTCGTTTCCCGAGCTTGTGGCGCTGGCGGAGAAAGCGGAGGCGTTCGCGGCCGCGGTCGATCCGGACGATCCCGCATTCCTGCCGCCGGGCGACATGCCCGCACGCATCCGCGCGTACTGCGAGCGCACCGGCCAGCGTCCTCCGGACTCGGTCGGGGCGATCGTCCGGTGCATTCTGGAAAGCCTTGCGCTCAAATATCGCTATGTGCTGGAATTGACGGAGCGGCTGTCCGCGCAGCGATTCAACGGGCTGCATATGGTCGGCGGCGGCATTCACAATGCGCTGCTGTGCCAATGGACGGCAAGCGCGCTCGGCAAGCCGGTGTGGGCGGGTCCCGCCGAAGGCAGCGCGCTCGGCAACTTGGCTGTGCAGTGGATTGCCGGCGGCGCATTCCGCGATATCCGCGAAGCGCGGCAGGTCATCCGGGACTCGATTGAAGTGAAGGAATACTTGCCGCAGACGGACGGTTTGTGGGAAGAAGCGTATGGACGGTTCTTGTCGATCACGGGGTTGCCGTCCGCTTAAACTGGTTCGCGAAAAGAGGGTAGCGATGCTGGTCGCGGAACGTTACGAGAAAATCGTTAGTTTGGTGAACGAGAGAGGCAGCATCCGCGTGACCGAGCTCAGCGAGCTGTGCGAGGTGACGGAGGAGACGATTCGCCGCGACCTGGACCGGCTGGAAGCGGCGGGACGGCTTCGCCGTTCCCACGGCGGCGCGGTCAGCGTGAAGGAGCTGCCGGTGCTGCAGGCGGAGATCCCGTACGCGGAGCGGGAGATCGCCTACGCGGAGGAGAAGCGGCGCATCGCGGAGGAAGCGGTCGGGCGGATCCGGCCGAAGGAGCGCATTCTGCTGGATGCCAGCACGACGGCTTGGTACATGGCGCGCTCGCTGCCCGACATGCCGCTGACCGTGCTGACGAATTCGATCAAGGTGGCGACCGAGCTCGCCGCGAAGGAGAAGATCGAAGTCATCTCCACCGGCGGCATTCTGGCCCAGCGCTCGCTCTCCTACGTCGGTCCGCTGGCCGAGCGATCACTGGAAGCTTATCACGTGGATCGGCTGTTTTTCTCGTGCAAGGGCGTTCATCTGGACCGCGGCGTAAGCGAGTCGAACGAGCTGCAAGCCCGCGTGAAGCAGAAGATGCTCGACATCGCCGACGAAGTGCTGCTGCTGGCCGATTCCAGCAAGTTCGGCCAGCAGGCGTTCACGCACGTGGCCGATCTGAGCGAAGTAGACGGCATCATCACGGATACGCGGCTATCTGCGGAGACGCAGCGCGCGCTTGCGGAGAAGGGCATTGCCGTCAGCCTGGTGTGAACCGGGCTGGCGGTTTTTACTTGAAATAATCGACTAACGCACCGAGTTTACGCCGCCAGGGCCGGATTAACTCGACATAATCGACCAACGCACCGGGTTTACGCCGTCAGGGCCGGATTTACTCGAAATAATCGACCAACGCACCGGATTTATGCCGCCAGGTCCGGATTAACTCGAAATAATCGACCAACACGCTGAGTTTACGCCGCCAGGGCCGGATTAACTCGAAATAATCGACCAACGCACCGAGCTTACGCTGTCAGGGCCGGATTTACTCGACATAATCGACCAACGCACCGAGCTTACGCTGTCAGGGCCGGATTTACTCGACATAATCGACCAACGCACCGAGCTTACGCTGTCAGGGCCGGATTTACTCGACATAATCGACTAACACACCGGGTTTACGCCGCCAGGGCCGGATTTACTCGACATAATCGACCAACAATCCAACTTTTTCTCTTGCCAAACATGTCTGACAACCTGATAATAGGATTAGTCAGTTTCACGCAAAGAAAAGAAAGCCACACTTTCCAAAAGAGGTGCCTGCCCGAATGAAAGTATCGATGTTCGTCACATGCTTGAGCGATGCCGTCTTTCCCCGCGTCGGGGAAGCGATGGTGCGCCTGCTGGCCCGCTACGGCGTGAAGCTGGATTTCCCGCCGTCCCAGACGTGCTGCGGCCAGCCTGCGTATAACAGCGGTTATTGGGAGGAGGCGCGGACGAGCGGCAAGACGCTGCTGCAGGCGTTCGAGGACAGCGATTTCGTCATTTCGCCGTCCGGCTCCTGTACGCACATGATCCACAATTACCCGAAGTTATTCGAGAACGATCCGGTCTGGCTGCCGAGGGCCAAAGCTTTGCAGGAGAAGTCCTACGAATTTGCCCAGTTTTTTGTTCAGGTGCTCGGGGTGACGGATGTCGGGGCCGTGTTTCCGCACAAGGTGACGTACCACCCTTCCTGCCATGGCTCGCGGCTGCTCGGCGTCAAGGATGAGCCGATCGCGTTGATGGAACAGGTCAAAGGTCTTGAACTCGTTCCCCTGCCGTTCGCGGAGGATTGCTGCGGGTTCGGCGGCACGTTCGCGGTGAAGATGGCGGACATTTCGGGCGCGATGGTAACGGAGAAGGTCGACCATATCAAGGAGACGGAAGCGGAGGTGCTCGTCGGGCTCGACATGGCCTGCCTGATGAACATCGGCGGCAACCTGCGGCATCGCGGCGAGAAAGTTCGGGTCATGCACCTGGCCGAACTGCTGGAGGAAGGAGTGAAGCTGGCATGAGCGGAGGAGCGGCAACGGGAACGAAACCGGCTACCGTCAAAGCACGGGCGGATTTGGCGCTGAATGACGAGTTTCTGCGCAAGGCGGTCAAGTACACGACGGAAAAGCTGCGCAGCGGTAAAAAGACGGCGATGGAGCAGCACGGCAACTGGGAGGAATGGCGGGAACGCGGTCGGCAAATTCGGCTGCACACGATCGCGCACCTCGACTATTATTTGAATTTGTTTGCCAATAACGCGCGGGCGAACGGGGTGCATGTGCATTTTGCCGAGTCGGATGCGGATGCGGTGCGGATCTCGCTTGAGATCGCAAGGCGCGTGGAAGCGAAGTCGGTCGTGAAATCCAAATCGATGGTCACCGAAGAACTGCACCTGAACCATGCGCTGGACTCCATCGGCGTCGAAGCGATCGAGACGGACCTTGGCGAATACATCATCCAGCTCGCGGGCGAGACGCCATCGCACATCATCATACCGGCCATTCACAAGAATCGCTACCAGGTGGCGGATTTGCTGTCCGAGCAGGCAGGGGAGAAGCTGGCGCCCGACACGAAGATTTTGGCGGGCTTCGTTCGCAAGAAGCTGCGGGAGAAGTTCCTCGAAGCGGATATCGGCATGACGGGCTGCAACTTTGCGATTGCCGAGACCGGCTCGATGGTGCTGTTCGAAAATGAAGGCAATGCCCGCATGGTGACGACGGTGCCGCGCACGCAAATTACGCTGATGGGGATGGAGCGCATCATTCCTTCGTGGGCGGATCTCGAAGTGATGGCCACGCTGCTGCCGCGTTCGGCGACCGGGCAGAAGCTGACCGTCTACATGTCGGGAATTACCGGGCCGAGGCGCGAAGCCGACGGAGACGGGCCGGAAGAGATGCACATTGTCATCGTCGACAACGGGCGGTCCTTGCAGCTCGGCGATCCCGAGTTCCAGGAGCTGCTCAACTGTATCCGCTGCGGCGCTTGCCTGAACGTCTGCCCGGTATACCGGCATATCGGCGGGCATGCGTACGGGGGGACGTACAGCGGCCCGATCGGCGCCGTGCTGACGCCCGCGCTCAAGAAGAACGTCGCCGAATGGGACGATATTGCGAACGCCTCCAGTCTGTGCGGGGCTTGCTCGGAAGCCTGTCCGGTCAAGATTCCGCTGCACGACATGCTCGTCTATCTGCGCAGGCGCAAAGTCGAAGCAGGGCGCGGGAATGCGGTAGAGACGGCCGGCATGAAGGGCTTCGCTGCGGTGATGGGCAAGGCGGGCCGCTACAAAGCCGCGCTCAAGCTCGGCCGGATCGGGCAGAAGCTTGTTGTGCGCGACGGCGGCATCAAGGCAAAGCTCGGGCCGCTCAAAGGCTGGAACACGTACCGGATCGCGCCAAGCATCGCCAAAGAGACGTTCCGCGAGCGCTGGACGACGTTGGACCAGGAAATTCGCGCAGGTCTCGCGGAGATGGCGCCGGATATGAAAGCGCGCATGGAACAGAAGCTGAAGGAACGCGGCACCAAGGGCAAGGAAGGAGGACACGGACATGGGGGATAATTTCGGCAATGGATCGGATACGCACGCGGATCGCGGCATGAGCGGGGAGGGCGGCGTGGCGAGCGCACAGGCATCGGCTTCCCACCGGGAGTGGCTGGCGGAGATGGATGCGCAGTCGCATGCCGCACAGGAATCGTTCATGAACGGCATCGCGGCGAAGCTGAGAAGGGCGCGAGTGACGGAGGCGCCGAAGCATCCGTATCGCGGTGCACCGGACTTCTGGCATGCGTTCGAATGGACGCTGGAGGAGCGAATCGAGCGATTTACCGCGAATTTCGAGGCGGTCGGCGGTCATGTCGTACGTGTGCCGGACTTGGCTGCGGCGCGGGTGTTCATTGCTGAGAAGGCGGCGGAGATGAGCGCGAAATACGTGATTCGGCAAAACGAACCCGAGCTGGACCGTCTGGGGCTGGAAGACGCGCTGCCGCCGGGCTCGCAGGTGACCGTGTGGAACGCGGAGGCGGACATGGACGGCAAGGCGCGCGCGGCGGAAGCGGACTTCGGCGTCGTCATGGCCGATTACGCCGCCGCGTATACCGGCTCGATCACAGTGCTGTCGTCTGCCGATAAAGGCCGTTCGGTCAGCCTGCTCCCGACAGCGCTGATGGCGATCCTGCCGGTCGACCGGCTGAAGACGCGGCTGGGCGAGATTATGGCCGACTTCGACCGGGCGGGACAAGGCAACTTGCCTGCGGGCATCCATTTCATCTCGGGTCCGAGCCGGTCGGCCGACATTGAGAACGACTTGACGATCGGCGTGCACGGACCGGGCATCGTCTACGTGCTTGTCGTCGGTTGATGAGATGGCGCGAGAATGCGATAATACGGTGATGTAATGATGCGGGAACGAACGATTGCCGTGTGCAGTTAAAGCCGCGTGACGGCGCAGTGCCGGATGGGGAGAGGGTGGAAGGCGGTTTGGAAATCGTCAAGTTGAAGAAGCGGAATCACGACGAAGAAATCGTCGGACAACTGCAAGCTTTGATGGCGGCCGGGACGCTGAAGCCCGGGGAGAAGCTGCCGTCGACCAAGGAGCTGTGCGAACGCTTTGGCGTCGGTCGGTCGACGATGCGTGAAGCGCTCAGCGCCTTGAAGGCGATGGGCTTGATCGAGATTCGCCAGGGCGGCGGTTGCCGCGTGCTGGCGCCCAGCCCGGCAGGGTTTGTACCTCCGGAACTGGAATCGCTGCGCATGAACCGCGAAACGCTGCTCCATCTGCTCGAAGCGAGGCGCACGCTGGAGGTCGCCAATGCCGCGATCGCCGCCGCCAAGCGGACCGATGCCGATCTGGCGGCGCTTGGCCGCATCGTGGCCGACATGGGCGATGCGATCGGCAACGATGCGGCAGGCGAGCGCACGGACATCGCGTTTCACAAGGCGTTGGCCCGGATGACGCACAATCCGATTCTGGAGCGGCTGTTCGATTCGATTGTGTCGCAATTGGAAAGCGCGATTCGGGAAGTGCGGCGCGTTGAATTGTACGCCAACCGGTCCGTGGCGGAACGGCTGCTGAGAGAGCACCAGGCGATATACGCGGCGGTGGCGAACCGGGACGAACAGCAAGCGGCCAGGCGGATGACCCAGCATCTGCAGCATGTGGAGCGCATTCTGATGAAGTATTTGTAGACGATGAGGGCTTTGGGTGGTATTATGTGGAAAAAAACCACTCGCAGAAGGAGAAATATACTTGGCTTATCGCAATATTTATTCATCGGAATGCCTGGACGTCCATGCGGATGCTGATCGTAAGAGCGTTCAACTCGAAGCCGCCAGCAGCGGCTATCGCCCGCGTTACGTTACTGTCGAGATCGACAGCTTGCAGGAGCTGGACCGCTTGATCGAAGCGTTGACCAAAGCGCGATTTTGCCTGGAATAGCATCCCCAAACGGAGAGACATACGCAGAACAGCCCAATAAGCACCGGAGCATGACGCCTCGCGGTGCTTTTTGCTGTTTCCGGTACGAATGCCGGCGTCCGCCGAACCGGAACAGTTCTGGTCAGGGACCCGGCAAGAACAGGATCTGGCAGGAACAGAAACCGGCTAAGTCAGAACCCGGCAGGCGCAGGCTTCGGCCATTACCGCGGCGTTTCCTTCCGAAGTCTCGATGGCGGAAATCCGTACACCTTCCGAAAAATGCGGTTGAAGTACGATTGGTCGCAGAAGCCGACATATTCAGCCGCTTCCCTGATCGTAACGTCGGCGGACAGCAGCAAATCGCGCGCGGCCGACAGCTTGACTTGGTGAACGTAGGCTTTGACGGTCGTGCCGGTCACCCGCCTGAAGAGCGCGGAAAGGTAGTTGGGCGTGATGCCGGCTATGGCCGCAATATGGTTCACCTGAATATCTTCGCGGTAATGCGCCAGTATATGCCGCTGAACTTCCGCGATCATCTCGAGCTGCGGGGACGGATGGCGAAGATCGTCGACCTCCCGGTTCATCAGGCCGACGATTTCGGCCGCGAGCGCCTCGCAGATCGGCTCGAAATAAGGAAGCTTCCCCATCCACTGCTGCACGAGCAAGGAGAATCGCTGCTTCAAATATTCGTATTGACGCGTGCGTGCCGTGACAGGCGAGCGATGCGCGAGCAGCGGGAAAGGGAGACGAGCTTCCCGAGCGACAGAGAACGTCACCCAATATTTCTGATGCTGGTCGTCCTGCTCCGGGAACCCTTCGCGCAGACAATCGGGAGGGATATGGATCAGTTCCCCTTTGTTCATCCGCAGCGTCTGTCCGTCGATTCGGTAACTGAGCCTGCCGGATACGATCAGGGCAATGGCATGCGTCGTCGTGCGGGAGAGCGGCTTCCTCCAACCCGGATCCCGGTCGTCGAACCCTGCGGCTTCGAGCCGTATCATGACATCTCCACCTCCGCAAAAACATTCATTCATATCGTGTAGATTTATACAAGTTAACAAAGATTCATTGATTGATATTAAGCCAAGATAGGGTTAACTTCAATATAGTTTTATAATAAATCCTGTCAAAGGGGAATTTCAATCATGATCTATGATCTTGTCATCTATGGCGGCACGTCGGCGGGCGTAGCGGCAGCGGTACAGGCGAAGCGAATGGGATTGCAACCGATCGTAATCGAGCCTGGACGGCGCCTCGGCGGACTTTCGAGCGGCGGGCTCGGAGATACGGATTTCGGCAACAAAGGCGCGATCGGAGGCTTGGCGCTGGAGTTCTACAAGCGGCTCGGCGAAAAATATGGCGGAGCGGAAGCCGCCTGGCTGTTCGAACCGAAGATGGCGCTCGCCGTGTTCCAGGATTGGGTGGCAGAGCATGACATCGAGGTGATTTACGAGCAACGGCTGGATCGCAAAGCTGGCGTCATTCGGGCTGACCGACGCATTTGCTCCATCCGCATGGAATCCGGGATATCGTTCGAAGGCCGTATGTTCATGGATGCCAGCTATGAAGGCGACCTGATGAAGGAGGCCGGCGTATCCTATGCAACCGGGCGCGAGGCCAACCAGGTGTACGGAGAACGGTACAACGGTATTCAGACGGCAACAGCGGTGAAAAACCAACTGCCTCCCGGCATCGATCCCTATCGCATTCCCGGCCAACCCTCCAGCGGCCTGCTGCCCGGCGTCAATGCCGATGCGGGCGGAGCGGACGGCGACGGAGATCACCAAATTCAAGCGTATTGCTACCGGATGTGTCTTACCGATGCGCCGGACAACCGCGTCATGATCGAACGCCCCGACGGTTACGACGAGCAGATGTACGAGCTGATGTTCCGCGCGATCGAGCAGGGGGAGGATCGTTTCTTCAAGCTGAACGGCGTTCCGAACCGCAAGACGGACTCCAACAATGACCGCGGCTTCTCCACCGACTTCATCGGGTACAATTACGATTATCCGGAAGCCGATTATGAGACGAGAGAACGGATCGCAGCCGCGCATAAGCGCCATCAGCTCGGACTGGTGTGGACGCTGCAGAATCATCCGCGGGTGCCTGAGCATATCCGCAGCTTCTACCAGCCATGGGGCTTGCCGCTGGATGAATTCGAGGAAACAGGCCATTGGACGCCGCAGCTCTACATTCGGGAAGCCAGGCGGATGGTCGCAGACACGGTCATGAACGAGAATCACATTTTCCGCCGCTTGCCGGTTGCCGACAGCATTGGCATGGGGGCTTACACGATGGATTCGCACAACACGCAGCGCCACGTGAACAATGACGGATGGGTCGTCAACGAAGGCGACGTGCAGATCAAGCTGGACGGGCCATACCCGATCAGCTATCGGTCCATCGTACCGAAGGAAGAGGAGTGCACCAACTTATTGGTTCCGGTGTGCTTGTCCGCCTCCCATATCGCCTACGGATCCATCCGCATGGAGCCCGTGTTTATGGTATTGGCGCAATCCGCCGCAACTGCGGCCGCAATGGCGATCGAACAGAACATTCACGTCCAGCAGGTCGATTACGGCGCGCTAAGCAAACGGTTGACCGAAGACGGACAAGTGCTTCAATAGCGCCATAGGCGCTGCTGCTGTTGCTGCGCGATTAACCCGATTAAGGGAGAGACAGTGGCATCGCCCAATCGGGTCTGTCAAGTCAGGCTGAGAGCAGGCGGTGCAGCGTGTGGAGCAGCATGCGGCAGGTCAAGCGATGCGGCAAACGATGTGGCAAACGATGCGGGAAGCGAACTGTTCGAAGTTGCGGTGTCCGGGTTGTAATGGGGTGCGCGGCTACATCCTGTGAAGGCGCCGGTACTGCTTCGGACTCATCAGCAGCTTTTTGGAAAACACGCGGCTTAAGTAAAAACCGTTGTCGTAGCCGCATCGAGCGGCGATCTCCTCCAGGGTGAGAGCGGTTTCCGTCAATAGCGACTTGGCCCGCTGCATACGCAGGTCGGCCAAATATTCGGAAGGCGTCATCGCGAAGGCAGCTTTAAAGCGCCGGGAAAGCTGGATCGGACTTAATTCAAGCCGGTCGGCCAAGCCCTTCATGCTGAACGGGCGATAGGCCTCCGCTTTCATAATGGAAGAGGCCGTCTCCATCAGCGAATCACTCGTGGGAGTTGTGCGGCTCGGGGACTTGCTGTTCTCATAACAGATCATTTGCCAAATGTCGTGCAGCAAGAAGTTTTGGCGCGATCTCGCTTGCGGGGTCGCGCCTTCCCATGTTTCACGCAAATAGGCGAAATTCGATTCCAGTCGCTCTCTGTCGCGAATGGAGACTTTGCCGGCCGGGACCATGTCACCGAGATGGGAAGCTTTGCCGGCCGAAGCCCCTCTGTTGTCAATGGAGTCTTTACTGACTGTAAATCTGTCGCGATTGACCAGATTGTCAGTGACCGCCTGCCCGTCGTGAGTGGAAAACCACTGCAAAATGATGGCGAAAAAGCTGAGCGGCTCCACGACCTTGCGACCGAACAGCATCCCTGGCGGGCAAAACACAAGATCGCCAGCGCCTGCCTCTCCTCGGTGAGAACCGATTTCGTAAAGCATGCGGCCTCTTTCGATCGCGAAGACGACCCAGCCCTCCTCATAACGATCCTCGGAGAGCTGGAACTGTCGTTTCCGATTCCAATACATCAGGCTTACAATTTGGGGCGCAATTGCCCAAGCATGATCCGGAGTCATGACGCGCAACACCTTCTCAACGGTAAACTCTAATCTCCACGATTTCAGCACGCGGGCTGCCGTTTGTACGTTCCATGATAACACGCAGCCGCTGCGTTTGTAACGGCTCGACGCGATGGACCCGCTTGCGCTTGCGATTATCCGTTACCTGCAACAGGCGCGTCCATCCGCCGTTCTGCCAGGCTTCAATGCGATAATCGGCTGCCAGTTCCGGCATGATGTCGAACGGGGTGCGCAAGAAATGCAGGTTGATCAAATATTCGTTCACATCGTCGTTGAACGTGAGATGGATTTCGGATACGTCGATGGCCCGCTCCCACGACAGCTCCAGCCATTGTTCGCTGCACGGCACGACAGGGTGCAATGTCGGCTCTGACATCCATAGGTGCGGCCCCCCGTAAGGACGATTGAAGCCGTCGACCGCTTTGGCGGGAACGTAGGCTTCGGTCGCGTCGTTCAGACGGAAGCAGATCGGTTTGCGTACAAGCTTGCGCATGCTCCACTGCAGGATCGGCTGCGACGGTTGTTTGTTTTCCGATAGCTTGCCCGTTGCCGGCTTCTTCTCCTTTTGAAAGCTGAGCACGCCCGACATGGGTTGATGCGACAACCACAGGCTCAGCGATGCGTTTGCTTTGACGATCAGGAAAGCGTTCCGAGGCGTGTCCGGTTGCCAACGCAGCCGCACCGTCACCCATTGCTTCTCGCCAGGCTGCACCAACGTCGAATCGCGGGTTACAAGCTCGTGCGGGATGTAATTTTCCGCTCTCCCCGTGTTCCACAATTCCACCTCGAGCTCGGCAACGGCTGCCGCGTCAACCAGCAAATCCAGGGAGGTCAACTGCGGATCGACCGGAAATAGCAGCCCGGCGTCCGCATCCAGCGGATAGCGCTCGTCCGGTTGATCGACGGCAAGCCGGGTCAGCGTGCTGGATGCACGAATATCGGCCTTCGGCGCCTGGTCCGAAGCGTCCGTACTGACAAGCCCGATGATCGAGGCGTCCTGCTTCAGCAGCATTTGTTGGAGCTCCTCCAAATGCTTCTCGTAGATCGTGCGGGGAGTTGCATGCTTCTGCGCGCACAATACGGCTGCCGTACCTGCCGCTTCGCCCATCGCGCCGCATGTCGCCATCACGCGCGTCGTGCCGAAGGCGACATGGGTGGCGCTGATGTTGCGTCCGGCCATAAGCATATTGGTCGTATTCACCGAGTAGAGAGAGCGGTAAGGGATATGGTAGACGCCATCGGAATAAAGATGCTTCGACCCGCTTTCTTCCGCATACATGCCTTGGGGCGGGTGGAGGTCGATCGACCAGCCGCCGAAGGCAACCCGGTCGGGAAACGGCTGCTGGGCGAGAATATCGTTCTGGTTCAACACATAATCGCCGCAAAACCGGCGAAATTCCCGTTTGCCGGGGACGGATCCGACCCATTCCAGGGTCAGATTGTCTGCCTCGAACTTTCCGGAGTTTTTGATGTAATCCCATATGCCGTAAATCGCCGCCCACAATTCATCCCGTATGCGCTCGTTCTCATGGACGGTATCGACTTCTCCGCCCCACTCGATCCACCAATAATGACAGCCGGAATCGCCGGTGCGGATAATCCGTCGCGTCGGAATGGGCGTTTGTTCGATATTTTTGGCGAAGCTGGGGGGGACATATTTGACAGGGTGGCCGACATCCTTGGTGTAAAACAACATCGTGCTGCCGAGCGTGATCTCGTCGGCCTCCTCGGGCGCCCACTCCTCGTCGTATTCCCTGCGCGCTTCCCGGCCGATCCGGTACTTGGCGCCTGCCAGAAAACCGACCAGCCCGTCGCCCGTACAATCCAGGTACACACTGCTTTCAAAACGAATGCGCCGCTCGGAGCCCATCATCCAGCCCGTAACCGAACGGATGGTGCGGCAATCGTCATCTCCCTCGGCCTCCACCTCATGCACGTCGGTATTGAGAAACAATTGCAAATTCGGTTCGGCCAACACGGTTTCCAGAACGACCAGGTCCCAATAGTAGGGATTGCCGTCCGGGTTGCGATACTGGTTTTCCACGAGCATCTCGCCGATAATGCCGGTTTCCCGCGCATACCGGTGGGTGCCGGTCGCAGTCGCCCCGCTGACCCACACGCGGACTTCGCTGCTGGAATTGCCTCCAAGCACAGGGCGGTTCTGCACGAGCGACACAGTGCTGCCGAGCCGGGCCGCAGCCACCGCTGCGCACACACCTGCCAGTCCGCCGCCGACAACCGTTATGTCCGAACGGATAGTTTCGTGTTTCATCACGATCCTGCCTTTCTTCCTGATGGGTGATATACTTTTTTTCATCTTATCAAGATTGTTATGGCAATGTACATGCATGAAGTTGATCATTCATATACATTATTTCAGTATTGGCGCTAACCGGATGAGACCCGGTTGGGGCGCGTCGCATTAGCCGCCGGTGAACTATAACCCGACGAAACCCGGTTACAGCGCATCGGTAGAGCCGCCAACGTACGCTAACCCGACGAAACCCGGCTACAGTGCATCGGTAGAGCCACCGTCGTGCACTAACCCGACGAAACCCGGTTACAGTGCATCGGTAGAGCCGCCATCGTGCCCTAACCCGACGAAACCCGGTTACAGCGCATCGGTAGAGCCACCAACGTGCGCTAGCCCGACGAAACCCGGCTACAGTGCATCGGTAGAGCCACCAAAGTGCGCTAACCCGACGAAACCCGGCTACAGTGCATCGGTAGAGCCGCCATCGTGCACTAACCCGACGAAACCCGGCTACAGCGCATCGGTAGAGCCGCCGCCGTGTGCTAACCGGGTGAAAGAGACTGTCGATTAACTGTTAACAGAATGCATTGCGCACGAAGCATCGCTCTTTCGCCTAGCCATCCGTCGTAACGGAACACAGCGCTCTTATCCGATGAAGAGGGTTCCGCTCTGGACTTCAACGGAACACAGAGACGTTATTCCGCGGTTTTACAGTGATTTGGGCAACGTTTGTCGTTGATAAGGGCCCTCCGTTCCGTTAGCTTTTCCAAAACACCCTTTATTGCCGATTAAGGCTTCTGAGTTCCGTTGCGCTGCCTGCACAGGTTGTTTGACCCGATCCACAATTAATCGACAGTCTCTGAAACCCGGTTACAGCGCATCGGTAGAGCCACCAACGTGCGCTAGCCCGACGAAACCTGCTTAGAGAGCCGCCAACGAGCGAACAGCAGGCGCTAACTCGACGAAACCCGGTTACAGCGCATCGGTAGAGTCACCAACGTACGTTAACCCGACCAAACCTGCTTAGAGAGCCGCCAACGAGCGAACAGCAGGCGCTAACTCGACCAAACCCGGTTACAGCGCATTTATATAGTGCATCACGATGTTATGAGTAAATTATATATTGTGTCATAAATAAATATATGATATACATTATATTAAAATAGACCGCTGGAGGTTGTTGGCATGGAGAGGGAATTGGCACTGGAAATCGTTCGGGTGACGGAATTGGCGGCGTTGGCATCGGCGCCCTGGATGGGACGCGGAGAGAAGATCGGCGCGGACGGAGCGGCAACGAACGCGATGCGGGCGATGCTTGACTCGGTATCGATTCGCGGCACGGTCGTCATCGGCGAAGGGGAAATGGACGAGGCGCCCATGCTGTACATCGGCGAGCAGGTCGGCAGCCAGCAGGGGCCGGAGGTTGACGTGGCGGTCGATCCTCTCGAAGGCACGAACATCGTCGCCAAAGGGCTGAACAACGCGATGTCGGTCATCGCCGTCGCCAGTAAGGGCGAACTGCTGCACGCGCCCGATATGTATATGGAGAAATTGGCGGTCGGACCGCAGCTCGCCGGCAAGGTGAAGCTGACCGATTCCATGGAGACGACGCTGACGACAGCCGCTGCCGTGCTGGACAAGGCGGTCGCGGACCTTACCGTCATGGTGCTCGACCGGCCGCGGCACGAGTCGCTCATCAAGACGCTGCGCAAAGTCGGCGTCCGCATCAAGTTTCTGAGCGACGGGGATGTTGCGGGCGCGCTCGCGCCGGCATTCCCGGAAACCGGCATCGACCTGTACGTCGGCTCCGGCGGCGCGCCGGAAGGCGTGCTGGCAGCGGCGGCATTGCGGTGTTTGGGGGGCGAATTGCAGGGCAGACTAATGCCGGCGGACGGAGCCGAATATCGGCGCTGTGTGGACATGGGCATCGCGGACCCTTACCAAGTGCTGACGATGGCCGACATGGTGGGAACAGGCGATGTCATCTTCGCGGCGACGGGCGTTACGCCGGGCGAATTCCTCGGCGGCGTGCGCTACTTGCCGGACCAGCGGGCGGAGACGCACTCCATCGTCATGCGCGCGAAAACCCGCACGATCCGTTTCATCCGCGCCTTGCATTATTTGCCGAACAAGCCGCTGCTCCACCAACCGCAGCAGCAAATATGAACGCCGTTCTTGCAATAAAAGGACGAATTCAAAATGGTGTCACAATCCGATATGTGCTATACTATTAAGGCATGGCAATTTTTGTTCAATCGACGAAAGGATGAGTAGGCAGTGAAATTTTATTTGGACACCGGCAATATCGAAGAAATCAAACGCATCGTCAAGCTCGGTCTCGTGGACGGCGTTACGACGAACCCTTCTCTGATCGCCAAGGAAGGCCGCGACTTCAAGGAAGTGATCCAGGAGATCACCGCCATCGTCAGCGGACCTGTCAGTGCCGAAGTCATCGCGCTCGACGCGCCGGGCATGCTGAAGGAAGCGCACGAGATCGCGCAATGGGCGCCGAACGTCGTCATCAAGCTGCCGATGACCGAAGCCGGTCTGGAAGCCACGCACCAACTGGCGAAGGAAGGCATCAAGACGAACGTCACCTTGATCTTCAGCGTCGCGCAAGGCTTGATGGCCGCCAAAGCCGGCGCTACTTATATTAGCCCGTTCGTCGGGCGGCTCGACGACATCAGCGTCGACGGCATGAAGCTGGTGCGCGAGCTTCGCGAAATTCTCGACCTGTACGGCTTGCAGTCGGAAATTATCGCGGCCAGCATCCGCAACGTCGGTCATGTGGAAGCCGCGGCGCTCGCCGGTGCGCATATCGCGACGATTCCGGGATCGCTGCTGCCGTCGCTCTGGAAGCACCCGCTCACGGACAACGGCATCGAGCGCTTCCTGAAGGATTGGGAGAAAGTGCCGAAGAAAGGCTAATACCGTCATCTCGGCAACAAAGCCGCTTCCACGGTGGAAGCGGCTTTGTTGCGAAATGCGCGGAAGGAGGGATATGCGATCGAACTTTCTCCAAGACAGCTGGAAATCATCGAATTGGTGCAGAAGCACGCGCCCGTAACCGGCGAGCAGATCGCCGAAGCGCTCGGCGTCAGCCGGCCGACGATCCGCTCCGACTTGTCCGTGCTGATCATGCTCGGACATCTGGACGCGAAGCCGAAAGTCGGTTATTTTTTGGGTAAGGAGCGAGCGGCCGGCGGCCTGGTCAAGGATAAGCTGGTCAAGGACAAAGTGAAGGACCGTATGAGCCGCCCTGTTGTCATTTCCGAGCAGTCCACGGTAAACGATGCGGTAATCGGATTGTTCATGGAAAATACGGGCATGCTCGCCGTCACGGATGCGCAAGGCTTTCTTTCCGGCGTCGTTTCGCTGAAGGATTTGCTGAAGGTCACCTTGGGCAATCCGGCAGCCGCGAGCATCCCGATCAATATGGTCATGACACGGCTGCCGCGCATCGTGGCGGTCGGGCCGGACGACACGCTGCTGGAAGCGGCCCGCAAAATGCTGGACCATCAAGTGGGCGGATTGCCGGTCGTGCAGCCGGCAGCCAGCGCGGATGACCCGGGCAAGCTGGAAGTCGTGGGACGCATCACGAAGACGTCGATGACGCAGGTGCTGGTCGATCTGACGTCCGAATTGTAATCATGGGGCAGGGGGAGTCAGGATGCCGGAAGGCGAACCTAGAACGATCATCGTATGCTCGGACGCCGTAGGGGAAACGGCGGAAGCCGTCGCGCGTGCGACTGCCCGCCAATTCGCGTCGGAGCGGGTACATATTAAGCGATACGGCAATATCAAGGACGAAGAGGAAGTCAGGGCGATCATCCTGGAGGCGCAGCGCAGCGGCGGATTCATCGCCTACACGCTCGTGCAGCCGGAGCTGCGCGATACGATGCGAGAGGAATCGATTCGCCTGGGCGTCCGTTCGGTCGATGTCATGGGCCCGATGATGCAGGCGTTCATCGATACGTTCAATGACTCGCCCAAGTACAAGCCGGGGCTGCTGCACGAGATGGACGAACTGTATTTTCGCAAGATCGAAGCGGTCGAATTTGCGGTAAAATACGATGACGGCAAGGATGCCAGAGGCTTCCTGGAGGCGCAGGTCGTACTCGTCGGCGTGTCGCGCACGTCCAAGACGCCCGTCGGCATCTATTTGGCCTCCCGCGGGATCAAAACGGCGAACTATCCGCTCACGATCGAAGTGAAGCCGCCGGAGGAATTGTTCGCCGCTGCCTCGCGCAGGCTTATCGTCGGATTGACGATGCAGCCCGACCGCCTGCTCAAGATCCGGACGGAGCGGCTGAAGGCGCTCGGCTTGCCGAGCCAGGCCAACTATGCGTCGCTGACGCGGATCGAGCAGGAGCTTGCTTTCGCGGCCACGATCATGAAGCGGCTGAACTGCCCGGTCATCGACGTCACGGAACGAGCCATCGAAGAGACGGCAGGCATGATCATGGAATGGCTCGCCGCGGCGGAATGAAAAGAACCGTCAGAGTCAGGACGCTCCCAAGGAGGTCCGATCTGGCGGTTCGTTATTCTGGCTTGGCGCCAATCAGCCGTGCGCGCCGGACATTCTGTTTAGAAGCATCTGCTGCTGACGCTTGGAGCAGGGAACGCGCTTGTTCGTGTCGCCGAAGCAGATCTCGCCCGTCTCCATGCCGCTGATCTTGCCCGCGTTGACATAGCAATTCGAGTCAAGACGGAAAAACTCGCCGTTTGCGATCAGCCGTTTGCGCTCGTCGGCCGACAGCCGTTTCTTGATATTGTAATTCCGCCCGTGAAAGCTGACCAAGTCATGCATGCGATCGACCTTGAAGAACAGCGTGTCCTTCGACGGCTCGAAATCCTCGTACACGTCTTTGTCCTGCATAGCTCCATTCATCATCCTTCGCAAATCCCCCTCTGTAAAAGATGTGTTTTGGTAGCGCTTACAGTATAACATATTTCCAGCCCGCCGTGAATACTTAAATGAGAATTTTGCCATACTAGTAGAACGATCCTGAAATAACGTTTTGTATGGTTAGCCTTCTAACCCGTACTTCCAGCGAAAAGGAACAGGGTTCTCGTTGACTTCCTGGAGATACAATTCAATACGTTGTTTCAATTCTTC